>JAEEGJ010015105.1_pt1 | contig 18111 bp, 20 predicted proteins | sample 8958761 | NCBI WGS metagenome assembly JAEEGJ01 (sample SAMN16246546, study PRJNA631951) | gut metagenome | biome: gut microbiome; feature: rumen; material: RS-attached | host: Bos | place: Iran: Karaj | collected 2018-10
ACAGTTTATACCAAAGGCGTTTTTTAAAGCATTTTCCAGCATAATATCACCTCGATAACATTTTTCTTTTATAGTAACATTAAATATGTTATCGTTCAATATTTATGTTACCATCCTACAAATCTCAGTGATATTAAACCCCAAAACAACATCTATGCTTTTTTATTTTAATAGCAAAGTTCAGTCCTGTACTGCGGCAGGCTCCCTGTGGAGGTACTTTTTTATGCCCGCACCAATTTCTCTATAAGTTTCCCATTAGTAACGAGAGTATCTTTCAGGCTCTTTGGTATAGTCAGCTCTATCTCAACATTCATGCGTTTCCCAGCTCTGCGACTCTTTTCAACTTTGGTAATCGACGCATGGGCCTGAACTTTTGGATCTTCCAAAAGAGGCAGAATCACATAATATAGCTCATCCTCATCGAAAGACACCGATCCAAGGTCCTTGCCTGTCACGATTTCTTCAACCACAGCCCTATCTTCTCTGAGAAAAATATTCAAAGGTTCTCCTATAATTGGTGCTGAAGCTTTCAAATCTGAATAGTTCTCTTTTACAAATCCATTGAAAGTAAAAACTTCTACGTCGCCATCCTCACGAACCTTCTTACCAATCTTCCTAGCTGCATCTGCAGGAAGAACATACTCTTGCATCATGAGATGAAAGATGTCTTTTACCTTATCATAAGTGAGTATTGCGCTATAGTCTGTCATGATATCCTTACAGACTTCCAGAACGCTTTTGGAAAAGAGCCTGAACTCCTCCATATCAGGATCCCAGACAAATCTGCCTCTGGCCATCTTGGAAAGTGGCAGTTCCTCATCATACATCTTGAACTGGACATAGATGTTTCTCTCAGAGAACGCTGCCTTGTTCTCAAAGGCATCCCAAGTAAACTCGTAGGTATCGAAGATAGGCTGCCCTTCAGATTCCTTGATCTTTTTATAAGCTTCTATGACCTGTCTTATCTTTTCATCATCCTCAGAATTCCTTTTCCTGGTCGGATCAGAGTCCGGATGGTACATAATGAGAAGCTTTTTGTATTTTGCTTTTATCTCCCGATCGTCATCCTGCTTGGATGCGCCAAGTATCTTGTATGCTTCCTTAAGTGTCATGAACTGAACCCACTAATTCTTTTGCCAACGTCTTCATCTGCGGTAAGGTCATAAACCATCCTGTAACAGTCAAGTGCCTGATCTTTGTCGCCGGCATTCTCCGCCTCTTCTGCAGCCTTATACAAAAGAGCAAGCGTCACAGAATTGGCTGCTGTAGGAATTTCGTTATCTTTAAGGATCTTCTGGATCTGGTCCAAGTCTTTTTCTGCAATCTTCTTACCAATAGCCTTCTCCAGGAATTCCAGTTCTGCATCAGCCTGCTGAGAATCCTCAAAATATTTGCTGTAGAGATAACATGCTGCTGAGACTTCCGGCTTATACTTCTCAAGATAGTACCATCCAAGGTTTCTGTAATATGCTGCAAGTTCTGCTCTGGTGCAGCAGTAATTAAATGACTCAGTAGTGTATGAATACTCTCCTTCTGCATCTCCAAGCTGTTTGCAACACAAAATGATTCCAAGTATCACTTCCATATCCACCGGATTCTCAAGGTGTGCAGCAAGCCACTCTTGTTGAGCACCTGAATAATTACCGGAAATCAAAAGCCCTTTTGCCTTCTCCTTGTGTGGTGTCAAAGTATCCTCATCGGATATTTCATATTCATCATCGCCCAAGCAGTAGTATTCATATAAAAAGACTTCTGAAATATGCCTGAGGCAAACCTTTAGTTTACTCATCTTTTTCTTTCAACCTCCTCTTAAGAAACTCGTATTCTCATCATTTATCTCCACTTTCGTTTTCAGTCTCATCCTCTGTAAGATATGGCTTAAGAACATCCATAATCTCTTTGTTGTGCTCAAGAAGGTTGTAAACACCATCCTCAGACAATACGCCGCGTTTTAGATCTTCTGGATAAAGCCCCTGCTCATCCGCCTCAAAATCTTTTCTCCATTGCTTACTGCCATAGTAGTCGGACAGTTTCTGAAGATCATCCTGCATGTGCTGAAGATCAAAAATGTTAGCCTCAAAGGCCTTAAGCGTAGCATTAACCTTCTGGTAGATTGCTTCCATCCTGTTCAGATTTGCCGGAACATTATCTCTCTGAAGACGCTTAGCAAAGTGATTCTTCTTGTGATCGTATCTCTCTGCAGCTTCCTCTGGGAATAAATGAATACTTCTGTTGGTTAGGACCTCTGCAACACGCTTGTGGGCCTCCTCATCAGAAAAGCCTTCCTTTATCTGATCCTTGTATATTGCGTACATCAGATTTGTGCAGAGAGCCTTGGCACGCTGCTTCAAATCTGAGTAGTGTTTTACTCTTGGTGGATGTTTCTTTTTGCTCATGGGTGGTATCCTTCTGGTAATTATCAGTCTTTTAATTATATCAAAAACGAGACTACTACATCGTAGCAATCCCGTTCATTATAAATATATTAACATCATAAGTAATCATATTTCTGGAGCTGCTACCGATAAAGTGAAATTGAAAAGTGAAATATTCCCTAATCAGGTTCTGAAGCTCCTTAGTCATTTCTAGTATTATAGAAACACCTCTTGTATAGGTTCTTGCACAGCGGAAGAAGATTTCTCTCATCATCCGTTCCGCCTCTGTACTTTGGTACAAAATGCTCTATAGTGGCCTTCTCAAAAGGAATAGATCTTCCACAGCGAGCAACACACCCACTAACAATTTTACTATATTCGCGAATAATTAAAAATGCCATGTGACGGTATTCAAACCGAAACATGGCACAAATTTATCACATGTATGTCACTGTTTCTGACAGTTCTTTTCTGCTGTTGTGATTATCAAGTGGTCCGGCTCCTTCTGCAGCATAGCCAAGGTCCAGGAGCATCAGAATCTCTTCATTCTCCGGAAGGCCAAGGTCTTTTGCCAGTGCTTCGGGATCAAAGAAATTGAGCCAGCAGCTGTCCACTCCCTCGTTTGCTGCCGCAAGTATAAGATGCGTTGCCACGATGGATGCATCCTCAATTCCGGAATCTCTTTTACCACCCGGATATGTAAATACATTGTTCTTATCAAAAGCTACAACAAGTACTGTAGGTGCGCCATAACGGCAAGGTGTTGCCTTATCAATCTTAGCCAGATTCTCTTCTGACTCAACAACATAGATATGCTGCTCCTGAAGATTCTTGGCTGTAGGAGCCAGGCGCCCTGCTTCAAGGATCTCATTTAGCCTTGCCCTGTCTACCTTTCGCTCGCTGTACTTTTTGCATGAATAACGGTTCTTTACTACGTCTTTGAATTCCATTGTGAACTCCCCTTTCTCTTAACAGTTCTCCGCGCCAAACTTCTTTGCTGCTTCAAGTTTACCATCTATATTTAGCATATGTGCATAGAAATAATCATCAGATACAGTGATTCCCTTGCCTTTAAAGATCTTCTTTAGTGCAACGACTGTTCTCCTGGACCAGTTAGATGTTGTGAAAAGAACTATCCGTCCCACCATGGCAGGATCAAGATTCTCTGCATACTGCCTGAGTTCAGGCGCCATGATGTTTGCATATGGAGCTCCTCCCAGGAAAAGAACATCTGCCATATCTCCTTAATCAAAGTAAAGACTCTATACTTGTCTCAAGAGTCTCCGGCTTCTGCGAAGGAGCGAATCTCTCTATGACATTGCCATCCTTATCTATGAGGAACTTTGCGAAATTCCACTGGATCCTTCCGGGCTTCTGGTCCTTAAGGTACTTGTAGAGAGGTGCTGTATCTCTTCCATTCACCTTGATCTTCTCAAAGCGGGGAAACTTCGTATCATATCTCAATCTGCAGAAGTTATCTATCTTCTCGGCACTTCCCGGTGCCTGGAATGCAAACTGATTGCAGGGGAAATCAAGAATCTCAAATCCCTCCTCATGGTACTTTTCATAAAGAGCTTCAAGGCCTTCGTACTGAGGTGTTAAGCCACACTTTGTCGCAGTATTTACCACCAGCAGAACCTTTCCTTTGTAGTCTGCAAGTGATACATCATTTCCCTTATTGTCTTTTACAGTAAAATCGTAAATGTTCATTTCTGTTTTCTCTTCGACTTTCTTTAATAGTTAGCCTTTTTTCGCTCTATCTTTCATTTTATATTTTGTTATATTTAATTGCGTACAACGTTTATTATAATACCATCCCTAAAAAAATCAAGCCCCTGACTTCAAAAAGTCAGAGGCCTACATAACACCCTTGCCAACAAAGCATTGACATCATCTGTATGTTTTAGCAGGTTCACATTGTTCATAGTTCTTTTCCCTTCTCTTGAAATTAAACAGATGGTGTAGTCTGCGCGCTATCCGGTCACACTCTGTATACCGGTAATCTGTCCTGTTCCTGTCATTGTCGCTAAGAGTCACCACTTTTTTTGCATCGATCATGTTTTTCAGGTAGTCTGTCATGTTCTGTACAGAGGCATTTTTGTTATAGATCTTTATGTATGAATAACCTTCATAATCATCAGACGGATAGGTAAGTATCTTGAGTTCATCATAGATTTCGCTTTCCTTAATGTCTTTTACCAGATGCGCTATCTTCTCGGTCTTATCAATGCACATCATGTATACGACAGGATGACCTTTTGGTCTTTCTTTGTTAAGGTAGTTACGGTAAGGAGACTTGTGCATTTTTCCATAGATGTCTTTTTCCGCCGCATTCTTAAGTGCGTCATAATAGATGATAAGTACATCCTCAAGAATTATCGTTGTAAAGATATTAAATCTCCTGCTTCTGATAAAGCTCTCAATTTTGCAGGCATGTTCTGCAGACATCACATGAACCTTCGGATATCTGTTTTCCTTTATGTCATAAAGGATTGCCCCATCCATCGCTATTATGGGCAGATTCGGTTTAATTTCCGGCATTCCCTCCAAAAATCCGGCCGGTGTCCGCAATGTCATGAATGTAAGCTGCATTCCTTTTTCAAGCATGTTCTTTATCATAATCTGACTATATGGTGTTAAGCCTGATGAAAGACTGTCCATAGCCCTGTCCATGTCTGCAATAAAAAGCGTGTCCCTGTCATATTCACCATGGAAAGAAACTGAGTTCAGAACAAGCCCCACAAATATTCCGATAAGAGTATCCAAGGATCTGTTTGCCACAAACATATACGGATTCTCATCCATAAGATGATTTACTACTATGCTCAAAAAGACAACGCATGAAAAATACGATGCTTTCTTCTGCTTTATAACAACAGTCGTATAGATTATGGGAATCAGTGCCAGCGAGATGATGCTGTAATGAAGGAAGCTGTCATCAAGAATCGGAACTTTCTGTTTTATAAGGATATAGGCAAGGCCATATGCAGCACCTATACCCGTTCCCACTGTCCTCTGTATCGCATTCCCTACAGTGTTTTTCGTCTGATTCTGTATGCACCATAAAACAGCCAGTGCCGAATAAAACGGTGTTCCCTGCTTGCCTCTTATGAAATATATTGCAAAACAGATCAGAACTCCGAATGCTGATTTAATTATCCGCATCCCAATATGCGGAACATGTGCCATACCCTTTCCCATATATCAGCCAAAAACACTCCTTACTACTCCGCAAAGAATTTCGGCGCTTTTATCTGCCCCAAACCTTCCTGAGTCTATGCATATATCTCTGTCGTCAAAGATTCCTGCAATATCCTTACAATATTTACGCCTGTAATTCTCGCGGGCTTTATCTACATCCTGTATCATTTCTCTTGCGTTTTTTTCATCCATCCCCAGTATTGAAATGCAGTTTTCAACTCTTTTCTCAATCGGAGCATATACATATATATCAAGCACACGTTCCATATCTCGTAAGCAGTAATCGCCACACCTGCCGACAATGATACATGATTCTTTTGATGCAAGATCCCTTATTATGTTTGTCTGAACCTGAAATAATTCTTCCTGCATACTTACAGGTCCCATACCAAGGGGATATCTTCTCTCTGCAAAAAAGCCTCCTGCGCGTTCTTCCTCTTTACTTATTTCAGAAACAGGAAGTCCCATACGTTTTGCAGTATGTTCAACAATATCCCTGTCATAAAATTCTATTCCCAGTTCAGCAGCCATCTTCTGAGCTATTGTTCTTCCCAGCGCGCCAAACTGTCTGGAGATCGTAATTACATATTTATCCATTGTAGGCCCATCCTGTCTGCCTTCTCTCCTCCAAAACCGGAGTTTTTTTCACTTTTACAGTCATTTTCTTTTTCTGCAGATTCCTTACTGTCATGGAAATCGAAAAATTGATCACAAAGTAAATGGTTGCAGCAAGACCAAACAGTACAAATACGTCAGATACATTTATCGAATTAAGTCCGTTATACCTGTTAGCTGCTGACAAAACCTGCTTGGTCCTTGCCATAAGCTCAATAACTGCAACATTTGCAAGAAATGAGCTGTCCTTGATAGTTGTTATAACCTGGCTTAAAAGTGTAGGGACAATTGCTCTGAATGTCTGAGGCAGCACAATATACCACATGATCTGAAGCATGGAAAATCCCTGCGATTGCCCAGCTTCAATCTGTCCATGAGAAACGGAATTCAATCCGCCCCTCACTATTTCGGCAATAACACCTGATGTATATAAAATAAGCGCCACAGCAGCCTTAAACAAAAGCTTGTTGTTTACTGAAGAAAGACCGAACATCTGCCTGTCTACAAATCCCGGTGCAGGACAGAATACAACACATATGAAAATCCAGAATAACAACGGTGTGTTTCTGAACACTTCTATGTATATTACGGAAAGAGCCTTCAGTACTCCTGTCTGTTTACCTGTACAATAATTCCTCATAAGTGCCAGTACAGTTCCTATCACTATACTGAAAAGTACTGCAGCAACAGATATTATCAGTGTAAAGAGCACCCCCTGAAGTATGAATTTTATAATTGCCGGATTTCTCAGCATTGAAAGGCTGCCATCCAATGTGTTCATATCACGCCTCCTTTGGTGTGCCGTTCTGGAATACTTTCTGATCCCTCTTCTTTAATGATGTCTCCCACATCGATGCAAAGGATGAAAGAGGGAAACAGATAAGGAAGAATATTACTCCACATACGATATATGCTGGAGCATACGAGCCACCTGTGTTTTCTCCTGTAACAAAGCTATACGTAAGCGATAAAAGATCTGCTCCACCCACTATGTATAAACAGGAAGTATTTTTAATCATGTTCACAATTACATTTGTCATCGGTGGCAAAATCACTTTTATACTCTGTGGGATTATGATGTAAAACATCTGTCCTGCATACCCAAATCCCTGGGACTGGGCTGCTTCGAACTGGCCCTTCGGCACCGACTCTATCCCTGCCCTTATAACTTCTGCCATGTATGCTCCGGTATATATACCAAGTGCCAGGAATCCAGTGACTATAATTCCAGGACTGTGACCAGAAAAAGCCAGTGCATAGTATAGAAAGCACATCTGTAAAAGGACCGGTGTATTCTGAATCACCTCAACATACACTCTGCTGATACTCTTCAGTATTTTTCTATTACTTGTTGCCATAAGTCCAAATATGATTCCAAGCAAAAGAGCTATCAGGAGCGCCACCACGGCTGTTTTCAATGTATTTGCAAGCCCGAGGAGGAATGTCCCCCGATAAATCCATATTTTATTCCATGCTCTTGGTGAGAATAATCCAGACATTGCCGGTCCTCCGTTACTTAATCAAGTCCATTTTCTGAAACAAGTTTAGCAATTGTTCCGTTATCAAAGCTCTCGGTTACAAGATCCTCTGCAACCTTTGAAAGGCCTGATCCCTTCGTGGTTGCGATACCATAATTCTGTGGTGAGAACTCTGCATCGATATAAGATCTTCCCTCTGTCTTGTATATAGCAAGTATGGACTTATCGACACAGAACGCATCAACTTCACCGGCACTAAGTGCTGTAGAGATTGTTGGATAATCATCATACTGCTGGAACTTTATACCATCAGTCCAGGTGGCCGGATCAAAGCTTTCTTCATCAAAGCCATCACCACTTATAAGACCTTTTTCAATCATTGCTTTTACAAGAGCCTTAGCTGATGTTGATCCGGAAGAGACACCTACAGTTGCATCAGCCAAATCATCAAGTGTCTTAATTCCTTTTGAATCCTCAACAAGAACGCTTACATAATCTGTATAGTACGGTGTCGTAAAATCCCAGCTCTCTTTTCTTTCATCAGTGATTGTGAATGTAGCGAGTACACAATCAATATCTCCTGAATCAAGAAGCTCAGTTCTCGTTGCAGCTGTTACGGCTGTAAACTCCACATCAACTCCAAGCTTACCTGCCAGAGCTTTTGCAAGTTCAATTTCCATTCCTGTATACTCACCTGTCAGCGGATCTTCATAGCCGAAGCCAACTACCGCATTCTTAACGCCAACCTTCAGGACACCTCTATCAACAATTGCCTGTACATCCGCTGCCACACTTTCATCGGCTGGCGCTGCTGCCAAAGGTGTCTCCTGGGAAGCCTCTGTTATCTCTGTTACTTCTGTTGGCTCTGAAGCACTTCCACATGCAACAAGCATCGCCCCCATGATCCCCGCTACCACTGTACTTAATAATCTTCTCTTCATAATTTTTTCCTCCTCGTTTTGTCTATAGACAGTACAGATAAAATACTCTGTACATTGTCATCATCTGATTATCTTTCCCAAAAACTGTTTAACTCTCTCGCTCTCTGGGTTATTGAAGAAATGTTCCGGCGTTCCCGATTCTATGATCTGCCCGTCTTCCATGAATATCACCCTATCAGCCACCTGCCTTGCAAATCCCATCTCATGTGTTACTACAACCATCGTTATGTTCTCTTTTGCAAGTTTTATCATTACATCAAGTACTTCCTGAATTGTCTCGGGATCAAGCGCTGATGTTGGCTCATCAAACAAAATGATCTTACTTTGTGAGCAAAGAGCCCTGGCAATTGCTATTCTCTGTTGTTGTCCCCCGGAAAGTGTCGTCGGATATACATCTGCTTTATCCTTTAATCCCACGATATCCAGATAATGGTATGCCAGCTCCTCAGCTTCTTTCTTGGGTTTATGATGAAGCTTCATAGGTGCAAGTGTAAGGTTTTTAAGAACAGTCATATGTGGATAGAGATTAAACTGCTGGAATACCATCGAAGTACTTTCGCGAACCACTTTGGTTTTATTCTTTGAAGTCAACTCAGTCCCGTCTATATAAACATGTCCACTACTTGGTGCCTCCAGAAAATTCATGCAGCGAACTGTTGTGGATTTTCCTGATCCGGACGGACCAATAATTACCAATTTTTCTCCCTCTTCAACCTCAAGATTCACATCTTTTAATACGTGAAGATCCCCAAAGCTTTTATTTACATTTTCCAGCTTGATCATTGCCATAGCTTATTTTTCCTTTCCTAAATGCAAAGATGGCGCTCCGGTATCAAGCCGAAACGCCATTGTCTCATTGCACTTATATAGGATTAGTTATAATGAAAAAGAATAAAAGAAAAGGCGCTCCGAAACACTGTGTGAATCAAAACGCCTTTGTTTGTATACAAGTATACGGTTTGTATTTATTTTGACAATTGCCATTTTATACAAAAATTTTGCGACAATATCCTGGTCTTATCATTATTTTTGCCAAATCAAAGCTCCTGACAATGTTTCACAAACTCCCTGAATATCAGCTTGCTGTTATCATCCACTCTATATGAAAATTCCGGATGCCACTGTACAGCCCAAACAAACCTCTTTTCTGGTAGTTCCACTGCTTCCACCAGTCCATCTTCTGATACTGCCATGACCTTCAATTCATCAGCAACATCTTTTACTGCCTGATGATGATAGCTGTTTACGCTTATGACATCTTCATGAAGTAGTCTGTAAAGTCCCGAATCCTGCATAATCTTCGCTTCATGGATCGGTACATCATAGGGAGGTTTCTGATGATGTTCTGTTTCTGATGGGTGCTGCTTTCCCAAATCCTGGTAGAGTGTCCCACCTAGAAATGCATTCAAAAACTGTATTCCCCTGCATATTCCCAAAATGGGAATGTCTTTTTCAAGAGCCTGCCCTATCAATTCTTTTTCCATGCTGTCCCTATCCTCGTTACATACAACTGAATCATCAAGCTTCTCTTCTCCGTATATATCAGGCGACACATCGTGTCCACCGGTCATCAGAATCCCATCCACAGTGTCAAGAAGCTGCTTTAAAATAGCCTTATCTGAAGTCAGGGGCAACATTATCGGCATTCCACCTGCATCCACAATTCCATCCATATATCCCGGAAGCATCCACAGACTTTCCTTTTCATCATCAAATAATGGAACAAGACCAATAATAGGTTTTTTCATAAGTTATCAAGTTCCTCCAGCCATGTATTCACGCAAGCATCGGATGGCATCCTAAGATCGCCTCTGGGCGAAACAGCCACAGAGCCGACTTTTGGTCCGTCTGGGAGGCAACTCCTCTTAAACTGCTGCGCAAAGAATCTTCTATAAAATGTCTTTTCCCATTTCAGAATAACGTCATCCGAATATTCACCGGTGAAAGCGATTTTTGCCAATCTGTATATCTTGCCGGGACTTTGCGAAAGCCTTAGCATATGATAGAGGAAAAAGTCGTGAAGTTCGTACGGTCCGACTAAATCTTCAGTCTTCTGCGTGATTTCACCTCCATCTGGTGGCAATAACTCTGGCGATACAGGTGTATCTAAAATATCATATAAAGTTTCTCTGAGCCTTCTGTCATCAGTAGTATCTGCGTAGTACTGTACAAGATATCTAACCAGAGTCTTCGGCACTGAAGAATTCACCGCATACATCGACATATGGTCACCATTGTAAGTAGCCCATCCGAGCGCAAGCTCAGATAAATCCCCCGTACCAATTACTATGCCGTTTTCCTTATTGGCAATATCCATCAGAATCTTGGTCCTCTCGCGGGCCTGGCTGTTTTCATAGGTAACGTCATGAACATTTTCATCATGACAAATATCAGCAAAATGCTGTTTAACAGCCTTACTTATATTAACTTCCCTAAATGATGCACCTATCTCTTTTATGAGCCTTACTGCATTTTCATATGTCCTGTCTGTAGTACCAAAGCCCGGCATTGTGACTGCTATAATTCCATTTCGATCGAAGGTCAGATAGTCAAATGCCTTTGCAATAACAAGAAATGCAAGTGTCGAGTCAAGGCCGCCTGATATACCAATGACTGCTGTCTTACATCCGATATGATCAAGTCTTTTTCTTAATCCCATTGCCTGTATGGTAAGGATCTCATTACATCGCATGTCGCGTTCCTGTCCCAAAGCAGGTACAAACGGATTGGGATCAATATATCTTGTCAGTTCTGCATGTTCCTTATTCAGTGAGAATACCACGCGGGTATACTTGACGCTGGAGTCTGCCTCATATGTTGTCATACGTCTTCTTTCAGCTTCAAGATATTCCAGATCAATCTCTGATACGATCATATTTTCAGAGAAACGTTCCGATTCACACAAAACATTTCCATTTTCTGCTATTATATTATGCCCGGAATAAACAACATCCTGAGTGGATTCTCCAGGTCCTGCTGAAGCGTACAGATACGCACAGACCAGCCTTGCAGACTGGGCACTCACAAGATTTCTGCGATATCTGCTCTTGCCGATTATCTCATTGGAAGCAGAAAGATTGGCTATTACTGTCGCTCCAGCCAGACAGTGTGCTGTACTCGGAGGATCTGGCGCCCACAAATCCTCACAAAGTTCTAATGCAACCCTAAGTGACGGCATCTCATTGCACACAAACAGGATATTTCTGTTTATTTGTACAGTTCGCCCACCAATATTGATAACTGTATCTAATTCTCTTCCAGAATAGAAGTGCCTTGCTTCGTAGAACTCGTTATAATTTGGCAAGAATGTCTTTGGCACAATTCCCAATATTTCTCCATTACATAAAGCTGCTGCAACATTGTATAGCTTCGCATCAACCGCGAGTGGGAATCCCACAAGAATCAGTGCATTCACGCCCTGACTGTGCTTAACTATTTTGAGCAGAGCTTCCTTTGCTGCTTCCAATAATCTGTCCTGAAAGAACAAATCCTGGCAGGTATATCCCGTTATACACAGTTCAGGAAATACCATCAGCTTTACTTTTTCCCCAGCAGCTTCATCTATGCATTTGCATATTTCATTACAGTTAAACTCTACATCTGCAACCCTTACATTTGGAGTAATAGCTGCAACTTTTAAATATCCGTCTATCATTTCCCTATCTTCCTTATATTCTTAGCTGTTTTTGAAAACATATTGCCCCTTCCAATTTGTCATATGGAGGATAATTAGGCATTCTGGTATAACCAAGCCTGGCATACAATCCAACAGCATCCTTCATGGAATCAATTCCTTCATATTTTAATCTATAATGTCATTCTGAAACCTTGACAGATGCTCATATGGCAAGATAAGCCTTCCCCTGTATAATCCACATCCGTCATTTACAAGTTGATTGTTTACCGCCCCAAACATATTTACATCAACCTTGGCCAGATCAAGCCCCTGCAACAGCATTCCCCTCTCATAAGCCTCATCAAAATAAGTGCATTCCCCCGAAGGTACTGCATCCCTACGGCTTCTCTCTTTATCCTGTCTCTTCTCATATCCAAGGTGATGTGCCGGTCCTATCTCAGCATAATCATCCATCTGTTTGGTACGCATCTGCACTTCAAGGTAAGACCTGGACTGATTATCATAGAAGGTAATGTGAAGAGATTTATATCCATAGGGACTAGGATTCTTTATATAGTCCCTGTAATATGGCCTTAATGATTCTGTTATCATCTCAGAAGGTTCTTTCCCTGGTATTCCATAGATTTCTGCCGTAAAGCCTTTCTCTTCCAGAAACCCCGGAAGCGCATTGGCAATCTCGTAGAGATACTTAAGTTCTATCTCCTCTCGTTTTTCACCATCCTTAAGGTGACAGACAGGCATGGATATAACTATGCGATAAGCAATAAGATCACGTATGGGACCAATCTGCTGTTTAAGCTCTGTGATACTTGGGAAAGAAGTGTTTTTCTCATAGTAATCATATACATGTTCTACTATGTTTCCATTGAATTTCTGTTCCGCTCTTATAAGCGATTTGATTCTTCCCTTAAAAGTAAACGCTAGAAAAGGGTATTCACTTGACATATATTTGTAAAATTCCCTGAGTCGCTGGGACTGAGAAGTAAGGAAATCATTATGTTCAAGAAGTTCCATCAGCTGCAAAAGGAAATTACAGTGAATCATATCCATACCATTTTGTGTCTTTTTAGCATCTTCTTTCAAATCATTGTGATATCTCTGCAGAATCTTTAAGACTGTGTCCCCTGAATACAGGTAATCATTCAATGTAATCATTCCCCAGATCCTCCCTTTCACAAATCTTACCTAACAGAAAAAGGCAAAGACACCATCATCTCTGAAAGCGTCTTTGCCTCTAACCAATATAATATCACAATTATATGCATCATCATACAAGAAGTATACAGATTGTTAAGATATTGCATAATCCAATACCTTGTCGTTGCCACCGTTATGCTCAAAAAGCTGCTTGTGAATCATGAGTACTTGTTTTCGTCATTGTGATGGTTTTCGCGAGGGTATTTCAAAGAGCTGTTTATTATGTTATAGTTACATCTAAGGCAAAGGAGCTTTTTAGAGAGTTCTTTTGCCTTTTTATTTGCCATATTTAGGGAACTGAAATTGCATCAGTTGATTGAGTGAGTGTAACAAGGGAGGAAAAATGAATAAATTTGATCATAATGCAATTTATATAGGAATGACTGAGCAGCTGCTATTTAGCAAGAATAAATATGCGCGGACAGATATGTCGTTTTTAGCAAAAATATCATCACTTGATTATGGAAGTCGTCATAGGGTCCTACTCATCCGCTATGAAAAGAAACTTAGTGACGAGAAGTATTTAGACATTTTGGAATTATTACGTATCAAATTTGGGATTTATTTTTCTACAATGTGCAATAACCTGTTAATGTGTATTCTTCCAGAAAAGATGATAGGAATAGATCATATAAAGAAAATATATCATTCACTAGAAGAGTTTCACGGTAGGCTCAAGCTTGCTTCTAGCACAGTTAAGTACCATCTTGAAGAGAGCAATATAGCATTACAGGAAGCAACTAGAACATATGACATGGTGGATTCCATCAATAAATATGACGAAAGAATCCTACTGTATGAAGATTTAGGAATATACAGCCTGTTATATGATTTAAAGGATGAGGATGTATTCAACTCTTTTTATTACAGTCTTTTTTCTGATTTATGGAAATATGACAACGATAATGGGGCGTACCTTTTTGAGACACTTGAATTGTTTTTTAAAAATAATTGTGATAGGGCAAAGACATCGGCAGAATTATTTATACATGAGAATACGTTAAGGTATAGACTGCACCAAATAGAAGAGATTATGAATTGTGACCTAAAGGATGTTAATACCATTGCAGATATTGTCACAGCTTTTAAGGTACGTAGAATGGTACAGATACTGGATGATGTATGATTGTAGAAATCAACAATTATATGTAAAACAATTGTAGTTATAAACATTGAATAATAAACACGGAATGTATATAATCCCATTTAATAAGCAAAGGCGCTTGAACGAGAAATCGATCAGGCGCCTTTTGTCATATATCAGGAGGTGGATAGTATGAAACTAACATATGAAAAGAGCCTAGAGCATTATTTAGGCGCATTCAAGAAATCCAAAGAAATGAGTGACTATGCTTCAAATTACATTCCGGGATCTTATAGTAGAAAGAGTTTTAATTATGGACCACATGCCATATATGTAGATAAAGCAGAAGGTGCATATATCTACACTGTGGATGGCAACAAACTCCTTGACTTTAACAACAACTTTACTGTCAGCGTCCTGGGTTATCAAAACGAGGAAGTTGACAAGGCAATCATTGAAACTATGCACAAAGGATTTTCTATAGGTAATCCAACTGAGGAAGAGATTGAACTAGCCAAAATGCTTTGCGAAAGGATTGATTCAATCGAACAGGTTAAGTTTTTTTGCTCAGCATCAGAAGCTTGTGTAGGAGCTCTTAGGATAGCGAGGGGATATACCGGAAAGACAAAAGTTGCGAAGATGGAAGGCGGATATCATGGCTTTTTAGATGATTTTTCATTTTCAGCACATCCGGATTCCGCTAAAGCTGGGGATGACCTTGAAAACATAGTAGCACAGCCAGAATCTGCTGGAATTCCTGTGAACAGGGCTGATGATGTGATTTTGCTCACACAGAATAATTATGAAATATGTGAGAAACTGATCCGGAAAAATGCCGATGACCTGGCTTGTGTGATAATGGAACTACAATCAGGGTCAGGTGGAATAGTAACTCTGGATGTGGAATTTGTTAAAAAGATTAGAAAGCTGACAGAGGAGCTGGGAATCCTTCTGATTTTTGATGAAACTATAATGATCAGGGCGTACAAGGGCGGATTTCAAAGCAGATATGGTGTCAAACCGGATTTGACAATATCAGGGAAGACTATTGGCGGCGGAATTCCAATAGGTATGGTCGGAGGATCTTCCAAGGTTATGGATGTAGTTTCTAATGATACTGTGCAAATGTCAGGAACTCATCATGGCCATAGATTGGCCTGTGCTGCCGGAATTGCAACTTTAAAACAATTAGACGATGCTGCATATCAAAGACTAAATGATATGGGCGAAAAAATAAAACATGAGTTAAATACATGGGCGAAAGATAAAAGTATTCCATTCATTGTGTTTGGTGAGTCATCGGTATTAGGATATGCATTTACTAAAGAACTAGGGCAGACAATTACAACTCATCGCGATTATTGGAAAGTTTCAGATAGCCAAAAGATGCAAACTTTTGCACTAGAAATAGCCGTTCGTGGTTTCCTTCCTGTTCATAGAGGACAATTAGGATTAACTCTGGCTATGACTGAAAGTGATATTGATAGGTTTATTGAGACAACAAAAAGTATAGTTTCAGAAATGTATGAATAACTATAAGGATACATCAGGCAATACAAGGAGGATTTTGGTATGGAATTTGTAAGAGTTGAAGTAATAACAGCAGCAGCAAAACTAAACAGTTTTAAGAAAGCAATTTTAAAGTTAGGAATTACAGGCATGACAGTAAGTCAGGTTATGGGATGTGGCGTTCAAAAAGGAACTATGGAATATGAAGAAGAAATACATGATGAAATAGAGCTTGTTCCAAAGCAACTGATCATGATGGTCATCGAAAAAGAAAAACTTGATAAAGCATTAGATGTTATAGAAAAAACCCTCTATACAGGACATATTGGCGATGGAAAAATTTTCGTATCCGATGTTTCAAATATTATAAGAATCAGGACAGGTGAGGAAGACCTGGATGCTTTACATTAGGAACGGAGGGCTGACTTATGGATGAGAATAAAAAACTGGGACTTTTTAGCGTAATCGCTACGGGAGTAGGTGTTATTGTAGCAACTAGCTGTCTATTATCGCTCGGCCAAGGAGCAGGGGCAATTGGGACACCATTTATTATTTCCATGATTATTGCATGTGTTCTAAATTGTTTTGCTGCATTTGCAATTTCGGAACTTAATGCACTCATGCCGAATCTTACGGGCGGACTTGCACAATATACATTGGCATGCGTAGGACCATTTGTGACTATTCTTATAATGGTCGGAGGATATATATTTGGTAATACTATTGTTGCAAGTGTAGAATGTGCTATGTTTGGAAACACAATTGTAGAATTATTTCCTAATTCTCCAATTCCCTCAGTGGTTTATTGTGTAGCAGTATTAATTATTCTTATAATAGTTAATCTTAACGGTGTGGATTTGTTTGCAAAAGTACAGAATATTGTTGCCTGGGGACTGATAGGTTCGTTGTTAATATTGGGTGTGATAGGAGCTCTGGGATTAGGAACAGGAAAGACGATTGAACAGCCGGCTGTTATAGACGGAAGCTTTTCTGGCATAATTGGAATGTGTGGCCTTGCCTTTTTCTTATTTATCGCAAGTGAATTTATCATTCCGATATCAAAGGATGTCCGAAATGCAAAAGTAAACGTTCCACTTGGAATGGTGCTGAGTTTGGTAATAATACTCGTAATGCAATCAATCCTTGTAGTTGGTTTCAAGAAGTACACACCCTGGGAAGAACTTGCTGCATCTTCATCACCGCATATTTTGTATGGTGCAATGCTATTGGGGAACGTCGGACGTGTATGGATGGCTGTGGTCGCAATACTTGCAGTAGTAAGCTCCGTCAATTCCAATATTGCCGGACTTGCCGGTATTGCAGCAGGCATGGCAAAAATCGGCCTGTTACCAGAGTTTTTTATGAAGAAGAATAAGAAAGATGTACCATATATTTCTATTCTTCTCATAGGCGGAATAATGCTTATCATTAACATAACCGGCTTATCTACCACAGATGAGTTATCATTTATGATACTTAGCGCTTCTGTCATTTTAATGATTGCCTATGTATTAGTACAGGTCGATGTACTTGTCTTAAGAAAAAGACTTCCAAAAGCACCTAGAAATTTTAAAGTCGTAGGAGGTCCTACTATTCCGATTATAGGCATGCTAGGAACAACATGGATGATTTGGAACATAGCCGAAGACAATGCTACAAGGCTTAGTATATATGAACTATGTTTAGTTATGTTTATAGTCTTGGCTGTATATGCGTCTATTTGGCTTAAATATACTAATCAAAGCTTCTTCAAACCAGTTGCGGTCGAAAAAGTTATGGCGATGGAAAATGATCTGTATCAGGAATACCATAGAAGAAAAAGAAAAGTAAAGGATATAAAAGTTAGACATCTTGACGCTAGTATTCAAGAATAATGCTGACGTGTACAATATAAACGGGAAATGTGCTCATAATTAAAAATGTTCAAAAGCTCTATATCAGGCGGTCTAGAATAGGCTGCCTGATTTTTCAATTTTGTCATAGTAAACGCAACCTATAGATATTTTCTGCAATTATCGCACAGTCCTATGATCACTGTTTTTCCATAGTCAATATCTATTCCGTATTCTGACTT
>JAEEGJ010015106.1_pt1 | contig 18110 bp, 7 predicted proteins | sample 8958761 | NCBI WGS metagenome assembly JAEEGJ01 (sample SAMN16246546, study PRJNA631951) | gut metagenome | biome: gut microbiome; feature: rumen; material: RS-attached | host: Bos | place: Iran: Karaj | collected 2018-10
GGAGCCGCCACCGCCGCCGCCGCCGCCGCCGCCGCCGGTACCGATATTAGCTGCTACGCCGCCCTTGGCACCGCCGCCGCCACCGCCGCCACCTGCAGCAATACAATTATGACCCCATTTATCTATGAAATACCAGGAACCGCCACTTCCTCCATTGCCATTCGTTCCGGCGGCACCACCATGGGCATCCACATCAAGGCCGAATGTGTTATCAACATAGAGCGTACCCATGGCGAGAGCAGCAGCACCAGCACCACCATTCCCACCAGGTTTCCCGGAATGTTGACTTTCTTTATAAAAGTCATCCTCATTTGTAACATCACTACCATAATACGAACGGCTATCACCACCTGCACCGCCATTTCCTCCTTTAGTACCGATACCTGCACCGGCTCCTCCACCGCCGGCTCCTCCATAACCTCCTAATCCTGGGTAGAGGTGATCGTCGTCTTTGTACGCATTTTTACCCTCGTTTCCATTTTCGCCATTGGCAGCGTTGCCGCCTGTGGCTTTCACCTTGCCTTTACCCATCAGGTAGAGCGTGCTACCTGAAGGCAGTTCAATGCCTGCACCGGCACCCGTCTGACCATCAGCATGACCGCCACGAGCTGTAAGTGTGACACCATGGGGGATATAAAGATATACAGTCGCACCAGCAGCTATGGTCAGACCGCTGCCGGTAGCGCCATTGGAAAAAGTCACATTCTGATCAACATAGTAATGTCCCGTATAAAGGGTATGGCCTGAAGAACTTCCCTCCGACAAAATACTCCAACCATCAATTCCCTGTGGTTTAATATTTGGCACTGCCTGACCGCCGACTATTTCCCACGAACCAGCCTTATCAGTGTTCATGATGTTAACAACCTCGCTCTGGTCGGACTTGTTATAATAGGTCATAGACGTCCAACCGTGATGGGTCACGAGGGCAGAACTCTTACCGTTGCCCCACCAGGCATTCCAACTACCTGTGGATGCATTATAGTCGATGCAGAATAATTTATAATGGGTATTCTTGAAGTTGCTCTGGTCACAGATACGGTGGAAGGTCCAACCGCCTCCATTACACCATCCGACAATGGAACCTGCATACGAATCACTTTCTTTTCCATTGGTTTCAAGACTGCCATCAAAACGACAGTCATTCATATACACACTTGCATAATCTGAATGACCTATGATGCCTCCGGCGTGGGTCGCGTTTGATGCTTTCACATCTGTTGATACCCACACACGGTTAACAGTAACGGTAGGGGAACCTAAAACTTTACCAATCAGTCCTGCGGAATGGATACCGCCCGTGACGGCGCCCTTCACATGCAGGTTCTTGATGGTTGCATCTTTTACATAGCAGAAAAGCGCACAAGGCTGACCGTCATTGCGCCAAATGTTAGTAGTTGTTATCGTATGACCATTACCGTCGAAAGTACCACAATAGGGATTGTTTTCGTAAACTCCAATACCACCGCCCGTGGTGATGTCGGCCTCCAAACGGGCATCAACCCTATTACCATTGGCTTGTCCTACAGCATTACGAAACTCTATCCAGTCATTCTCGTTACGGATGACATACTCTTGAGCCGCAGCCTTTTCAATGCATAACGTGCTGCCGAGGCTGAGCAGCATAACCAGTGCTAAAAATATCTTTTTCATCGCTTAATCATTTTTCGTCCGTTTTGCAGAATAATACCCTTATACGACGCGTTGACGCGCTGTCCGCTGAGGTTGAACGTTGGACGTTGAACGTTGAACGTTGAACGTTGAACGTTGGCGTCAATATCTTGAATTCCGGTTGCTTCATCTGCTAACTGGAAGAACTCTACGCTCACCCGATCGCCCAACAGGGGCAGGAGCTCGTAGGTGTCGGTATTGTACACCGTGAGGCAGTAGCTCATGGGTGCCGTCGCGCGGGTATCGTCCTTGGAAACATAGAGGAATGACTGGTCGAAGTAGTTGTCTTCGAACATCATGCAGCCTAATCCAGCCAGCTCAGCATAACTCTCCGATGCAGGCAGATGCCAGACGTCGAGGCGGTTGCCCATCGAGGCACACCAGTAGTGCGGCATGTCGAAGTCGTTGGTGATGTCTCCCGTTTCGTCGTCTATCATGTACTGCTCGTACAGCGTCTCAATCTCGTTACCCATCTGAACGGTGACCAGTGGCTCGGCGTCGGAACGCTTGGCACGTACCAACAGCGGAAGTGCCGACGGGAGGTCGGTGCGGCTGTTGACAATCTGGTAAACGAGTGACACAGCGGTTAGCGGTGTGCCGGTATCGCCGTCGAAGGTCTCGCCATTGACATCGACCAGACAAGCCACCTCGTAGTTGTCGAGCATGCGTGCCGTGATGCTCTGCGGCTGACGCGGGTCAAGGAAGACGGGCTGCCAGCCGTCGGCCATGACTTCAGTGATGCGTCGCGGTGCCTTCGTCGTGCTGTTGGCCGGATGGTGCTTTGCCCAATCGGTCTGCGTGTATTTCACTTCATGCTGGATGTCCTCATTATAGAACTGCAGGTAGAAACGGAACGGCAGAATCTGGATGTCGGATTCTTCAGCAGATGCAAACCCACCGGCGGCATTGTCCCAGACATACAACAGGTTGTCCTTGGCCGCCTTAGCAGGTATGCTGTCGTAGGTGGCATAGAAGTTGGCAATGTCCTTGACGGACTTATAGTAACCTACGTTATAGTTATGGGTAGGCTTGACGTTGATGGGGCCGCCGTCGTTAGTCAGCACGTATTCGCTGCCTTCACCCTTAATCATCCAAATCTCGTTGGCTTTATAGGTGATGGCTGCAGGGCTGCCACTGAGTGTCAGCGTCTTGGTGTCATACAGTTCGGGCATTTTATCATCACCTTCTTTCACCTTGCTGTATTCGAACGAGCCGTTACCAGCCAGCTGCTTGAACTCGAAGGGGAGTATCCACTGTTCCAGACCCGTCGTGGCCTTGCGCTTATAGACAATGCGGTTCACCTTGACATCGGCCGAGCAGACAAAAGGCTCGCCATCGGTCAGGGTGAGCACGTCGAGCGTGGTGCCCTGCTTCACACGGATGGTGTCGTGGCCGATGACGACATACGGGTCTATCTTGTCGAGAATGCCACGGGCATAGACGGGATAGTCCTTCATGGCAGCATTGGCCAGCGTACGCAGTTCCTGGCACTCGGCCTCCGTCGGTGTGGCGCTGATCCATTTACAGCTGTCGAGTTTGACATCCGTCTGCTGCGGACACAGCGGATTCGCCTTGACGGCATCCGCGTTCTGCGTGTATATCAGTTCGCCCGTGGCAGAACAGTGGTCGATGACACTCGTCTTGCCCACCTGATAGACGAGGGCCGCAATGTTGGCCACTGGCCTCTTGGGGTTGACGGTAGATATGCGCGTGATACGACCAGTGAAGTGGCAGTCGCGAATGGTACCATTATTCTCGTTGGCGATACCAGCGCAGTTGATGGTGGTTTCTACGATACCGACCACGCGCAAGCCCTGGAGCAACGCATTCTGATGGATGGTACGGAACAGGCCCCTGCACTTGTTGTTGGAGGCATTGTACTTGATGGTATGGCCACGGCCATAGAGCTTACCCCTCAGACAGAGGGAGCCTCGCCAGTTCTTCAGTTCCAGGTCGCGAGCTAAGTAGAAAATACCGTCTTTTTCGTCGATGTCGTTCAACTGCTGGGCGGTATAGATGTAGCGGCCTTCCTGCGTCTGGAACGTCACCTTGACATCGTGGTTAGGCATCGTGAACGAGAAGGCATAGATATTGTCCATATTGTCGGTGAACGGACAACTGTGAGCATCGCTGCCGTCCGAGTCGCTGACGGTGATGCCCGTCAGGTGGTTGTTGCCATAGACGCGCACGGAGGCGTTGATGACGGTGCCGGCACCAGCCCGCACGGCCGACAGGGAGTTACGGCCTACGATGTCGGTGGTATCGAGGACGATGGCAAAGTCGGTGGCGTACTTATCACGGATGCTGGCAGCAAAGACTGGATAGTCGGCTGACAACTCCTTGACACGAAGGAGCAGATGTTCGGATGTTTCCTTCGTGACGCCGCTGCCACTCACGGCAGCTGCGTTCTTGTCGTTCTCCACATAGTAGTTGTCGGTGATGGTACTCTTCTCGACAGGATTGCAATTGATGTATGCCTGGCCGTCGCTATAGGCAAACTTACCGGTGAAGAGGTTGTCCGTGACGGTGGCGTCCTCTTCCTGCCAGGCAATGCCACAGGCCTTCGAGCCGTCGATGGTGGTGCAGAGGACGTGGCAGTGGGAGACGATGGCTTTTCCGTCACCCTTAGGCATGTTCTGTCCAACCACGCCGGCAGCAACGGAGCCTCGACGGAGGTTCCTGACCTTTCCACTCACCACGCAATCTTCGATGATACCATTGTTCATCTTGGCTATGCCACCGATGTAGGCTTCATCATTTACCCGGAGGTTGGCCTTGACCTTCAGATGACGCACAGAGGCATTGGCGGCAACGGTCTGGAAGAGACTCTTGGTGCCACCATAGGTGATGGTGTGACCATTGCCGTTGAAATCGCCAATCATGTCGATGTACTTCTTCCAGTTACTACCCAGATTGAGGTCGTTCATGAGGTTGAACTCACCATACTGCTGGTTCAACTTCTCAAACTGCTCCTTGGTGGAGATGGGTACGACGAACTCGGGAGTCAGTGTGAGGTTCGTGGCCGGCATGATGAACGTATGCGTGCTGACACCCGTCGTGGCATCCACTGATTTCTGCGTGACGGTCACCACGCCGGCCGGAACGGTCCTGATCTGTCTGAGCTGGCAGCCCGCATCGGGCGTGATGGTGATAGTGACCTCCTCGCCAGTCTTCGGCTTCGCGTTGCTGAGGGTGAGCGTACCGCCCAAATTGGGTTCGATATTCACCTTTGTGGAATCGACCTTAGGCGTGAAGACGATTTCCTCGTCCTGATTCAATTTAGTAAAGTGATAATAGACGGTACGCGTAGCATAGTTGATGCTGTCGAGTTCCAGTTTCTCCGAACTGGTAGGCACTTTCGTCTTCAGCTCGGCGACAGACGCGCGGAATCCATGGAACATGGGGGCATCGATGTCTTCGATATCGCTGTCACTGTCATTGTTCGTCTGACTGTCATTACTCCCAGAGTTTGAGGTGTCTGAGGCGTTTGCATTGTCACTGGCCTCATCGGCCTTCACATTGGGATTGCTCGGCTCCTTCTTGTAATGGTTGCATGTCATGCCATAGATGGCATAATCCGGATCGTATTGTCCCTTGATGACGATGACATCGTTCTGGACGGCCGTGATGGGATCACCCTGCTGGCCAGAGCCCTTATTGATGAGTGTCACGGTAGCGTGCTCCTGTTGATCGACCCTCAGCGTGTCAAGATGGGCCGTAGGCACACAGCTGATGGTGACGGGGCTGTTGTCCATGGTGAACACCAGCACGTCTTCGTTCCAGAGGGTGTCGCGCGCTGCTGGCAGCAGCAGACAGAGGTCATCGAACTGCGGACCTTCGTAACTGCGCTTCTTGTTCTGGTCGTCACCCTCGGCATTGACTCGCAGCTTCAGCTTGTCGGACTTGGCATCCACCTGCACCGTCTTGAACACGGTTTGCCAGCCTTTCTCCTGAGAGCCACCATAGTCCGCAATGATCAGCGAGTCGGTAGCGCCTCCACCACTCGACACGAGGTAAGCCTCAGCCTTGCGGGCCAGACGTGGGTTGATGCTGACAAGGGCGGCAACGCTCAGCAGTTCTTGCTTGCCGACTTTGCTTTTGGCATGAGCCGGGAATTCGCGACCGGCGAGCGTGACACTCTGCGACATGCTGTTCTTCACACTGGTACCCCAATACTTGTTGTCTTCGATCTGGGTATCGGTAAAGACCTTGATGGCGAATCCATCCTCAAGGCCGGGTTTGGTCTCTATCCAACTGGCCATGCCCTCGTCAGCGAAACTGTTGCGCAGCGCATTGTGGTAAATCAACGGCTTCACGGGTTCATTAAAGCCATTCTTAGCCGTGAATGTAGATGAGTAGTTTTCTGGCAATTTGACCAGTACGGGCACCTGCTGTCCATGTGCTGCCAGACCCGGATAGTCGGGAATGACTTCAGGAATATAGGTTTTTAAGCGACCGGAGTTTTCCGAGTCGGTGACGCTGAAGGCATAGACCTTCAAGGCATCTACCTTGACGGTGACATCATCCAGATCGACCTTGATGCGATAGACCACCTGCCATTTGCCGTCAGACCGCTTCGTGGGCTTGCCCTCGCGCCACCAGTTCTGGGCATTCTGGACGGAAAGGTTATAGGGAATATAGCCTTCCTTGGCCACGATGGTGGCCGTCACCTCTTCACGGGCCTTCGGTGTCGTGTTGCTCAGCGTCACATCAACGTTAGAGTGGCCGCCTGTGACGGTGACTTTATAATGGTCAAGGCCAAAGGTGGGGGTGACATGGACGGTGTCGTTCTCACGCGGCATCTCGACCGTGATCATCGAGTCCGAAATGTTATAGAGACGTTTGTCGGTAATATCGATGCTGACATCTAACAGTTTGAAGCCCGAATCGAGAGTGACTTTGAGCTTAACAGGCTTCAAAGCCACATTGCTGACCACGTTGGAGTCGCGCGTTTGCTGGTTAACGCCGTATAACGGGCTGATCTTGCCGTTGTTCGTCTGATGAATGATCAGTGTGCGCAAGCCAACGAATTCTGCCCACACCTCGACATTGCCTTTAGGCATCTTGAACTTGAACAGCTGCGTGTCGTTGGCACGGTCATCGACGTATGTGCTTTTGTTGTCAGCCGTCTCAGGGGCCGACATGGTGCCGTCGGCCCTTCGTATGGCATAGAAAACACCCTGCGACATGCCATAGCCTCGATGCGGTTTGCAATAGACTATGGCTGAATCGCCGGGATTGCAGTTCTGTGAGCTTGGGTCGACTTCAACCGTTCCGTTCTCCATACCACTTCGCGGATTTACCGTATATTTTTCCTGCGCTGACGCGTTGACAGCACAGAACAGCATCAGTGCCGTCAATAATCGTACCTTTTTCATAATTCACCTATCGTTTATCACCTATCACTTCTTAATATACTTCTTGCCCTGATAAATATAGAGGCCGTGTGGGAGACCGCTAAACGGATCCTGATGGTCAGTCACCCTGCGTACAATGCGACCCTGCATGTCATAGACGTTGGGATCGACGTGCTCCTTGGCCGTAGGCTGTTTCACCGTAGGTATCTGGATAGCCGTGGTGTAGGACGATGTAGCCCATTGGCCTATGTAGTCATAATACACATAAGGACGCAGTTCGCCGCTTACCTTGTCGAGCATATACGACACAGACTGCTGCAAGTAGCCTTCATCATCGTAGATGAAGTACATGCCTTCGGTGATGGTCGGCGTGCCGCCAGTCATATCCTCTTCGCGTACTTCTATCGGGTATAAGTCCTCAGCGCGGAGGATGTAGTGCTCACGGGAAATGGCGGCAGAAGTGGCGGAATCGGTATAGCTGTAGATGAGATGGATGGTATTGTCAAGAGCATCATAATACTCTTCGGGGTTCTCCAAATCTGACAGTTCCTCTTCCGAGATGCTGTGGGTATATTCCAAACGTGTTGCACCCGTGAGATTGTTTTGCGAATAGATGTTCGTGTAATTATTGCCGTCATCCGGGTTGCGTCCCACCATGATGAACCATTGGGGTTTCAGGATGCCATTGACGACCTCCTGATAGACGATGTTAAATTCGCCATCCAAGGACAGGCGCGACTTGAGGGTATGATTGCCGTCCCTGATGTCGTACTCGTCGATATGCTCACAGTCACCGGAAAGGTAGTCTATCGTCACGGCGATGGGCTTCACCCTGTCTGTCGTGACGAGCTCGTATTCTCTCAAGGCGAAATAGAGGGAATCGTCGGAAATGACGCATGACTCAAAGTACTGCATCTCGCCGCCGCTCACCTTGTCGTAGAGCTTAAAGCCCTCGGGAACAGTGCGTGTGATGGCATACAACAGACCGTAACCAGGGTACTCCGTGGAGTCTTTGTGCATGATCTCCTCAATGGTGTAGCCGAATTTCTCTGATGCCTTCTCATCGACGTAGCCATTGACCTCGACGGTCTCTAAATCCTTTTCACTGGGCTCATAGTCGTCAGCAGTACGACGATTCATGGGACGATTCAGCTTGGGACTGTTCTTGGCGAAGGCGCGATTGGCACGGGCTGGCGTCTCGGTGTTGACGACAGGAACAGGATAGAGGTCGGTCGCCGACTTCATGAAGTTGGTACCCTCACTTTCCTCGTTGAGCAACTCAACCATGTCGTAGGATGTCAGTATAGACTGGCTGACTTTCTTCAGACCGCTGCCGCTGGCCTGCGTGCAGAAACAGTGACGCAGCGTGGTGGTGGGCAGTTCGTCAAAAACGCCGCCACTCCTGTTGTTGGCATCACCATAGCTGTTCATGATATGTCCGTGAGGCATGCCGCAGACCATCGTGTTCCACTTGCCCCTACACCTGATGTTCGTCACCGAGCCGCTGTTGAGAACGGTCACGTTCTGGTCAGCATAGCCAACGAGACCGCCGACATAGTCGGTGCCTTCCAGTGTACCGAAGCTGGCGCAGTTCTTGATGTCGCAGTTTTCGGCATAGCCGACGATACCACCGACACAGGCCATGCCCTGCAAGGTGTTGCCGTGGTCAAAGATAAGGTTGGAGATGACGGCATGTGACGTGATGGTTCCTTTGGCCACACCCACGAAGCCCAGACCGTCGGTGCCCTGATAGCAGCCAGTGACACCGCTGATACGGTGGCCATTGCCGTTGAGCACGCCACGGAACGGGTTGTCAGTGGTACCTAAAGGCATCATAATGTTATCATTATCGAACACGAGGTCGTTCAAGATTTCAACGCCGATGTTACCGGAGATTCTGCCTAACGACACCATCTCGGCCAGCACGCGCATCTCGCTGGCATTTCGGACATAGTAAACCGTCGTGTCGGCATTGTGTTCAGGCAGGGACAGATGGCAGACCGTACACTGGCCGTTGGCATCGAACTGGTGTGCCTCAAGCACGGAAGTCGGCTTGATTTCCATGTACGGGCATTGCTCGCACCTAGAGATCGTACCTGCATTGCTCAGACAACTGAATTTGGGCTGGCTGGTCTCTGTCAGCTTGTGGGTCTTATAGGGCGAGGGTATATCCGCTGATATCTGCTTGCTGCAGACTGTGCAGATGGTCATCTTCTTACCCATTCGGCCACAGATAGGTTCAGCCAACAGAATCTCGTTGCTGTAGTCATGGACATGGAGTGACATTTTTTCAATACTTCCTACCGTTTCATAACCACCATGCATGACAGTGACTTCAAGTCTGATTACGTGGGGTCCTGAAGTGAGTCCAAGCCTCACACCCTTGATTGCGAGCATGCTATCATTCTTTCTTGTCAACACACATGACGAATCACGATAGATCTTGAACTCAACATTCGTCGTTGAGGCTTTCGTACTGTTTTCCGGAACAAGTATCTTGAAGAACCTCTTGAATTCGAGGCTTCCCGAACATCCCGAAGGAACGGTAACCCTGAATTTGATACTGGCAGTTGTGGCTTCCTTCTCGAGCTGATAGGAGTTCTTGTCCTTCAACTTGGTGAAAGATAGCAACTCCGGCTCGGAGACGATGATACTATCACTGGTCATGCCGCCATTGAAAGGGAACTCACCGTAGGCCAGAGCAGTGGAAGGCAATAGAAGTGATAAGTGAAAAGTGATAAGTGATAAGTATAGGATAACCTTGTTCGTTTTCATAATTCGTAATTTTCAATTCTCAATTCATAATTCTCAATTCTCAATTCGTAATTACTGATTCGACGCCGTTTCCGGCAGTACAGCATCCGATCCGCTGCCATAGATGGCTGCAGAGGGATTGTTCGACAGTTTGCCACCGGCGTTGGTACCACAGATGCCACCGGCATAGTCGCGCACGCCGCCGACCCATACATCACCTTCCGTCGTACAGCCGGAGATGGTGCCCGACGCTTTGTTCATTCCGCAGATGCCACCGATGTTAATGCCGGAACTGATGCTGTTCATAATCGAGAATACCACATGGCATTTGTCGATCTTTCCGTTGTTGACACCTGCCACACCGCCGATATAGTCCCAGCCGCGCATGTTGCACGCAGCCAGCGTCACGTCCTTCACAACGCCACCCTTGGCAATGACACCGAAGAGTCCGCGATAGCCGCAGCCTGCCACAGGCTCTTTCGTTTGCAACATGCTGATGAGGTGACCGTCACCGTAGAAGGTTCCCTGGTATGCCGTGCTGTCGGTATCGCCGATAGGACGCCAAGGCACCCGCATGAAGTTTTCGGCTATGAGGTCGTTGGCAAGACGGACATTGGCCTCGGGATGACGGTTGTTGATATAGTCTGATACCCAGTAGAGGTTGCCGAAGGTCTTGACAACAAATACGCTGTCATTGCCAATCGAATCAAGGGGTTCAACGGCAGGCTGCTCATAGGGATGGAGACAGTTTTCACGGCGGCAGATGCCATACTCGTCGTAGTCGTGGCCTATGCCCGGCTCCTCGAAGGATGCGTGATGGTAGCACTGCTTGCAGGTATATTCCACAAGGGTGTGCTCACAGTCTTGAGTCTTGACGGCGCGGTCGCTACCGAAATCATGGGGGAATTTCTTGAGGAAAAAGCAGTCATCACAGAAGATCATGTGATATTTTTCGTCGACGGGCAGCTTCTGCTTACCGAAATTCTTGTGACTGGACTGCTCGACATAGTCACACATCAAACAACGCTTGTTGTGGTCATCACTGTTGGAGACAAAGGTTGCAAACTGATGGACTTCGCTAACGATTTGTCCGCAATCCAGGCATTCTTTGTAATGCATTTTAGTACAGGTCACCGAGTCCTCGTCAGTCTTTTCAAACTGCGACCATTTGTCGTAGCCGTAGAGCTTGGGGAAATTGTGGGGTTCAGTCTTCTCGATGCCGCAATTATCGATGTCACAATAATGAATATGGTTATTGATGTCCTTTTTCCTATATTTAGTTTCATGTTTATGCCAGGTAAAGACGATGTAGCGCCCACCACCGGCATGGGGACCGGAATACCAGGAACCGTCGGGCAAATCCTTGGGCTTTGAGGTCGTGACGTAGGCCGACTTCAACACCTTATTGTTGAAATCGGTGTTGCCGGTGCGACTGATATAGATATGGGGCTGCTCAGGGTAGGGACCACCAAAAATGCTATAGTTACGACCGTTGAGTCCGCCTCGGTAATTTGCATCTTCCTCTGATTGCGCCTGGAAGAACGGAGCTGGGGTGTACTTCTTGTCATGATCATCATACTTGAAGCCATACTTCTCTTTCCTGGAGTCCGTTATTACCACATCGGTGATGTAATTATTCGTGTCCGTACCGTTCTTGAAGAGGACAAACACATAGCCACCGCCACGACCCTTACGGAAGTCCAAATCGAGATTGTCACCACCGCTATAGCCTTTGGTATGGTCCTTAAGACTGTCCTTTTTCTGGATGGCAACGACTTTGATATCCGTCAACATCTGCGCCCCTGCGGAGCTAAATATAAAATATAAAATACTAAATATAAACAGCCTTTTCATATTTCTCTTATATCTTATCTTTTTATTTATTATTTTTTATTCAGGCCTGAAAGGCCGCATTCACTACATATGCCTAAAATCCTTCTGGCGTAGCAGCAATGCCTGGCCGACGTTCTCGAGTTTCATGCCTTCAACATCGGTCTTATGAGGATCCAACTTGAAAATACCATATTGGGTTTTCTGGTTGTCAAACAGTATAAACCGCTTGTAGTTGAAGAACGAGGGTACATCATTACGTTCGATGCGGTCAGGTCCGAACACCTGCCCGGAGTTATACATAAAGCGTATGATTCTGTTCGTCTTGGTGGTATCGGCAATCTCATAGCCCACCGGAACATCCTTGAGCAAGGTGCGGATGGTGTTCAGGGCCGACGGGTCATTGCTGGTGTTGGCCATCACACCCTGATGGACGTAATATGGACCAATCTTCATATTGGCCACGCAGGTGTCGTTCCACATATAGAGAGCGGCCTTGCTAACACTGACATTGGTGGCGTAGCGTACGCTGTCATTGGCTGGCGAGATGTCGATGTCGCCGTTGTTGTAATAGATGTTGTCATCGTAGGTAGAGCGTACGAGGGGCGTGACATAGACCTTTGCCTGGCTTTCAGCGCCCTCAAGATACTGCCACGTGATGGTGAACAGGCTGTCGTCGCTGCAACGGCGGCCAAGGCCCTCGCGGCACATCTTGCCACCCAAGGTGGGATAGAACACGGTGTATTCAACGTCCTTGACATATTCATTGAGTATCTCGCCGATAACCTCGTAGTCAACGACGACCTTGTTGGTAATGGAATGGTCGGCGACTCTGAGGTTGGAGACAGGTATCTTGGCATAGACCTTGTTCCTGGCTCGCGGCATGACGTTGGACTCGTAAGAGATATGTTTGCCCACCATATTGGCATAGAGGGCGGCCACCTCGTGGTCGAGGATGAGGTCGGAGATGGGTGCCACCTTGATTTCGATGAGCTCCACATTGTTGTCGTCCTTAGCAGCATTGGGGTCGAACTTGAGCGACTTGAACCACTCATCGACGACCTGATTCTTCAACGCCATGTTATCGCTGTCGTGCAGACCCGACAACCTAAGGGCAAGGGCACTGTTGCCGCCAAGAGCCTCGATATGGGTTTCACGGTCAGTCTGCGTGTTCTTCACCCAGTCCTGTGTCTCGGTACCCTCGGTGGTGCCGATGCAATAGAGGAATGAGGCGCTGGCCTGCTCATCGACTGTGGTGCGGGAGTCAACGACATGGCGGTTCATCGTGGTGCTGAACTTCAGCTTGCCGCCTAACTTGGCATGATAGATGATATGGGTGCCGTAGGTCTGGAACATGTTCTGAATGATACGCATGGCATCGGTCAGATTATTTTTCTTGATAGCCTCTGACGCCAGATTCTGGTAACGCAGGAATCCCCGAGAGAGTGCTTCGGGATGCTCGCGGGCAATATGATACAGGTCGTAGGGCTCCAGATGGCGCGAGGCCAGGGTCAGACCGTCGTGAATGGTGCAGAAGGCGAACTCGTTGCTGGTCATGTCGGTCTTGTTGTAGGTTGACTTGACCTCAGCCTGGAACAGGATGGCATCGACCTTCACCGATGACTGCTTTGTGAGCTTCTCGCAGATGGTCATGGCATCCGTGCCACTATAGACATGATGGTAGGATGACGGCGAGACGTCGTCAATGATAGTGGCAGAGCCGTGCTCTGCATCGTACTTCTGGATATACGACAAGTCGATGACACGGTCGCGCACCTCGTCGTAGTCGCTGTACTTTCCGGTGCCGTTATAGCCGTAGCCTACACCGTAGCTGCGATACAGGTCGCCGATGTATGCCTGACGCTGCTGGGCATGTACACGCCTCCAGTAGGTCTCACTGTAGTCACCGTAGGCATTCTCAGGATCGTACTCCTCCATGATCGTTTGAAGGTCGTCCTCACGTGTACAGGCAGTGAAAAGCGCTACGCTAAATATAAAATATAAAATATAAAATAATAGCTTGGGGCTTCTGCGTATCTTATTTTCCATATCTTTTTTATTTATTATTTTTTATTTAGGCCGCAGGCCGCATTAAAACTCTTCTACCGTAATATATAGTGGGAAATACTTGAAGAATTGCTGATTGGAGTAGTTAAATGAACTGACATACTCCGGATATTCCAGCAGCAAATCGGTTCCAGAACCGCTCAGACGCATGATACGCGCCTGACCTACATCGTTCGTGAGGATAGGCATGCCCTGGCCGTCATTTTGCGCAGGAGTATCATCCTTTTGCTGCTCAAGCTGAAGGGGATGCGAGATGACCCAGTAGCCGGTAGGCCAGTCCAGTCCGAGCATGTTACGATTGTCATCGTAGCTGTGGTCGTAGAAGATGCTCATGCGGTTGCCCAGCATCTTGGTGATGCTCTTCGACTGTTGTACAGAGGGCAGGTAGTCTTTCAGGTCAAACGCCTTCATCGACTGGCTCACGGCATTCGCCCACCTTTTACGGCCATCGGCATCGTCGGTAGGCTGCTCGACACGCAGGATATTGTCGCCTCCATCCAACAGACAGAACCAATAGTTGTCTTTCTTATATAATACACCATCATTTTCCTTATACCTGAGTGTTTTGAACTGTTTAAACTTGCTGTCTGTTTTCCAATAACTCAGGAGACTGTCGGTTTTCAACACCACAGGACGCACTGACCAGAAAGTGCTGGCGACCTTGGCGAAGGTTGTCGACTCGGCAAGTGCCTTGGGTTGTGCCTTGAAAACGGTCGTCGTGTAGGTCTTAGGCGTCTCTTTCTTCGTGGGACAAGGCTGGGGATGAACGGCATTCCAGTAGAAATACACCTGCTTCAGGGCATGGGTCTTCGCGTCGAAAAGGTTACGGACGGAGAGGCTGTCGCTCTCATAGAAGATGCTGTCGGAGGGGGTGTACACCGATGCGCTACCCTCCCAGATGACACGTCCCGGACGGTGACTCTCGTCGCCGACGAACAGGCCGGCATACAGGTACGGACGGACATGGCCGTCGCTGCCCTTGATGAGCGGATAGGCCACGACACAGGGTTTGTCGCTACGGATGGAAGGCACATATTCCTCACAGATGATACATGACTTGTTGCTGCCCTCCGAAGCGACGCGCACATCGGCACCGTAATTGCCGGCAACTGTCAGGACACCGTAGTCGGGCTCATCGATCTCCTGCGTGGGAGCCTCTTTCTTCAGGTACATTTGATAGACCTGGCGCAACACCTTACGTGTGGCGTCATCCTCGAACAGCTGATAGAACGGCAGGAAACGGCCGCTGACGAAGGAGGCATTATAGTTACTGGGCTCGATGCTGATATTGTTGGCCCAAGTATAATAGTCGCCATCGCCGATTTTCTTAGCAGCGGCACTCTTGTGATCGAAGGTTCTGTGAAGCTTATTGCAGTCTTCGCTCTTACCGCCCTTGACGTTGATGTTGCCCTGATACTGAACGGTGTGTCTGGATATCTGACTGATAACCTTCGAGTTGCCGGTCTTTACAACATTCTCGCCAGCGATGGTCTCAATGACCTGCTGAGTCGTATAGACCTTATCAACACAGGAGTCGCGGTCGATTTCCATCTGCAACTCGATCATGCCGCCGAGGTTGGAAGATACCACGAGATGTGTGCCGTACTGCTCAGAGAATTTGGTGGCTTTGACAGTATCGATGCCTGACTTTCCAGCCTTGACCAGTTCAGCGACGGCTTTGCGGAAGTCTCCATCGAGCACGCTTCCGTCATCGTTCAGATCGTCCAGTTTCAGACAGTGCAGTGTGCCCACATCGATGGTCTTGGTAGCCATGATGTGCTTGATGAACATGTGGGCTATATAACTGTTGTGCCACGTGGTATGCGAGAACGTCTTATTGTCGCGGTAATACTTGCCACTGCCAATGGCTTCGCTGTCATCAATGGTGTACTTGGTCTCCGCATGGCCAAGTTCCTGAAGGGTGTTACCACTGAAGATGTCCATAGAGGTATAGTGGCGACGCTCAGCGCTGATGATCGGTCCATACGTTGCCTCGGCAGCCTGGAGACGCTCCATGTTGATGATCGGCTTGGTAGTAAAGCTACCGTCGTCCATCACATTGCCGGCAGCATTGTAGGCATATCCCAAACGCTGCAGCTTGATCTGCTCACTGGAATAGGCCCTCGTGGACTGAGTAGAAGTGGTGTCTTCAATGTTGCCTATGGAGTCATCGGAACAAGAAACAAAGCATAAAGATACCATGAGACATGCCATTCCAAGCAGTCCCTTCATGACCATTCTCTTGCTCATTCCAACTCGATTCATATAATTATACGTATTCATATTACTCATCTTCGTAGTTACGTAATGATTTATCCATATAGTTCTTCAGTATGGTGCGCGTCTTGGCATCGTAGATGACCTCGTAGATAGGCACCAGACGGATGTCGATGAGTGCTGCATCCTTAGGCGTCACCGTCTTCTGCCAGTCTCTCAACGTTGTCGCGTATATCGTTGCCTGCTGACCTGTGGTGAATGCTGTCACAAGCGACACATTGCCGCCACGGGCTTTGATATTGCTCTCTGAATTACGGCTACTCTTCTCGGCAGCATCCTTATATTCGGTACTGATACTGGTACTGATGTTGATGAACTTGATCTGAACAGACAGTTCCAAGGCCACTTTCACATCGAGCGAATTAGACACAGAGTCCATACGCGTGGTGTTGTAGTAGTCGAGTGAACAACCTAAGACGGAACGGGCGACGAAAGCGGGACCCACCTCTTCGATGAACTCACGGCAGATGCCGCTGGCAATAAACGCTGAGGGAGCAGCATGAATCCTACGGATAAAGTTCTGCATCACGTCTGAGAAGCCAGGAGCGTATGCCTCGCGGAAGAACGGCACTACCTTGGCCAGCGAGTCGGCATCGACGCTGGCAAAGGTCTTGGCTAACGGAGAAGCAGCAACGGCATTGGCAACCTTTTCACGCAAGTTCAGGTAGTTGAGGTCGCGTGAGAAGTAGCTTTGCTTCAAGCTCATCAAGGAATAATAGTTCTTCGTTGTTGAGAAATTTTTCTTGTTGAAGCCCACCTCCAAATCCACGGAGAACATGCCGGCGCCCACACCAATGCCGATGTCAAGCGACAACGAGTCCTTCAGGGCATTGACGCTCTCGCTGTAGAAGAACTTCTGCATGGTGGCAGGAATATAGTCGTCAGCGATATAGGAGGTATTGTATTTCTTTTCCATATCGCGCAGACTGCGCATGTTGAACACTTCCATATTGGTGCCGACACAGTATGACTCATTATCCTTGTATGTGTAGCCAGCACCACGAATGGCGCTGATGGCATCTTCCACTTCCTGCAGCTCTTGGGGCGTCTTGGCACTGACAAGCCACGACACCGGTCCATCGTTTGCGGGGGCGTTAATAGTCTGATTCTGTTCAGGGTCAACGGACATAGCGTCGTCATTGCTGCACGATACCATTGCCAACGTGCCCACTGCTATAGATAAATATAATAAGGTGTACTTCATACCTAATTCGTTATTAATTCTGACCTCTCACCTCTCACTTCTTAATTTTGCGTGCGCAAAATATAATTCACTCTTTCCTGCACCTTTCCCGTAAAGAGGTAGGCTATGGATGCTATCTTCACGTCGGTGAGTGCACACGTCTTCAATTGCTCGTTATCAGGAACGGGAGGGAAGTTGACACTCTCCAACCATTCCCTGATGCCCTGTGGTGAAGAAGCATTACCTGCCAATACCTCTGTGACAGCCTGTACATTGCCGCCACGGACGTGGATGTCCATGCTGTAGCGGTCACGGGATACCGTCTGGAACTTCTCGGTCTTCGTGCTTGATGATGCTTCAATACCGGCAATGAGTCCAATGCTGGCATTGAGTGCCACCTCGGCACTCATGTTCTCGCTGAGCACCGACTTGTCGATCTGCATGGTATATTCCAGCACGCCGCCCATGAATGAGCGCGCCACGAAGCCCCTACCCCATTTGTTCACAAAGTTGAGGACATCTTGGTTACTCACGTCGGCCTGATTGGTGTTGTTGCCTTCAAGCTTCTTCCAGTCGGCAAAAAAGCCGGGGGCGAAGACCATACTGTCGCCAGTTTCCTTATAGTACATAATGACATTCTTGTACTGGAGGTCACGGCTATATGCCACGCGCTTGGTGCGCTTCATGGCAAACACCGACTGGCTCTCCTCTACACTTCCCTTGGAGTAATTGCCTGACACCTTGATCTCGGCCACGATGGCGTTGACACCAACACTGGCAGAAATGGACAGTTGCTGGGACACGGCACTGCGCGTCTCACCGGTGATAACTTGTTCCTCACTATACGGCGTGTAATCATCGCTGATGAAGTTCAACCCCTTGACATACTGGATGGAGTCCAGATAGTTGAGGTTGAAGATGTTGAATGCCACGCCGTCCAAATACTCAGCACCCGTGGCGCACGTATAGCC
>JAEEGJ010015107.1_pt1 | contig 18108 bp, 14 predicted proteins | sample 8958761 | NCBI WGS metagenome assembly JAEEGJ01 (sample SAMN16246546, study PRJNA631951) | gut metagenome | biome: gut microbiome; feature: rumen; material: RS-attached | host: Bos | place: Iran: Karaj | collected 2018-10
ATACATGGCGCTGGTTCCGAGCATCTTCAACATCGGTGAGCTTCTGGTCTTCGGACTTCCGGTCATCTATAACCCGATGCTTATAATTCCTTTCCTTGCGTCGCCGATTCTTTGCTACTCTAATGCGTTTCTTATGACGAAGATCGGCTTTCTGCCTGAGGTTACAAATACAGTGGTATGGACCACACCGCCACTTCTGAGCGGATTCATCGCAACCGGTTCCGCTCGCGGCATTTTGGTGCAGCTCTTTAACATCCTGCTGTCTGCAGCGTGCTATGCGCCTTTCGTAATAGCATATGAAAAGAAATCTCTCGAGAAGTCATCATCTGCCATGGATGAACTTGTTGCCATCTTGAAAAAGAGTGAGGAGACCACCGAGGAAGTTGTCCTGACCGAGTGTGAGGGCAACGCCGGAAGACTGGCAAAGCTCCTTGCCACCGATCTTCAGGTATCACTGGATGATTCCAAGCCGGATGATTCCTCGGACAAACTTGAGAATCCCCTTATCATGAAGTATCAGCCCCAGTTTGACAACAACAGCGCCTGCATCGGCGCTGAAGCACTTCTTAGATGGAACCACACAAGATACGGAATCATCTATCCGCCGCTGGTTGTTCATCTTGCAAAAGAGAGTGGAGATCTGTACAGACTTGAGACCTATATCATAGAGAAATCCATCGCGGATTCCGAGAGTTTCAGAAGGGTATTTGGTGATAAGTTCAAGCTCAGCGTAAACGTAACAGTAACGACTCTTTACGATAAGAGATTCGTAGGCTTCCTTGAAGAGCTTGCATCAAAGTACCACCTGTCTCAGGGTAATGTCTGCATCGAGATCACTGAGGAAACAGAGCTCGTCACGACAGAAGAGACAGGAGAGCTCATTAAGAAGATAAGGTCCTTTGGCTACACCTTCGCTCTCGATGATTTCAGCATGGGCCACACTTCACTTCAGTACCTGCAGCACAACCAGTTCGATCTGGTTAAGCTGGACGGAAATCTGGTGAAGCAGATCCTCACCAACGATCGCACCAAGGAGATCATTAACTCAATCGTATATCTGTCAAAATCCCTGGATTTCAGGGTTCTGGCGGAATTTGTTGAGACCACAGAGCAAAAAGAAGCCCTTGAACAGATAGGGTGCCTTCTGTATCAAGGGTATCTCTTCAGCCCTGCAGTTGACAGGGATTCGCTTTTATCAATGTCAAAATGAACCACAAACCCCGTCCCCCAGGCTCAATACAGTCAGGTGCTGGGTGGCACGGGACATGGCGGTGTAGAGGCAGTGGCGGCCCAGCTCGTCGTCGGGATAGGACTCCCTGTCCGCATCTGCCAGGATAACGTGGTCAAACTCAAGTCCTTTGGCCAGAACCAGCTCAATCAAAAGAGCTCCTCTCGCCGGAAGGGATTCGTGGCCGGAGACTACGTAGATGTCATTGTCGCCCAAGGCAGCACTTATCTTTTCAAGGCTGTACTGATCACGGCAGATGACAGCTGTCAGACCTTCCATTTCCCCATACTCTGCAACAAGCTTTTTCAGCTCCGCAAAATACTCTTTCTCTGATTTAAACGACTGTACGGATACCTTCTCACCGGGGCGCTTAACAGAGGACACCAGCATCTCTTTCTCCGGAGGAAGGATTGATGCGAACATATCTGTGATCTCGGGTGAACTTCTGTAACTGGTCAGAAGCGGGAGCTCGGCGTATCTCTTTTTATAGGACTTTGCCAGTTCCTCAAGTTCTGCAAAGGTCACAGTGCCCTCGCGGATTGCCTGGTATTCATCGCCAAGCAGCATGAAGCGGGCGCTTGGGAAGTATTTGTAAAAGACCTGCATCTGGGCCAGGGTGTAATCCTGGACTTCATCCACCATGACATAACGGATATTTTTGTCGCATAGTCCTGTGAGTTCCATCTTTGCAAAGAGCCACTCAGTTGCTGTAATGTGGTCGGTCTTAAGAATTCTTTTTACTATGTGTGCCACATTTACGAAAGCGCAGTTTCGTATCTGCTTCAAAGCTCCGCCGTAGTCGTTCTCGATTCTGTTGTCCTCAGCCTCGTCAGATTTCGCTGAGCCTTCCGAAGTATCTTCATCATTATGATCCATATTCTTCATGGCGCTTTTTGCCCGCTGCTCAAGCTCCTCGGACACGTTCTGTATAAGGCGGGAGCCGAGAGGGAACTGCCTGTATCTGCTTACTATCTGAAGTACTTCTTCTTTAGTCAGTACCACGTTTTCCTTCTGGGTTATGTCAAAGAAATCCTCAGCCTCAGGCGTCAGTTTAGGAATATTCTTTTGTATCTTCATAAGGCTTTCAGCCTCGGTACTGTCGTACTGGTTGTCCCTTATGGGAACACCCGCCATATCAAGAAACTCCTGCCAGGTGATGGTCAGTGGATTGGACTCGCCAAGATCCGGCAGCACGTTGTCGATATAGTCCCTGAACACGGGATTCAGGGTCATGAGGCATACCTGGTCAGGCCGCAGGGTATCTCTTTTCTGGTAAAAGAGATATGCGATCCTCTGAAGCAGAACGGAGGTCTTACCACTTCCAGCAATACCATCCACCAAAAGGACCGGAACATCCGGGTATCTGATGATGGTATTCTGTTCCTTCTGTATTGTAGCTGTGATAGCCTGCATCTTGTCAGAACGGGTCTGAGAAAGAGAATGAAGAAGCATTGGATCTTCAATGGCGATCTGCGTATCGAAATATGAGTTCAGCTTATTCTTTTCCAGATCAAACTGGCGACGCAGCTTAAGGTCGACCTCAATCTCACGATCATCCACAGTGTAGTGGGTGTGACCGTTTTCCTGATTGTAGTAAACCTCAGCAATCGGAGATCTCCAGTCGATGATCATCTGCTGATATCTGTTCTGGGAAATTGATGCACGGCCTATATAGTAACTCTCCGGCTCCTCAGACGGATCAAACTGTACAGTTACTTTGGCAAAATAAGGTGACTCCAATAGCTTGGTTATTGTACGGAGTCTTTTACCAAGAGAATTGCTCTCAACATTATAGGTGTCGATATATCGGTTCCAGACCTCGATTTCACCAAGGGTCTCCATGGAGGTCTCATCGTCTGCATAGTCGAAACGGAGGTTATCACGGATATCGTTCTTTTCCTCCATGGCCTTCTCATCAAGAGCTGCGATCTGATCCTCAAGGTCCTTTTTCATATCAAGGAGCTTATTATAAGTAGCGGTTAAGTGCTGCTGTTCCAGATTAAGTTCTTCGTTATTCATATAATTACCTGCCTGATTAGTGAAAAACAAACTTTAGGTTGTCTTTTCAGTATAACATAGTTGTGCAACAGCTCAAAGCATCGCTGCGACTTTGGCATAGCTCTTTTCCAAAAGCACACAGGCTTCGGCCTTGGAAGACTGATGATGGAGAGCACAATAAAGAAGGCAAAGAATGCAGGATTTCAGCAGATGGAACTAACAGTATTCTCCAACAACGACAACGCAATCCGTCTCTACAAAAGTCTGGGCTTCGTTGAGACCGGCAGACTTCCCAATGCCAGCAGGTATGACGATGGTACCTACAGCGATGATATCTTTATGGTAAAAGAGCTTTAAGAATCTTATCAAATAAAAGAGAAATGTCTCATTTTGGCGCTAAACATGCAAAATGCCAAAATGGGACATTTTCTTTTTACTCCGTTTTTTTAAACTAAAGACATAGAAGACTAGAAAACCGTGGGGGTGTTTATGAGATACGGACATTTTGATGAAGATAATAATGAGTACGTTATAGACAGGGTAGACCTTCCTACTTCCTGGACCAACTATCTTGGTGTGGAGGACATGTGTGCTGTTGTTAATCACACGGCAGGAGGATATCTCTTTTACAAGTCGCCTGAGTATCACAGAATAACAAGATTTCGTGGCAATGCAATTCCAATGGACAGACCCGGCGACTATATCTACATAAGGGATAACGAAGATGGAGATTACTTCAGCATTTCGTGGCAGCCCGTCGGGAAACCCCTGGATGAGGCCAAATACACCACAAGACATGGCATGAGCGTAACCACCTATGAATGTGAGTACAAAGGCCTTAAAGCCAGCGAGAAGCTCAGCATTCCCATCGGCGACAACGCCCTTATATGGGACGTTGTCATCACAAATCAGAGCGACAGGACCAGGGATCTCTCTGTTTTTTCGTATGCTGAGTTTTCCTATCATCATGTTCCGATAGATAATCAGAATTTTCAGATGAGCCTTTACTGCGCAGGCAGTGAGTATAACGACGGAACAATCCTCTATGACCTGTTCTATGAGGAAGAGGGCTATCAGTACTTCACATCGAACTTTGAACCCGATGGCTTCGAGTGCATGAGGGACGAGTTTATCGGGATTTATAATACGGAGAGTAATCCAAAGGCGCTTGAGAGCGGAGCACTTGGCGGTCACTTTGAAAAGGGTGGAAATCACTGCGCCAGTCTCCAAAAGAACCTTGAGCTTAAGGCGGGAGAAACTGTAAGGCTTATCTACTTCCTTGGAGAGGGTGGATATGATGAAGCAGGGGCAATAAGGAAAAAGTACAGCGATCCTGCAAAGCTCGACGAAGCCTATGGCATCCTTAAGAAATTCTGGAAGGACAAACAGCAGTGCTTTGCAGTAAAAAGTCCTGAAAAGGGCATAGATACCATGATCAACACATGGACATTGTATCAGGCTGAAATAAATGTTATGTTCTCCAGGTTTGCATCATTTATAGAGGTTGGCGGAAGGACAGGGCTTGGCTACCGCGACACAGCGCAGGATGCCATGACGGTCATAGCCACAAACCCGGAAGGCTGCAAAAAGAGAATCGTGGAGCTTCTAAGGGCTCTTACCAGCAGCGGCTATGGGATACATCTCTTTGAACCCCGCTGGTTCCTGCCTGAAGAAGAAAAGGAGAATAAGAAAAAACCATTCAAATCACCAACAGTCATCCCTGAGCCGGAAGGCGCTTCAAAGGTTCATGGACTTGACGATGCATGTTCTGATGACGCACTGTGGCTTGTGCCCTCCATTGTCGAGTACGTCAAGGAAACCGGAGACACAGAATTTCTTAAAGAGGAATATGGCTATGCTGACGGTGGAAGCGGCAGTGTCTACGAGCACATGAAGAAGATCGTTCAGTTCTCGCTGAAAGAAGTTGGTGATAACGGAATCTGCAAGGGACTCAGGGCAGACTGGAATGACTGCCTGAACCTTGGCGGAGGCGAGAGTGCGCTGGTTTCATTCCTGCTGTACAGGGCAATTGTGTGCCTTAAGGAGACTGCTATATTTACGGGAGACATCTCTTTTGCAAAAGAGCTCTCAGAGGAATTGACAAGACTCTCTGAAAGCCTGAACAAAACCCTTTGGGATGGTAACTGGTATCTGCGCGGTTTTACAAAATCCGGCAAAAAGATAGGAACCAAAGAGAACAGGGAAGGACAGATACACCTTGAGTCCAATGCCTGGGCAGTACTGTCGGGAGCGGCGGATGCAAACAGGAGTGAAAGGGCTCTGGATGCGATCCATGAAAGACTGGCAACACCATACGGCATAATGCTAAATGCCCCGGTTTACACCGAGCCAGACGACGAGGTTGGATTCATTACCAGGGTCTACCCGGGACTTAAGGAGAACGGAAGTATCTTTTCCCATCCAAATCCATGGGTGTGGTCAGCAGAATGCAGGCTGGGAAATGGAAACAGAGCCTTCGAGTACTACAGGAGTCTGTGCCCATACTATCAGAATGACAGCATAGAGATGAGATGGGCCGAGCCCTATTCATATTGCCAGTTTATTTCCGGCAAGGATCATACAACCTATGGAAGGGCGCACCATCCATTTATGACAGGAAGCGGCGGCTGGGCATACTTTGCTGTGACACACTATATACTTGGCATTCAGCCGAACTTTAACGAGCTTATTGTTGATCCATGCATTCCGGATGAGTGGAATGGCTTTGAGGTTACAAGAAAATTCAGGGGAGCTACTTATAACATCAGAGTTAAGAACCCGTATCACGTGCAAAAAGGAATAAAGAGGCTTTTGCTTGATGGAATACAGGTCGACAGAATAGAAGCTCAGGCGGATGGCAGAGAGCACACTGTAGAGGTTGTGATGGGATAAAAGGGGGATGGAAATGATAAAGTTTGGAACAGGCGGCTGGAGAGCCATTATAGGTGACGGTTTCACTAAGGAGAATGTCCAGATCCTGGCCAGCGCCATGGCTGCGAAAATGAGAGCGGAAAATGTGGCGGATAAGGGTATCGTAATCGGATATGACAGAAGGTTTTTGTCCAAGGAGGCCATGCAGTGGGCGGGCGTTGTATTTGCTGCAGCAGGTATCAGGGCGAGACTGATCAACAAGTCCAGCCCCACTCCGCTTGTAATGTTCTATGTTATGAAGCATGAGCTGCCCTATGGAATGATGGTCACAGCAAGTCACAATCCTGCGATCTACAACGGCGTAAAGCTCTTTACCCTGGGAGGCAGAGATGCCGATGAGGAGCAGACAAGGGATGTTGAGAATTATATCAGCAAGGTGACGCTGCCTGTGGAGGCTATGGAATATGAGGATGCCAAGGCGGAGGGGCTTATTGAGGAGTTCTACCCAATAAACGAATACATCGACAATATTCTGGGCAGAGTAGATGTTGAAGCTATTAAACAGGCTTCACTTCGTGTGGCGCTGGATCCCATGTACGGAGTCAGTGAGACGGCGATCAAGACTATTCTTCTGACAGCAAGATGCGAGATGGAGACCATACACGGCCGCCACGACACTCTTTTTGGAGGTAAGCTTCCGGCGCCTAATGAAGGAGCCATGAGTCCATTAAAGACCTGTGTTATCGATAATCACTGCGACATCGGTATCGCCACAGACGGAGACGCTGACAGGATCGGTGTTGTGGATGACAGGGGAAGATATCTTTCGCCAAACGATATTCTGGTGCTGCTTTATTACTACCTGGTTAAGTATAGAAATGAGAGAGGTCCTGTGGTAAGGAACCTTTGCACAACACACATGCTGGACAGGATTGCAGAGAAATTTGGGGAAAAGAGCTATGAAGTCCCTGTGGGCTTTAAGCACATCTCTGCAAAGATAACAGAGACAGATGCCCTTATTGGAGGAGAGTCCTCCGGCGGACTTACAGTGAGGGGGCATATAAACGGAAAAGACGGCGTTTATGCAGCAGCTCTTTTGGTAGAAATGCTTGCAGTTACAGGCAAGAAAATCTCAGAGATGTACGATGACATACAGAAGGAATTTGGACGCTTCTACATGCTGGAGAGAAACTACAGTTTCAGGCCTGAGAAGAAGGAGGAGTTCAGGCAGATACTCATGGAGGATAAAACGCTTCCGACCTTTGAAACTGACGTGGAGAGGACTTCCTATCTTGATGGCTGTAAGGTATACTTTAAAAATGGAGGATGGGTTTGCGTAAGATTTTCAGGGACTGAACCACTCCTCAGGATTTTCTGCGAGATGCCTGAGCGGCAGCTGGCCGAAAAGACAAGTGATGCATACAGAGATCTGTTGGGGTTGGAAGACGTATGAAAAAAAGAAATTCTCTTAAATGGCAGATGCTTAGGCTCCTGGCACTGGGGTGGTTTGTGCCTCTTACTGCCATTGTGGTGGCTTTTCTTGTTGTGGTTTCAGCAAGGATTGATGCCCAGAGCCAGCGCATTATAACGACATCAATGGAAAAGGCGGCGGATATCAGTATCCTCCGCCTTTTGGACTGCATTGATTCCTCTAAGGATGCTTCATATCTGAATTATATCGGCGATTACTGGGCTGAGTATCAACAGGGCGCAGACTCGGGTAAGCTATACAACCAGGTGACGACCTTCCTGTCAGCTCATTACAAGTATGATCCCAGCTTTGACATCACTGTCCTTATCTTTACTGATGATCCGGATACGCTGTATTACACCGGAAATACCACCGGCAGGGGAAGTGTGTCCAGGATAAAGTTTTTCAAGGACTCTGTACAGGAGAAAGCTCTTTTGATATCAAAAGACCTTGATACCAGGACGGAGTTTTTTGCCATGGACGGGCATGTTTATATGATAAGAAATCTGATAGGCAGAGGTTTTAAAAGATATGCTGTCCTTGTGATGGAGATCAATCCGGAAGAGGTGTTTGAGAGTCTTAAGAGCGTCTGGGAATATCGGGGGATGGAAGTCTTTTTCAAAGATGATCTGCTGTACGCCGAGGGTGATCATGGTGAGCTTCAGAGTGTTATAAGCTCCCAGAGAAAGAGCGTCGATGGTATGTTCACTTATAATGTTTCCTACGATGCTACTGCGGTGGGGCTGGAAAAAAGATCTATAAACATAACCTTTATCATTCTGATCGTATTCATGCTGCCGCTGATCCTTCTGGTATTCTACTTCTTTAACAGCAGGATCAACAGGCCTATCGCCACTTTGACAGAAGCTTCCAAGAAGATTGCAGCGGGTGAGTATGGCACAACAGTCGAGGAACCGAAGGGACAGAGCGGCGAGATTGCAGACCTGACCAGGAACTTCAACAAGATGAGCAACAAACTGAGTGAGCAGTTCAATAAGATCTTTGTTGAGGAGATTGCCCTTCGCGACGCCAACATTCATGCACTTCAGTCACAGATCAATCCTCATTTCCTGAACAATACCCTTGAGATCATCAACTGGGAGGCCAGGATGAATGGTCAGGAGAAGGTGTCCAGTATGATAGAAGCGCTGTCAGTAATGATGAGCGCAACCATGGACAGAAACAGGCAGTCACTTATCACTTTGTCCGAGGAACTGGAGTATGTCAACGCATATATCTACATAATTAAATGCAGATATCAGGATAGATTCTTCTATGAAGAACATATAGATAAAGCTCTTTTGCCAGTAAATGTTCCCAGACTGATAATTCAGCCGGTTATTGAAAATGCTGTTGAGTACAGCTACTCAGAGGATGGCATCAGAAAGGTAAGGCTTGAGGTATCAGGAACTTCGGATGGCGACAGGATCGATATGAAGATCAGAATAATAAATCCCGGAGTTCCAGGCGATGAGGATGTGGCTAAGATAAAAGAGCTGCTGACCGATGAAATGGATATAAGACCAATGGAGGAGCGCTCCACAAGGATCGGTATCAGGAATGTAAACAGGAGACTCAAGATACTTTATGGTTCGGAAAGTGGCCTGACTATTGAGCCGGATGGAAACGGAAATACCATCAGCACTATTTTTGTCAAAAATTGACAATTTCAGCAATCTGATTAAAGTAGCGGCACTGCTATCCTAGAATTACAAAATGATACGTGATGCGCACATGAAAATGCGCAGAAGGGAGAGAATGTATGAAAGTTAAAAATCTGACAGCAGTGCTTATGACAGCTCTAATGAGTATCAGCGTGATCGGCTGCGGCAGCACAGCACCCGCCCAGGCCCCTGCAGATACAGGAACACAGGTTGAGGCTGCGGCACCGGCTCCGGCAAAAGAGACTCCGGCAGCAGAGACATCTGAGGCAGCAGGCCCTGTGGAGATCACTGTAACCACAACCTTTGCAGGTGAGGACAGTAATGCCCAGAATTACAAAAATGCTGTAGCTGCATGGGAATCCGAAACAGGTAATACCGTTAGCGACACATCAGCAACCAGTGATGAGACCTTCAAGACAAGGATCATCACAGACTTTGAGACAGGTTCAGAGCCTGACGTACTGTTCTTCTTTAACGGTGCGGATGCCAATGACTTTGTCAATGCAGGCAAGGTTGTATCCATCGACACGATCAGATCAGAATTCCCGGAATATGCATCAAATATGAATGACGACCTCATTGCAGCATCTCCTGCAGATGGCGTTAAGTATGCGGTTCCTGTTAACGGATATTGGGAAGCAATGTTCGTAAACACCAAAGTTCTTGAAGCTGCCGGCGTTGCAATGCCAGGCGCAGACTATACATGGGATCAGTTCCTTGCTGACTGCCAGAAGATCAAAGATGCAGGCTATGCACCTATAGCAGCAGCTCTTGGCAACATCCCTCATTACTGGTGGGAGTTTGGAATCTACAACCAGCAGACACCTGCCAATCATCTTGATATCCCCGGAAGCGCTGATGACGCTACAGGTAAGCAGTGGGTTGCAGGACTTGATGATATCAAGGATCTCTATGAGAAAGGATTTTTCCCTGACAACACACTTTCAGCTACAGATGATGAGACCTTTGCAATGTTCACCGATGACAAGGCAGCATTCCTTCTCGATGGCTCATGGAAGGTTGGCGGAATTGTAGGATCATGCCAGTCAGATCCTGAGGATCCCAGTACAATCGATGCTGAGAAGCTCAGCCACTTTGATGTAACTTACTTCCCCGGTAAGGGCAACAGAAAGACAACTGATCTTATCGGCGGCCTCTCAATGGGATACTACATCACCACAAAGGCATGGGAGGATCCTGACAAGAAGGCAGTAGCTGTAAGCTTTGTAGAGCACATGACAAGTGACGAAGTAGTTCCTGAGTTTGCTCAGCACACAGCATCTGCACTTAAGAATGCACCAAAGGTTGATTCCAGCAAATTCAATGCACTTCAGGTTAAAGCAATGGATATGATGAGTGGTGTAACATCACTCACAGGCGCAGTTCAGGATCTGTTCAACGGTGACTGCAGAGTTTCAACCTTTGATGGAATGCCTGACATCGTAGTAGGTAACGTTTCTGCACAGGATGCAGTTCAGGAAGGTATTGACGTTTACAAGGATACACTTGAGTAAAAAGATATGTCGAACATATACAAGAGCAAAAAGTACATATTTCTGTTTCTTGCTCCGGCATTTCTCTTTCTGATCGTCTACCTGTACTATCCTTTCTTTGTGAACATATACGGGAGCTTCAGGTCTATAAAGAACCTGGGAACCTACGGCACCAGATGGAATGACCCCTGGTATGAAAATTATGTCAGGCTGGTCACTGATCCGGTGGTCAGAACAGCTCTAAAGAATACGTTTCTGATGATAATAGCCACGATTGTAGGGCAGGTGGGAATAGCTCTTTTGCTGGCGGTGATGGTAGATAATATCGGAAGAGGAACTCAGTTTTTCAGGACCGTGTATTTCTTTCCTATTGTAATCTCAGCTACTGCTCTGGGCCTTTTGTTCAATCTGATCTTCCTTTATGACAAGGGAATGCTCAATCAGCTGCTGGAGGCCCTTGGCAGGACTGAACTGATCGATTACAAGGGAGAGAATCTGGCGATAGTTACCATGATGATACCTGTTGTATGGCAGTATGTGGGATTCTACTTTGTCATACTACAGACCGGACTAAACAACATCTCTCAGGAGCTCTATGAGTCTGCTGAGATAGATGGAGCCACCAGAGTACAGAGGGTGCTGTACATCTCGCTTCCACTTCTTCGGAACGTGATATGCACCTGCCTTACTCTTGGAGTTACGGGAGCCCTCAAGGTCTTTGATCTTCCATGGACCATGTTTCCAAAAGGAATGCCTCTAAAAAAGACATTCCTTACGGGAACTTACATGTACTATCAGACCATGGAGGCCAAGAACGTGGATTATGGTGCAACACTGGCAGTTCTGATCGTTGTGCTGGGAGTTGTGCTGTCAAGGATCACCAGGCGTCTGTTCAAAGAAAGCGAGGACTTCTGATATGAAGAGAAACAAGATCGGTCTCGCATTTCTGTACTGCATACTCAGTGCCTGGGCACTCACCACGATCTATCCCCTTTTCTGGGTTTTGGAAAACTCCTTCAAAGCTAAGGACAAGATATTAAAGCAGAGCTTTGCGATGCCGGTGGGAGATCTCTTTACCATGGCCAATTACAGAAGAGCCTTTGAGAGACTTGATATCGGCCATGCGTATCTGAACAGTATCTTTATATCCGGATGCGTGACTTTGGGAGTGATGATCCTTGCAGGGCTTGCGTCATTTGCTCTTGTGCGTTTTGATTTTAAGGCGAAAAAGCTTTGTCACACCCTTGTTATTGCTGCTATGATGTTTCCGGTGTTTTCAACAATAATCCCGGTATACACCATGGAATCGGGATGGCACATAACAAATACTGCAAGCTGGATACTGAATATGATCTCTGTAATCCTGCCGCAGATCGCGGGAAATATGAGCTTTGCAATTATCGTGCTTATGGGATTTGTTGCTTCACTTCCGCTGGAGCTGGAGGAAGCAGCACATCTTGAGGGTTGTTCAATACCACAGATCTTCTTTAAGATAGTGGTGCCCCTTGGAAAACCTTCGTTTGTTACCGTTGCAATATTCTCATTCCTGTGGAGTTACAATGACCTGTTCACCCAGATGTTTTTCTTGAGAAGACCAGAGATGCAGGCCATAACAAGGCTCCTTAATGAGCTGACTTCCAAAGAGGGAACCAATTACGGTCTCATGGCAGCAGCAGTTACACTCGTGATCATTCCTGTAATAATAGTGTATGTTTTCCTGCAAAAGTATATAATTAAAGGGATGACTGCAGGTGCTGTGAAGGGATGAGTATGTATAAGGTACTTATTGTTGACGACGAGCCCGTGATCGCGGAGGGGCTTAAGAGAATAGTTGATTGGGAGAAGTACAACTGTGTCGTAGCAGGCACTGCCTCTTCGGGGAAAGAGGGGCTTGCCATGGTGGAGAAATGCCAGCCGGATATTCTTTTTACGGATATAAGAATGCCGGGAATGGACGGACTGACCATGATAGCGGCACTGCGTTCTGAACACAAAAACCTTCAGGTGATCATCCTCACCGGATACAGGGATTTTGACTATGCAAGAGAAGCACTTAATCTGGGAGTTTTCAGATACCTGGTCAAACCTTCCAAGATGAAGGAACTGGACGAAGCTATGGAGAGCCTCTCGGAGAGACTGTCTGCTTCGCCTGATACGCAACAGGATACGCCTGAAGATGACAACGCTACCGCCAACAACTTTATAGTTAAGCAGGCCATCAGTTATATAGAGCAGCACTATAAGGAAAAGCTTTCACTTACCGATGTGGCAGATAAGGTATATGTCAGCCACTGGCATCTCAGTAAGCTTCTTAACAGTACAGGCAAGAGTTTTTCTGATGTGCTCAATGAGGTCAGGATAGAGAATGCAAAAGAGCTGATGGAGGATTCTTCACTTCATATTGCGGATATCTCTGACAGAGTGGGATTTGCAGATACTGCACATTTCTCCAGAGTGTTCAAGAAATACACGGGGATGAGTGCCAATGAGTACAGAAACAGATTCCTGAGGTGACGGACTATTATGAGGGTTGTGGGAGCATCAGTCTTTTCCGGAGACAATTTATTTCTGGAAAAAGACATATATGTAAAAGATGGAATTATTACAGACGAGGCAGCAGAAACCGGAGAGGTTATTGATGCCTCGGACTGTTATGCAATACCGGGGCTTATAGACATCCATTTCCATGGAGCACTTGGTGAGGATGTCTGCGACGGCAAAATAGAAGCCTTTGAAAAGATTGCTAAGTATGAAGCCGGTCGCGGCATCACGGCCATATGTCCGGCAACGCTGACACTTTCTACTGAAGATCTTAAGAAAGTCTTATCTCTTGGAGCGGAGTTTGCTTCCATAGAACATGAGGGTTGTGCCGAACTGGCTGGCTTTAATATGGAAGGTCCGTTTATAAGCGAAGCTAAAAAGGGCGCACAGAATCCAATGTATATAAGGCGCTGCAGCACTGAGCTTGTGGATGAGTTTATAGGGGCGTCGAAAGGTCTTTTGAAAATAATAGGACTTGCTCCGGAGGAGAACCCCGGATTTGAGGAATACATAAGCGCTGTCAGGGACAGGGTGAAGGTATCAATCGCACACAGCAATGCTGATTACGACACTGCTAAAAGAGCTTTTGATGCAGGGGCATCACATGCGGTACATCTCTACAATGCCATGAGTGCTATGAGTCACAGAGAGCCGGGAATTGTTGGAGCCGTATATGACTGCAAAAATGTCACCTGTGAGATTATCTGCGACGGCATCCACGTACATCCGGCAGTGGTCAGGGAAACATTTGATATGATGGGGGCTGAGCGAATGATCCTTATAAGCGATAGTCTGAGGAGCACGGGAATGCCTGATGGAAGGTATGTCCTTGGAGGTCTTGATGTGATCAAGAAGGGCAGGGAGTGCAGACTTGCAGACAGTGGGAACATAGCGGGCTCCACATGTGACCTTTTTGAATGTATGAGAATAGCTGTCCTTGATATGGGGATCCCGTTGGAAAAGGCAGTGGCAGCAGCGACCATCAATCCTGCAAGGTGCATCGGAGTAGATGATAAGCGTGGAAGTCTTGACGCCGGAAAGGTTGCTGACATACTTCTTCTAAATAAAAAAGACTTGAGTCTTAAGGCTGTTTACATGAAAGGGACACTGATAAAGTGATCCCTTTTTTACATTCCGCGACAAAAAATGCACAAAATGCGACAAGCTTGCTAAATGAAATTATTTTTCATGTTAAGTTAAACTTGTAAGAATGTTAATTCAGCTGTACGTCTAGGGGGCGTATTCATGGAAAAGATAACCTATAACGACATGGGGCTTATGATCGTAAAGGAAAATCACTGTTGTGAGCATTTCGAGCCTGATGACGGTGCATTGGTGCCTATGAGAGAGTGCTGGTGCTGCAAGTGGTCGAATTTCAGACTTGAAAACAAAAGCGGTGTCAGTGAAACCGTCAGCGTATGTAATTACGCCGGTAATTCAAAAATGGCAGTAAACCGATAGGGGTGACCTTTATGGAGCAACTAAAAGACAGATTACAAGTTAATATGTTTGGCGGGCTTGCAATTTCATACGATGGTAAAAACGTATCAATTGGCAAGAACAAGACAGCTAAATATGTTCAGCTTTTAGAAATTGTATGGCTCAGCGCAGAAGCAGGTATTCAGAAGGATCAGCTGACAGCAATCCTCTATGACAGAGAGGAGCAGTCAAACTTAAGCAACAGCTTTAACAACCTTATTTATCAGCTTCACAAGCAGCTGAAGAAATCCGGACTTCCTGAACATGATTATGTAGTTAACCTGGATGGCATTTTCTTTACTGATGAAGAGATTGAACTGGATCTGGATGTTCTCAGATTCATTGACGACATCAAAAAAGCCAGGGCAAGCAAGGACGAGGAAGAGACAATCTCTTTTTATAAAGCGGCCTTCGATGAATACAGGGCTGAGATTCTTCCGGAGCTTGCTACTCAGGAGTGGCTCATAGTAAAGAGCGTACAGTATCAGAAGATGTATGCTGAGGCTGTTGTTGCACTTGGTGCATACTATGAATCGCATAAAGACTACGATTCCATGTATCACGTATACAAGAAAGCTGCTGAGCTTTATCCCGATGATGAGTGGCAGATCGGCGAGATCAACGCTCTGATCGGCAAGGAATCCTTCAAGGATGCCTATGCAGTATACGATGAGACTGTAAGATATTATACTGATGAGCTTGGTGTAACACCCAGTAACGATCTCCTTGAGTGCTACGAGAAGATGAGCCGTCAGATCACCAACACTCCCGGCAAGATCCTTCAGATCAGGGATGGTATCCTTGAGCACCGTGGATCGGTTGCAGGAGATGATGAGGGAGCATACGATTGTTCCTTCCCGAGCTTTATTGATGCATATCACATCCTTAGCCGCAATATGGAAAGAAGCGGACAGTCTGTTTACATGATGCTTCTTAACATAGTCGATTATGAGGGCAAGAGAATTACTAACGCAGCCAAGCTAGAGACAAGAGCAAAACTGTTACAGGAAGCCATAACGCTTACTCTTCGTCAGGGAGATACCTTCTGTAAGTACTCGGCATCACAATTCTTGCTCCTTTTGGTAGGAACCAACAAGGAGAGCTGCAAGATTGTATACAGAAGACTTCTTAACAAATTCAAGCTTCTGGCCGGACCAAGGACAGAGCTTGAGTACAGCGTAGTTTCACTGGCAGAGCTGCCGGACAGACTGGCTGAAGCAAAGTAATTTAAGCAGGTGGTTATATTATGAGGGGAAAGATCCGCATGACATTAAAAGTGCCATGCGGATTTTTCTTTAAAACTTAATACTTCGTTCACATATCTTTTAAGCTAATAGGGTATAATAAAGCTGATTCAAAATAAGAAAGGAAGTGGGGTAATGGCTGTCAAACATCAGGATTACAGCGAGCTCAATTATACGCCTATACCCGGCGGATTAAACCTTATTGCAGAAGAAGAACTGACCCAGGGCGATGTTGAGAAGCTGTTAAAGGCCAGTGATCAGATAGAAGATTTCCGGATTCTGATGATGAAGTACGATTGTGCGCTCTCTCAGGTCAGGACCAAGCTTGATATACTTAATAAAGATCTTTCTCTCAGAAATAAGCGAAATCCTTTTGAAGCGATCAAGATGAGGATCAAGACGCCGGTCAGCATCTACAACAAGCTCGCCAGCAAGGGCGTTGATATGACCATCGAGAATATCAACAAGAATCTTTCCGACATAGCAGGAATCAGGGTTATCTGTTCCTTTGTGGATGATATTTATCTGCTTGCGGATTATCTTGCCGGACAGGATGACATCAGAGTCATTCAAAAGAAGGATTACATCAAAAAACCCAAATCCAGTGGCTACAGAAGCCTGCATCTTATCATTGAGGTTCCTGTCTTTTTAACAGAAGATAAGGAGTACATGAAGGTGGAGGTTCAGTTCCGTACCATCGCCATGGATTTCTGGGCAAGTCTTGAGCACAAAATGAAATATAAAAAGGACATTGAGAACGCCGAGGTAATCTCAGAGGATCTTAAGTTCAGTGCAGACCTCATCAATCAGATCGACATGCGAATGCAGCAGATCAGAGAGAAGATTGATGCCTCGGGTGATTGAGTAAAAGAGATTCTTCTATAATAAAGAAAGGGATGCATGAGGTTCGTGCATCCCTTTAATTTTATATTGAAATGATATTTACTGGGCTGTCCATCTGCCGCTGGCTCCGCAGGGAAGAACGAGACCGTTGCTCTTTACGGGAAGACCGATCTCACCTGCTTCTACAGTTCCTCTATGAATAGGATCCAGAACTGTGTGCAGCATATATGACAGAACCGCAGGCTGAAGACCTGTTGTATAGGAGTTGATCAGGAAAAAGAGCGGCTCGTCGGACAGAAGTGATGCTGAGAGCTTTATAAATGGAAATACGCTGTCCTCGATCTTCCAGATCTCACCCTTTGGACCTCTTCCATATGAAGGGGGATCCATGATGATGGCATCGTATTTGTTGCCGCGTCTGATTTCTCTTTCAACAAACTTGGTACAGTCGTCCACCAGATATCTGATCGGGGCGTCTGCTAAACCTGAGGAAGCCGCATTCTCTTTTGCCCAGCCTACCATGCCCTTGGAGGCGTCAACATGTGTAACGCTTGCGCCGGCCTTGGCAGCAGAAACAGTTGCGCCGCCGGTATAGGCAAAGAGATTCAGCACCTTGATAGGACGGTCTGAATTCTTTATTAATGAAGAGAACCAATCCCAGTTGGCTGCTTGTTCTGGGAAAAGACCTGTGTGCTTGAAACTGAAGGGCTTGAGGTTAAAGGTCAGATCCTTGTAGGTGATGGACCACTCTTCAGGGAGGTTGTGGAATTCCCATTCGCCTCCGCCTTTGTTGCTGCGGTGGTAGTGGCCGTTGAATTTCTTCCAGCCCATGTGCTTTTTGTCGGTGTTCCAGATTACCTGGGGGTCGGGACGAACCAGCATATAGTCGCCCCATCGCTCAAGCTTTTCACCTGAGGATGTATCTATGACTTCGTAGTCTTTCCAATTATCTGCAATCCACATAATATGTCCTCTTTATACAATAATTAATAATAGTTTACCTTAATTTGGTAAAATTGCACTGTGTATTTTACTATATAGCGTGATAAATGGCATCAGGAAGATGTAAGAGATTAAAATACATCAAGGAAAATAGCTGAAAAAGGCTGATTTTATATTAAAAGTGATTAATTTTTAAAAAGTTGTTGCATATGCACAAAAAATGTTTTATACTAACAAACGCTGTGACATGATAGCTATGAAGCGTGAGGTTGCTGCTTATCCAGTTGAGCAGGTTTTCCGTGGAGCGAATGTCTAGAGGCCGGAACAATGGCCA
>JAEEGJ010015109.1_pt1 | contig 18107 bp, 12 predicted proteins | sample 8958761 | NCBI WGS metagenome assembly JAEEGJ01 (sample SAMN16246546, study PRJNA631951) | gut metagenome | biome: gut microbiome; feature: rumen; material: RS-attached | host: Bos | place: Iran: Karaj | collected 2018-10
TCACGCAGCTTTCCGAGACGGATCCCGAGGCGGTCAAGAACCGGCTGGGCGAGTATGACGCGGACGTCCTCCTGTACATCTCTCCGCTGGACAGCGCCACCAAGTCCGTGACGGCGACCACCTACGCGGACAAGCCCATGGGCATGGAGACGGCCGAGGCCATCGAGCGGCGCATCAACGACGCCGTGGAGGCCTATCGCATCGACTCCTATGACATTCCGGGTCTGGAACAGATTATGGAAGACGTCCAGTCGAACGTCCATCTTACGTCTTACACCGTGGACGAGGAGGGCAAGGAGACCATCTCCCAGAGCGAGGTCTATATGATCGTCTCGATGGTCCTCGCCATGGCCCTGTACATGTTCATCGCCCTGTTCAGCGGCATGGTCATGTCCAGCGTCATCGAGGAGAAGACCAGCCGCGTGGTGGAGGTGCTCGTCTCCTCCGTGAAGTCCACGGAACTCATGTTCGGCAAGATCATCGGCGTCGCCCTGGTGGCCCTGACGCAGTTCCTGCTGTGGATCGTCCTCACGGGGGTGATCATCGGCATCCTGGGCGGCATCATCGGCATGGACAAGATTACGGGCGGCATGGACCAGTCCAAGATGGAGCAGGTGCAGCAGATGTCCAACATGGGCGGCATGGGCGCCACCGTCGACCTGGAGAGCCTGCAGGCGATGACCGACACCGCCGCCGTGGCCGAAGGCCCGACCGGCATGGATGCCGTCCTGGGCACGCTCGGTTCCCTGAACTACACGCAGCTCATCGTTTCCTTCCTCCTGTTCTTCCTGTTCGGCTACCTGCTGTATGCGTCGCTGTTCGCGGCCATCGGCTCGGCCGTGGAGAACGAGGCGGACACCCAGCAGCTCCAGATTCCGGTGACGATTCCGTTGCTGCTCGGCTTCTTCATCGCCTTCTACGCCTTCCGTGCGCCGGAGAGCACCATCGTCTGGTGGGGGTCGATGATTCCCTTCACCTCGCCGATCGTGATGCTGGCCCGACTGCCGTTCGGCGTCCCGATGTGGGAACTCATCCTGTCCATCGGTCTCCTCATCCTCACTTTCTTCGCCTGCGCCTGGGCGTCCGCGAAGATCTATAAGGTGGGAATCCTCATGTACGGCAAGAAATCCACTTTCAAAGACCTTTGGAAATGGCTGAAGCAAAACTAGCGGCGCTGGCGCTCCTCGTGCTGGTTTCCTGTTCGCAGGGACCTAAGATGGAGTGGAAGCGTGTGCCCATGGACGGGAGCCGGACCGGAGTAGTCGCGGTGAACGCCGAGAATGTGGATACGGCACTGGGGTCGTTCGAAGACGACTACATCGCCCCGAACGGGAAGCATTTCCCGGACGGGGCCGTGCCCGAAATGGCCGCGATGCTGATGGAAGTGCAGCCGAAGATGGCCCGCCTCAAGGAAGTGGTCGCCCATAGCGCCCGGATGATGCCGAACCTGCGGACGGAACCGGACCTGCCCCTGGCGAACCTCGTGGCGGACGCCCTCCTGGCCAAGGGAACGGATTATTTCGGGAAGCCCATGGATTTCGCCCTTACCAACTATGGCGGCATCCGGGTTCCGATGCCCGAGGGGGCGGTGATCCTGGATGACATCGAAGCGATGTTCCCGTTCAAGAACTACATGTGCTACGCGGCGGTGCGGGGGAGCAACCTGCAGCGCCTGCTTGAGCAGCTGGCGAAGACGACGGCTTTCCAGGCCGTGAGCGGTTGCCAGGTAAAGGTGAAAGGACATGAGCTTGTGGAGGCGAAGATAGGGGGAGAGCCCATCGACCCGCAAAGGCTGTACAACGTTGCGACGATCGATTTCCTCCTGTCCGGCGGCGACCAGATCGCCGTCGGTGCCCTGGCGGATGATGTGGTCCTGACGTCGGTCCTGATCCGGGACGTGGTGCTGGATTATCTGAAAGCCCTGGAGGCGGAAGGAAAGGTCATTGACGTCCAGAAGGACGGACGTGTCATCATGGAGGACTAGACGATGGACAAGACCGCAAGAATCCTTTTCATCTGCCTGTCCGTGGCGTTGGCCGCGGGCGTGGCTTACTTCTGGAACAATCGGCAGGCTGAGGGTGAAAAACCGCATTTGGTCATCCTGCATGCGAATGACACGCACAGCCATTTCGAGCCCGTCCGGACCGGGAAATATGCCGGTATGGGCGGCGTCATCGAACGGGCTGCGTTCGTGGACAGCGTCCGCCATGCGGCGGGTGCGGAGAACGTGCTCCTGCTCCATGCCGGTGACTTCAGCCAGGGGACGACGTATTTCTCCGAGTTAGGCGGGGACCTGGAAATCCAGGCCCTGAACGCCCTGCATTACGATGTCATCACCCTCGGTAATCACGAGTTCGACAACGGTCTCGAGGATTTGGGCCGCAGGCTCTCCTCCCTGGAGATGCCGGTTGTGGTTTGCAATTACGATTTCTCGCCTTTCGAGGTGGGGAAATATGTCAAGCCGTATGTTATCCTGGAACGGGCCGGTCTAAAGATCGGCGTCCTGGGTGTCCTGTGCGACCTCAAATCAATGGTGGCGGGCGATATTGCCGAACGCGTTCCCGAATTCGACCTGGTCCCGACCGTGCAGAAGTACGCGGACCTGCTGAAGGGGGAGGAAAAGTGCGACCTCGTGATCGCTCTCACCCATATCGGTTACGTGGAGCACAATCCGGGTGACGTCACCGATCCGATCCTTTGCTCCAAGACGAAGAACATCGACCTTTTCGTAGGCGGCCACTCCCATACTTTCCTGGAAGAGATGGCCATGCATCCGAACCTGGACGGCATCCTGACACCCATCGTGCAGGTCGGGGAAATGGGCGTGTATTTCGGTCAGATCGATTACAGGAAGTAAACGATCCGGCTGTTGAAAACAAATCGGGAGGGCTGTCCGCTCTCCCGATTCTTGTTTTACAGGATGTTCATGGATTGTTCCCGGATCTTCTCCAGCTCGTCCTTCATCCGTACGACCAGGCGTTGGATGCCGGCGTGGTTGGCCTTGGAACCGGTGGTGTTGATCTCGCGTCCCATTTCCTGGATGATGAAGCCCAGCTTCTTGCCGGGATAGGGCTCGCCGTCGATGGTTTCCATGAAGTAGCGGCAGTGCTGGCGCAGGCGGACTTTCTCTTCGTTGATGTCGTATTTCTCCAGATAGAAGATGAGTTCCTGTTCAAAGCGGGCGGGATCGGGCTGCTGCTTGAGTTCTTCCAGGTTCTTGAGGATACGGGCCTTGACTGTCTCGATGCGTTCGCCTTCCAGTTTCTCGACTTCGTCATACAGGCTCAGGATCGTCTGCACCCGGCCGGTGACGTCCTTGTACAGGGCGACGCCTTCCTGGTCGCGGAAGGCCTGGAGATGGTCCAGGGCTTCGTCGATGGCGGCTTCCACGGCCGGCCAGTCTTCATCCGTGATGGCGTCGGCTTTCTTGGCGTCCACGACGTCGGGGAGGCGGAGGATCGATGCGAGCAGTTCGCTGTTGTCCTCGTCGCCGGGGGCGGTGAAGCCCGGGAGTTCGCGGCGGAGGGAAAGGATCTGGGTGTAGTAAGCCTTGACGGCGTCCGTGTTGAGGGGACGGACGGCATCGGCCCCGGCGGCCTCGAAGGTGAGGAACAGGTCGATGGTTCCCCGCTGCAGGCGGTCGGCCAGTTTCTTCCGGACCGGGATGTCCTTTTCCTTGGGGAGGAGGGAGGTCTTGATATTGATATCCGCACTCTTCGCATTGAGCGTGCGGATCTCGACCGTCAGTTTTCCGTTTTTCAGCGGGGCTTCGGCCTTGCCGTAGCCGGTCATCGACTGGATCATTTGATGATGTCTAGTTCCTTGAATACTTTGGTGAGGGCGGCGACGGCACGGTCCACCTGCTCCTTGGTGTGGGTGGCCATCAGTGCGAAGCGGACAAGGGTGTCCTGCGGGGCACAGGCCGGCGGGATGACGGCGTTGATGAACACGCCTTCGTCGAAAGCCATTTTCGTGACCATGAAGGTCTTCTCCAGGTCGCGGACGTAGAGCGGGATGATCGGACTCTCGGTGTCGCCGATCTCGAAGCCGGCGTCGCGGAATTTCATCAAGGCATAGTTCGTAACCTCCCAGAGTGCCTTGATGCGCTTGGGCTCCTTCTGGAGGATATGCAGGGCTTCCAGGGCACTGGCCGTGGCCGCCGGGGTGGCGGAAGCGCTGAAGATGTAGGTGCGGGCCGTATGCCGGAGCCAGTTGATGATGATCTTGTCCGCCGCGACGAAACCGCCGATGGAGGCGAGGGACTTGGAGAACGTGCCCATGATGATGTCGATGTCCTTCGTCAGGTTGAAGTGGTCGCAGACGCCGCGGCCCTGGCGGCCGAAGACGCCGAGACCGTGGGCCTCGTCCACCATGATGACGACGTTGTCGAACTTGTGCTTGAGCTCGACGATCTCCGGAAGCTTGCACAGGTCGCCTTCCATGGAGAAGACACCGTCCACGACGATGAGCTTGACGGAATTCTTGGGGCAGCGGCGGAGGCAGCGCTCCAGGTCCTTCATGTCGTTGTGCTTGTAATGGAGGGCCTTGGCGAAGGAGAGGCGGCGTCCGTCCACGATGGAGGCGTGGTCGCGGTCATCGCAGATGATGAAGTCGTTGCGGGTGAGGAGCTGGGGGATGACGCCGGAGTTCACCGTGAAACCGGTGGAAAAGCAGAGGGCCTCATCCTTGCCCACGAAAGCGGCAAGCTCTTTCTCCAACTGGACATGGATGTCCAGGGTTCCGTTCAGGAAACGGGAACCGGCGCAGCCGGAACCATATTGGCGGAGGGCCTTGACGCCCGCCTCGATGACGCGCTCGTCACCGGTAAGGCCCGTATAGGCGTTGGAACCGAACATCAGGACCTGGTGGCCCTCCATTTCGACTTCCGTGCCCTGTTTGCTCTCTATTTCACGAAAGTAGGGATAGACTCCCTTCTCTATCATTTTTTGCGGCAGGTCGTATTTTGCCAGCCTAGCGTGCAGTAAACCCATTTCACGTTCGTTTTAGTACGCTGCGAAGTTAGTAAAAATAATTTAAAATGCGTACCTTTGTAGTCTATAAGGTACAGAACCATGGAAGAACGCAAACTGAATTTCCTTGAAGAAATCATCGAATCCGACCTGGCGTCGGGCAAAGTGGACTCCGTCATGACCCGTTTTCCGCCGGAGCCGAACGGCTACCTGCACCTGGGACACGCGAAGTCCATCTGCCTGAACTTCGGCCTTGCGCAGAAGTACGGCGGCAAGACGAACCTCCGTTACGACGACACGAACCCCACGAAGGAGGATACCGAATACGTGGACTCCATCAAGGAGGACATCCAGTGGCTGGGCTTCCAGTGGGACAAGGAACTGTATGCGTCCGACTATTTCGACCAGCTGTACGAATGGGCCGAGGACCTCATCAAGCGGGGTCTCGCCTATGTCGATGACCAGAACCAGGAGGAGATTCGCCAGAACCGCGGCACCGTGGACAAGCCGGGCACTCCGAGCCCCTGGCGCGACCGTACGCCGGAAGAGAACCTGAAACTCTTCCGCGAGATGAAGGCCGGCAAGTATGCGGAAGGGGAGAAGGTCCTCCGCGCGAAGATCGACATGGCCCATCCGAACATGATGTTCCGCGATCCGCTGCTCTACCGCATCAAGTTCGCGCACCATCACCGCACGGGCGACAAGTGGTGCATCTACCCGATGTACGACTATACCCACGGCCAGTGCGATTCCATCGAGCACATCACCCATTCCATCTGTACCCTGGAGTTCGACGTACACCGTCCGCTGTACGACTGGTTCATCGAGACGCTGGGAATCTATCCTTCTCATCAGTACGAGTTTGCCCGTCTTAACCTCACGTATACCTTGATGTCCAAGCGCAAGCTCCTCGAGCTTGTGCAGAAGGGGCTGGTGAGCGGCTGGGACGATCCGCGCATGCCTACGCTCTGCGGTGTCCGCCGCCGTGGCTACACGGCCGAGGCCCTGCGGATGTTCTGCGACAAGATCGGCGTCTCCAAGCGCGACCAGTTGATGGACATCCAGCTGCTGGAGTGGTGCGTGCGCCAGGACCTGAACGCCCGGTCCAACCGGTACATGGTGGTCCAGGATCCGGTCAAGGTGACCATCACCAACTATCCCGAGGGCCAGGTCGAATGGTTCGACTGCCCGCTGAACCCGGCGGAGCCGGAGGGCGCCACCCGCAGGGTGCCGTTCAGCGGCGAGCTTTACATCGACCGGGCCGACTTCATGGAGGATGCTCCCAAGAAGTTCTTCCGCCTCAAGCCGGATGGCGAGGTGCGCCTCAAATATACTTATATCATCAAATGCAATGAGGTGATCAAGAATGCTGATGGTGAAGTGGTTGAACTCAAGTGCACCTATGATCCGTCCACGCATCCGGTCACGGGCGAATGGCGTTCGGTCAAGGGTACGATCCACTGGGTTTCCGTTCCGCATGCGAAGGAACTCGAGGTGCGCAACTATGACCGCCTCTTCACCCTGGCCGACATGTCCCAGGTCCCCGAGGACAAGGACTACAAGGATTTCCTGAACCCCGATTCCCTCATCGTCGGAAGCGGCTGGGCCGAACCCGCCCTCCTGGACGACGCCTCCGGCATCGCGGTCCAGTTCGAGCGCACCGGCTACTTCGTGAAGGACAAGGACTCCACGCCGGAGAAGGCGGTCTTCAACAAGACCACCGCACTGAAGGACTCCTATAAACCGGAGTAGTTTATTTCAGGAATAGCAGCATCAGTTTCCGCCAGCCCAGGCGGAGATGGTAAACGAAATTGCCCCAGGTCACCCGGCCCGGGGTATTTTCTTTCCCGGTCGGCGGGTGGAGGGTATATTTCAGGAAGGGGACGTTGCGGGCGTTGAGGCCCTTTCCAAGCAGGAGGGCGGGGTGGATGCCGTGACGGAGGAAGATGGGCTGGAGGCACAGTTGGTCGCGGGGGACGCCGGCCGAAAAAGCCTTCCACCAGGCTTCGTCCAGGGCACGGGCTTCCGTGATGTTGTGCCTCCGGAGAAGGAGGTTGTTCTCGTAGAGCCCGGCATGGCGGGGAAGTCCTTCGGCAGTCCATTTCCGGTGCAGCCGGAAGGCGGTCCGGGTATTGATCTTGTCCTTCAGGTAGCAATAGCGAAGTTCCTCATACACACAGTCCCGGTCGGGATGCTGAACTTGCGCGAAGGAGATTTCATCGGTGATAAGCCGGTCCGCGATGCGGTAGAATTCGGCGTCCGTAATGCGGATGTTCGCATCCAGGTATACGCTATATTCGTACTCCGGAAGGACCTGGTGCGGGAGGATTTTGGGATAGCGGGAGCGTGAAACCGGATCCGGACTGTCAAACGGAATCTTCCGCAGTTGCCACACGCCGTCCTGGCCGTCCGTGTCCGTGAAGCAGACATAGTCCCAGTCCGGTGCCACGGCGGCGGGCTGTTCCAAGCGGTCGTATCCGCCGGTCAGGCAGGTGTAAATGACTTTCTTGTTCATCGGCGGGGGAGTTTGACCTGGTCGCCCAGTTCTTTCAGGAAATCGTCGGTATAGAAGTCCATCATGCCCATGAGGGAGGCGAATGTCATCTCGCCGAAATAGAGTCTGCCCCGGACTTCGTAGAAATCGACCCGGACCTCCGGGAAGCCTTCGGAAAGCTTTGCGGCGGCTTCCAGCATCTGCGGCAGGGAGGACGGTTTCGGGAGGGAACAGCCGCCGTCGCGGTAGTGCCCGGTGAAGACCGAGGCTTCCGGGCGCGGCTTCCAGTCGAGGTCATAGACATTGACATAGACGGCGTCGGCGGTGCGGCCATGGCAGGCCCAGATGCAGTAGGGTTTGCCGTCGAAGCACCAGACCTTGTAGTCGACGGGAACAGCCTCACCGCTGTCCAGATATGCTTCCGCAAGGATACAAGGGTCGATACCGTTGTAATGCATCTCGCCGTGACGGTAGCCGTATTTGACTTTCAGGGCCTCATCCAGGGCCGCTGCCACGGCCGCCCGGTCGGTCCCGGCATCGACGATGTGCGTGGAACCGCTGTCGTGGTTGCACTTGAGGACGAACTTCTCCGGAAGGATATCCCAAGGGATGTCCGCCGCATGTTTCCAGGTGCCGAGGAGGGGGACGAGCAGGTCACCATAGCCTTTTTCAGCCACATAGTCGCGGACTTTCACCTTGTCGGAAAGCCGGGTCCACTCGGAGGTGTCCGAGAAGCACATCAGCCATTGGATCTTCTCGTTGATGTCCCGCGGATGATCCCAGTCGATGGTGTGTCCGAAACGTTTCTTCCATTCCCGTTGCACCACCCGGTCGTGATGGTGGTTCAGCTCCCATTCATGCCATTTACGGCCCAGGAAACGGCGGATTTCCTTCCGCTCACCGGGTTTCAGGCCCACGAGCGTAAGTACGGCCGCGGTTACACAGCCGGTGAGGACGATGCCGCCCAGTTTCGCCCATGCACTTTCCAGCGGGAGAAGACGGTAAAGGGCCAGATACCCGATCAGGATGGCCGCAGCGATGACAGGCCGCAGGTAAGCTTCCTTCAGGAATCGCCCGACGTCGAACCCGAATTGGAAATGCAACAGGATCAGTTGGATGATACGGCTCAGCAGGTCCGCCGCCACGAAGCAGATGATGATGGTGTAGGCCGGGTGACCGGCCTGGAACAGCAACCAGCCGGCGACCAGGCAGCCCAGGTACAGGACACTGAATTCGATCTTGTACCATTTGACGCGGCCGTAGGCGTTGATCAGTTGGGCAAGGCCGGCCGAGGTGGCCGAAGCGGCGGCGACGAGCAGGGTCCACCGGCACATCAGCACCGTTCCTTCCGGGATCCTGGCACCCAGCCAGGCGTTCAGGATGAAGTCCAGTTCGCTCCACAGGGGGAAAAACAACAATAGGAACAGGAGCAGGCAGATGCGGCAGACGCGTTCCGTGAGGGCGACGGAACGACCCTCGTTGCCGGCGCCGATGTTCTGGGTGATCTGCGGGGCGGCGGCCGTGTCGAAGTTCGCGATGAACTGGTTCACGTAGTTCTGGACCGTGCCCGCATAATAGAAGGCCGCATTGACTGTGGTGCCGAAGAACGCGTTGATGAGCATGTTGGAACCCTGGGAGCGGGCGATCATGGACGCGGAGGAAAGGAGGTTGTAGTTGTTGAACACCAGCACCTCCCGGTAGGCTTTCCACTCCCGGACCGGCTTCCAGCGGATGATCGCCGGCCACCGGCGGGCGCACAACCCGTGATAGACGATGAAGGAAATCCACGTCGTGACACTCATCAGGACGGCATACAGCCGCAGGCCGTTGCCTTTCCAGAAAAGCAGGCCGATGACGAGTCCGAGTTTCACGAGCGCATTGACAATGTCCACCACGGCGACGGTGACGAAGCGCTCATGGACGGTGAACAGGCTCTGGAAGGGGACGTTGGCGATGCCGAGGCAGGCAACCAGGGTGGAGACCTGGAACACGAACAACGCGTCGGCCTCCTTCCCGGGCGGGACGTTCAGGTGCGTATGGATGTACCACAGGCCGATGGATTCCAGCAGGACCAGGAGCAGCAGGGCGCCGCCGATGTGGATGACATGGCAGATATTGAACATCCGGTTCGTGTCGCCGCCGGGCTTGCCCATTTCGATGTTCATGAAACGGACCGTGGTCGCGGTGAGGGCGCCGGTGATGAAGGAGACCAGGGCGACCGTGCTGCCTACGGCACTGTAGATGCCCACATCCGAGGCCCCGAGCGCCTGGAGCACCAGGCGACTGGTGATGATGCCCACCAGGATGGTCACGGCCATCCGTATGTAGATGACGACCGTGTTGCGGGCGATCCGGATATTCGCGCTTGCGGGCATAGACTGCAAAAATACAAATAATTCCGTATATTTGTGTGTTATGCCCCAAGTGAGCGTCGTCATCGTCAGCATGAACAGACCGGATCTCCTCTATCCGTGCCTGGAAGGGATCCGTGCCCATACGGGCGTTTCCTATGAAGTCTGGGTGGTGGCCTATCTGTTCTCGGAGGAAAACCTGGCGCACTTGAAAGCGGACTGGCCTGACGTCAGGATTGTGGAGAGCAAGGAGCTTCGGGGCTTCTCGGAAAACAATAATCTGGCTCTCAGGCAGATAAGCGGCGAGTACTGCTTCATTGTCAATGACGATACGCTGATGCGGACGCCCGTTATCGACGCCCTTCTGGCCGATTTCGGCCGCCTTCCTGCCGATGCCGCCATCGTCTCCCCGAAGATCGTTTTCCCCGACGGCCGGGTCCAGACCTGCGGTCGCGCCCCTTGGACCGCCTGGCGCTACGTGAAGCATTATCTCCATCGCGTGGACGAGACCGTCCCTTCGCCCTGGTCCATGAAAGAGGGCCTCTTCCGTACATGGACGGTGAACGGGGCCTGTTTCCTCATCCGAACCGACGTGTTTCGGAAAGCAGGCTGGTTTGACGAGACGTACACTTTCACACCGGAAGATATCGCCCTCGGCCACAAAATCAATGACCTGGGCTATTCCGTCTGGGCTGATGCCGACGTGGAGATCACCCATCTCGCCGGCGGCACGGTCTCCCGCCTTGAAGCCGCCATCAAGCCCACGCGGGTTCGCGGGGCGCTGCAGTTCTACAGCGGCGGGAATCCCTTCAAGTATTTCCTGCTGGGAAGCTTCGTCTGGTGCGTGGAGGCCCTGCGATGGCTGAAGTACCTTTTTGCGGACCGGTCAGACCCGTCTTCCCACGCCTCCATCATGTTCGCTACCGCCCGGAATGTCATGCGCTCCGTTTTCACGAAGCGCACATCCAAGGAGATTTTCACGCAGTTGTACCGGGAATTGAAGGGCGTTTGATTCCGGACTATCCAACGATCCATTTCCCAACCTTGGGAATCCGCTGGACCAGTACACAGGCAACGGCGGTGGCAATGAAAGACAGGAGGACGGTACCGAAGATTTCCACCGGTGTCGTCCAGACGCTGCCCAGGACGCCGTCCGTCCCCAGCCCGAGCGTATCCCGTATCCATCCCGAAATGAGACCCAGGATGAGCAGATGGGACAGGTACATGCCATAACTGGCCTTGGAAACCGGCAGGAGCACTTTTTCATAGAATTTTCCTCCGGAGGAAATCTTCCGGAACACCAGGATCCAACCGATGGTCATCAGGGCGACGCCGAAGGTGTCGTTGAGCCAGGGACCTTCCCAGATAGCAGCCAGGCCAACTGGTCCTTCGACAGGGAAAACGCCCTGGGAATCGGCCCGGACGCATGTCAGGAAGCCGCCGGTGCAGATGGCGAAACCGACGAGGAAAACGGGAAGGGCGATCCCCAGCGTCTTCTTCCAGGACAGTTCGCCGACGAACTTGCGGAAATACAACCCGAGCAGCATATACCCGACAAAGCCGCTGAGATAATAGAACACGCCGTACGTGTTCCAACTGGCTTCACCCCAAAGCGGGAACTTGGCCGCATTAGGGATGCCGGAAGGGCCGTAGATGACCGGTGCCGGACCGCCGATCCACTGCCGGATGAGGGGGATGACGGTCGTAAAGAGCCAGATGCCCAGATAAGCCAGCAGCTCCCGCTTTTCCACTTTCTCCGCCCAGGGCGACAGCAGGGGCATGAGCAGATACAGGCCCACGAGCATGTACACGAACCACATGTGGCCTGCCGCATAGTTGAAGTTGAGCAAGAGATCTTTGAAGTTCTGCACGGGTTCACCCCAGACCAGGGCGTACACGATGCTCCAGATGACGAACGGAATCAGGATCCGGACGGCCCGGCGCCGGAAGAATTCCCCGGTGGAATAATGGACGGGGAATTGCAGATAGCTGGAAGCGACGACGAAAAGCGCCACGCAGGCCCGCGGGAAAACGTTCAGGAAAGACACCCAGAGGGCATCGGACTTGGTCAGGATCAAGGATCCTTCCCCGCCCAGGTAGAAAGGTTCGCAGCTGTGGGTGAGCATGACCAGGAAACAGGCCGTTACGCGCAGCCAGTCCACCCAGATGATCCGTTTCGAGTCCGTCATGACATTCACCGTTTGATCCGGTATTTCTTTTCTTGTCCGAGAACAGTTCGTTCCGCCACCTGACGGAGATACGCGGCTGTATCAGGGTCCACGCCGCAGGTAGCCACGGTGCCTTTGAAAGGTTTGCCGGTCAATACCAGATAATTGATGCAGCACTTTAGGTAAGATCCGGCAGCGGATTGATGCTTAGCATCCGGCTCGAATAGATTGATATCGGGACGCTCGGCCCGGACCGTATTGAATCCGATGCCGATAGGGGACATCCACACGTCCGTCTTGCGGGCAATCTCAGCAGCGCCTTTCTCCAGGTACAGGTCCAGGTTGGCGGCGCTTCCGAATCCGCCGGCGTCAGACCCTTCATAGGACCAGGTACGCTCGAGGATGACCTGGCAGTCCGGGGAAGCCTGCAGGATCCGGCGTTTCAGTTCACGGGTGTTCTCCAGGATGTCCTTCCGCTTGTCACGGGAATAGAGAGCGGCATTGTTGCTGTAATCCTGGATGAAGGCGTAATGGTAACTGCCGGCCGCAATGGCCTCGGAGGTACGGGGGAGGTTGAGGTGCTGGCCGAAGGTCTGGCCGCCCTTCAGGAATTCCCCGAGCCGGATGTCCAGGCCCTGGCTGCGGGAGATCTGCAGGAGCATCGAGTCGCAGTCGTGGAAGTAGGTGAACGAGTTGCCGACCAGGAGGACGCGTGTCCCGTTGTAGCCTCCCTCGGGGAGGGCGAATTTCTGGGCCCAAGCGGTACCGCAGGTAACCGAGATGGACAGGAGGAGGAGAACAAATAGCCGTTTCATACGGCTAAGATACGCAATTAATTCGTATATTCGCAGTTGCAATGAAGATTCTCGTCATCGTCGTCACCTTCAATGGCAGGAAATGGCTGGAACGGTGCCTCGGAAGCGTCCGCGCCTCGGAGACGCCGGCGGACCTCTATGTCTGGGACAACGATTCCACGGACGGCTCGGCGGACTATGTCCAGGGCTGTTTCCCGGAAGCGAAACTCGTCCGCAGCGCAGACAACCTGGGTTTCGCCGAGGCCAATAACATGGGTATGCGCTATGCCCTGGAAAAGGGGTATGACTATGTCTATCTCCTGAACCAGGACGCCTGGATCGAGCCTTCCACCCTCGGCACACTCGTCGCCGCCTCTGAGACCCATCCCGGGTTCGCCGTCCTGAGCCCTCTCCAGATGACCGACGGGTTCGAGACCCTGGACAAGCAGTTTGCGAAGCTTCCGCTTCGGGGAAAAGGCTGTCCATGCCCGGTGACCAGGGTTATGGCAGCGCATTGGCTGGTTTCCCGGGAAGCGCTGGAGAAAGTCGGACTGTTCTCGGATTTGTTCCCCATTTACGGCAACGATGACAACTGGTGCGACCGGGCCCGGTATCACGGGTACAAGATCGGCATTGTCCCGGAGGCCAGGGCCGTGCACGACCGGGCCTATCGGCAGGAACCGAAGGAGAAGGTCATTTTCAGGAATTATTACATGGGCTCGCTGGTTAGGCTGTGCGACATCAACCGGCCGCTCTGGGAGCGTTTCCTGTTCGTATGCCTGTTCACCCTCGTGAAGGCCGTAAAATACGGAAGCATCCTTCCCTTCAGGCATTTCCGCTCTCTGGTCAGGATGCTTCCCGAAATCAAGGATTTCCGGCTTCGCTCTAAATCCTCTTCCGGTGCACCCGGAGTCCGTAAATCGCGATAATGACGAAACAGAGCGTCGGCAGGATGAACGACACGTTCACGGCCGGCATGCCGAAGGCCGTGCCCCGGTCGATGATCATCGCCTGGAACGGAGGCAGGACCGAGCCGCCCAGGATGGCCATGATCAGGCCGGCGGCACCGAACTTGGCGTCCTCGCCGAGCCCTTCGAGGGCGATGCCGTAGATGGTCGGGAACATCAGGGACATGCAGGCGGAGACGGCGACGAGGCAGTACAGGCCGGCGGTTCCCTTCAGGAAGATGACGCCGAGGGTGAAGACGATGCCCGCCAAGGCGAAGCAATACAGCATCTTCCCGGGCTTGAAGTACTTCATGAGGTAAGTGCAGATAAACCGGCTGCAGCAGAATGTGATCATCGCGGCGATATTATACTTCTGCGACAGCACTTCCGCATCGATTTCGCTCATCCCTTTTTCCATGAAGATACGGGTGCCGTACTGGATGATGAAGGTCCAGCACATGATCTGCACGCCCACGTAGAAGAACTGCGCCAGCACCCCTTCCCGATAGCGGGGGAGACCGACGAGCCTGCGCAGAGAAGCGCCGATGCTGTTTCCGCTTTCCTCCTGCACCTTGGGCATACGGACCAGCAGGATGACCAGGAACATCACGACGATGACGATGCCGATGGTGACGTAGGGCTTGATCAGGATGCCGAGGTCGGACTGCTTCATCACTTCGAATTCCGCATCGGACAGGTTGGCCCGGGCGGCGGAGTCCATGGGGTTCAGCCGGGCCTGGATGAAGTTCATGGCCACGAACATGCCGCACAGGGAGCCGATGGGATTGAAGGATTGGGCGAAGTTCAGCCTTCGGGTGGCGGTGGCCGGATCGCCCATCGCCAGGATGTACGGATTGGCGCTGGTCTCCAGGAAGCTGAGCCCGCACGTAAGGATGAAATAAGCCGCCAGGAAAGGCCAGTAGGAACCCGTAGAACGGGCGGCGATGAACAGGAAGGCCCCCGTTGCATATAAGCCCAGCCCCATCAGGATGCCGCTCTTGTAGGAGAATCGGCGGATGAAGATGGCGGCCGGAAGGGCCATCGCGAAATACCCGCCGTAGAAGGCGACCTGCGTGAGGGTGCCCTGGGTGACGCTCATCCGGAAAATCTTGGAGAAGGCCTTGACCATCGGGTTGGTGACGTCGTTGGCGAAGCCCCAGAGGGCGAAGCACGAAGTGATGAGGATGAAGGGGAGCAGGTAATTCACCCCTTTGTACTGGAAGAAACTGTCCTTTTCTTTCATCGGTTCTGTATCAATCTGTCGTTCCGGACCGAAAGATAGAGAATAATTGGCGGAAATACAATTTGTGTATCCGGCGAATTATGCGTACATTTGTAGGATTAAGAATCTTACTGATTATTGAGACGCATTTTATGGCATTAGCAGATATACTGAAGAAGGTTTTCGGATCCAAATCCGACCGCGATATGAAGCAGGTCAAGCCGATGCTGGACAAGGTCCTGGCGGCCTATCCCGGCATCGACGCCCTGTCCGACGATGAACTCAGGGCCCGTTCCGCCGCCCTGCGGGCGAAGATTCTCGCCGTGGAGAAGCCGTTTGAAGACCGGATCGCCGAAATCAAGGCGGAGATGGAGAAAGACATCCCCGTTTCCGAAAAGGAAGCCCTCGCCACCGAGTCCGACAAGCTGGTCAAGGATGAGGACGACGCCATCGAGAAGTGCCTGGACGAGATCCTGCCCGAGGCCTTCGCCATCATGAAGTCCACCGCCCGCCGTTTCGCGCAGAACGAGACGATCACCGTGACGGCGACCGATTTCGACCGCAACCTGGCGGCCGCCGGCCGCGACTTCGTCCATATCGAGGACGACAAGGCCGTCTGGCAGAACCACTGGCTCGCCGGCGGCAATGAGATTACCTGGGACATGGTCCATTACGACGTGCAGCTCATCGGCGGCATCGTCCTGAACGGCAGCCTCAAGACCAACAAGGAACAGCGCGGCAGCATCGCGGAAATGGCGACCGGTGAAGGTAAGACCCTCGTCGCCACCCTCCCGGTGTTCCTGAATGCGCTCGCCGGCAAGGGCGTCCATGTGGTCACCGTGAACGACTACCTGTCCAAGCGTGACTCCGAGTGGATGGGCCCGCTCTACCAGTTCCACGGCCTGAGCGTGGACTGCATCGACAAGCACCAGCCCAACTCCGACGCCCGCAAGAAGGCGTACGACTGCGATATCACCTTCGGTACCAACAACGAGTTCGGTTTCGACTACCTGCGTGACAACATGGCCACGCGGATGACGGACCTCGTCCAGCGGAAGCACCACTACGCCATCGTCGACGAGGTGGACTCCGTCCTTATCGACGACGCCCGTACCCCGCTCATCATTTCCGGTCCGATGGCCAAGGCCGCGGACGACGAGCAGTTCATGGAGTACCGCCCCTATGTGGAAAACCTCTACAACAAGCAGCGCGCCCTGGTGAACCAGACCCTCAACGAGGCGAAGAAGGCTATCGCCGCCGGCGACGAAGCCGAAGGGGGAAAGCTCCTGCTGCGCTGCCACAAGGGTCTCCCGAAGTATCAGCCGCTCATCAAGTTCCTGTCCGAGACGGGCATGAAAGCCCTCCTGCAGAAGGCCGAAAGCTACTACATGCAGGACAACGAGCGCGAGATGCCGCAGGTCACCGACGACCTTTACTTCGTCATCACCGAGATCCAGAACAGCGTGGACATGACCGACAAGGGCCATGATGTCCTCGCCAGTTCCGTATCCGACCCGAATTTCTTCGTCCTTCCGGACATGGGTTCCGCCATCGCGGAAATCCAGAACGACGCTTCCCTCACTCCGGCCCAGAAGGCTGAGAAGAAGGACGCCCTGATGGAGGACTTCTCCCTCAAGAGCGAGCGTGTCCATACCGTCATCCAGCTCCTCAAGGCCTATGCGATGTTCACCAAGGATATCGACTATGTGATCGTGGACAACAAGGTCAAGATCGTGGACGAGAGTACCGGCCGTATCATGGAGGGCCGCCGCTGGAGCGACGGTCTGCACCAGGCCGTGGAGGCGAAGGAGAACGTGAAGGTGGAGGCCGCCACCCAGACTTTCGCGACCATCACCCTGCAGAACTATTTCAGGATGTACCACAAGCTCGCCGGTATGACCGGTACCGCCGAAACCGAGGCGGGCGAGTTCTGGAGCATCTACAAGCTGGACGTCGTGTCCATCCCGACCAACCGGCCGGTCATCCGCGACGACCAGGACGATATCATCTACAAGACCAAGAAGGGCAAGTTCAACGCCGTCATCGACCGCGTGGTCGAGCTGACGAACGAAGGCCGTCCGGTCCTCGTGGGCACCACGGACGTGGAGACTTCCGAGCTCCTTGCCCGCATGATGCGCCTCCGCGGCCTGCACCCGAACGTGCTGAATGCGAAGGAGCATGCCCGTGAAGCCGAAATCGTGGCCCAGGCGGGCCAGGCCGGCAAGGTCACCATCGCCACCAACATGGCGGGCCGTGGTACCGATATCAAGCTCACCCCGGAGGTCAAGGCCGCCGGCGGTCTCGCCATCATCGGCACCACCCGTCACGACTCCCGCCGTGTGGACCGCCAGCTGCGCGGCCGCGCCGGCCGTCAGGGCGACCCGGGTTCATCGACCTTCTACATCTCGCTGGAAGACGACCTGATGCGTAAGTTCGGTTCCGAGCGCATCGCCGGCGTGGTGGACAAGCTGGGCATGGCCGACGACGAAGCCCTCGTCTCCGGCATGCTTTCCAAGTCCATCGAGACGGCGCAGAAGCGCGTGGAAGAGAACCACTTCGGCTGGCGTAAGCGCACCCTCGAATACGACGACGTCATGAACTACCAGCGCGAGGCCGTCTACGCCCGCCGCCGCAACGCCCTCTCCGGAGAGCGCATCGAGATCGACGTCCAGAACATGATGTCCGACACGGCCAACATCATCGCCGAGAAGGCCGACGGCATGGACTACGCCTCCTTCGAGGAATACGTGATCGCCACCCTTTCCACCGACCTGGGCTTCGACGCGGACTTCTACGAGCACGCGAAGCCGCAGGAGATTGCCGACAAGCTCTGCGCCCACATGCAGGAGGTGTACGACCGCCGCATGGACGCGATGGTGGAGAAAGTGAACCCGATCATCAAGCAGGTCTACGAGAAGCAGGGATCGATGTACGAGAACATCGCCATCCCCATCTCCGACGGCAAGCGGATGCTCAACCTCTCCGTGAACCTCAAGAAGGCCTACGAGACCGAGAGCCGCGAAGTGGCCAAGTCCCTGAGCCGTTCGGTCATCCTGTACGAGATCGACGAATACTGGAAGCAGCACCTGCGCGACATGGACGACCTCCGTCAGAGCGTCCAGAACGCCGCCTACGAGCAGAAGGACCCGCTCGTGGTCTAT
>JAEEGJ010015111.1_pt1 | contig 18107 bp, 13 predicted proteins | sample 8958761 | NCBI WGS metagenome assembly JAEEGJ01 (sample SAMN16246546, study PRJNA631951) | gut metagenome | biome: gut microbiome; feature: rumen; material: RS-attached | host: Bos | place: Iran: Karaj | collected 2018-10
CTCCCCCGCAGCCGCCTGCAGCGCGATTTGACCGATTCCACCGTTCTTCGCAACGTCGGTGTGCCCATGGGTCACATGGTCATCGCCATCCAGAGCACCCTCAAGGGTCTGCGCAAACTGGTGCTCAACCAGGAGGCCATCAACCGCGATCTGGACAACTGCTGGGCCGTCTGCGCCGAAGCCATCCAGACCATTCTGCGCCGCGAGGCCTATCCCCATCCCTACGAGGCTCTCAAGGCCCTCACCCGCACGGGCAAGGGCATCGACGAGGCCACTATTAAAGAATTCATCGAGGGTTTGGACGTCAGCGAAGCCGTGAAGGCTCAGCTGCGCGCCATCACGCCCCACACTTACACAGGTATTTAAGCAAAAGTTTATGGAAAACGAAGATTGGAAGAAAGCATTCAGCGAGGAGGGTGGCAAGCGCCCCCGTCGTCCCCGCATTCAGCATAACGGCGTCAGCCACGAGCCCGTGAGCCGCGGACCTCAGCGTCCCTACGGTGAGCGCCCGGCCTATGGTGAGCGTCCCCAGCGCCCTTACGGCGACCGCCCGCAGCGTCCTTACAGCGACCGTCCGCAGCGCCCTTATGGAGAGCGTCCCGCCTATGGCGAGCGTCCCCAGCGTCCTTATGGCGACCGTCCGCAGCGCCCCTACGGTGAGCGTCCCGCCTACGGTGAGCGCCCCCAGCGCCCTTACGGCGACCGTCCGCAGCGTCCCTACGGCGACCGTCCGCAGCGCAAGCCCTACAACCCCAACGCGAAGTATTCCTTCAAGAAGCAGATAGAATACAAGGAGGCCCACTACGACCCCAATGAGCCGATGCGCCTCAACAAGTTCCTGGCCAATGCCGGCATCTGCTCGCGCCGCGAGGCCGACGAGTTCATCGCCGCCGGTGTGGTGAAGGTCAACGGCGAGGTGGTCACCACGCTCGGCGCCAAGGTCAGCCCCACCGACGAGGTGCGCTTCCACGAGGACCCCGTCAGCATCGAGAAGAAGGTCTATGTCCTGCTCAACAAGCCCAAGGGCTATGTCACCACCGTGGAGGATCCTCAGGACCGCAAGACGGTGATGGACCTGGTGAAGGGCGCCTGCCGCGAGCGCATCTACCCCGTGGGTCGTCTCGACCGCAACACGACGGGTGTGCTGCTGCTGACCAACGACGGCGAGCTGGCCTCCAAGCTGACGCATCCGCAGTATCGCAAGAAGAAGATCTACCACGTGCATCTCGACCGCAACGTCACCGCTGCCGACCTGCGCCAGATTGCCGACGGCATCCAGTTGGAAGACGGCGAGGTGCATGCCGACGCCGTGGAGTATGCCAGCGAGACGGACAAGAAGCAGGTGGGCATCGAGATCCACTCCGGCCGCAACCGCATCGTGCGCCGCATCTTCGAGCATCTGGGCTACAAGGTGCTGAAGCTCGACCGCGTCTACTTTGCCGGCCTCACCAAGAAGCTGGTCAAGCGCGGCGACTGGCGCTTCCTCACCGAGAAGGAGGTCAACATGCTCCGCATGGGTGCCTTTGAGTGAAGAATGAAAGATTCAAGATTCAAGTTTCAGGATTCAAGTTTCAGGATTCAAGATTCAAGTAATATACGATGAAAAGAACGAAAATAATCGATGCACTGAAGTGCACATCATACGGAGAGGGCATCCTCGTTAAGGGTTGGGTCCGCTCCAAGCGCGGCAGCAAGGGCATATTCTTCGTGGCCCTCAACGACGGCAGCACCATCAACAACATACAGATTGTGGGCGATGAGGCCAAGATCCCCGAGGAGACCGTGAAGCGCATCACCACCGGCGCCTGCATCAGCGTGGAGGGCCGCCTCGTGGAGAGCCCCGCCGCCGGTCAGGCTAGCGAGATACAGGCCGATTCCATCGAGATTCTCGGCGACTGCGACAACACCTATCCCCTGCAGAAGAAGGGCGCCTCGTGGGAGTATCTCCGCACGGTGGCCCACCTGCGTCCCCGCACCAACACCTTCGGCGCCATCCTGCGCATCCGTCACAACATGGCGATGGCCATCCACACCTATTTCCATGAGCACGGCTACTTCTATTTCCACACGCCGCTCATCACGGCGAGCGACTGCGAGGGTGCCGGCAACATGTTCCAGGTGACCACCAAGAACCTCTACGACCTCAAGAAGGACGAGCAGGGCAAGATCATCTACAGCGACGACTTCTTCGGGGAGCAGACCTCCCTCACCGTCTCCGGACAGCTGGAGGGCGAGCTGGGCGCCACGGCGCTGGGTGCCATCTACACCTTCGGCCCCACCTTCCGCGCCGAGAACAGCAACACGCCGCGCCACCTGGCCGAGTTCTGGATGATTGAGCCCGAGATGGCATTCTATGACATCACGGACAACATGGACCTGGCCGAGGAGTTCATCAAGTACTGTGTGAACTATGCACTGGAGCACTGCCAGGACGACCTCGAGTTCCTCAACAAGATGTACGACAACACGCTCATCGAGCGCCTGCACAGCGTCCTGAAGGAGCCGTTCGTGCGCCTGACCTACACCGAGGGCATCGAGATTCTGAAGGCTGCCAAGAAGAAATTTGAATTCCCCGTGGACTGGGGTGTGGACCTGCAGAGCGAGCATGAGCGCTACCTCGTCGAGGAGCACTTCAAGCGCCCCGTTATCCTCACCGACTATCCGCGTGAGATCAAGGCCTTCTACATGAAGCAGAACGAGGACGGCAAGACCGTTCGCGCTATGGACGTGCTGTTCCCCATGATCGGTGAGATCATCGGTGGTAGCGAGCGTGAGGCCGACTACGACAAGCTGATGAGCGAAATCGAGCGCCGCGGCATCCCCATGAAGGACATGTGGTGGTATCTCGACACCCGTCGTTACGGCACCGTGCCCCACAGTGGTTTCGGTCTGGGCTTCGAGCGCCTGATCCTGTTCGTGACCGGTATGGCCAACATCCGCGACGTCATCCCGTTCCCGCGCACGCCGAACAACGCCGAGTTCTAATTTAATTCAATTTATTTTTCTAGAGGGAGATGCGGAAACGTGTCTCCCTCTAGTTATTTTTGGCCTTTTTCTTTTCGTGTGTCAATAATTCCTTTTATTTTTGTGACCAATTCATGCCTTTGGAGTGGATGACCACTTTAGGGCGTCAGGTTAAATTACGCAGGTTGTCAATACATGATTGATTGCATGGCAAAGGATAAACTACCTAACACTGAAGTATCGTCGCTGCTCAGCCGCTCGGAATGTAACATCATGAGGGGCTTGGCCATCATTCTCATCATCACCAACAACTTCACTCATGTGCTGAATGGTGTTTACTTCGATTCAGAGCTCAGCTACCTGTGGGGTTCGGTGGAAGGATTCTTGAACAACCTGTCCCATCCTGACGCATTGCTGCCGTTTAACCTGCTGTCGTTTTACTGCCCCTATGGCGTGATGCTCTTCATCTTCCTGAGTGGTTATTGCCTGACGTTGAAGTACGAGAAAGGCTCAGGTCAAGGCACCGGCACGCGGGTGTTCGTCACTAATCACTACAAGAAGCTATTCATCCTGCAACTCAAGGGATTGGTCCTGTACCTGATGTGCTACTTCCTGTTTTTCCAGCACAGCATTGTGGACTGGACCATGGCACTCCAGGTATTGCTCGTGGGCAATCTCAATCCGTTCCAGAAGATACTGCCCGGTCCCTATTGGTTCTTCGGGATGATTATGGAGATGTATGTCATCTACCGCCTAGTTATCTACCGCCGCAAGGATAGCGTCGCCATCGCGTTGACCGTCCTGTCGCTGGTCGTGATGGCCTTAGCCCCCGACCCCGAGGGCTCGTTCCTGATCTACCTGCGCAACAACTGCTTCCTGGCAATTTTGCCGTTCTGCATGGGCGTGCTTGCGGCCCGTCACCTGAATTCCCGTTTCCTGTCCATTGACAAGCTGTGGAAGTGCATCGGGTGGTTTGTCGTGGCATTTATCCTATTGACATTGAGCAAGTTCAATTTCTACTCCTGGCTGTTCATGCCCATCTTTGTCGTGGCAACAGCCGTGACCATTGTCAAACTCATTGGCCGGGTGAGGTGGCTAGACAGCATCTTCGGCTGGCTAGGAGCCTTGTCGGGTGTGCTGTTTGTGGTGCACCCCTCCGTCAGGGATATCTTGATTGCGCGCACCAACGAGAGCGGCGCTTTTTACACCATGACACTGATTTACCTGGTCATCACCTTCGGCCTGAGCATCATGCTCAAGCCCGTCATCAGCAGCAAGAAATAAGTTCCGACAAGTCTTCCACTCTACACCAGCCATGACAGCCTGCCCGCTGCCGTGGCTGATTCTTTTTTAGAATTTTGCGGGATTTAACTTTCTTTGCCTGGATAGTGCCACATTGTGGCCCTTCGGCGTTTTTATTTTGCAGCGTGAAAAGGGCAAAACGCTGCTGGCATTCAGCCGCTGGCCCGTTACAGACAGATGATTAACGCTAAACTTATAAGGACTATGACTGAGCAGATTTTAAAGCAAGAAGTAATGATTGACGGGCAGCAGGTGCTGAGTATCGCCACTCCCGACATTGTGAGCAACCACGTTGCCGAGACTACCCCCCACTCGACGCGCGCCGTCGAGGTGGACCCCATGAAGCTGCAAGTGATGCAGAATGCCGTTGCCAAGATTGAGAAGGCCTTTGGCTCGTGCGCCATCATGCGCATGAATGACGAAAGCGTCGAGGACGTTGACGTCATCCCCACCGGCTCCATCGGTCTGGACATGGCGCTGGGCGTAGGCGGCTATCCCCGCGGCCGCATCATCGAGATCTACGGTCCCGAGGCCTCGGGCAAGACCACGCTGGCGCTGCACGCTATCGCCCAAGCCCAGCAGATGGGCGGCATCGCCGCCTATATCGACGCTGAGCACGCCTTTGACCGCACCTATGCCGAAGCCGTAGGCGTGAACACGCGCAACCTGTGGATTTCACAGCCCGACAACGGCGAACAGGCCCTTGAGATTGCCGACCAACTCATCCGTTCGGCCGCTATCGACGTCATCGTCATCGACAGTGTCGCCGCATTGACACCCAAGGCCGAGATCGAGGGCGAGATGGGCGAAAGTAAAATGGGCCTGCAGGCCCGCCTGATGAGCCAGGCGCTGAGGAAACTCACAGCCACCATCGCCAAGACTCGCACCTGCTGCATCTTCATCAACCAGCTGCGCGAGAAATTGGGCGTGATGTTCGGCAACCCTGAGACGACCACCGGCGGCAATGCATTGAAGTTCTACAGCAGCGTGCGCCTGGACATCCGCCGCTTGGCGCACATCAAGGACGGCGAGCGCGTGCTGGGAGCGCAGACGCGCGTCAAGGTGGTGAAGAACAAGGTCGCCCCACCCTTCCGCAAGGCCGAGTTTGACATCATCTACGGCCAGGGCATCAGCCGTGCGAGCGAGCTCATCGACATGGGCGTCGATGCCGGCATCATCAAGAAGAGCGGTGCATGGTTCAGTTGGCAGGACATGCGGTTGGGCCAAGGACGCGAGGCCGCCAAGCAGTTCCTGATCGACAACCCCGACACCGCCGATGCCATCGCCGCCCTGCTGCAGGCCACCACATGAACCTTGAATCCTATACCATGAAAACCGCATAAGGCCGCACGCTAAAGGCGCTAAGATGCAAAGCCTGAATAGAGCTTAACACCTTAGCGCCTAAGCGTGACTTTTGTCTGGTTGAAAAGTTACTTTGTGGTCTGAGGCTGTGTTTCTTTCTGCCTAGTGATGCGGGCAAGGTAGTCGTAGTGGTCACCCACAATGACAATATCGGTGTCGAAGCCATGTAAGGCAGCCTGCTGACGCAGGGTGTCGGCATCGACAAAGAGCCAGGGGAAGGGTTCCCCCTTGGTGTTGCGGTACTGCATCTGATAGGTCATCTCACCATAATAGCCCTCGACTCCCGTGAGGTCGATAAAGCCGTCCTCGTCCTCGTAAAGATAGCAGATGTCGCTTGAGTCGCACAGCAACTGGCCACCGGGTGCCAGCAGCCTGTCCACCTGCATGAAGAAGGCATCCATGCGCGACAGCGTGCCGACAATGCCGATGCCGTTCATCAGCATCAAGATGGTATCGTACTGCCCGTCGAGCGTGAAAAAGTCCTGCTCACGCACATCCAGCACACCGCGCTCACGCATTGTCGCTACTGCCAACGGCGAGATGTCGATGGCAGTCACCTGTAACCCCATCTGCTGCAGGGCCAGCGAGTGACATCCTGCCCCAGCCCCCACATCGAGGGTTGTGCCACGGCAGGCCTTAAGGGCGGCCTGCTCTATCGAGGGCATCTCCTCCTGGGAGCGGAACAGGGTTGCTACCGGTATCTCATCATCCTCGAGCATGGGCGAGAACACGCGCAGGCGTGCAGCCTTGCTCGACTTGTGGTAGTCGGCAATGGCCAGCCCCATCGGATCCTGTTCCTGCTTCATCGACGGATGAAATGTGTACCCTGCCAGGGTTCGTATTTTGGCGGCTGGGCGGTGCCTGTGTTGAACTGGCGTATCATCCAACCCATGTTCAGGGCCAGGGTGCGCATCGTCTGCATTCCCTCAGCATCGAGGCGTGCCTCACCAGGTTCACGCCCGTAAACGATATTCCAGTACTGCGATGTGGCCAGCGGCATGTTGACCATCTGGAACGGCAACTGCAGCGTCTGGAAGGCTGCCGTTGCGCCACCACGGCGGCACACTGTGACAGCGGCTGCCGGTTTGCCGGCCACGCGTGCTCCCGCAAAGAACATGCGGTGCAGCAGATTCAATATGTTGCCCGTGGGCGTACCGTAATATACCGGAGAGCCGACAATCAGTCCGTCGGCTTCATTCATCTTGTCAATCACCTCGTTGCACAGGTCATCGTTGAACACACAATGGCCGTCACCGGCACGCACACACCCTCCACAGGCTATGCAGCCCCGCACGGGCTTGGTGCCAATCCACACAATCTCGGTCTTGAAACCCTGCTCGTTCAAGGCCTGCGCGGCCTCGTTCAGGGCAAAGTAGGTGTTGCCCCGCTCATGGGGCGAACCGTTAATTAATAAAACTTTTTTCATAGTTCTCTCGTCAGTTGGTTTTTGGTCATAGTTTGTCTAGTTATTCTCGATAAACTAGATGCCTTGAAAATCTGGAGGACTCCGCTTCCCTTTACTCGTTGATGCGTGTCATGTGATAGCCCATGGCATTAAGTTGGATAGCCATGCCCATCTGATACATGACCTGCAGGCAGGCCACATAAGCCTTGAAGGCTTCGACCGTACCAGCCTCGACATCAAGGGCAAACAGGGCGTGCTTCACCCGCTCGGCACAGTCCCCCACCAGTTCCTGCAACGCCTCGGCCTCATCACCGTGCACATCGAGCACCTCGTCCATGATGTACTCATCGAGGTTGTCATAACCGCGCTTGTCGCGCAGCATCGTGTACAGGTTCTCCACCTTGTCATAGCGTTCCCAGTCCAAGTCCCAGAACCGGGCAACCGCCATGGCGACGAACATGATCCATCCCAGCGATGCCACGGGGTAACTCGAGAACTCCCGCACGCCATCGGGCAGATAGGCCTCGGCAATAGCGGGCCACTTGCCCTCGACGTCGGGGCACTCGGGCAGGCGTTCGTCAACCTTGCCGCGGCCAACCAGGTACCGGTGCAGGTCATTGAGCAGTGTTGAAGCAAAATCTTCCATTTCTTCGTTAATAATAAATCTTTAAAACTCTGCGCGGCATCCCTCCGCGCTCTGGTAACATTAACTCATCATTGCGCACACCTCCCCAACATGACATCCGCCACAGGATGCCAGGGGAAGGACGTCATTCAGCAGTAGGTTGGGCTGTAGAGGCGTTATTCCGGGCCACGGTTTCGGCAGAATTCTGCTCGATTTCCTTGTCGATCGATTCAAACGCACTCTGTTGACTCTTGTACTCGGGGACAAACTCCTTCATGGCATAAATCATGCCGTGGACGTCACCCTTTGAGGCCAGGCTGATGATGTTGTCGATTGCGGCGCACACATCCTTGTAGTCATATTTCCTGACCTTTGCAATCATGATTTTCTTGTTGACGGTAGCCGTAGTCTTCTCCTTGTCGTTGAGCAGCTCCTCGTAGAGTTTCTCGCCGGGACGCAAGCCGATTTCCTCAATCTTGATGTCCACATCAGGCTTGAGGCCGGCCAGCGAGATCATGCGCCGTGCCAAGTCATAGATTTTCACCGGCTCGCCCATGTCAAAGATGTAAATCTCGCCACCGCTGCCCATGCAGCCTGCCTCAAGCACCAGCGAGCAAGCCTCGGGGATGGTCATAAAGTAGCGGATAATCTCCTTGTGCGTGACCGTGACAGGGCCACCGGCAGCAATCTGTTTGCGGAAAAGCGGAATCACCGAACCGTTGCTTCCCAGCACGTTGCCGAAGCGTGTGGTGATGAACTGCGTCTTCTTGCCCTGCTGCTGAGCATCAAAGAACAGCGACTGGCAATAGATCTCGGCCAATCGCTTGGTGCAGCCCATCACATTGGTCGGATTCACGGCCTTGTCGGTGGAAATCATCACAAACTTGTACACGTTGTACTTCAAGGCAATGTCGGCGACATTGCGCGTGCCCATCACGTTGGCCAAGATGGCCTCGGTGGGGTTAATCTCCATCATGGGCACATGCTTGTAGGCAGCGGCATGGAACACGAAGCGGGGCCTGAACTTGGCAAAGGCCTCCTCGACGCGCTCACGGTTGCGCACGTCACCCATGAACAGTTCAATGTGGGCACCGGGATGGTCCTTTTTCATCTCGAGCGAGATGTCGTGCATGGGTGTCTCGGCCTGGTCAAACAGCACAATCTTGCTGGCGCCGTAATTGGATACCTGGCGCACAATCTCGCTGCCGATGGAGCCGCAAGCTCCCGTAATGAGGACGCAGGAACCCTTGATGTGCTTGAACACCAGCGGGTTGTTCAACACGATGGGATCGCGGCCCAACAGGTCCTCGATCTGCACCTCCTTGACATAGGTCGAGATGCCGCTGTTGTTGTCCTTGTCGTTTTCCTGCTCAAACTCCGACACCTTGTGCATAGCCATCAGGGCGATGCCATTCTTGATGAAGAAGTCAGCAAAACCACTGGTCATCAAGTAGTTGCTCTTGGAGTCGAAGATGAGTGCATCGATGTTGTCCTCGGCAAACTCGGACCCTGTCGTGGTGGGATCGAACTTATAGACCTTGAAGCCGTTGATTTCGTTCTTGTCCTCACCGGCCTTGATGCTGAGCAGGCCCACGGGCAGGAACTTACCGCCCACCTCGCCCTTGAGCGCGTTGGCCAGGAAGACCGAGGCAAACGAGGTGCCCAGCACGAGCACGCGCTTACGCCCCTCGGTAGCACTGGTCATGCGCATGTACAAGTACTTGATGCACAGGCGTTCAATCATCATCATCGAGAACGAGAGCGCACCAATGACAAAGATGTTCCAGAAACTCATGAACATCGTGCCCCAGATGGCCAGATGCAGCACGTTGAACAGCACGAGCACAATCGTGGCGAACACGATGAGCATGAAGATGCGGTAGAGGTCCTCGATTACCGACAGACGGATGACACAGGTGTAACTCTTGGAAACATATGACACGGCAAAATATACCGCAAACAGAATCAAGCCATTGGTCAGGATGCTCATCGGCGAGAGCACCTGATGCAGAGAATAGATGCCAGCCACCACTGTCGCAACATAACTCAGCATGACGATGAGCATGTCAAGGAGCAGAATTATCCATCGTGGTGTGGTCCTTACCTTAAATGCCCTGAACAATTTCAGGTCCAACATTTTATTTAAAAGTCTCTCCATTCTTGTAGTGCCATTTTTTCATGCATGATAATCCCAGTTGGAAATCAGCCGTTTGCATCAGCCATCATCTAGCGACACAAACTCAACATTCGGCCTGTTGGCCAAGTGAAAAACGCCTTTTCCACGATTATCATGCCCACAAAGTTAATGCAATTATTTTAATAATCAATAACATGCCCCGAAAAATCTAGGAAAAAGGCTGAACTCAAAGCCTGTAAATCGACCTAGAGTAAAGGCTCCAAAAGGCTGGTGAACAGGCCTCAAATTGTGAAGATTTTCTAAAAAAAACCTAAATAGAATACCCATTATGGAGATTTTGACTAATTTTGTAGGTTTAAAATCAAACTGAAGGCAATGAATCGATTGATATACAGGCATATAACATCACAAATAGCAGTCATGGCAATCGCTTTGACGATGGCCCTGACGTGCACATCGTGCTTCGGCGACGAGCCCGATGGCTGCGAAGCCGACATCGAGACCGTCACGCTGCACGTTGCCAGCCCGGGAGATTTCTTCTTCCAGACCACCGACTCGATGCAAACGGTATACTCAACCGACAGCATCATCACGTTTTCAGTGCGCAGCCACGCCGACGTGAGTGCGCTGGCCCCCAAGTTCACCCTGTCACCAGGTGCAACGGTGTCGCCCGCCAGTGGCACGACACATGACTTCAGCAACGGGCCGGTAATCTACACCGTGACCTCGCAAGACGGCAAGTGGCATCGCCGCTATCGCGTGAACGTGGTGCCCACGGTGATTTCGGTGGCCGACACGCTGAGCTTTGACTTTGAGGAATATGAGCTCGAGCCTGTTGCAGGCCGTTTCTACCAGTGGCACAACATGCTGGGCAAGGACTGGGCGACCGCCAACGACGGTTTCCGCATCTCGATGGGCAACGCCAAGGCCATGGACTACCCCACCACACCGCTTCTGAACGGCTATGACGGGGCTGCCGTGAGCCTGACCACGCGCGACACGGGCCCCTTCGGCAAGATGGCCAACAAACGTCTGGCTGCAGGCAACATGTACCTGGGCACGTTTGACATCAAGATTGCGATGAGCGACCACCTGCATGCGACGCACTTCGGCATCCCGTTCGCCAACCTCCCTGAGAGTTTCTCGGGCTACTACACCTATGAGCCGGGACCTACCGTACAAGACTTCTACGGCAATCCCATCGCCAATCGCGTTGACTCGGCCGACATCTATGCTGTGTTCTACCGCAACCACGATGCTGCGGGCAACGAGATCTGCCTCTATGGCGACAACGTGCTCTCGAGTGAGCAGATTGTGGCTGTTGCCGACCTGGGTTATGTCACCCCGACGACGCAGTGGACGCCGTGGGACGTGAAGTTTGTGTACCGCAGCGAGGTGGATAAGGAACAGCTCGCCAATTACGGCTACAGCCTGACCATCGTGTTCTCGTCGAGCTGTGCCGGCGGTGACTTTATAGGCGCTATCGGCAGCCGTCTATGCATCGACAAGGTGCGGCTCATCTGCACTCATGACCAATAATCAAGGAAACTGACCGAAACAATGAATTTTCATCATATATTGACCACCATCGTGCTCGCTGCCGCCATGGCCACGGGCATGAATGCTGCCACGCTTCTCGACAGCGTCAAGGTTGACGTGAGACTGGGCTATGAAGTGGGCGGAACACTGCCTACGCGTCTGGACAACAAGATACGCGGCATCAACAACTTTGACCCCGGCTTGAACTACACGCTGGCCGTTGAGGCTTCGCTGCCATTGAAAGGCCGCTGGTCGATACACACAGGCCTGCGCTACGAACTGGGCAGCATGGACGTGGACAGCCGCGTCAAGAACTACGACATCGAGGTAGTCAGAGGTGATCAGTCACTCAAAGGCATCTTCAACGGCAACGTGCGCATCAAGAGCGCCCAGCGCCGTTTCACCCTGCCGGTGCAGGCCGAGTTCGCCCCGAGCGATAAACTGGCCCTGCGCGGCGGCCTGTTCGTGGGATATTTGACCAAGCGGCGCTTCTGGGGCTGGGCCTATGACGGCTACCTGCGTGAGGGTTCGCCCGTGGGTCCCAAGATCGAAATGGGTATTGAGCCGGGTGAGCGCGGCGACTTTGACTTCGGCGAAGACATGCGCCGCTGGCAGTGGGGCATCGACGTGGGAGTCGACTGGCATTTCCACAAGCGTTGGGGCGTGTTTGCCGAACTGACTTATGGACTCAACGGCCTGTTCAGGAGCGGTTTCCACTCGGTTCAGCCGTTGCATCCCATGTACGGCTCGCTGGGCATCATGTACCGAATCAAATAACGAAAATCAAAACATTATTATTTACTACACATAGCAATGAGAAAATCATTTTTTACTATTTGTTTGGCATTGATCGGCGCCCTGACCATCAATGCAGAATCATTCAGCGGCAACATCGTTTTAGTTAGAAACGGACAGACCTACAACTCTGCTGTCACCGTGACCGTGACAGCACAAGATAACGGCCTGAACACCATGGTGCTGCAAGTGCCCTTGTTCGGAACCATGACGATGAACGACGTACCCGCCGCCAATGCTGACGGCATCACCGTCTACAGCGCCGTGCGCGACGTGGCCACCAACTTCGGCACCATGCGTACTACCCTGTTTGCCCGCACCGTTAACGGCATGATGGCTGCCGACGTAGCCATCCCCGCCCAGAACACCACCATGTGGTTCAACACCGTGGGCAACCACTTCCAGATGCCCAACAGCGACATGGAAGACTGGGAAAGCAGTTATGCCAACGAGCCCAACCGCTGGCACGGTTTCAAGAGTGCAGGCGGCACGTTTGCTGGCACATCGGCCAACATCGCCAGTCTTGGCTGCAGCGATGACGTGCGTCCTGGTGCAACAGGCCACAGTGCAGTCCTTACTGCCGGTTCATTCCTTACCATCGTTGCCAACGGCACCATGACCAACGGCAAACTCATGGCCGGATCATATGATGCCAACAGTCCTGCTAATCATGCCGAGATGGATCAAGCCAATGGCACCGACGACTTCTACATGCCGCTGTATGCCAAGCCTGATAAGTTCAGTGTATGGCTGAAATATACCCAAGGCACTGCCAATGCCAACAACAAGGCCAGCGTCAGTGTGAAGACCTTTGACGGCACCTATTATCAGGAGCCCGTTGACAAGACCTACACCAACCTGTCAGGCAGCATCGTGGGCGGATCGATCGCAGCATGTGACTGGACACATTTCACATTTGACTTCGACTACGACAGCTATGCAGCCAACAATGCCGCCACCGAGGCCATCTTTGTCACCTTCTCGACCAACGGAAATCCTGGTTCGGGCAGCAAAAATGATGCCGTCTATGTTGACGACATGGAGCTCGTATACCTCGGTAACATGACCGACTTGCGCTACCAGGGTGCCACCATCGCTGGTTGGAATCCCGCTGTCACTGAATACAGCATGGAATTCAACAGTGAGCCTGACCTTGATGACTTCACCGCCACCATTGAGGGCGCCAGCGCCGTGCTCACCAAGTCGATGGAGCATAATGCCGATGGCAGCTACCGCATCGCCATCTGCGTCGTTTCGGGCGATTTGCAGAATGCCGAATCCTATATCATCAATGCCACCATCGCCTCCACTATCCTCAGGGGTGACGTGAACGGCGACGGTTCAATCACCATCACCGACGTTTCAGCACTGATTGACTATCTGTTGACTCATGATGACAGCAACATCAACGCTCAGAATGCCGACGTTGACGCTAGCGGAAACATTGCCATCAGTGACGTGAGCACTCTTATTGACATATTGCTCAACAAATAATCCCGATTAAACGCTAACTCAAATTAGAATAACATAACGATGAAAAAGTTTTTTGCAATGCTTGCAGCTGTGAGCTGCACAATGGCACTGAGTGCCACATCCTATATGTGCCACCTCAAGGTTGTCATCAATGACGTGGCCAGCGAACAAGATCAGGTTGAAGTTGTCGTCACGCAAGAGAATGGCGCCTATAACCTGAGCCTCAAGAACTTCTGCCTTGTTTCGGATGGCGTTACCATGCCTGTTGGCAACATCGCAGTGAGCGGCGTGGAGGGCGTGAACGAATATGGCTACACAACCATCAACTTCAGTTCTCCCATCAACATCACCCCTGGTGATGATCCCAACTTCAATGAGAGCGACTGGATTGGTCCCTTGTTGGGTGATGTGCCCATCGATCTGACCGCTCGCTTTATCGGCACCGCGCTGAGCGCTAATATCGACATCAACATGGTCGAGATGCTGGGTCAGGTCATCAATGTTTCTATCTTTGGTGTTGCTCCCGCCTTGAAGGGCGACGTCAATAATGATAACGAGGTGAATATCGCTGACGTGAATTCCGTCATTGACATTATCCTGGCTCATTAAGCCGTTTTCTCGACTTCACATTTAATGATTGCGGGCATGCTCATGAGAAGCACGCCCGCAATTATTTTTATAAAACCTGTCTCGTGGGTGATTAAATCCCTAAAAGAAGATAATCAATCACTGTGTTCACATCGGCAATATTCACGTCACCATCGGCATTCACATCACACGCTGCATTGCCGTCAGCCAAAAAGATGCAGTCAATGATGGAGTTGATGTCGGCTATATTCACTTCAGCATCTCCGTTAACATCACCCATGACAGTATCGACATTGGTGCCTATCATACTCTTGAACCATGGCCAAATGCCACTGTTCTTATAGTCATGATAGGACGCAACAGGAACCCGCAGTGTCGCCTTGTTGTAGATTGATCGCGTGAAACAGTCAGGATTGGGGGTTGATGGCGGTACGATAGGCCGACAGGTAACCACTGAGATCTTAGGGCAATCACGGAAGGCGTCCACACCCAAAGAGATAACCGATGAACCAATAGTGATATTACTCAAATTGGCACACTTATAGAACGCCTGGTATCCGATGGTTTTAACCGAATCAGGTATCACTACTCGAGACAACGACGTACAACCCTGGAAAGTATTGTCGCCAATGGCGTTCAGGCATCGAGACAAATTAATCTTCCGCAACAACGAGCAACCGGCGAAAGCACTCGCACCCAGCACATTAACGCTATTGGGAAGAGTTATTTCCTGCATGGCAGAGCAGCCATTGAGCACATTCTTACCAACCGAAACAACGCCATTGGGAATTGACACACCTTTCAAACCCGTGCAATTCATAAACAAGCCATCAGGCAGGGACTTGACGCCAACAGGGATGACCACATCAGTCAAAGCGGTGCAGCCCTGGAAGGCCTGTTTGCCTATTGTCTGCAAACTAGAAGGCAATGACAATGAGGAGATTCCGTCACAATAAGCGAATGCCGATTCTCCCAAATCATTGACGCCATCGGCAATCTTTACCGACTTGAGACCATCACACTCGATAAAGGCAAGAGGCTTTATCTTGCTGACAGATGAAGGTATCACCACGTCGGACAACTCCTGACCATCCACCGTGAGGTGATGCACATAATACAAGGGGTTGGCATATTGATCAGCGAAATCAATATTTAACCAGGACTCAAGACTGGTTGTACCCACATGTGTCATCGCATAACAGTCAATGAACGCCTGTTTGCCTATCTTGACCAGTGAATCGGGAAAATCAATACCTGTCAGTTTCATGCAATTGGCAAATGCCTGGTTGCCCAAGCGGATGAGGCCATCGGGGAGCGATACCGATGTCAAGCCAATGCAGTTTCTGAAGGCTCTTTCACCGATTGTTGTCACTGTGGCGGGAATGTGAACCGCTGTGAGGCCCGTACAATCCCTGAAGGCATCTTCGCTGATGCCGATGACAGGCAGGGACTCGCCATCATAGTCCACCACTTCGGGGATAACAACCTCACCGCTGTAGCAGTCAAATCGCGTGTTATTGTAGGTGACAATGACATTGTGCCCTTCCTCGTCGTACATATAGTAGATACCGTCCTTTTCAAAGTCTTTTCCTTCGGTCGGTTCAACCTGCTCGCGCGGACAGATGTGATGCAGTATCTCCTGGGCGGCCAAGAACGAGTAGCCCCTGACGACTAGGCCGTTGAGCCTGAAATAGCCGTTTCCGGTACCTGCCCAACCCCAGTTGAGGTGAAACAGTCCATCATAATAGCCATCGACCACAAACGCATGTCCGCCTGCCATCGGGTCGTTGCCCGAATAGAGCACCGGTCGTCCGGCAACCAAGTCCTCAAGCACCAGTTCGTCCCATTCCTCGGAAGTATAATCACTGCGATGAAGATTAGAGGCTTGAGAGCCATATCCAAAAACAGTCATGCCCTGCAACTGCTGATAGACATAGGCTCCGCTGCCATTGGGACTGTAATCCATCCTGCTGGACTGGCCGCAGTAGCGCATGAGTGTGGCCACAGCATTGGCTTGCTCAGTTGTATATTCCCCGATATAGGAGTCAATCATATTGTCCCAGTCAAGACGGGTAGGCGGCAGCGACTGAACACTGATTCTGAGGCTTCGTGTGGTATAGCCCGACAGCGAAGGCAACTGTTCAGGATATCGCCAATAGTACATCACTTGAGCCATCGCCGTAGCAATGCACCCTGTTACACTGCGTTGGCCGCTATACATGGGGCACTGGTTATAATAAGGTTCACTTTGGCTCCACAAGCACGACAGCATAGGCAAGACATTGATGTCAGAGCGCACATGTTGGCGCTCGACTTGAGCCGTCGGGGTGGCATAGAGGTATTCCATTTGCTCCCTGTAGTCATTGAGCAGCCATTGCATTCCACAGGGGAGATCATCCATGTCAATGTTACCCTCGCCATAGCCCAGAACTTCTCCTACCCGGTCATCGCCAGAAACAATCACAAAGGCCTTGCCGTTGCTGGCGTTGAACACATAGTAATCATTGCTGCCGTCCTTGACCAATGAAGCCTCGGCATGCGACAAACGCATTTCAGCATTGCTGCTTTGCAACATGGTGCCAGCCTGCGACGACACAAAGTGTTGAGCCATTCTTTGGGCAGTGTTGGCGTCAATCAACGCAGCATTCACCCCTATTGATATCAGGGTAAAGACTGCAAACATATAATACTTTTTCATAGTTATGAATAAAAACAATATTTCATTATCATTGGGCTAGAATGATATCGATGATGTCACTAATGTCGGTGATATTCACCTCGCCGTCACCGTTCACATCGCCGTCCGGGGATTGCACCCCTCCCAGAATCATATCAATCAAAACACTGATATCAGAAATGTTCACTTCGCCATCTCGATTCACGTCACCGGGCAATAAGGAACTCTTCATATACCAAAAGGCAGCGGTTTGGTTTTGAGAATCGACTGTCATGCCTGTCAGTGGCTTGTTCATGAATTCGCCCGTATAGACCGCGGCTGCAGGGGTCGAATTGTTGGTCAACGAATCAAGTTCACCCAGGGGCCACAGGTCGGTATAGTTGGTGCCGCCTGAAAGTCTGTTGTCGGCAGGAATGATTGTCATGCGCGGATGAGATGAATTATTGTTGGGGGTATTGTTGTCCCATGCATCCTTGTCATAGTCTACATGCAGAATCATGATACCCTCGGCAGGCAAGTATTCATCCCAGCCTGTTTTGACGCGGTACTCCAGCAGATAGTATTCATCGGGGTTGGCATCATTGGTTACCTTGACTGCCGTACCGCCATCGGTATTGAGAGGTTCCATGACATAGCGCGTATTCTCGACAGGATCAATCAGGTCCATCCATCCCATGAAGTGGCGCTCATAGGAAGTATAACCTCCAGGACGATAACCATCGTTGAGATAACAGCCATGGTCCATAAGATCCCATGAGTTCATGCCATAAGCGTAAGTGTTATTGGTAGGATAAAAATCAGGCAGGCCCAAGCAGTGGCTGAATTCATGGCAGAAGGTACCCACACCATCGATTCTTGTGCTATAGTTGTTACTGCCTTCCAACTCGTTGAACACCGCATAACGGTCAATCGTGACACCATTTAACTGGAATGGGCCTACAGTGCTGCAGCCCCAATCATAGGACTCCTGCATGTCCCACTGGCAGGGCCATACCGACTCGGGCACACTGCTCCACGCCTGTGCCTCACCAACACCTGCATAAAGAACAACCACAACATCTACAAGACCATCGCCGTCATTGTCATAGTCTGAGAAATCCACATCATCGGCGATGCCCATGCAGGCATCATAGATCATGGTCCCCAACTGGGTATCGAGTTCTGTGCCGTAACGGTAAACATTGGCGCCATAAAAAGCACGGTCGTTAGGTAACAGCACCGGTCCCAGAATGTCGAAACG
>JAEEGJ010015117.1_pt1 | contig 18102 bp, 26 predicted proteins | sample 8958761 | NCBI WGS metagenome assembly JAEEGJ01 (sample SAMN16246546, study PRJNA631951) | gut metagenome | biome: gut microbiome; feature: rumen; material: RS-attached | host: Bos | place: Iran: Karaj | collected 2018-10
TCTGTAGGGAAGAAAGCTTAAATGTGTGGGTAAGAAAGGGCTGGGTGAAGCCTCGGATAGTTGCTCATTGAGTACTGTCCGTGCGCTTCGGTGTGGGCGATAGTTCTGGAGGCCTTTTTCTGAACAATAGAGTCTAAAAGTGGCCGGATGTGCTGATGAACATACAGCATCTACCGATTTAAAGAAGAGAGTGCTCCCTACCCAAAGTAAGGAGTGTTGTTATTTCATCCCTGAATAGCTTTCTTGCCGGTGAAGCAGACTTTGCCTGCCTCAATGGGGAATGTGTATGTAATACTTGTTTCCCATAGGCAAGTGCCATTCAGAACAGGATGACATGATAACTCTCTGTCTACAGGTAGCGAGTACCCTCAGAATAGATACGCATGCTGTATATTCTTCAGCCATCGATAAGGTCACGCTGGTGTTGTGAGAGAAATATGGCTCCCATGTCGTATGAAAGAATGTCAAGTGGAAGGTTCATCGTTTACGACGATGTTGTAGGATATTCAGGAGTGTTGACCAAAAGGCGTCAAACTGGTGCAAGTTCATCGAGAAAATCTGTTAGTAGCGCCGTTCATGGGGTACATCCTTGTTTTGTTGACCACATGATTTTTCATCAGCACACAACGTATGCCGATGAAAAACACCGTGAGGTGACAGGTTTCCTGGCATCCCTCGGTGCAATGTGAGGCAGCGGAATAAGGATATAGCCCATAGGCAGGTTACGTTAAGACAGACTTCCTTGTGGTCTTGTGACAGACTGATGCGGTCATCGTCCTGGTATGCTACAGATGGTGAGCCATCACCCCTTCCATGGTTATTTAAACTGCAGTTCCAGTTGTCGCGTCGGCTCTTTGTAGCCGATGTGTGAGGCCATGAAAGATCTTTCCAGGGCCTCAGATATAAGCTTCCGTTCAGAACTGGTGACGTGGTTCTTGTCACTCTCTGAGTTGATCTGTAGGGCACGGTTTAGGCTGCCTTTTACAGCCTTGTCATCCAGAAAGACGTAATAGACGGTGAAAACCCTGTTATAAGCGGCAGCATCCGACAGTTCCTTTTCCGTCTGGTATCGTTCATAGCAGACAGTCATCGTCTTTCTGAGCGACTTGCCAGACCTGCTGTTTTCCCATCCTGCACCCTCTTCATTTTCAAAGGCGACGGCAATAGCCTCGCGTTTCTGTATCTTGTTGATCTTGCTCCACCCATAGTACACCTTCAGACGTCTTTTCGCCTGACGGTGAACCTGGTGTTTTGCCTCCAGATTTTTGAGCTTGTCATAGGTCATTTTTTCCATAAAACCAACTAAAATAGGATTTAGACTGTTAATATACCTTTAAATACAACAAAAAAGGGATTTGGTGTCACTTGATACCATAGATTTTCTCACATTCCGCTTCGAGTGCTTTGTAGTCGAAGTCTGGTTTGAGCTGTAGCAGCTCATGGCGTAGCTTGCGGATGATCATCCTGTCGATATTCTGGTCACGGCATTTGGCAGAATAAAGTGACTGATATTCGTTCCTCTCTGAGCTGGCCACCTTGTATTTCCATTTAAGGGACTGGTAGGTTTCTTCTTGCTGACGCTCAGCAAGTTCTTCTTGTAACGACTTACGAACATCATCACGTTCCCGTTGGGCCTCTTGCCGCAGGCGGCGATCACTCTGCCAGTTTCACCAGAATTTCTCAGCGAGGTTAAGCTCGCCGTCCTTGTATTTCTGCTTATGCAGGCAAGGTGCCTTTTTCACGATGACGTAACTTTGACGTTCATAGCGGTATTCCTTCAGGATGTATATCAGTCCCGCATACTCAGGAACCTCTTCCGGCTGTATCAGCCCTTCTGGAACAGCGTAATAGAAGTAGTTTGGCTTCTTGTGGCTTTCTATCAGATGACTGTCACCAGGCTTTATTCTTGCCTTACAGTCATCTATGGAATTATACAGGTGTTTGTTCCATTCGTAGCTCTGATAGAACGACGGCATGAAACGCTCCTCCTCCGTCGGGCCTTTCAGGATGATATGCTTCTCTTTTTTATTTTTGAAGTCGTTTTTGAAGTCAGCACGGCTGATTTTGATTTCAAACTCGTAGATGTAGCCTGTCTTCGTCCAAATGAGTTTGTCTGACTCCCACTCGAAGACAAACAGCCCGTCAACATTGTATTTCCAGGAAGCGAAGACATGATTCAACCGCCGCTGTATTGACTGCTCAGTCAGCGGTTCACTCTTTACTGGTGTCTGTTTTCTCAATACGCCCATGACAGATAACGAATTTATTCGTAGTTAAACAGTTGTTCCGGGTCTTTGAAATCCTTCAGGAGATACGGATCAACGTAGTATTTCCCGATTTTATAGTCGGCGTATTTGACCGTTTTCTTCTGAAAATATACTTTTGTTTCAGGGTCAGTCTCAGGAATGAGCCACCAGTAGTATATGTCCAAATCGTCCGTCGGTTTGTTTCCGAATTTAGATCTTAGCTTTGGTACAATCTGGTCGCGCTCAAACTCTACATAGTCGCCCCGTCCACCATGGACGATACGGTTGTAGCCTGTGGCGAACAGCGTTCCGTTTTTCAAGTATATATTTTTCTTTACCATATTGTCAGACCAGTTTATTTTCCTTTATTTCTCTTTCAAAGCTCTCGTCAGTCATACGTTACGATGTCATTTCCTTTACCCAAAAGCAAAATAATCTGGTGACAAAATAAAAGGCACCGAGAAGAACAATAATGCAAGAAATGATTTTGAACCATTCTCCAATACATTTTGTTATATGGTCACAAGTAAGAATAGTGAACAACACCGATAAAACAAATACCACCCAATCCGTGTTTGTTGGATTACATTTTTCATTTTTGATATACTTTTTTTTGTTAGTCATATGCTATTTTTCGTCGTTAAGTTAAATTCCTTATCGATACTGTTAAGCCGAAAGGCCTGCTGCAGTTCATGAATATATCTGGTTATAGTTCGTCGGAGGTCACCACGGCGAAGGCTATCATCATCTATTGACTCGATTTTCAAGTCATACCAACTGCTGACCTTATAACTGGTAGGGATAAGTCTGACATAAATCCTATCACCTTCCCAGTAGAACAAGTCTCTATCCTCCCATCCGACAACCCTGCGGGGTTTGAATCCAAGTTTCTTCAGAAACTCGTCTGTAAGTCTGATGGGTTCTACATCGTCGTTACCGACTTCTGTCAAGATGCCGTTGACATAACACTGAATATAGCCGGGATGTACCGCCCAGACCCGAACTATCTGATTGTGCTTCTTTGAATATATGAAGTCATCAATCATCAATTTCTTCAGTTCCAGTATAGTCATATTTTAATCCTCCTTTATTTGGGTTCTTTTTCATTGAAATATTCTGGGCACACACCCTTGATGGCCTCAATGGTATCCTTGTGCCACTTTGTATGCAGGTTGGTATAGTAAAGCATGTCGCAGAGGATAGTGATGGCGTTTTTATTGTTCTGAACGGCTTGACACATCCCTACATCCTCCGCTATACGATCAACCAGGTCAATCTTACGGTCTTTGAATTCACTCTTCGTCATATATCAATTTTCCTACCTTTTTGGTAGCTCAACGTCGAGCCAGTATTTTACTCCATCGGCATTCCACCCGCCTTTACCGTAGGTCTGCACGTCGAAATGCTCATACTTCTCTGTGGTAAGGCTCTTTCCGTCCCACCCTTTCGGGTTCGGACGATGGGCGAAGCCTACGCGCATATTCTCGCCCAGCTCAACACCGTTCCATCTGTCAAGCAGGACTATCACTTCACGGTCGTATTCCGGCAGGTTGTCGCCCTGTGCATCTATCCAGGCGTTTGACTGGAGCCATGTAGCACCTTCCTTGAAGGCCTCACGCTTTGCCCACACGTCAACATCCTCTTCAATCTCCGCTGGATGGCCTATGTAGTCATCCGCTGCTTTCTGGATTCGTGGACTCACTTTCTTTGCTGCCATATTCTATTCTCCTTCTAATGGTTCGAACATCTTCAATAAATCAACAAAGACATCCCGTTTGCCGATGTAGAATTGTCTAAGTGTCTCTGTTGTTCTAATGTGTTCGTTGTTGCTCACTATATTCCCATAATGATCTCGCCACTGTTCCAGCACTTCTTTCTTAATAGTGATGGAATCTTCGGTAATCTGGTATTCTCCTTGGCGTAATATCATACTCAATCCTCCATTGATTTTGTTACGTTATCATTGTGTATTCGGGAACAGATTCCCTTCCTTTGGCGTCTGGGCTATCTGCCTGTTCAGGCTGACCTCCCGTCCATCCTTACAGCCCATATCATACACGTCACCATAGACGGAACTCTGGCGGTGTCTGGTTTTACTGTCACTCCATTTATAGTTGTCGTTGACATACTCTTCGATGGCCTCCTGATGGCACACCACAAGGGCTGTCTCTTCCGAGGTAGGCTTCTGGCTCTCGTAGTTCTCTTGCAGTCCTATTGGTACTCCGGCGAAGTATGAGCGGAAGAATTTGTTTTCGACTGTCTTGTCGGCAAACAGAAGGTATTCCACGTTATATCCCTGCTGTTCCCACTCCTTGCACTGTCTTTCCCAGTGTTCCTTTGCCAGCCTGCGGAATACCTTCACCAGATACTTGTAGAACTCCTGCACGATGGCTACATTCTCCATGGTACCGACAATGAAGATCTTACCGCTCATGCGCTTGTATGCCATACAGAGGTTGTTGGAGGCTATCACTCCCAGGAGTTGGAATTTCCAGTGGTTCCCATAGCGGTCACTACCTGACAGTTCCTCCCCTTGGGTGACTGTTACACCGGCCTGTTCCTCGTTGGTGTCGATGTCGCTCATGGAAAGATTGTACTCCATCAGCAGCTTGCGTACCATCTTCGCTGCCTGGTATGCCTCGCCGGTACTGCCTATCTTCTCGGCATTATACTGGAGCTTCAGCAGCTTCTGGATCTTCTGTATGACATTCTCTTTCTCCACAATTCAATCCTCCGTCGTTTTTGTTACCACTATCGCCGTCAGGAACGGATTATAGTTCTCGATGTGTTCAAACTCTTCCTGCTCCAGACAGCGGACACAGAAATACACGGGCATGTCAGGTGTGCGGAAGTTGTTCATCGACTGGCACATTTCATCGGCAGCGGTATAGTCCTCGCCGTAGTCATCGACGAACTTATGTTTCTTCGTCTCTTTGTTGATCTCGAAGATACAATGATGCTTGGTGCCGGAAAACAGTTCTTCCTTCACCTCTTCCTCCTTCTGGATGAAGTCGTTAATCATGCCAATGTCTGTACTCATATTGATGTTTACTTTAATTTTACTTTGCAAAGGTACACATTTTTAACGAAACTACCAAATGTTTTCCGATGTTTTTGTGTACCTTTTCACATTTATTATATTTATAATTAAATTACACATCTATTTCGGGCGCAGTCTGCTGTGTAGTGGGGTCTATATCGCCCAATGTGACAATAAGGCGAGTGCCGTGAGTGTCATCTTCAGCAGTCTTGTCAAGCCAGCCGAAGAACCCTACCAACTTCTGTATGACAGGCAGTTTCTTTTCTTCCTCGGACAGTTGACACAATAGTCCGTGCATGTCGGCCACAGCGAGATCGTAGCCCCACTCAGCGGCTTCTTCGCGGATGGACCAGAATCCCGTCCATCCTCCCCGCTTTCTCTGTTGCATCAGCATTTTGATACGATCTTCCTTGTTCGTCATATTTAATTAACTGGGGTTAGGCATTCTTTCTGGAAGCTCATAAATTTCTCCTTCAGTTGCGTTTCAGACATTTTATTGATCTCTGAACGATACTTATTTTCAAAAGCCCACCAAATTTCAGAATTGGTACTGAACAGAACTTTATCAGACTTTCTTAATTGGCGGGGATGAACAACCTCTATCTTCCCGTTGTTCCAACAGATATAATAACTCTTACCGCTTAACAACATATCCAAATTTCTAATGTTTACATATAATCACTTGCCAAGGCTTTTGCTTTGGCGGCTCTGGTGGTTCCGGGCATCGCTCAAAGTCTTGGCAGTCCTTTTTCTCCTGCCACAGTTTCTTTGTGCGCCTTCCATGAACACAGAATATCGGGAAATACCCCCATGGCTGACTGCCATAGATGCAATCCTGACAGAGTCCGTCATCACAGTGTGCCATATCACCACCTGTTAATCGATAATATTCCGATTAATCCCGATACCAGGGGAATGAACATCAGAAATATCACGATGTATGCAGTGAGTGCTACTGCAAGCCAGGCACAACTTAGTTTCAAAAACTTGTTTTCATCCATAATCAATATAAGTTTTTAGGGGTTTCTTTCTACCTGTTCAGGGAGATAATAGCCGAACAGTCCGCGAGGGTTGTTATCTTCTGCAGACCTGGCATCCTTGAACATCATAGTCGGCTGTTCGCCTGGCTTCACATAATACCCGGCTTCCATCCATTGATTTTTCGTGCGCCAGTCTTCATCCTGTCGATTCCTGATACGGTGGCCGTGATACTCGGTGGTGCTGCTGCCTGGATTCTCATTATTAAAGTCCAGACACCAATACGCTCGTTTTTGACTTCCCCACCGGCCAGTAATGCCACACAGTGATTTCATGAATGACATCTTTCGCATGTCATCTTCATCCTTGCAGTGAATACACTTGTAACACTTTGTGGTACGAAGCTGCTCTTCGCTCACCCGTCTCTGTCTTTTCTCTTCTTTGGTTTGATTTTGTAACATAATCTAACCTTCCTTAATGATTAGTTGTTTCAACTCCCTGTCCTGATGGTTATAGATGAACTGTACTTCTTTCGATGAGTACATTCTTTCCTCATCCTCTGGTGTTGGTTCATCTGCCATCAGATCCAGACAGAAATGGTTAGCCACTACGCTGACGAATATTTCCTGCGCCATCTGCAGATCTTCTCTCGTTCTCGGTACGAACACCAGTGCTACATGTGCGTCCGTAATCTGTAATACTTTTACTTCCATGTTATTAAACGCTTATATGTTCCAACCACTCAAAATTACTATATTCTACATTCTTGATATTCCTGCCGTCAGGTGCCGTCAGGTCGTACTCCATACACGAATGCTTACCTTGCACTGCTTTGACTGTCTCACCTTCATGAATGACTGTTCCGTCATCCCCTTTAATATCTTTCTTGACTTTAACCTTTACTGGCATATTGTCAAGTCCATCGATGGAGTTCCACCAGATAGGAACGTAAGGGATTCCGTCCACAATCTTTAAAATGCCATCCCATGATGCGCACATCCATTCTGCTCCATCAGTGGGAATACGTCTGTATTCCTCTCCGTCGATGAGTATACAGCCGAATTTTAAGATGTCTGTAGGCCATGGTTTTCCAATTTGTTCGTAATACCAGGCACAATCCATCGAAGAACCAGTTTCTCTTTGAGGTAGAGCAGGCCAGTCTTTTGACGGCTCCTGCCACTGTAGAAAACGAATCTTAATTCCTCTACGAGTCTTTACTTTTCCCGATGCCGGGTTACATTTTTCACCGAACACTTCAATGCAACGGTTCTTGAACTTCTCTATGTCGGCATCGGTAAAATCCTTGCCGGTGGCTAATATTATATTAACAACACCCTTGACGGGCTTAAAGTCTGAAAACAGTGCTGGCCAGCAGATGGTCCAGTTCTTGTGCTCCAGCATCTTCTGCTCCCAGACCTCCATGACTATCTTCATTACCTGAAGCTGATAGCCGGTAGGCTGATTATTTCTTGTCTTCTTTACTTCCTTTTTCATACAGACTATTATTTAATGCCTCATAATATTCTTTTTCTTCTTCGTCATGCATATCAGCCTCCTGCATGACTTCATCAGGAATGCTGTCGGAAATATCGCCATTATTATGTGTTACAAATTCTGCACTGTTAATAACGTGCATCATAACCGGAATATACAATCCTGCTTTTTCCCTCTCCTCTATCATATCCGACAACTCGAGGTTCTGTGGTGTGGGAATGTACGGAATGGCTTTAATTAACGCAAGCATAAGTGTAATTTCTGGAGTACAGATATATGGAGTTGTTGAAATATCGATTAGGATTCCCCAGAAGTCATCAAGACCTTTAATCTGAAAAACCGTAAACAGATCTACAATAACATTACGCTGAGTAACGACCTTATTCTTTCCTAACAGGGAAAGTTTTTCCTCAATTTTCTTATAGGAATAGGTTTTCAAGGATTCATTTACATATTGTTTGAATGCTTTCTTTGGCAGGAGAAAACCTACCTTGTTTTTGAATTCCTTCCGCGATTGATTTAATCCAATGTAATTGTAGGGAAGTTTGGTTAAAAATAACAGTAGTTCGTTATAAAGAACGTCTTGATTTTTTCCATTCTGGTCGTCGATATTTATCTGAAGCCCAAAATGAATATGTTTTTTTAACTGTGGTTCTGGACCGAATAACTCCTTAATTTCTTCGAGGTCGCTGACTAATCTTTCGAATAACTCTTTTGTTTCCATAAATATAATGTTTAAATTATTTGTTTAAATAAATAAAACCACACCGTCCCCTATAAAGGAAACAGTGTGGCTCTGAAACCGCTGATGGTCCAGTCACCGCCGGGCAGACTATGTATTGTGATCCCGGCCAACCTATCAGCTTTCTCTGTCTTCGTCGAGGTGTGCTATATCACATGTTTCGGCACATCTCTCCAACAGGTATGTTACATAAATTATCCCCCTACCCTATCGGCTCTGGGATTTTTATTTATTGCTTTATTGATTTAGTGACTTGTCACTTTATCAAATAATCATCTTCGGTTTCTTCTCCATCAATGCACGAACTTCGTCGGCATTATTCTGGAGAAATACCTTAACGGCAGCACTCAGCAAATGCTTGACGGGAATCTTTAATCCAGATTGCCGAATAGCATCAAGAGTGTAATTCACATCAGCGTCAAGCCATACCTGGATGGAATCGCGTTTGGCCTCCTTGTACTCCTGGGCATACTTCAAAAAGTCTTCCCATTGGTTGCCAGAAGGCTTAGAGTCTGTCTTTGTATCGCCTCCCTTATTCTTCACTGTCTTTTCTGGTTCAGTGACAGACGACAGGAACTTGTCTGAAAGACTGAGGTCTTTTGCCTTGTTGTCGATTGTTTTCTTTGCCATATCTTTCTATTATTAACGTTTTACATATTTGTAGATGGGAGCAAAAGCGTCGCGGATGGCCGCTCTCTTTTTCCAGTTATAAACCTCAATCGTCGAATACTCACTGAGGTGTACCGTATATTTCATATCCGGCGTTATAGTGCCAAGTTTTTTCAGACCTTCAACTGCATCTTCACGAGCCTTTCTTGTTTCTGACCTTTTTTCAAACACTGCAGACACCTTATTTGGGATGAAGAACATTTTGGCATCGTAACCGGTGCTGAAGGTCTGTGCAAACAGAATCGTAGCATCGACGCTGTCGCTGTTTAACTCATAAGGCACAACAGCAATATTGGCGGCTTCGAAAATGACTTCTAAGGCTTCGTCCTGTATGTTGCCGGGACAGTCTATCAGGACACAGCACGGGAGTTGTTTGGCCCGCTCTATCATCGTCCTAACATTTTCGATGTCCTTTGTGTTCAGCCACTCGATATTCCAGGGAATATCTGCTCCTGGCTGGGCTTTAAGATCTCTCTCCCTGTGACGTGATAATGAACGCTGGCGGTCAACGTCAATAACAATCACAGGCACACCTTGCTCGGCAAAGAATGTCGCAAAATTAGCGCAAAGAGAGGTCTTCCCTACCCCACCTTTGACCGAACTGAAAACAATGATTTTATTCTTCATATAATTGTCGATTTTTTGATTTATCACTTTGTTGATGTATCGCTTTCTCTATATTCTTCTTTCACTGTAAGATTTGGTATCTTACAATAGAGTTCTTCAAGAACACTCTTTTCTTTCAAAAGCTTCTCGTGAACATCCGGAAGAATGTCTTTAAGGTTCTCAGCTGCTTCACCAATATAATGAATGCCAGACCAAAGGGCTGAACTGACATCAGTACCTTCAACGGCTTTTTCTGCAAGCCATTCTACAAATCCCTTGATTTTGTCTTTACTATATTTTGGTACGCGAATAACGGTCGTGTTGTCACCGCCGAGAATCTTCTCGTAAGGTCCCTTACGTCCAGAACCTGTACGCTTCCCTCCCCTACTCTTCTCAATGTCGAGTTCCTTCTCTTCGGAATAGTATGGTGATCTTGTCATGAAAATGAATTTTCCACATCTACATAATTCATTCTCTATATCCAGGTGTGTATATGTGGCATATCCTTCCTTTATTCTGGACTTCTTAATACATTCGTTTAAATCGGCTAAAGCCTTTTCAAACAAATACCCGTCTTTCTTCTGAATCACATCGTAGCCATGCTGCTCTAAAGTACTGAAGAAGTTTCCTATCGTTTTCCTCATTTTACACTCTGCAGTATAGGCATAAGGATGAAACTCGGAACTACCCTCTATGCCAAGATGGTAGAACTGTGTAGGATAACCGATGTATTGACAATGCTTCATATTTGATACTGTTACGATTTCATTTGCAAATATACATAAATATATTGATAAATCACTAAATTGATGTATTTATTTATAGATTATTCACTAATACATGGATAATTTTAAACGATTTTTACATAAATCACTAATTAGATAAGGTGATTTGTTTATATATCGCTTTATTGTTTTATCATTTTGTTGATTTAGTGATTTTATTATTTATTGATTTGTTTACATATACTTTGAGAACGTTACATTTTCATAATGCATACTATCGCGTGCTTTAAAAACTCTCGTGACTTGGCAAATAGGGTAGGGGAGGGCCAATGAATATTTCTCTTTTATGGGTCTCAAATTAATCTACTATTAATGTCATGAATTTACTATCAGCAGTGTCTGAAGGCACAACACTTGAAACAACCTTTCGGGTCATTTCCTTTGCTGCCTTCTTGTATTGAATTATTTTCTTTACTTCATTTGCGATACGCAATTGTTCTGCTCTTTCCTTCGGTATAGGCAGTTGTAACTCATGTATTCTCTCTCCCAAGGTATCGATAATATCCTGAGTGAATCGCTTAGCAAAAATCTGACTTCTCACAAGGGGACAGGAAAGCAGCGCAAGGAGCAACAGAGGATCGAGCAAGTTCGGGTCTTCGACTCTTATCTTATAAATGTGACTCTGAAATACTATTTCCTTGTCATCATCCGTTATTAAAGCGCAGGTGCCCACAAGGTAAGTTCCATCACGAACCATCAGGATGTCGTTGGCCTTAACATCCTGTTTCTCTTTATACTTCTCGTAGATGTCCCTACTGAGTCCTTGTTTGGGATCAAGTTTTATTTCCCAGTTGGCTATATCGCTGGTTCGAATAAAAGGAATAGTTCCCGTTCCGTAACTTTCCTTTGAGACTTCATCACCCATCTCAATAGAAATAACACCTTGTTTCTCCAGTTCCCCTATTGAAACAATTTTATGAGTGTCGGACAGACTCTGAAGCTTTTGCTCTATTTCTGGATTATAATATTTAGGAATATATATATTATTTTTTATCTCGGATTCAGTAATGACAAAACCGAGGTGGTCGTAATCCAGATGGCCGTCTTTTATATACTGATTATATTTCTCCTGTATAAGCGGTACGTCATCACGACTGGTCTCGTTTCCCCTACTGTCGTGACCGCAATACCGTGCAATTGCCATGAAGATTTTATCATCCGGGCTGCTCTTGCCCTTTTGTAGATATACCACACATGTTTTTGCATGGGTATATGGCTGAAATAAATCTTCAGGCATCGATATAATAGCAGAAATCTTAGCTCGTTCCTTGATGTATTGAACAATGTGCTTATGAGATGGGTTACAGAATATGCTTTCTGGTGACACAAAACACATCCTTCCCTTGCTATTCAACAAGTTCAAACATCTTTCTATAAAGAGTATCTGCGGAGGTTGTGCATCGACAAGAACGTCTGTTCTTTCGTATGTCTTATCTTTATTCTTCTTCCACTTATAGCCGAGGTTATATAGTGAAAGTATCTCTGTCTCATCGATTTTGAGCTTTTTGCCAAATGGAGGATTTGTAAGAACAAGGTCGAAAGATTTTTCTCTGATATTGTCTTGGGTCTTTGTTCCCCAAAACTTTGTAGCAACGAGCGAATTTTCACAGAAAATGCCGCCCCTACCGTCGCCCATCAACGCCATGTATGCCTTTGCTACCTTTCCAAGGAAACTATCCTTGTCAATGCCTCTTATGTTTTTTATTGCAATTTTCTGCTCTTCTGCAAAGATTTCCTCCTTCGGCCATTCTTCACCGTACTGCTGTTCGAGAGTCGCCCATTCGGTTTTGAGTCCTTCTATAAGGAAACCACCTGTACCGCAGGCTGGATCTATCATTTTATCTTTATAGCTCACCTGGGCGATATTTACCATCAGCTTCACTACATTTCTTGGTGTAAAGAATTGTCCTTGGGAGCCTCTGGTAGTGTAATCAATGAAAGACTCGAAGGCATCTCCGATGGCATCCCTTTTGCTATCCTTGATGCAGAATGGCTGAAGCTGCGCAACGGCGTAGGCAATGCTTCCGTCATCAAGAGTAATGGCATCTTCCTCGCTGAACACATCGGCATATTGCTCCTTTACATCGGCAAATATGTCGCGTATTCGTTCAGCCACTGCAGCTTTGTTTTCGTTGATTCCTGCACGGAAACGTACAATGTCTTCCATTTTTGTGAATCTTTCATCATAGATCTTGCAAAAAAGGAGATTGATGAACTGCTGGGCAAACATTTCCGGTAGGGTTGTACCTACGTTATTTGCTGCAAAATAGTTGTGGATATCCTTGAAATTGGATTTGAGGTTGTGGGGTGATTTCAAATTCTTACGCCGGTACATTCCCACATCCTCTATTCTTTCGCCATACTCAGGAATGTTGGGTATTTCCTCGAAGGTTATACCTCCGTTGACAACCTTCTTCAGAAGACATAATTTCTGTTCACCATTATACCATACACCGAGCCTGGCCTTGGAGAGCTGCATATATATCTCCAACTGGCGACGGCCATCCTTGCGGTTAGGTTTCTTACATTCAACAATTATATACAGATTGTCATCGGTATGGTCTGTTTTATTGAACACAGCGATGTCAACGGGATATTCTTTTTTGGTATCTGAAGGACGAGCTTTGACACGGAACTGAGGTCTTGTGCGGATGTTTTCTTTCGGATACTTATAATCCTCTACCAGTATCCTCGAAAACACCTGAACGGCATTTACTTCTTCTGGTGTCTCTCGTACCTCAACACCTGATATATAGTCTTTCATTGTTTGTCTTTTTGTTTATTATATTTTTTTTGTAATTTACAAGGGTAGGGTGGTATCATAGATGCCATCCGTCGTACATGTTTCTGAATTGCTTCACAAATTCTTCATCACTCATATTGTTTCTTTTCGCTATACTATATGCAAGAGTCATCCGGTCAAAAAATTCTCCAAAACAAAAGTGTAAATCATAAGAATCTTCCAGACTTCGCATTTGAACGTTATCGCCATAGAAATATTCTGGAAGCAACTTATATTTCGCTAATATAAAATCTTCTGTTTCTATGAATATTTCGTCCTCTTTATCGGACGCAAGTATTTCATCATAGGTAGCAGGGAAACCGTTTAATAGGATATATACTTCCTTATCTACGTTCCCTTCTAAATTTGCTTTTTGAACATTGGGATTGCCAAGAATATGCTCGCATTTCTTTAATATCTCAGGTGTGAGCTTGTGAAAATACTCGTCGCCATAGTCGAACTCACTTAAATCAAAGTCCATCGGGTGCCCAAACATGTTGTCGCAACAGTCTTTTAGGATGTAATGGACAAAGTTGTCAAGGGAAAGGTCATCTGGCTCAGAGATTCTTTCCCAAGCTTCAAATTCACCAAATGGCTTTAACTTACAAAGCTGTGCCTGCTCCCATATATCCGATAGTGACATTGTTCCTTTGTTGACTAATTCGGTTATCTGCTCGATTGAAACGACGAATGCGTTCCATTCGAAGGATTGGAACATGTTACATGTATTGTTGGGGATGCCGTCTGCCCACCAATAAAGGTTTGTCATACAAACATATAAATCGTCGGAATCTTCTGACAAATCTATTGGGAATACCGTCTCTAATTCGAGAGCTATATCACGTGTTGAACGATATAAATCTTCGAGCATAGCTGTCATTGCATCAGAACAAACTTTTTGTCCTGGTGTAAGATGTACTTTGTATTTCCTCTTTTTCGTCATAACTTACATGTTATTATTTGTAATCTTATACTGAACCCTTATTCGCTTATTATATATAAACAGGAGTATTTTTTCTAACCATTTTACATACTTTTTTTCTATTTTCTCATATGTTTCATTGTCGGGAACATGGAACAATAAACTCAAATTCCAATTGTCTGTGAGAGAAATATTGTGCTCCCAAGAAAACAACTCCATTTTCGCAAATGTTTCGTTGAACTCCTGTTCGCTCATATACTGAGCTAATATACAACGACAGAGATTCCACTTCCATCTCTCTTCATCCATTAGCATTCCATTTTCATAATAAGGATGGAATAAAGTATTTCCAGCCTGCTTTTTATCTTCTGTCATAAAAAGCTGACGTTTTAAAAGGCTATCCTCTTTTGTTACGTATTTTGTTATTGTAAACACTATACGTACATCTAACGGGAAAAATTGTATTATATGGTTTCTGAAGGTTTCTTTAAAGTGCCGGTCAATAAACTCCTCGACATCTCGTATTGGTCCAGGAAGGGTAAGCGTAAGCGTCTTACTCTTCTCGTCGTAACTCTCGAAGGTTAACATCTTAGACAATATGTGGGCTATTTCATATCCGAATCTTTCCATAAGATCCTTGCAGGCGTACCATTGGTTTCTCCAAAATTCCGCATCCATACCGGAAACATTGTCAATGCTCCTTTCAGGACTTTTCAAGAATGACAAATCCCCCTGAATAGCAGCACAGCCTTTAAGGAGTAAACCATAATCAATGGCATTCGTTCCCATACCATGATTGTTTACCGAAGAGTCTGTGCGCACACCTTCTGAAGGTTTGCCTTCATTGAACGGTGTTTTTGGATGCTCACCTCCAGAGGGTTTTTCTTCCTTGGCCGACTTCACTCCATCAGACTTTTCATCTTTAACTTCCTGAGCAGCGGCAAAGCCGTTGCCGTATTCTTTGAAGAAATTTTTGAATGCAACAAACGCTACTCCGTTGGGATTCTTCTCGGCGGTTTTCATCTTTTCCCTAATGCTTTCAACCTTGGCGTTGAATGCATTGATATTATCAACGGTGAGCTGCATAACAAACTCCTTCGCACTGTTCGGAAATATACCGAACTCCTTGATAAGCTTTGCTTCAATCTCCTTTGATGTCTTACGGGAAATAACTTTAACTTCTTCCTTCGGCAAAGCTGCCTGTGTATGAAAAACAAAGGTTATTTCTTCTGGATTACCGCGCTGCTTCTTTGCCCTGCGCTCGGCAGCAGTTGGATGATATTCAAACCAGTAATGAAGAAGGCCTTTATTATAAAGACCTAATAAATCCTTCTGTGCTGGGCATAAAACATCCTCGTCAAACTTAACAAATTTCTTATGTTCTTCTACATCATTACTAAAAATCTTTCGTATATAATCGAAAGAGAATGATATCGTTCCTGCGGAATAAATGGAAACCGTAAACATATAGAAACGATATGAGAACTTAGATCGAAATTCTTTGTAATATATGTCTGATAAACTGGCAAACTCCGTATCTTTATTTATCAACAGATCTGCCACATCTCTTTTCATAGAAACAATATATGTGGCATCATCATTAGGATTATCTCTCTTAATCCTGATGACACACAGAGTACTATGCTCGACATACTTTTCTCCTGTCACCTTACCGACAACGGGAATTTCAATAGGAAAAACAGTCATCATCTTAACAGCATCATCCAAATCATCCCGATGCTTTCTGGGAATACCAAATTCCCTCTCGTGTATCACAAAATTAATAGAGTTTTCGTCCTCTCCAAACTCTGCCTTTGAAAAAAGACTTCCCAATGACTCTTTCTGTAATTCATTAGCCACATTCTTACCGATAACCTTCATGATGGTCGTTATAATATTCATCTGAAGTTTGGTGGGCTTCATCCTCGACAGAATAATCCCAAGGGGCATCCTGACAACAACACCGTTAACCACAATTTTGGTGATTTCCTTATCACGCAGCTGCTGTCTGAAGGCACGCAGGAACCTGTCTTGCATTGACTCTGCAGGAAGATTATCTTTCTTGTTCTTGTCTTTTTTCATAGCACTAACTTTAAATTCCAAGTAGATTTATACGTTCCTCATCAGTAATATCTGCCAGACTTTTCAAATCAAAGTCTACTGGAACAACCTCCAGATAGGAAAGGAGAGAATTTTTATTGTAACCTCTTCCTTTTTCTATGGCAAGAACCTGTCTCATAGTCCAGGTTAGCTTTGATTGGATCTGAATACTATTATAACCAAGACTTATCCGCTTGGAGCGTAAAATATTGCCCAAGGTTTCTGGATTACCAACCAGGACGCCATCAGCCACTAACACACAATACAGATTCTCTATATACTTAAATAATGTAGAAATCCTGTAGTTGTCTCCATGGAGCACCTTCATGACAGAGTTCTGGCTAAGGCCGCGCTCTTCTAACCATGTATAGGTAACTCCTAACTCCTTTCGGAGTTCCTGAATCTTGATTTCAATCTCTCTGATAGTCATATTCCTAAATTTTTTGCAAAGATAATAAAAAGTATCTATTTAACAAGGTATTTAACTTTATTTAATATTATTATAATGTTTCTTTTTACAATCTCTTTACAAAAGGTACGGAATAATTCAAATGTAAAAGTCGTGAAATTGTTAATATACGACCTGTATAGTTAAATTCAATACTTCTATGTTAATTTTTGTTTATTCGCAATATATCCTCTCATGCGGCCTTATTTATAAGGCTAATTAAAGACTGACCGAAAATGTCATATTCTCGACCGAAAATGTCACAATTTTGAAGTTAAACTACATAGTAGTTTAAAAGTGCTCGACCGAAAATGTCACATTCCTGGATATAAGACAATTTTTGCCGACCGAAAATGTCACATTCTCGACCGAAAATGTCACAATTTTGAAGTTAAACTACAAAGTAGTTTAAAAGTGCTCGACCGAAAATGTCACATTCTCGACCGAAAATGTCACAATTTCAAAATTACCCCCTCAAACTGATACTTTTTTCAAAATTACCCCCTCAAACTGATACTTTTTGACAGCTTGACACCCCCTCAAACTGATACTAAACACTCGACCGAAAATGTCACATTCTCGACCGAAAATGTCACAATTTTAACCGCATATTAGTCCTAACTTGTTGAAATGTAGCGCTTTGCGGACTTTTCGCGTGTGGGCGCGCGTGGTTCCTATTAGACAGACTATTAGACAGACTTTAAAGACAGACTTTTTTTAAAAAAGGGATGAGGTGATGAATTTGGAAGAGATAAAGAAACACTGGTTCTTTCATTTGAACAAAGTTTTTATGTTGGGGCCAGCCCCAAACCCCGGACCCAACAGAACAGGCCCTCCCTCCTGGGTGGAATATCTGGGTTGCACATGAAGGGTAGGGAGATGATGGAACAAAAAAACACCCTCTGAGGTTGGTCGACGGCCATCAGCTGTGTGGCCTTGCGCAAGATCCTCTCGGGGTGCCGACATTCCGTTCCTCTCGGTCGGGCTGTCTGTTGGGTCGGTGCAAAGGTACTACTTTTCCCGGAACAAACAAACTTTTTAGCAGTTTTTTCATTCTGAACATGGTATTTTGTTTGTAGAATACCTCAAAAAAGCCGTTTTTAAGCCTTCTGAGCGCATTTTAGCCCTCAAACGTGGAATTTACCCACCAAAGATATGAAACGTGAAATTTGACCCATTTCTAAACGTCTGGGCCGTTATCAACGGAATAGGAAGGTTCGGAAGCTGGTATGTATCACTCCAAGGCAATCCGTACTGCCGCTATCAGTCCCACTCTGGGCAGCATGGCAT
>JAEEGJ010015128.1_pt1 | contig 18094 bp, 11 predicted proteins | sample 8958761 | NCBI WGS metagenome assembly JAEEGJ01 (sample SAMN16246546, study PRJNA631951) | gut metagenome | biome: gut microbiome; feature: rumen; material: RS-attached | host: Bos | place: Iran: Karaj | collected 2018-10
TGCCCAGGTTATCCACGCTGCGGATCGCGTTGATGACGTCGGTTTCGAGCACCTTGCCCACAGGGCTGCTCTGGCGACGGATGTAGGCCATGTTGTCGTAGTTGGTGTTGCTCTCGTTACCCATGTCCCAGAGGATCGGGGTGAGCCCGTACTGCTTTGCGGCAGAAACCACGTCCTTGTGCCACTGCACGCGCCCCTGCTTGTGAAGGTTCAGGTCATTGCCGCTCAGTTCCGGGGAACGGACATTCGCGCCGAACTCGCCGACAATCACCGGATAGCCCTTGTCCACGTAGTTCGTCTTCATCTTGGCGAACTGTTCCTGCGGATGGACGATGCTCCCGAGCTTGGAATCTACAGAACCTGCCCACGCGTTGTAGCCCGCATTGCGCTTGGGTTCGCTGGACTTCTGGTAATTGCCGTAGTAGTACTGCGGCATGATGGGCTCGCTCGCACCCCAGTTCTGTTCGCTCGTCATGAGCGTGTACTGGTACGGGTCGTAGTAGTGCACCTCGAACATCAGATAGCCTGTTACCTTGTCCTTAGGGAACGTGCTTACGGGAGCGTTCGCGACAGACTTGTCGATATCGGTATTGAGACCCTGGATAATCAGCGTGCGGGTGGCGTTGTTTCCGCCGGTGGCGCGCACGGCGTCAATAAACGTCTGGTAGTAGTGCATCAGCGTGCTTACATGCTGGGCCGTCCAGGGGTCCACATTCGGGCCGGGTTCGTTTGCGCCCGCAAAAATCAGGCGCTCGTTGTAGTTCTTGAACTTGTTCGCGATCTGCGTCCAGTACGTCTTCATCTTGTTGTCGACAGTCGAGTTGACGCTCGTGCCGATGTTTTTCTGGAACCAGCCGCCTTCACCTTCGTGGTGGATGTTCAAAATCGTGTAGAGGCCTGCACGCATTGCGTAGTCGACGACCGTCTTTACGGAATCGAGCCATGTTTCGGTGACCTTGCCGCCGCTCGTGTGGCTGTCCCATGCGCAGGGAATGCGCACCGTGTTGAATCCCGCCGCCTTCACGGAGTCGAGCAGGGCCTGTGTGGGGAAGGGGTTGCCCCATGCGGTCGGGTTGTTCGGCACTTCCATGGAGTTGCCGATGTTGAACCCCATGCCCATGTTGGCCTGGACCTGCTTTGCAGTGGGGAGCGCCGCCGTTGCAGAAATTGCGCCTGCGATGGCGAAAATTGCCGTTTTTTGCAGAATATGCTTCATTTGGATTCCTCTGAAAGTATCCCTAATACCACTACACTCCCTAAATGTATATTGAAAAACGCGGAGAAGGGGACCAAAACTGTTTTTTGCTCCAAATACCATTGAACGATTTACAACAAAGTGTAAATTTTCTGTTGCGTGACAAGTTTTTATATTTCCCAAAGGGTGTGTTATTCGAAAAAGGCGGGTTAGGATGAATAGTTTGTACCGGACATTTTTTGCATCGCTTGTAATTGCAACCTTGTTTGCACTGCTTGTCGCATGCGATAGCAGCGGTACTAGTGAAGGACTCGACAATCCGTATTCGCAGAAGATGACGCTTTCGGGCTTTGTACAGAAGGGCCCGTTCTCGAAGGGCTCGAAAATTACCATACAGGAACTGGATGCGGTCACGCTCTTGCCGGTGGGGAATGCTACCGAGGGGGAGGTGCTGAATGACGAGGGCGTCTATTTGCTTGAATTCGCGGAGTTTGAATCCCCGTATGCCCTGCTTACTGCTACAGGGACATTCCGTGATGAACTCACGGGCGAAAAGTCAAAAGCGACTGTGACCTTGAATGCTCTGATAGACCTTACGGATCGCACTACGGCGAACGTGAACCTGCTGACCCACCTAGAATATTTGCGCGTGCTCTACCTTGTAGAAAATGAAGGACTAACCGTCAATGATGCGAAAAAACAGGTGGAAAAGGAAGTGTTCGGCGAGTTCTCGATTAATGGCAACTTTGCCTTGGCCGAAGACCTGAATATCTATGGTGATAGTGATGGGGATGCCGCCCTGTTTGCGATAAGTGTGATTATGCTAGGGGGCCTGGACAAGGAGGGCGCCGCCAGCCTGCCCTTCGGGCTTACGTCAAAACACGATGACTCGGATGAGGAAAACACAAAGCTGGCAAGTCGAATCTCGGATTTTATAGAGGATATGGTCTATGACGGGTTCTGGCAAAATAATCGGCTTGCCGCGATTATGGCAGACTGGGCTATGGAGCAGAGCGCAAAAGGCAATTTTGACTCGTTCCGCAAGAGTGCCGCCTTCTATATCGATTATTTCTGGTGGAAGGTCTACGGGTTCGATGCGTGTGATTCAAGGTTGGAAGAATCGGCATGGCTGAACTGGAATTCGTACAGCGCTTGGAATGGAAAATACTTTATATGTAGTGGTGGCAAGTGGGTTCTTGAAAAGGAGCCTGATAACTGGAAGGATACCGTTGACGTTGCCGATACTACGGATATCAAGGATACCACTAGCGTTGCCGACACGAGTGGTGTCGCGGATACGACGCAGGTCAAGGACACGACAAGTGTTAAGGATACGAGCAGCGTCGCGGACACGTCGACCGTGGATACCTCGGGTGTCACGGATACTACGGATTTATCTGGGCTGAGCGACTTTGAGAAGGATACGAGGGGTCTGGCTTGTCAGTTCTTTGGCAAGATCGAGCATGGCGTTGTCGATACGAACAATGTGTACTTCTGTTACGGGAAGGAATGGAAACTTTTTGACGGTGACGAAAATGCAAGGTACTATAAGATGATTGACAGCCGTGATGGCCGAATCTACCGCTACGTGTATATTGGATCCCAGAAATGGATGGCGGAAAACCTGAACTATGGGGGCGAAGGAACCTATACGTGGAACGATGCGCGCAGTGCGTGCCCGGATGGCTGGCACCTCCCGGGCAAGGAAGAATGGGACTACATGTTCAAGTATATAAGTAGTTCATCAGCTTCCGAAATGGACAAGTATGGTTTTGCGACAATACCTGTGGGGCAGACGAGTGCGAATTATTGGACGAGTTCGTATGCTAAGGATTATCAGAACATTTTTTCGTATTCCTTTGAGTTCTCGAATACGGGGACAGTAATGAATGGATTGCTGAATACGACTAATCGTTTCCCGGTCCGCTGTGTCAATGATTACAACCCGAGTTTTGCGTGCACGGATCAGACCCGGTACGAGACAATCAATTGCAATTACATATCTTACCTGGTCTGTGCCGATAGCGGCTGGGTTACAATGAGCATTGACGAATACAATGAGTTCAAGTGGACTGTTGGGTATGAACGTCAGGTTAGGTGGGATGATTCAAGTCCACGTAAATGCATGGTCTACGAGAACTCCGCCTGGCACGAACGTGATAGTTCCAACTGCAAGTTGGGTATTGGTGGCTGTACCGCGGCGTATCAGGATTCGATTTTGAAAACGTCTAATGGTGCGCAATACATTTGCGACAGTTTTGCCTGGAGAAAGCCTACACATTTGGAAATTGATACAAAGAAGTGGGGGCTCGACTACGAGGAAGGCGCAGTTAAGGTTGCGGATTGCTATTGGGAACACACTTATGTATTCCAGGATGGCAAGTGGCGCCAGGGTACGGAACTCGACAGCATCCTGGTAGCGCGGGGTGGAACTGCGTGCCTGAATGTGGGCGAAATATCCAGCATAAAGTATGATGGCAAGTATTACCAGTGTACGGCGAATACTAGCGGCGATGTTCCTCAGGAATGGGTTGCCATGCCGGCAATCTATAACGATACTCACGACGAGATCGCCGAGTGCAGTGCTACGGGGCTGTATGGCAATGGTACGCTCCATAACATGTACAATCAGGATTCCCGCATATATGCTTGCGATGACGGCGAATTCAGGCGTTCCAACAGGCCGGAACGTTTTTTGGGGCGTGGCTGCACGAGCTACAATCGCGGTGAAAAACTTAAGAAGAACCTTTCGCATTTTGTGTGCGGTCAAGATGGCTGGATCATAGACCCGGATGTTAGCGTGAGTGGCACTATGGTTGACGATCGCAATGACAAGGAATACAGGACTGTCGATATCTGGAATCTGACGTGGATGGCAGAAAACCTGAATTTTGCGGATGCTACTCAACTTTCCGTTTTGAGGGGGCGAACCTCGTGCTACAATGATGACGAGGAAAAATGCGAGGCGTATGGAACACTTTATGGCTGTGCTGCAGCCCGGGCCGTTTGCCCCGATGGGTGGCGCCTGCCGGTGCAGGCCGATATCGATTCCCTAATCCTCTTCTATTATAATATGGGCTTGGCTCGGACAACGGAATTGCGTTCTTCAACGGGCTGGACGGATCCCGATGGTGCGAGTGCAAATGGGGAAAACCGCTCGGGCTTTAACATTCTGCCAGGCGGTCATAAAAACGGCGACGGAACGTATGAAGGCGAAGGCCAGGAATCGTGGTTCTGGTACGATTACGATTGCGACACTCGTATGATGGGCTTCTATGCTAGTTATGACGACTACGTCGGTTACTCGTATAAGGACGATGCCGAAGTGGGTTACTACGTCCGCTGCGTAAAAGATCCCTAATGCGCTACTAGCCAGTTTTCGCCGAAGCCGACGCTGGCCACCAGCGGCACCTTCAACTCCATGGCGCCTTCCATCTCGGATTTCACCATCTGGGCCATCGCTTCCACCTGGTCGCGGGGGCATTCGAACACGAGTTCGTCGTGCACCTGCAGCATCATCTTGAGCGGCAGGTTCTCGGCGTTGATGCGCTTCTGGATGCGAATCATCGCAATCTTGATGAGGTCGGCGGCGGAGCCCTGCACAGGAGTGTTCACGGCCATGCGCTCGGCCATCTGCGATTCCATACGGTCGCTAGAGTCGATACCTGCGATGTAACGGCGGCGGCCAGAAAGCGTTTCTACGTAGCCGTCGCGGTGGGCGGCTGCCTTGGTATCTTCAATAAACTGCTGTACACCCTGGTACATCCCGAAGTAACCGTCGATGAAATCCCTTGCCTGCGACATCGGGATTTTTAGGTCACGGGCGAGGCGGAAGGCCGTCATCCCGTAGAGCACGCCGAAATTCACGACTTTTGCATCGCGTCTCATGTCGCTCGTGACGGCGTCTAGGTCAACTCCGTAAATCGCGGCGGCGGTGCGGGCGTGAATGTCGATACCTTCCTTGTAGCTTTCGATGAGCGCGGCATCGCCACTCAGGTGCGCAAGCATTCTGAGTTCAATTTGCGAGTAGTCTACCGCAAGAATTACGTTGTCCTTACTCTGCGGGATGAATGCTGCGCGAATCTTCTTACCCAAGTCGCTACGCACGGGAATGTTCTGCAGGTTCGGATCGCGGCTCGAAAGGCGGCCCGTCGCGGTCCCCCACTGGATAAAGCTCGTGTGGATGCGGCGCGTGTCCGGATTGATGAGCGTCGGGAGCACCGAAATGTAGGTGCTCTGCATTTTCTTGAGTTCGCGGTATTCTATGACGGCAAAGACAATCGGGTGCGGCGCCTTGAAACTCAGTTCTTCAAGTACGACGGCGTCGGTACTGCGTTTCTTGATTTCGGGGAGCCCGAGCGTATCGAAAAGCACGTCGCCCAGCTGCTTCGGGGAACCGATGTTGAATTCCACACCCGCCATGTCGCAGATTTCTTTTTCCAGGTTCTCGATGCGGCGTGCAAGTTCCTGCTCCAGCGTCTTGAGGGCCGGAACATCAATCGCCACTCCCACTGATTCCATCTGGTACAATACCTTCAGCAGCGGCATTTCCTGCGCGAAGAAGTACTTCACGTAGTCAAGTTTTTCGAGTTCCTGCTTGAGCGGCTTCCAAAGGCGGAGCGTGTAGACTGCATCTTCGGCGCCGTATTCGGTGGCGTCCTTGATTGGCGCGCGGTTGAACGTAATCTGGTTCTTGCCGCGTCCAATCAGGTTCTCGATGGGAATCATCTCGTGCTGTAGGCGCTGCATTACCTGGTTATCGAGCCCGAGGCCCGATTGTCCCGGCGAAAGCATCCAGGCGGCAATCAGCGTGTCGATGATGTTTGCGTTGTCGATAACGGTTTGCGGAATCTTGAAGGCGCGTGCGAGAACATGCAGGTCGAATTTTGCGTTATGGAATACGAACGCGCGTCTTGAAACTGCGCCGTCGGCGCCATTATTATAAGCGACAGGTGCATTGTCAGCGAAAAATTCCTTGAACCAGTTTGCGGCCTTGTTGAAGTCGAAGTTGCCGCCCTTGCCCGCGGGGAGCGGGAACCCGATTTCATCGGTATGTGCAAGGGGAATGTAGTAGCCCTTCGCCACGTTGCCTTCGCTGTCGGCAGACGCAAGGCACATTCCCACGAGGCCGCACTGCATCGGGTCGAGGCCGTCTGTTTCGGTGTCTACGCCAATAAGCGACGATGCGGCAAATTCCGCCTTCATCTGCTCAAAGATTTCGTCGGTATCGACGCAAATGTACGGCGGCGGAACATCAACCGGGAATGCTGCCTGAATCGCGGCATCCCCGTTTAAGCTCCCTGAGTGGCACACTGAGCTTGCCGAAGTGCCTGCCGAAGGGCCTTCCGCACCTTCTCCATCCCGCACGAATCCCGCCTTGCTCGGGACTTTCTCGAGCAGGCGCAGCAGACTGTTGATTTCGTGGTCCTTGAACATCTGCGCCAAGGTATCCACGTGCAGGCCGTTATATTCAAGTGCATCCAGGTTCCCGCTAAAGGCGCGCTTGGTCTGAAGCGTCACCAGTTCTCGGCTGAGGAATGCCTTTTCGCGGTTGTTCGCCAAATTGTCGTGCAGGCCCTTCTTGGTAATCTTGTCGAGGTTTGCGTACAGGTTGTCCATGTCGCCGTAGTCGTTCAGCAGCTGGATGGCTGTTTTCGGACCCACCTTCGGCACGCCGGGAACGTTGTCGCTTGCGTCACCCATGAGCGCTAGGTAGTCGCGGATTTTTTCCGGCGGAAGCCCGTATTTTTCGAGCACCTGTTCCGGCCCAAAGTCGATGCCGTCGGCACCCTTCGTCAGGTGGAAAAGATGAATCTTGTCGCTTACAATCTGCGACATGTCCTTGTCTTTACTTAAAATCACCACATGGTCAAAGCCCGCTTCCACGGCGGCCATGGCAGTACTCGCCATCACGTCGTCCGCTTCGTAACCCGGCTCCGACAAGAGTGGAATTCCACTTGCTTCAAGACTTTCGCCCAACAGCGGCATCTGCGCCGCCATCTCTTCGGGCATGGGGCCGCGATTGGCCTTGTAGTCGGGGTAAAGTTCGTGCCTGAAAGTTTTGGTGTGTGCCACGTCGCGTGCAATCGCAAAATGCGTCGGCTTGTGCTGGGCCAAAATGCGGAGCACCGCACCCCAGTAGCCGTGCATCATCGAAACTTCTTCGCCCTGGCTATTTTTTAGCGGGTTCTGTGAATAGGCGTAAAACATGCGGAACGCAAGTGCGTACGAATCGAGCAATAGTAAAGTCTTGGGCATAACTTGAATGTAGAAAAATATTATATATTGTTCCGAAGGTGCTTATGGGTAGGAGTCCATTATGAAAAAGATTGCAGGTTTCGTACCGTTTGTGTTCGCTGTGGCGTTCCTCGTCGCCTGTGGCGATGACGGTAGCGACTTTATCTCGCGCCCGGCCGGGAAGAATTTGTCATCCAGCAGCAAAAGTTCGTCTTCAGGCTTGATGTCTGAAAGAGAACGGTGCGATGTTGAAACGGATGAAAACTGTATGAGAGACGACCGTGACGGCCAGACTTACAGAACAACGAAAATTGGTGACCAAGTGTGGATGGCGGAAAACCTAAACTTCGAAACGGAAAATAGTTATTGCTACAACGATTCTGCCGAGTATTGTGAGAAGTACGGTCGATTTTACACGTGGGCGGCAGCAATGGACAGCGCGGGTACATGGGGTGCGAATGGCGAGGGATGCGGCTATGGTAAAACATGTTCATCGGCTTATCCGGTGCGTGGTGCATGCCCCGAAGGCTGGCACTTGCCAACACAAGTAGAATGGAAGGTGCTTTTCACTGTAATTAACGGGTCCAGTACGGCGGGCGAAAAGATTACCACTGTAGTTGGCAAAGATTCTAGTGCGGTGAACAATATGCTTAAGTCTACGAGCGGCTGGAACGGTAACGGGAACGGGACGGATGCCTTTTCCTTTACAGCCCTTCCTGTTGGCGGAAGGGGTGGCGATGGGGCGTTCCGCAAATTAGGCTACGATGCAAATTTTTGGAGTGCTAATGAGTACTTTGATTACTTCGCTTGCTTCACGGTCTTGCATTCCGGTGGTGACTATGTGTATTTAGCAACAACCAACAAGAGTTTCGGGAACTCTGTCCGTTGCCTCAAGGATTGAAAAAATTGATGTCATTCTGAAAAAGGGAGGGAAAAATGAAAGGATGGAAATTAAGCGATGATGTGTTTTTGATTATGGTATCTGTCGCAGCAGGTATCTATTTGTTTGTTTCTAGGGACATGCTTGACTTTTATGCACTGCTGATTATCTTTTTTATCTATCTTCTTTTATGTCTAATTGTATTTCTTTTGAAAAAGAGAATAAAAAGAATTGAAAAAAAATACAGGGAAAGAACCATGAAGAACTTTAGCGAAAATATCAAGTACATCGGAGTCGATGACCGCGACTTGGATTTGTTCGAAGGCCAGTACGTGGTGCCCGAGGGCATGGCGTACAATTCGTATGTGATTGTAGATGAAAAGATTGCCGTGACAGATACGGTTGATGTCCACAAGGTGAATGAATGGCTTGCCAATCTGGATGCCGCTCTCGCTGGCCGCAAGCCGGATTACCTGGTGATTCACCATCTGGAACCGGACCATGCCGGCGGCATTGCTGATTTTGTTGCGAAGTACCCGGAAGCAACGCTCGTTTCTTCGGCGAAGGCATTCGCGCTCCTGCCGCAGTTCATGGCGCTCCCTGAAACGGTCAAGAAGCAGACCGTGAAGGAAGGCGATACGCTTTCGCTCGGTGCGCATACCTTGCAGTTTATCGGTGCTCCGATGGTGCACTGGCCCGAAGTCCTGTTCAGTTATGAACAGAGTGAAAAGGTGCTGTTTGCGGCCGATGCATTCGGCAAGTTCGGCGTGTACGACGCCGACCCGGATGACTGGGCATGCGAAGCCCGCCGCTACTACTTCAATATTGTGGGCAAGTATGGCAATCAGGTGCAGGCGGTGCTCAAGAAGGCTGCAGCGCTCGACATCAAGACGATTTGCCCGTTGCATGGCCCCGTGCTCACCGAAAACCTCGGTTACTATATCGACAAGTACAACACTTGGAGCAGCTACGCTCCCGAAGACAAGGGCGTGCTCGTGGCGTTTGCCTCGATTTATGGCGGAACTAAGAAAGCCGCAGAAAAGCTTGCCGAAAAGTTGACCGCCGCCGGCGTTGAAAAGGTGGTGGTTTCTGACCTTGCCCGCAGCGACATGGCCGAAGTCATCGAAGACGCCTTCCGCTACGACCGCATGGTAGTGGCCGCTCCTACTTATGATGCGGGCCTCTTCCCGGTCATGGAAGACTTCTTGAATCACCTGAAGGCAAAGAACTACAGCAACCGCAAGGTGGGCGTCGTGGAAAACGGCACCTGGGCTCCGATGGCCGCCAAGAAGATGACGGAAATCCTCGCCACGCTCAAGAACGTGACGATCGCCGAAACGGTAGTGACGGTGAAGTCGACGCTCAGCGTTGAATCCGAAGCCGCGCTGGACAAACTCGTGGCCGAGATGGCTTAGTTAGCAGCCGAACGCAGTAGGCAACATTTCAATGACGTCAGTCGGGAGCATGCCAAATGCTCCCATTTTTTCGCGCGTGAGTCTGCCTGCTTTCTGGTGCAGGAGTACGCCGAGTACGGCAGCTTCTGCAGTCGGTAAACCTTGTGCGAGCAATGCAGTGATAATGCCGGTAAGCACGTCACCTGCGCCACCCTTGGCAAGGCCCGAATTGCGGGCCGGAATCACGTACACGCGTCCGTCGGGAATCGCCACGTAGGTGGGGCAACCCTTTAGAACGATTGTAATCTTGAACTGCGTCGCAAATTGCTGCAGATATTCCGGATAGAAATTCTCGTTTGCCGGAAGCGGGCCAAAATTCCTTTCCCATTCGCGCTTGTGCGGCGTGATAATCGCATTCGTGGGACCGCCTTCCATGCAGAAGAATGCAGAACCGCAAGCGTTAATGGCGTCAGCATCGACAACGACTGGAATCTGTAATCCGGTCAAGAACATGCGGACGGCGTCTTGTGTTTCGGTGTCGGTTCCAAGTCCGGGACCGATTGCGATTGCATTCTGGTGTGTTGCGATATCTTGCAACTGCATCAGGTGCATAATCGAAAGCTTATCGGTGGTGCTGTCGCCGATTCCGTAGAATACGGGTTCGTCAAGCTTTGATTGCAATGCCGGGAGCAAAGCCTTGGGAGTTGCTGTCGTGACAAGCCCTGCACCGCTCCGGAGACATGCCTTGGTGCAAAGGGCTGCGGCACCAGTCATATTGCCGGAACCTGCAATCACCATGGCTGTACCCTGGCTACGTTTGTCGCCAAATTCGTCGCGGTCCGGCAAAAGTGCCGGAATCATTTTTTCGGTGGCCAGGAATATTCCCGATAGAACCTTGTCGATAAGGTTGTCGGGGTAGTCCAGGGGCTCCACTGTTGTTTGTCCAAAAACGCGTGCGCCTTCGCTGGTGTAGGCGTCTAGGCGGGGGAGCCCGAAAACGATGGTCTCGTTTGCCTGAATGCAGTTTTCGCCGCGGCGGTGCTCCGAAGAATCGTAGCCGGTGGGGGCATCTGCTGCAAGAATGGGAATCCCCCAATCATTGAGGGCGATGACGGCTCGTGCAAATGCGGGGCGGAGTTCTCCTGACGCCCCGTTCCCGAGCATGCAATCGACAACCAGTGCGAATTTCGGATCGCATACGGGCAGGTCGTTTACTACGAGAAGCTGTCCGCCGTTGTCCGCGAAATCCTTGTAGGCGATGGCAGCTTCGTCCTTGAAGGTTTCTGCCTTGGCAAGGGAATATACGGTACACGGAATTCCTGCTTCGATAAGCAGTCGCGCTAGAACGAGGCCGTCTCCGCCGTTGTTGCCGCCGCCGATAAAGATCGCGACAGATTTCCCTTCCCGGTTTTCGCCAAGATTTTCGCATACCCGATTGAATAAGGCTTGGCCTGCTTTCTTCATCAAGGCGTAGCCGGCATCGATTGCGGTCGTATATTCGTTAGGAATGGTTTCTAACGAGTCTATGTTGAATTGGGCGTCGCCAAAATACTGGAACGTGGGGCTCGAAACCCGACTGCGTTTGGTGTCGCTATCCAAAAAGCGCATGGCCTCCGCCGACACGAGCGGCGGGCATTCTTTGTACGACAAACTCGCTAGAGTTTTCATTAGATGAACCAGTAGCTGATACCGACTTTGAACTTCATCATTCTTGCGCCAGACATGTCGATCAAGGAGTAGTCGCCTTCAGCAACATCCATGTCGTCCAGAGTCTTTACATCCGGATAAAGTTCCGTGATGCCCATGTAGTAGCGCAGATCGATATAGAGCCCTTCGACAATGTTGATGCCTGCACCGGCGGCAATGCCAAAGCCAAATGCAGCCTGTTCAATCTTTTCGTGAGTTTCGGCAGAAAGGTTGACGCCTCCGCCAAGTTCAGTCTTGATGGATTCAATTTCGGCGTCGCTGCTCAAAGAAAGCGTAATCTGGGGACCGCCGGTGATATAGAATCTCTCTGCGACAATGCCGCGCATCAGCAGGGGAATTTCCAAGTCGACACTGTTGTACTTGCGTTCGTGTTCCAGGTATTCGTGCTTCGTGCTGATGTAGGCGATGTTGAATTCGGGAGCGAAATAGAGGTTCGGAATCATCTGGACGCAAACCATAAGGCCGCCTTCAAAGCCGATTCCGGTCGGAGTGCCGCTGATATCGCTGTCGTTATCCAGGTCATCCTTAAAACCGAACATTCTGCCGTAGTCAAAGGCAAACTTTAAACCGAAGCCGAATCGATTAACATGACGGGGGGCTGCTTCTTGTGCGTTGTCGTTTTGGACATTTTCCTGAGCCTGAACGCTGGCCTGGTTGTTAATCGGGGCTGCAACCGGTTTGCTGGGTGCAGGGGCGGGTTCTTCTGCGGCGCTGGGCTGTTCGGCTTCGTCTTCAGAAGAGGCTGCGGCTTGTTGCTGTTCGTCTGCCTGAACTTCGGCCTGTTCCTGTTCGGTGTACTGTTCTTCGGCTTGATCTGCATAATCAGAGTCAAAGTCATCCTGAGCAAAAGAGACGGATGCAACCAGAAGGGTGCTTGCAATGAGCGTCCAAATTTTTTTCATATTCTCTCCAAACTAAATGTTTTCTGCGTAATAAAATAGTATAATTCGCCCCTTTTCCTGCCGAGATACTGGTAAAAAGGTTGTAAAACAGCTTGGATGTAAAGATTTGAACAAATGGCTATGGACTTATTGTCCAAGGAAATGCTTTTTTCTATTGAGTCATTGATTTCTTTTGAATTTATTTTCATTGTACCAACATAGGAGCATTTTATGATGAAGAGTGTTTGGAAACCTCTGGTTCTTGCTTGTACCATGGCGGTATCGGCTAATGCCTTTACGCTTACGGGCAAGGTGAGTGATGAACAGGGTAGCGCCGTGAGCGGAGCATCTGTTTTACTTGTCAAAAACGGCCTTTCTACCAAGACCGATGACAAGGGTGAATTCAAATTTCATGAAGACGAAATGTCCGTGATGGGGCGCGTGCTTCCGGGCTATATAAGCGTCAATAACGGAGTGCTTTCGTTTTCTCAACGTTCCAGCGAACCCGTACAGGTCCAAATTTTCGACATGATGGGTAATCGCTTGATGAGCGAAACCCTTTATGGCTCGGGAAGCCTCGACTTACAGGCATGCGTCAAGGCTCAGGGGGCTTATTATGCGAACGTGAAAATTGGAACGGCTCAGCGTAGCATCCGTTTTACCTCTAACGGTAATTACGGAGCCTCTTTCGGTAATGGCAAAAAGGCTGCACTAGCAAGGCTGACCACCAACGAAACGCTTCAGGTGATTGCCGATGGTTTCGATACTCTTTCGGTGATTTTAAATAAGTTAGATACAAACCTTGCTCTTACGGTGAAAAAGCCGAAGGCCGAACCGCAGTACGCCTACGGTTGGGGCTTAAAGAACGATCCGGTGCCTACGCGCGGCTGCGGCAAGACCTGGAATCGCGTCAAGTCCGGCAGCTACGAATTCCAGTGGAGCAAGGGCAAGCGCACCATCCGTATCGACATTCCTGACAATTACGACAACAAGAAACCGTACAAGCTCATATTCGGCATGCACTGCATGGGCGGCTGGGCCGGTGGTGTGCAGCAAGAAGGCTACTATGGTTTGAAACCGCTTGATACCCAGAAGACGGCAATCTTTGTCGCTCCTGAAGGTAACGGAAACCAGGCCCCGTGGGGTCAGGATGACTACCTGCTCTTTGATGAACTTTTGGCCGATTTGCAGAGCAACCTTTGCATTGACTCTAGCCGCGTGTTCTCTACAGGCTTTAGCTACGGCTCCATGTTCAGCAACGGTCTCTCTTGGAACCACCAGGATGTGCTTCGTGCTGTAGCCGTGTATGAAACCGCCGAACGTAACATCTGGCTCCCGCAGCGTCAAAAGAAGGGTATTGGTTGGATGGGCGTGCTCGGTCTGCAAGACGATCTGTGCCGCCCGGAAATGGGTCGCGCCGCTCGCGATATCATCCTGGAACTCAACTCCGAAGGCGGCAAGGCCAAAAACGAAAAGGCCCAGGAATACGGCGGCAACGGTCCGCACGTGTGCTACGACTATACCACGGTTGAAGAACGTTTCCCGGTTCGCTGGTGTACGCAGAATGGTGGCCACATTTGGGATCATAAGGATCCGGGCTCAAACCAGTCCTGGGTTCCGAAGGCCACTTGGGATTTCTTCAGCAAATTCTAAAGCTTCCTATAACACATCCAAAAAATCCCTTACTGCAAAGCGGCAGGGGATTTTTCTTTTTTATAAAGTGACCATATTTTCTAAATTTGGGCACATGGAATTCAAGCGTTTTGAGGCTCTGATTGAAATGTTCCCGCAGGTGCAGATTTTCAGCACCGAGGGCGAAGATCTTGATAGAGTCATTACCCATTTTTTGAATCAGCAAGAAAATGTCTCCACCATGTCGGAGGCGATGCAACGTAAGATTCAGCATGCGCTCGCGCCGTTCTTTCAGCAGCGCTTTATTAGCCTGCACGACGAAGAAGCCCCGCTGGTGCGTCACTTGCTCCTAAAAAAGAAGTTCTTTTTGCAGACCGACCGCTATATTGACGATATGGCGTGGCCCGAAACCGATCCCGATAAACTGGAAGAAGCTTTAAAGATTGCGGACTTGACCGACGAAGTTCTGGAACGCAAGCTTTTAAGTCTTTCGAACGGGGAACTGCGCCGCGTTTTGCTTGCCCGCATGTGGATGGAAAAGCCAGAGTGGGTTTACTTTAACGATTTGTTTGGTGGCCTCGATCCGGAATACCGCAGGCACTTGGCAGCCAGCGTGGTTCAACTTTCAAAACGCGATGGCTTGAACGTCGCAGTGCGCCTTGCCCGCGAAGATGAACTGCTGCCTGAAATTCCGGCGTTCGTTTACGCCAACAAGACTTTTACTCCGTATGCAGGCGAACTCCCGCAAGAAATCGCGGCTCCCAAGTATTCCAAGAAGGAACTCAAGGGTTACGAGATTGTTGATCTGAGACAAAAGTGTCATCCTGAGCAAACGAAGTGCGTCGAAGGATCTCAAGATGAAAACGAAGTTCTTTTCGAATTGAAAAACGTGAATGTTCGCTTTGGTGAAACCGATGTGCTTAAGAACCTAAACTGGACGGTTCGTAAAGGTGAGCATTGGACGGTCATGGGCGAAAACGGAGCCGGCAAGAGTACGTTGCTTGGCATGCTTACCGCAGACCACCCGCAGATTTACAACAACGAGATTACCCTTTTGGGCGAACGCCCGGGCCATGGCCTGAACATTTGGGACCACAAGGCGAAACTCGGATTCTTCTCGCCGGAGCTCGCGCTTCAGTACCGCGAAGACCTTAGCTTGTCCGAAGTCCTGTGCACGGGCTTTACCGCAAACCTTTGCAAAGCCGACAATACCACTTGGGAAGAACGCGCAAAGGCAAAGGAATGGCTCAACTATTTGGGCTTTGAAGACGTGGATGCACGCTACCGTGACCTGTCGCCCATCGACAAGCGCGTGGTGCTCATGGCTCGTGCTGCCATTCGCCCGCCCAAGGTGCTTTTGCTCGATGAACCCACTCAGGGCCTCAAGGGTGAATACCGCGAAAAAATCTTTAGCTTGTTGCAGTTGCTTTCGAAAGAAACGACGATTATCTTGGTGAGCCATTACGAAGAAGAATGGCCGCCTTGTATGACGCATCTGCTGAGAATGCCCAAGTTCTCGGGAACTTAGTCTAAAATTAGTTTGTTAAAAATTATATACGTGTTTTTGGTTAGTGTTTTGTGTATTTTTACAATGCAACTTATGTTGGTTGTAAAAAACAGGATAAACTACTTACCAGGAGTGCGTAATGACAAAGAAGGTTCTGCTTCTCTGCGGCGATTTTACCGAAGACTATGAAACCATGGTCCCGTTCCAGTCGATGTCTATGTTGGGCTATCAGGTGGATGCGGTGTGCCCCGACAAGAAGGCTGGCGACACGGTGGCGACTGCAATTCATGATTTTCTGGGCGAACAGACTTATTCTGAATCCCGTGGACATAACTTTGCGCTCACCGCTGACTTTGATGCGGTGAAGGTGAAGGATTACGAAGGCCTGTTCATTACCGGCGGCCGTGCTCCGGAATACATTCGTCTCAACGAACGTGTGCTCAAGATTGTAAAGGAATTCTTTAAGGCTAAGAAACCTGTGGCGGCAATATGCCATGGTCCGCAGGTACTTGCTGCTGCTGGCGTACTGAAGGGTTATAAGGCTACGGCTTACCCTGCTGTGGGTCCGGACATTACTCTTGCCGGTGGCAAGTATGTGGCCGTGAATGCAGATGAAGCTGTTGTAGACCGCAATTTGGTTACTGCTCCGGCATGGCCCGGCGACACGGCGATTGTTCGCGAATTCGTAAAGCTCATGGGTGCAAAAATCAAGATTTAGTCTTGGCGTTCCACTGAAAAATTGTTTCTCAAAAAGAGACTCTTTCTATAAAAGACGCGTACTGTCGGTACGTGTCTTTTTTCACCTTGTGAAAAAGTCTAAATTTTGATTCGAAAAATAAACCTTGACCTATTATGCAATTAACTGAACAGAATATTTTGAGTGCTTTGCGGGCGGTTCAAGATCCGGACCTCCACAAGAATATCGTTGAACTGAATTTTGTCCAGAATCTTAAGATTGATGGCGACAAGGTGAGCTTTGACTTGAAGCTTACCACACCGGCATGCCCGATTCGTGACCAGTTCAAGGACCAATGTATCGCTATTGTGAAGTCGCTCGGTGCGAGTGAGGTGAATGTGACTTTCACCGCCCAGGGTCGCGTGGAAGGCTCCAATACGGCGGCACAGGCTCCAAAAGTTTCTTATATCGGCGATGTCGCTCATGTGGTGGCGGTCGCCAGTGGCAAGGGCGGTGTGGGCAAGTCTACCGTAACGGCAAACCTCGCTATGGCGCTCAGCCTTTCCGGTGCCCGTGTCGGTATTCTCGATGCTGACATTTATGGCCCGAGTATGGGTCTTATGTTCGGCATCGATAAGGCTCCTGAGGTGTTTGACGACAATACCATCGCCCCGGTCGAGGCAAAGGGCGGCATCAGCATTGTGTCGATGTGCATGTTCGCCGATTCTGACAAGGCGACCATCTGGCGTGGCCCGATGGTGTCGCAGATGATCCAGCATTTTATCCATCATGTGCGCTGGGGCAAACTCGATTACTTGCTGGTGGACTTTCCTCCTGGAACGGGCGATATCCAGTTGACGCTTACCCAGAATTGCCCCATGGCCGGTGCCGTGGTTGTGACCACTCCGCAAGAAGTGGCTCTCGCAGACTGCCGCAAGGGGCTTGCCATGTTCGATTCCGTGGGCGTTCCGGTGGTGGGCGTCGTCGAGAACATGAGCTATTTCATTTGCGATGAATGCGGCAAGCATCATCATATCTTCCGCGAAGGCGGTGGCGAACGCATTGCTCAAAAGTGGGGTGTTCCCCTGATTGCGAAGGTCCCTCTTGAACCTGCAGTCGCGGGCTGCGGCGACGAAGGTACGCCGGCAGTGCTCCGTTACCCGAACTCCGAATCGGCAAAGGCGTTCATGCAGGCGGCCGATGCAACGGTACGTACGCTTTCGATGTTTGCATCCGAAGGTGACGGCGTACTCAAGAACTTTAATTACGATTTCGAACAACTTCCGGTGGAGGCGGTCTAATGATTCAACCTAAGAAAGTTTTTAGAACTGCCGATGGAAAACTGGGTTTTGAATGGAACGACGGTAGCCGCGGCGCTTGCGATATCCGCACGCTTCGCCTAGCTTGTCCTTGTGCATTGTGTGTGGATGAACATACCGGTGTGAAAATTCTTGATGATTCTTCGGTGCCCGCCGATATTACACTTGTCAAAGTACAGTCGATAGGTCGCTACGCTGCAGGCCTTACCTTTAGTGATGGGCACAATTCGGGAATTTACCCTTACGAAAAGCTATATAACTTGACGAAAACAAAGTAAAAAGACATATTTGGATAGTCTTCAAGGAAATTTCCTATGAAGAATTGAAGGTATGTATTTCTATGAGTGATGCAAACGAAGCGCTTTATTTTAGGGACCTGAATCGGTTTCCGACCCTGAGTCCTCAGGAGGAAGAGGCTCTTCTTGCGATTATCAAGAGCGAACAGGCGGAAGAAATCCGCAAGTCTGCCTTGCAGCGCCTTATTCGGGGTAACCTCCGTTTTGTGGTGAGTGTCGCGAGAAAGTACCAGGGGCGTGGACTTTCCCTGCTTGATTTGATTAACGAAGGAAATATCGGCCTGTTCAAGGCGGCCAAACGCTTTGATATGGGTAAGGATGTCAAGTTTATTTCTTATGCGGTCTGGTGGATTCGCCAGTCTATCCAAAA
>JAEEGJ010015130.1_pt1 | contig 18093 bp, 21 predicted proteins | sample 8958761 | NCBI WGS metagenome assembly JAEEGJ01 (sample SAMN16246546, study PRJNA631951) | gut metagenome | biome: gut microbiome; feature: rumen; material: RS-attached | host: Bos | place: Iran: Karaj | collected 2018-10
CATCCTCGAACGTCTCCCCGACGGCCTTGTCGACTCCTACGCCAATGGCCGCGCTGTCATCAACCTCTCCGCCGTCCCGCAGCTCAAGAAGCAGCTGAAGACCCTGGACATCGTCGGCTTCTCCCTCGACGCGGACGAAATCCGCCTCCGGACGGTGGAAAAAAAGCTCGGGACATGAAACCCAAGAAGAGCCCGAAAAAACTGCGGATCACGCAGGCGGATTACATGCTCGCGCAACGGAGGGCGGCGCGCATGGAAGAGATTGCGGAGCACGGGAAACCCGTGTCGCTGCGGTCCGCCGTACACCGTTCCAAGAAGGTGTACGACCGCAAGCGGCTGAAGAAGGCCGGGCTCGATCTGGATTAGCTTCCCCTAACAAACTTCCGTCAGGGCGCCGGTGACGGAGTCGATGATGAAGCCACGTACAACAACGTCTTTCGGGACCAGGGGGTGGTTCACGATGGCATCGACAGTCTTGCGGACGGAGGCTTCGGTGTCGTGGAAGCCTTCGAGCCAGTCGGCGACACCTTTGGACTCCCATTCCGCGAGCGTTTCGGGGGAGATGCCGCGCTCCAGCATGTGCGGCTTGAACTCGTCGTAGCTCATATGGCAGGCGCCGCAGGTGGAGTGATGGACCACCATCACCTCCTGCACCCCCAGCTCGTAGATGCCCACGAGCAGCGACCGGATGGCCGAATCCGTCTCCGACAACACCAGCCCGCCCGCGTTCTTGATGATCTTCGCGTCGCCGTTCCGGAGCCCCAGCGCCTTCGGCAGCAGCTCCGTCAGCCGCGTGTCCATGCACGTGAGCACCGCCAGCTTCTTGGCGGGAAACTTGTCGGTCACATAGGGCTCGTACTCCTTATTGGCCACGAACCGGGCGTTGTAGGTGAGGATTTGGTCGATCATGGTTTCCGTGTTTTTACAAAGGTAGGGTTTTTCAGGGGAAGGCAAAGGACTGGAGTGTGAAGTGAGATCAGAGGTAGCGCGTAGCCATCTTTTCAATCTCAGAGCGAAGCTCGTTGCGGAGCCAGGCGGGGGATAGGACTTCAACGGTCGATCCTCTGGAAAGGATCTCTTGAATGAACTCGTAATTCGGAACCAGCCGATAACGGAAGATGGAATGATTTTCTTCCGTTTCTGTTTCTTCTTGGGAAGGATGGATGTCCAGGGATCGGAAATACTCCACTTGGCTTTTGTCCACTTTCAATGTGACGACGGCAGGCTTGCGGTCCGGATGGTTCATGCCGTAGTAATCGGCAAAGAAGCCGGCGGCGCTGAACCCATCAGGGAACTCGAGCGGCAGATCGACCTGTTCCATGTTGAGGATGCGGTCCAGGCCGTAGATACGAGGATCCTTGAAATGATGGCTTCGGGCGAGTAAATACCAGCGCCGATGGAAGAGTTTCAAACACCATGGGTGAACAATGAAGGTCGATTCAGTCTGCTTTCCGAATCCTTTATGGGTAATTTTCACCGCTTTACCTTCTTTCATAGTCATCACCAGCGGAACCAGCCAGCGCTGGACTGAGGGCACTTTTTCGAAGAGAATCCGGTCCCGGAGCGATTCCGCTTCGCTCAGAACATTGTTAAGGGAGATGGACTCAAGCAGCCATTCCCGTACCGTATCTCCACCGAGATTGTCGGGGTTGTCAATGTAGTAACCCAGCGTCCGGTCGCACAGGATGTCAATGCCGAAAGTATCGGCAATCGCCTGCCGATGGTTGTGGAAGGTGCGCTCGGCGAGGGGTGTTCCATCATCGTTGAGGGCACTCCGTTCCCACTGGCGGCTGATGTCGTGAAAACTGATGTGTCCGTTCCGGTGGATTGTCTCAACGAGCCACACATACCGGTTGAAATAGTTCTTAGCCATGACGTTTCTCTCTGTACCTTGCAAAGATACAAATAAAAATGCCAAACAATGGCAGTGGTCAGAATCCGATTTTCCGTCGGCCGGATAATCCGTTTCCGATGGTTTCTTCCTGGCAGAAAGAACGCACGTCCTCGAAAGTGGGTTCTTCCAAGCAGATGAGTGCCTGCACTTCGCGTTTGCGGACAACGTTTTCGATCTGGCCTCCGGAAAAATCGAACTCGGCGGCAAGGGTGGCGGCCTCCTCCATCGACAAAGCCGGCATCATCGATCTCCAAATGGCCAACTTCGCTTCCACGGAGGGTTTGTCGAAGCGGACTTTGTACAGGAAGCGACGTTCGAAAGCCTTATCCATATTACAAGTAAGGTTCGTAGTCGCGATGAGAATTCCGTCCAAGTCCTCCATTTCCTGCAGGATGATATTCTGGATGGAATTCTCCATCTTGTCCACCGCCCGGCCGGCGCCCTCGCTTCGGATGCCGAAGATGGCATCGGCCTCATTGAAGAGGAGGATGGGAACAGTACCGCCTTCGCTCACGCACCTACGGTACTTGACGAACACGTCCTTGATGTTTTTCTCGCTTTCGCCCACCCAGCAGCTTTTGATTTGGGACACGTCCACCATGAAGATGTCCCGCCCGCTTTCGCGTGCGACTTGGTAGACGGTTTCGGTCTTGCCGGTTCCCGGACTGCCGAAGAACAGGCAGGTGAAGCCGGAGCGCAGGCCCTTTTCCTTCAGTTTCGCGCGGATGTCGTCGAAGCGATCCTGCGAGAGAAGCTCCTTCAGCCGTTTGATCTGCCGGCCTTCTGCCTCATTGTAGATAAGTTCCTTCGGGCCGATGGCTGCGGCTTCCAGTTTACGGGAGGCATTGACGGTTGTCGGTTTTCCCTTTGCCTTCTGCTTGGTCCATCCCGTATCGGACAGGATCTCTTCCTTAACCTCGTCAGTCAGACGGAAATAGTCTTTGTCGATGAGCCCGTCCTGGCCGGCATATTCGATGATGTGCCGCGTTTGCATCACCATGCGTTCCTGCCGGTACCATCCCCTCAGGCGGTTCAGGGTATCATCCGTCACGTAGTCGTCGATGTTGTGCCAACCCACATAGTCATCGTCTTCGGAATAGAAGCGGTACACTAGGGCATACAGGACGATTACCTCGATGTCCGGCAGCACGGCAAGACAGTTCCGGATACCCCGGGACACACTGTTGTCCAGGTTCAGTTCCATCAGGCCGTTCAGTTCGTCCACAGCTTCTTCAGTGGTGAGTTGGTCTTCATCCAGGATGGAGAGGACTTGCTTGATGCGGGAGAGGAGGGCGAAGGCGTCGAGCCCGGTGGTCGGGGCGGGCTTCACGGGCTTATTGGACTTCAGGCTGTTCTTGACCTGCTTGGGAAGGACGATGTCCCCGTCCGAGTCGATCAGAATGTAACCCCGCTTCCGTAAACCGCTCATTTCCTTATCGTATGTAAGGAACTTGAGATACTCCATTCCCAGCATACTCGCCACATCGTCCCCGTTGATGTGGTAGCGGGACGATTTCCGGACGATGGCGGTAAGGATGACGGCCTGCATGGGTGTCATTTCCAACACTTTGGCCAGACTGCGGATGTCTGCCCGGGCCCGGTCCATGTTCGCGACGGGCATCTCCTCACATCCTTCGCTCTCGCGCATTTTCTCCGCGATGGCGCACATTCTTTCAAGGATAGTCTTACTCATGGCATCTGTTTTTTCGGTGGCAAAGATAAGACTATTCGTTGCCAAATTCAGGCAGGATTATTTTTTCTGCCACTTTTTTGCATACTGCCGTGTTTTGGCAGTATGAAGGGTGATCTTTGTCGGCGAAATCAATCACAATTTTATACGCATAAGCTTATGGAAGAATTAGAAAGACTCTTTAGAACGCAGACCCCGGACGGATTCGTCGAGGGCTGCCGGACCGTGGTCCGCAAAGGTCTGGATATCGGCCTGGTCATCGGTGAAACACTCAATGAGTGGATTGACCGGCTGTTCAATCTCATCGAAAACCATCAAAACTGACATGCCATGGCAGAAGTCGCAAAAGTTGCGGTGAAGCTCTTTCTGGGAGCCATCGCAGTCGCCACCGGCGGCGTCCTCCTGAAGCACGGTGCCCAGGAGGCGTTGAATCTTAAAGAGTTATACAATGGTTAGAGGAAAAATCATCGTCACTTGCCCGCATTGCGGCAAGACCTTCGTCGCCCTCGACATCGAGTGGCACGCCACCGCCCTCTCCGCCCCGGTCTCCTGTCCCCACTGCGGCCAGACCGTGGATCCGAACGGTAATAAAGGGGTGTGGGGGATTGTGAAGAACTGGTTGAAGAAGCTCTAACACCGTCATTCCCGGCTTGACCGGGAATCTCCTGTTTAGCCTGCAATTTCTTGCTGGAAGTCGAACGATTACAGCAAGAAAACACTAGATTTACTGCAAATACTGGAGTTACTATTAGCGAAGATGTTTCAACGCCTTTATGAAATATAATTGACATTTTTTCTTCGTAATGGGATTATATTGTATATTTACGAAGAATTAATTTGGAAAGATCAGATCATAAAGATTAGATTATAAACTATAAAGGATGTATCATTATGAGAGGAAAAGTTAAATATGTTGATCGGGCGATTTGGTATGTTGGAGATCCCTATCAAAGTAGTAAACAAACGAGGCAAACCAATACCTATGCAGTCTTGTATAATGGAGATGAGGTTGATATTGATGAGGATGAGATTCGAGATTATTACGATTGCTCTCGTATCACACAATCTCTTTTAGGCCAACTTAGTGACGACATGCACAATGTCTGGATTGAGTACTCCGAGTATGATGACCCTGATGATGGCTATTATCTGGATGGGGAACTCTCGGACTATATTTAGTTTCAAGTATTGTCTTTTCTAAGTTACTTTTGTAGCCAATCTTCATTCATGGTCGGTAGGGACAATCGGTCATTCCCGGCCTAACCGGATTCTCCGGTGTAATATGCAATTTCTTGCCGGAAGTCGTTCAACTACGGCAAGAATATAATTAAATTTACGACTAGCATTTTTGGCAAACCGCTAAAGCTGATAACCCAATGCCCATATTCTTGATTCCGACCAAGTCGCGGGCGTAGTTCAATGGCATCCGCATCGACCCCGGCTTGTTCGTGGAGGTCGTCACCACCAGTTTTGTCAAGCCTCTACTTGTTAAAATGTGACCTGCCGGTCCTTGATGCTTTCATGCGGTTTATGAGATTGATATCAAGATAGCGGGCGTTTGCAACCCAGTATTGGAGATTCCTGCGCAAAGTGATTCGGATGTGGTCATATATGAGTGTTTTCGGGAGCTTCTTCGATTCTAGAATCCGGTCCCTGATGAGAATCCATGGTCATAAAACAAGTTCTGCCGATGTGGCCGTTAAAAGCGATAAAGAGTTTATCGCATATAATAACATCGCACACAATACTTTTCTATAAGACTTGTTATAAACGATGTTTATTCATATATTTGTAACAAACTTATTCTTTTGAGATTATGGAAACCAATAACAATGAGATTAAGCAAAACGGGCTTAACGACCAATCTTTCGCCGAACCGGAGTTGAAAATTCTGAACTTTACGGGGGCTCCTATTACAGCAGACAGCTCGCGCTGCTGTGGTTGGTATGGATCGGTAAGTCATGCAGACTAATACGTATAATAAGCACGTGTAACTTTAACTCTGTGCCATCCGCAGTCGTTAAACTTGCAGGAATTGATATTTCAATTGCTTCTCGATATCACGAAAATATCGAGAAGTTTTTGGATTTTATTTCCAATGGAATAGCTAAACTTAATGTTTCTATTTCTGATGAAAGGCTAGTAGAGGAGAAGTCCTTGTTGGAGAGAGTCTACAGCGGAAGACATATAACAGAAGTCGAGGCTGAGTTCAATGCCATTTATAGAGATTTATCTTCCCTTTTGTTTACATACGGTGTTGTTTCATTTCATGGAGTTCTAATTGGCTGGAATGGTGATGGCATTCTGTTTACGGCTCCATCTGGGACAGGTAAGAGCACTCATGCTAGTTTTTGGAAGGAGGCATTCCCGAATGAGGTGTCAATAATAAATGGAGATAAACCTCTTCTTAGAATCATAGATGGCACATTGCATGGATTCGGTTCCCCATGGAAAGGAAAGGAATGTATAGGTAATAGTTCTGACATACCAATCAAAGCCATATGTCATTTGAGACGAGGGGAGAATATGATTACAGCTATCCCCAATGTTGCTTACGCTTTGGAATGGATTTTCGATGCAGTCATGATAAAAGATAGAGAAACTCTTGGAGTTGAACTGCTGCGATGGTTTCATAATGCTTTTGGCAACGTATCTATCTATGATATATCTTGTAGAATGAATGTTGACTCTGCCATTGTGGCTCGCAAAGGGATTAATCTATGAAAAACATGACATTGCTCGATGGTTTATCTGAGTTTGGCTTGGTATCTCACAAAGTCGAAGGACGAAGTATGGAGCCGATGCTATATTCCGGTCGTGATATCGTAACCATACTTAAGACAAAACCAGAGGATGTCTTTTCCGTATCAGATGTTGTGTTGTTTAAAAAGAAAGAGAAACCTATCTTGCATAGGGTCGTCAAGATTGAAGGGGACGATTGCATACACGTACTGGGAGACAACTGTTCCAAGGCGGATATTATTAGTAAGAATCAAATATGCGGCATTCTTCATTCCTTCACTCATGATGGGACATGGTATGGAGTGAAGGACGAGCGATATCTAGAGTATATTAAGAAATTACGACTCTGCGAGCACAAGAGGAAGAGAAGGAAATATATATATGATTTGATTACAAGTCTTTTCCGATTCCTTGATAAAAGCAGTATGGATAGATTAAAGAAGTTTCTTGATAAACATGTCAAGTTGAGAATCGTTTTTTGAGATCATGAAGGGGTTTTGCGTCGTTAAGAAACCGTCAAGTTCTGTTATGGCAGTTTGCGGAGAACAAGCGTATTCTCTTTCTAACGAGTATCGTTTGTCGAACTTGACTTATACCATTAAGCATGAGGATGGGCTTCTAATGCACTCATGCATGACTGGAGAACTGGTTTTGGTCAAGGACTTCAATCTTGCAAGGAATCATCTAATTAGGAATTGGTTCCTCGTTCCTGAAGATTTTGATGAAAAGAAACAAGTCCCGATCATTCAACGTCTTCTCATTGCACTAGGAAAGAGCAGAACGAATAGCTTCAACTCGTTTGAAATATTGACGACAACTGGGTGCAATGCTAGATGCTTCTATTGCTATGAGCACAAATATGAGAAGATGAGTATGAGCGAAAGGACGGCACATCAAGTAGCCCGTTTTATTGCCGAAAATAGCAGCGCTAATACGGTGTATCTTAAATGGTACGGAGGCGAGCCGTTAGTGAACATTAAAGCCATAGATACTATTTGCAAGGATTTAACGAACGAGGGTATTTGCTTCACATCCACGATGATTAGTAACGGCTATCTTTTTTCCGACAATATAGTCAAAAAGGCATCCTCATTATGGTTTCTTAAGACGGTACGCATTACGATTGACGGCACAGAACCAGTATATAACGCTGTGAAACACTATATCCGACCAGGAAAGAATCCATACTTGAGAGTACTTAGAAACATAGATATCTTACTATCCGAGGGAATAAATGTCCGTTTGCGACTAAATGTGGAAAGACATAATCTGCTTGACAATAAGGAGCTTATAGAACAATTGATAGTGCGATATAGCGGTAATTCTCATTTGAGTTTTTCTGTCAATTGGCTGAATAACATCGAAGATTCATCATCTATAGCTAGCCAAAATGATATCAGAGACAACATATTTCGGGAGGTGGTATCAATGAAGAAGACTATTTATAGTAAAGGCTTTGATGTGAATTTTACCCATGTTCCGGCAATGGCAATGAGCTTCTGTCGCGCTGATGATGGCACGCATATTCTGATTAAACCAAACGGAGAACTTGCGTTTTGTGCAGAAGACTTTAATGGTGTTAGTTACGGAACAATCTATGAAGACGCCAGTAAGATACAAGTTCCATCGTTGATACTAGACACATATGAAAAAGGGGAGATTTGTGATGACTGCCCACTTTATGCTTCGTGTATCTTAAGCAAGCATTGCCCTACCATATTAAGTCTTTGTGATAAAAATAAGAAGGAACTTATATTGGAAGAGTTAAAATACTCTATTCTTGAGGAATATAGAAAAAAGAAGGAAAAGTATGAAATTGAAAGGAACATTTGCGAGAGAAACATTTGGTAACGAGACTGTTATGGTTTCAATGGATAATCCGTCTTTTAATGGTATGCTGAGAGCTAATGAAACAGCGGCATTTATCCTTCAATGTCTCTCAGTTGAAACCACAGAAGATGTTATTGTGAATAAGGTCATCTCTCATTATAGTATTGATGGCGACAGAGCGCGTGCTTCAGTCCGTAGAATCATTTGTAAATTAAGAGATAACGGACTCCTAGAATAGAATTATGGGGGCAGTCGGATCGTGTGATGTCGTGTTTGTCACGCCATCTTATCTACCGGAACTTAGTCAGGAATCAATAGGAACACTTATTTTGGCTGAGACTTTGAAGCAAAGTGGCTTTAGAGTAAGTATCGTTAGGTATTGGCAAGCCGATGCTCCATCGGAAGACTATATCGCTTTTAAGTCCAGTCTGCTTGAGAAGATTCTTGAATATGATTCCCGGATAATCAGTTTTTATTGTAGATGTGCAGAATATCATATCAACGTAGACCTGGCCAGGGCAATTAAGGAGCGATGCCCTCGTGTTATTGTAGTATTTGGTGGCCCTCATGCTGAGCTTACATGTGGGCCGACACTGAGAGCATTTAATTTTATTGACTACATTTGTAGAGGAGAAGGAGAGAATACTATTGTTCCCTTTGTTCGTCACGTTCTTGAAAAAGGAAAGGATGTACCATGTGTCGTGCCTGGTGTCGCATATCGACATGATGGATTAATCAGAGAAAATCCATTCCCAACATTTCTTCCAGACAATTATAAAAGGGAAGTCAATTACTATAACCTGATACCAGATGAAGTACTCAGACATTCCGAGATTTTAGGAATTGACGTTGGTAGGGGATGTCCGTTCAATTGTATTTTCTGTTGTACAAAAACATTTTGGAAACGGATATTTCGTTTTAGGGATTTAGATAACATCATTGAAGAAATCGAATATGTAGTGAAGAATTATGGTATTCATACATTCGCGTTCGAGCATGATCTGTTTACTACAAATAAGGAACGAATCCTCCATTTTTGCGAAAAGTTAGATGCTAGCAACATACAAATCAAGTGGAATTGTTCATCTAGATTAGATACAATAAATCAGCAGTTGATTGATAGGATGTATGAATCAGGATTGTATGCGCTATACTTCGGAATAGAGTCTGGGTCAGAACGCATGCAGGATATCATAAATAAAAAACTAAATTTAAAAAGAGCTCTACCTGTTATAGAGTACGCGACGAGGAAAGGAATAGAGGTGACTACGTCATTCATATATGGATTTCCTGAAGAAACAGAACAAGATATTGAGGATTCTTTGAAATTAATGTTTCGGCTTAGAACTGTAGGGGTGAAGAATGTACAAATTCATCGGTTGTCATTTGATCCTGGTACCGCATTATATAATGCTCATTGCCACGAGCTTACAATACCCACGGCAGATCCGTTCACGATGAATTATCACATTGCTGTAGAGCTTCTAGATTTGGTCAAGACATATCCAAAGGTATTCTCTTCTTTTTACGATTACCCATGTGCCCTAAGGGAAACTTTGAAGCACATTCAGCAGTTTAATATGTTATATAGTCTTTTCCCAAATACTATGGCATTAATCAGTGAGGCTTGTTTAGTTGAGGGTGTTAGACTATTTGATATTTACATTCTTTTTCATGAACTATGTAATAGCGTATTAATAAACTGTACCAAGGCTGAATTACAATTTTCTCATTATGCTTTTTTGTTTGAGTCGTTTATCAATAATTTCGTGTTAGATGACGAGAGAGGTGCTTTTTCCAAGCAAACGAAAATAAATGTGAATAGAGTATTCCATTTGGAGTGTCAATGGGTATGACAAGTTGGCGTTTGCGATTGTAATTGTCTGGTAAGACATTTTAAGCACGTGTGGTGGCCACGAATAGAGCATTAGCCTCTCTCGCATGAATTGGAGTGAGCGCTCCTTTAATAATACTATCAAATACAGGAGTTCCCATATTGTGGTTGAGTTCTTTGAAGAAGGTGTCGGTTTCGGGCGTGCCACCGAGTTCGAGGGTGTGGGTCAATTATGAGTACGAAGGGAGGCAGTTTGGAGAGGATTTTCCTCTCTTCGTCGTTCAAGCGTTTATCTCGAAATTGTTAGAAAGGCATAATCTCCGGTTCTATGGAGAATGGATGTTTCTCATCGCCAGGTTTAACCCTAACCGAGATCTTGCTATATTTTGGATAGAGTTTTTTCATGTCCTCCAATGAGATGTCCCAATTCTCAGAATAGAGAGCCCAGATGTCGCCAATGGAAGGATGGCGGACTAAAACACCTCTTTTCCCATAATGGATGACGCGAACTTCCACTGACGAACCAATTGCGTGCTCCTGCTCAAACGTATTTAGGGGGTTTTCTTCCTGTCGCTTTAGAGAAAGGTAGATAAGCCGTTTCTCATGGTCAACGAAAGAAACGAGAGCTCTTATTGAATCGCCAACCTGAATAGATTTGAACCTCTGAGATTGTTCGTATAGACGCCAATCCAGTTCGTTCTTATGAAGAAACCCATTCCCCACTTCCGGTATGGCCACGATGAAACCATTGTGAAGCTTTTTCTGAACGACACCATCAATAATCATTCCGGCGGTAAGATCCGAGTTGATTGCGGGTTTCTCCTGCAGGTCACGCAAACTGACCTTCATCTTCATCCTTACGTGATCGATTTTGATAATCTTGACGTCCAATTTTTGGCCGACATACAAGTATTCTTCAGGGTTGGCATCGGTACTGTCCCAAGTAATCATTGATTTATTCAACTTTGCAGAGAATGGACCGATACTCAAGAAAGCCTTGCTCTTGGTAATGAAGGTCACCACACCTTCGGCGCGTTGGCCTTCTTCATACAGATTCGGCTGGACATCGGAGGAACGGTCAATTTCCTGAGGAACTCTGGTAATAGTATGTGCTGAATCTATCATATTTTCGGCTTAAAATCCTCATCCCTGAAATCAAAATACTTGTGCAGGCTCTTTATCGCGTCTCTCCGGATGGCGGGGGTTATTTGGGAGCTGATAGTTGTCAAGGCATAATAAAGCATTCCGACATCATCTAAGTAACCGGTGCCAATCATTAGGTCGGGGATGAGATCTAAAGGGCTGATGAAATAGCCCAAAGCGCCTCCGATGATTATCTTGTCCTTCAACTTGACATCCTTTGATTTCATGATGCTTACCAAAAGAAGAACGTAGTAGACGCATTCCATTCCGGCGCTCTTTGCGAAGCGCGCAATCTTCGAAGATAGTTTCGCGTCATTGTATTGACCGCGGTACTTCTCCAAGGTCTTAGATTTGCTATTGTCGTTATTGGTTTTCATATGGATTTAATACTATATTAAAAATCGATTCTATCTTTCTATCAGCTTTTTCATTAGGCTGGTTCAAGGTATTGACCTTGCACGGTTTCCCATTTTTCTGCAAGAAAAGATTAGCTGCGGCCCTTGCATATTCCAGACTCGTCTTTCTGCCCCTTGCTCGCGTGAGGAAAGACGCCAGGAACCTTTGCTGTCCGTTCCATTTGATAGGGCGGGCGAAATTACCTTTCCCGGAGAATATTCGCTTAAACGCATCAAGGGGAGCCTCTCTCTCGTCGAGGTAATCATTGTCTTTAAATGTTTGGTAAAGACTGTTTAGTTGAGTTTCAGTCATGATACTGCCATTCTCGTTGGCGATGATTCCGGGCAAGGCCGGGAAGTAGCGGGTTTTCTCTCTTTCGTCACTAGGTTCATCTTGTCCCTTATAGGTAAAATCATGGGCCGGTAATGCTGGATTGTATACTCGATATTCGTCATATTGCTTCTGGACGATGTTTTTGAGATGATAGTTATTACCACATTCGCCGTTAAGATGCTTCCACATTAACCTGGAAACCGTTGTCACAGGCCCACGAAAGATGACGTCGAAGACTAGGCTGAGCAACTCCCCTTTGCAATACCATTGGAAGAAAAGCTTGTCCTTATCGCGGTTTGACGGTTGAATGCCAGCCGACCAGTTAATAAAGAATGTCTTGTATCCCAATATCATAAAAGGGCTAAAGTTCGATGTGGAAGAAGCTTCATCCAAAAAAGACGTGTCATATTCGCAATATACTTGTTCCAACTTGTCTCGAAGGTATCCTTTCAAGGATGCGATGCCATCATCTTCAACAAAGTCATCCGGGGTGAAACTAGCATAGGCGTTCACAAGCCCATCTTTTGGGGGCAAATCATTCAATTTATAAAGAGCTTTCATCTTTTCCAATAACAATCCCCTGTCGCATTGGGCAATGACCTCGTCTATGTCCTTTCCGTCGATGTAGGAAAGGTCAAGGCATTCAAGGAGTGCACTAAAATTCTCGTTCCCGTAATAGAGTGCTTCGCAGATCCCCTCGGTCACGATTTCGACCCTGGTTGCCCGGGGCAGTAACATAGCATAGTTGTATGCGTCTTCGACGACCTGCCTAAATGTGAACTCGGCCAGGGGGGAAGGAAGCCTAGAAATGAAAAGGTAGGTCGCGAGGGCTCTATCAGTCCACTTATCGATGATTGCAGAGTCTTTCGGAGTGATTGCGGAAGTAATCATATCGAGCGTTTTGTTTGCAAATATAGGGCCTAATATTTATATGTGCAAATTTAAGTATCAAAACATAAAATATGTAGAATATTGGCAAAATATTGTGATGTTTCCGAAATAATATGCTAGATTTGCAAGCGAGAACCAAATAATATGTCAACCAATATATTCTCGATATGAGGACGGGTAATATTCTTTCGGGGGTCTTGGAGTTATGATAATTTTGCCCATGAAACAAAAAAATAGCAGTATGGAAATTAAAAATCTTACAGACATCGTGAAAGGAATCACGGAAAAACTCACAAGTAAGCAGGCCGGTGTCATCAGCATGATAGCTGTCGGTATCGCAGGCTTGGCTACCGGAACCGTCTATCTGGTCAATGCAGGTTTGAAGGCCCTTTCGGAAGTGACCGCCTAGAAGGAGAAGTACATCCCTACTACAATTAAAATAAATAAAATTGGAAATGGAAAACAACAAAAAAGTCATTGGCACCCAGAGTTCCTCGGAAGCCTTGGAATACGGCAAGGACTTCGCTAACAAGATGAGCGAAAAGCTCAACGGTGAGCAGGCCGGTATCATCACGCTGGTCGCCGTCGGTATCGCTGGCCTTGCCGCCGGAACCGTATACCTGGTGAAGGCAGGATTGAAGGCTCTATCTTCGGAGAAGGCCGCCTAGCAGGAGGGGGCACTTCCACCCCTTCCTGCTTTCAAAGACCAATTAACAAATCAATACCATCTAGTCTATGATTGAAATTGAAAAAATGCTGGGCCCTCAGGTCCCCACTGAAATTGCAGAAACTTGCAAGACCATTGTTCGTAAAGGATTCGACATCGGCCACGTGCTCGGTGAGAAAGTGAACGAATGGATCGATTCTTTTTTTGACAACCTTAAATAGTTATTATGATGAATCCTGAAATCGCAAAAGTCGTAGTAAAGCTCCTTATCGGCGCAATCGCAGCAGCCTTTGGTGGCACCCTTCTCGAACACGGCGCGAAAGACGCCTCGAAAATAAAGGGTTGGAAGAATGCTTAGGGGGTGGATAATTGTCACTTGCCCGCATTGCGGCAAGACCTTCGTGGCCCCGGATGTTGAGTGGGCGGCAATAGTCCTTTCTGCTCCTGTTACCTGCCCACATTGCCGACGGGAGGTGAATCCCAATGGGCATAAGGGATTATGGGGGATCCTACAGGGCTGGTTCTCGCAGCGGAAATCATTTCGCCCCAAATCCCATCAAAGCCTTAGATAGTGACCAAGTCATTTTTACATGAAGACAATCACAACTTACAACCTGGGCCCGGCGTGGGCCATGATCAAAGTGGAACTGCGGACGTTTGACGGGGAGAGCATGGAGGACCTGCGGGTGGTGTCGATGGACACGAACAAGGCGATCCGTTCGGATGATGTGCCGAGGGGCATCTTCTATCCGGGTGCTTACGAGAAGGACCACAAGCAGCCGCTGGTGATACTGCTCAATGAGCGGAGGCCGGAGCGTTGGTTGACGAACGTCCTGCCGCACGAGCTGTGCCATATGATCGGCTTCCTGTGCAAGCGCTTCAACACCGAACCGCGGAGCGAGAATGCGGCCTACACGATGGGTTTCGTGATGGAAGACTTCTGCGAGAAGTTGACGGAATACATGAAGACCATCCCGATGGACCCGGCTCCCAGCAATGTGGAACTGGCAGGGGAGAAGGTGGACTTCCAGACGGCCGACTGACCCATTATAGAAAATCTATTATAGAAATTCTATAATAGAAACTCTATAATAGAAATCCTATAATTCCGCCGTCCCACCTATGGCTCTGTTTATCAGTCAATTACACAAAACTCCCTGGTGCAAATGTACCAGGGAGTTTTCATTAAGGTGCTAATAATCAGCAGGTTGACCGAGACGGCCAGGCCCGCCAGCGACGGCCTAGACCAGGTGCTGAGCCACAAACTTCCTCACCTCCTCCTTCAGCGCCTCGGCTGCGGGGGAGTCGAGGATTTCGATCTTGTCGGCGAGCATGAGGTAGTACCAGCGGAGGGGGCCGAGGCCGTGGACGGTGGTGGAGAGGATCCAGTGGGTGTCATCTTCCTGGTAGAGCTCGTTTTCGGGGAGATGGCGGGCGCCGGCGAAGTGCTCGACCAGGTAGTTGTAGGCCATCACGTCGAGCCGGAGGCGGACGGGATAGTCGTGGTCCTTGTCCACCCAGCTGAAGACGTCGGCCTCGCAGGGCTTGAAGTCGTGGTTGTATTCCGGCTCGGGGACGTCGGTGTCCACCTCGGTGATGCGGGAGAGGTTGAACTGCTTGAAGTTCCGGTCCTCCAAGTCGAAGCACCACACTTTCTCGTCGTCATAGAAGAGGTTGATGGGCACGACGAGCCGGTCGCGGACCTCGCCGCTGTTGCCGCTCGCGTACCCGCGCAGGTACACCTTGTGCTTCTTGTCGATGGCTTCCTGCAGCCGGACCAGGTGGGAGATGTTCCGGTCCACGCGCTTGAGGCTCATCAGGCGCCGGCGCTTGCCTTCCTCCGTCATCGGCAGGGTCTGGTTGCCGTCGCGGACATAGGCGGTGCCCTCTGCCCATGTGCGGTCCTTGTACAGGTACGCGATCTCGTATTCCGCCGGTTTCACGGTGATGCGGATGGCGTCCGCGTCCTCGGTGGGTTCGATGGTGATGTTGTCCTGCAGGGTATCCTTGAAATAAATCTTCTTCTCCTGCTGGAGGAAGAGGACAAAATGGTCGATGGTGTCGGGGATGGAGACTTTGTGTCTCAATAGCCGCTGTGCGCGACGAAGGACGAAATCTGAGTTCTGAAGAAACCAGCGCATGTCGCCGTCCAGGCCCCGTCCTTCTGCGGTGATGGGATCGCCGGAATCGTTCACGCCCAGGAACAGGACGCCGCCGGCCGCGTTCAAGAAGCCGCACACGGCTTCGAACACCTGGCCGCGGCCCTGGTAGTCCAGGTCGGGCCCGCGGCCGTCGTTCCGCATCACATAGGAGGACTTGAACTCCACCTCGTTGCCTTCGCCGAGGCCGTACTTGCCCGTGACGCGGGAGCCGGAGGCGCGGAAAGCGTCTTCCACGCCCAGCAGGTGACACACGCGTCGACGGACGGTGTCGGGCTTGACCGACACGACATCGGGTTCCTCGCGGGACGTCTTGGCGGCTGTGAGCAGATGGGCGATCCGGCCGGCAATGCCGGGCTCCCCGAGGAAGGCCTCCGGGGCCGCCCCGGGATACAGGCAGGCGATTTCCGCCGGCGCATTGTCCAAGGTGCGGACCGTCTTTCCCTGGGCGTACAGAATCTTCCGCTGGAGGATGTCGGCCCGGCGGGCCAGTTGGTCCGCAAGGGCCTGGTTCTGCACGGCCTCTGCCAGGAAACGGGCGGCGAGGAGCGTGCGGTAACGCTCCAGGGCGCCGACGGTGGTGAGTTCTTCCAGTTCCTTCAACAGTTTCACGACCCGCTCCGAGCCGTCCGGCCGGGATTCGGCCTCCGCCGGCGCTTCGACCTGGATGAACGCCTCCAGGAGACTCTCTTCGTCGAAGGGTTGTACAGTTTGGCCGGAGCCGCCGGTTTCGTCCACGTCGACATTGATGTAGAAGTCCTCCTGGCGGAATTGGACGCTGACTACGTACAGGACGGCCTCGTCGTCGGCTTGATACCCTTCCCGGATCCGGGAGATGCCGAAGAAACCGCCGGCGGTCATCCAGAAGATGCGCTGCTTGCTCTCATCGACATACAGGACACGTCCCTTGAAGAACAGATTGTTGCGGCGGGCGCTTTCCGCGCCTTGGACGGCAAATGCCCGGTAGGCTTCCCGGATGGAAATGCCGATGCCGTCCGCATCAGACTCCACGCGGGCGCCCGCGATGAAGTCGTTTGCGTACAGATACGGGAGAAGGTCCCGGACATCGGTCCCGGCGACCAGGTCATCGTTGAAGAGCGGCATCTCCTCCGCATCCTCCCCGACGGGCTTGCACCAGAGATGGCCTTCGGCATCCTCGCGGATGTCCGTGACGGTCACCCGGTCACCCTCCGTGAGGGTTTTCCGCCGGGGGATGATGCGGCGCTGCGCCTGCACGAATTCCTCGGCGAAATCGCCGAGCTCATCCGCTTCGTTCCGGTCGGTTGCCTTCAGGCGCTCCTCCCGGACATTCCGGGTGGCGACTTCCACTTTCCCGTCCGCCACCATGAAAGCGGTAGCGCGGTTTTCCGTCCGGTCGGTCGTGGAGATGGTGACAATTCCGTCCTTGCAGGACACGAATCCTTTCCCGGCGTACGAGAAAGGAGAGAGGGGTCTGTTCCGTCTGATGCTCATAGGGCAAAGATACGGAAAAAATCACCCCTTTTACCCCCATTCCCCCAGAAAACGGACGCGCCTTCCGTCGGCCGTCCCACCCAACCCGCTGACTGTCAGCGCATTAACGAAAACTCCCTGGTACATTTGCACCAGGGAGTTTTGTGTAACTGGCTGATAGCCAGGGAAATGGCCGGGACGGCTACTTCACCTCGAAGTCAAGCGCCTGGAGGTCCGCGTCGGCGGAGGAGGAGCCGTAGAGGATCTGGTACTTGCCGGGCTTGATGGCGACGCCGTCGTTGCCGTCATAGTAGGCGAAGGCGTCCGGGGCGATGTCGATGGTGACGCTGGCGGTCTTGCCCGGGTCGATGGACACGCGCTGGAAGCCCTTCAGGGCCTTGATCGGCGCATCGGGATTGTCGAGGGCCTTGACATAGACCTGGACGACCTCGGTGCCGGCGCGGTTGCCGGTGTTCTGGACGGGAACGGTGACCTTCACGCCCTTGCCGGCCTTGACGGAGGACTTGGAGAGCTTGCCCTGGCCGTAGGCGAAGGTGGTGTAGCTCAGGCCGAAGCCGAACGGATACTGGGGCGTGCCCTTGAAGTAGCGGTAGGTGCGGCCTTCCATGTTGTAGTCGAGGAAGTCGGGCAGCTGGTCGGTGGAGGCGTAGAAGGTGACGGGGAGCTTGCCGGAAGGGTTGCAGTCGCCGTTCAGGACTTCGCCCACGGCCTGGGCGCCGCCTTCGCCGCCGTACCAGGCCTGCAGGATGGCGTCGCAGTCGTCCACGATGGGCGCGAAGGCCAGGGCGGAACCGGAGCAGTTCACCAGGATGACCGGCTTGCCGGTGGCGCGGAGGCCCTTCAGCAGGCGCTGCTGGACGGCCGGGACTTCGATGTCGGCCTTGTCGCCGCCTTCACCCTCGAGGGCCGGGGAGATACCGCCGACCATGATCCAGGCGTCCACGTCGCCGAACTGCTTGGCCAGGGCCTCGACGTCCGGGAGGTTGCGCTCGCACATCTGCGCGCTGAACATCGCAAACGGGGAAGAACCCTTCACATATT
>JAEEGJ010015131.1_pt1 | contig 18092 bp, 13 predicted proteins | sample 8958761 | NCBI WGS metagenome assembly JAEEGJ01 (sample SAMN16246546, study PRJNA631951) | gut metagenome | biome: gut microbiome; feature: rumen; material: RS-attached | host: Bos | place: Iran: Karaj | collected 2018-10
TACCGCTGCCAGTCCCATCCAGCCAACAGGGCCGGTGATCCGGATCATACTGTCCAGTTTGTCAGGGGAACGGAGCTTTTCCAGGGCCTTGGGATTGAAGATATTATCGTTGCTCACTTCGTTCCACCTCCCTGTACTATCACGGTTGCCCGCATCCCGTCCTTCAGGCCCTCCATACCGGAAGTGACTACAACTTCGCCCTCCTTAAGGCCTTCCAGGACTTCGATGAACTGACCGTCGTTAGTACCTGTCTTTACCGTTCTTTCTTCAATGGTGTTATCTTCTTTCGCCACATACACCCGGGTATGGTTGCTGTCTGCCATAGCGTCCAGAGGAACGGACAGCGCGTCACGACCTGTACGGACCTGCAAGGTCACGTGCCCGTAGGTCTGGGGTTCCAGCAAACCGGACCGGTTATCCGCCTGCCACATCACATTGCGAAGGGCAGCCGGTTCCGACACAGGCGGCGTAATTTCCGCAACTGACGCAAGAAAGCGCTGTTCACTGCCCATGTTTCCTTTCTCATAATTCGTGCCATAGGCTTTCTGGAAATCCCGGTTGCTGAAAATCAGTTCCGCTTCCAGCCCCTGCACCAGATGCCCGGCAATCTTATCGTCAACCGGCGTAGCAAAATAGAGTGTGCGGAAATCACCGACCAGAGCCAGGGATGTTCCGCTCTGCACATAGGCGCCCGGCTGCCGGTACAGCCGCAGCACCTGACCGTCCAATGGCGCGGTGACACGTTGCCGGGCTTCCTGGATACGCAGGCTTCCCAGCTTGGCCTCCGCCACATCAAGAGCCGCCACCGCAGCCCGGTATGCCGCTTCCGCATCGTCAAACTGCTGGGCGGAGATGGCATCCTTCTGTTTCAGCAATAAAAACCGCTTATACTGGTTTTCCTTGCCGTGTTTCTCTGCCTGCGCACTGAGTATGTTTGCCTCTGCCTGCTGGATCTGCAGCGGCAATTCTTCATTTTCAATCACAAACAAGGTATCGCCTTTACGGACAAAACTGCTCTTGGGCGTAAGACAGGAAATGATGCGCCCGTCAGATAACGCCACTGCATCCGCCATATCTTTGGAATAAAAATTGATGGCGGTCAGCGTAACCCTGGGGCGGATAAAACGCACGGCAGCCCTGGATCCCTGCAATTCCAGGCTGCGTTCACTCATGCGTTTGGCGATTTGGAACTCACCCCGCTCGTTCAGCCACGCGCCGTATAATATTATGGTCAGCGACAGAGCGAGCACAATACCCAGCCCTATCATAAAATACTTTTTCATAAGTACCCCCGAAAACCGTACGCGTAATAAACAAAATAAACTTCAGAAAAATGTTGTCAATATGACCAAAAGGGTTGCGAACACCTGCATTCTCATCAGGCTACAATACATCAGTTTATTATAACACAACAATACCGGAAGCAACAAACTATCTCTGTCACATCCGGTAATTTACTTAATAAAAACAAAATATGCTTTTGTGTTTTTTTATCAAATTAACAACTCCACTTGCAATTATATATGCAGTATCCTGTTACTATATATGCAATATACTGTTACACGAAGCGCTGCTTTTATACTCCTCTTACAGTTTTATTGTTTCAGCTTTCCTGCGTCCCTGTCAATGGGCAGAGCCAGATATTCCGGCCCGATGTGGAGTAAAAGGTTTTCCTGCTCCAGCCATGCCAGCGCGTCCCGGATTCTTGCTTCTTCATAATGATCCGCAAGAGCTTTCATCAGTTTTTCTTCCTTCATCACATTCCGGCAGGCCCGCAGTACCTCTGCTTCGACGCCCTGCAGATAATACATGGGCCGGTGTGCTATCAGACGGGTATCCAGAATTTTTACCAATGCTCCTTTGTCCTTCATGTAGAGAAGCTGGCGCGTCCTGTTCCATGTTTCGGACAGTCCGTACAGGGTTTCATAGGCGGATCCCAGCTGCCGGTAATCATAATACCGGGCCAGTTCTGCCTCATCAACCGGTGCGAACAGGTGGGCCGTGCGACGGATAAAGTCCTCGTTGGGGAACACAAAATCGTAGCCCCGGTCCGGTCGCAGGGCCGGGACGGAGTCATCCGGATGCCGCATGTAATCGCTGTAGCGATGGAACATGATATGGGTGACGGTGTTGGGAGCGGACAGGTGCATGATCTTAGGCAGTACCCCGTTAACTTCCCGGCAGAGTTCTTCCGTTTCTCCCGGCGTACCGGTCAGGATGTACCACAGCACGTTTATCCCGTGGGCGTTACAATGTTTCAGGGTCTGCACCTGCCGGATGGCGGTAACTCCCTTGCCCATCAGGCGCAGGATGCCATCGGAAAAGCTTTCGATACCCGCCTGCACCCAGAAGAAACCGGCTTCCGCCAGATGTTTTGCGTCTTCTTCCGTCATATTGGACTTGATTTCCGTAAACAGCCTGAGCATGTTATTTCGATACGCTTCCCGTTGCAGCAGCGCGGAAGGCAGCTCTTTCTGATGAGTTAAGCTCAGGATATTGTCGGTAAAATAACATTGGGCGCCGGGATAACGGCCGGCCAGTTCCGCCAGTTCATCCGCAAACCGGTCTGTACTTTTTGTCCGGTACAGATGGGCGGTACTGCCGTTCAGCCCGCAGAAGCGGCAGGGATGCCGGGCAGCCCACCAGCAGCCCCGGGAGCCTTCTGCCGTAACGATAAAATGCCCTTTCATCTGGGGCAGCAGCATATCCCTCTCCCGGAAGTAGTCGCTGAAATCCGGCAGCGGCAATGCGTCCAGGTTTTGCGTGACGCTCGCCGGAGCACACTTCTGTCTGGTGCGGGATACCACGCCGGGAGGCAGTTCACCGTCCGGCACAGCGCCGTCCCGCAACAGCCGTGTGCATAATGGCGCGATGGTTTCGTCCGCCTCGCCGGTAAAAACGTAATCAAAGGCTTCGATATGTTCCGCCAGCGCCGCTCCCGCGTCCCCTTCGCAGTTGGCGCCGCCCGCTAAAACCAGGGGGGCGTCTTTTTCCTTTTTCAGCCGACGGGCCAGGGCAATCATGGCGTTGTGCTGCTGGAACATGGAAAGGAATGCCACGATCTTCGGCCGCTGCGCCATGACGCGGGCACAGGCTTCATCCAGCCAGGCCTCTGCCATAGCGTGGGCTTCCTGAAACAGGGACAGACTGTGCAGGGTATCCTCCCGCTGACTGCCGGCAAAGACCTTCCCCGGAAGATGTTTCCCCTGCATCCAGCGTATGTAGTCGTCAAAAGAGGCAAGGGTTTTGCCGTGGGCCGCCTCCGCAAAAATCGTCTCGCAGGCAAAATAATCATGACCGTAACCGATGGTGCATACCTGCATGATGCTTCTGTATTTCTCCAACCCGATGCGACTGGCATAATAGAGATACTCATGTTGCACACGGCTCTTAATCCCTGCCCGTAACAGCACCGACTTGAACAGGGCCAGGGTCAGGCAGGGCATATATTCGTCGCAGAAGGGCATGGCAACAAAAAGCACATCTACCGTGCCTTCCCGGTTCATTCCCATAATAAACCTCCTGCATTATTGATAGAAAAAACGCCTGCCGTGAAGGCAGGCGTAAAAAACAATAACAACTCAGCAGTCCTTCAGCGTGCCGCATTTGAAGGCACAGCCTTGGATCATGTAGCAGGTCTTGACGCCGCCGGCCACTTTCTTCAGCTGGTTTTCGTCCAGTTCAAAGTCGGCCATTTCCGCCATGAAGGCTTCGGCTTCTTCCTTAGTCAGTTCAATGCCACCGGTTTTGGCAAGAGCGATCAGCTCGTCCGCGCTTTTGCACTTTACAGCAGCCATGATCATTTCTTTTGTGAGTTCTTTTTCGTTAATCGGCATGATGATCCCCCCTAAAATAATATAAAAATATCAAAGCAGCTTTTATTATATTGCGAAACTATTATATACGAAAAAAGCTAAAAAGTCCAACATTCTAACTGCATATTTAATTATTATCTCTGCCAGTCGCCGCAGGAAGAATGCCTGCTTCATTGATGAGATCGAACATAACCTTCTGGCTGGTAGTGGTCATCAGCATTTCCCGCTCCGCCCCGGTGAACCGGGAAAGCGGACCCGCCAGCGAAACAGAAAGCTCGTCCTCGCCCGTTTCCTCCCACTTCTTGCCTACAATCCGGGACGCCACATAGGCAAAAATCTCCTTTGCCTCGCCGCAGTGTTCACTGAAATAGCTGCCGTGCTCCCGTTTCGCTTCCGGTGCGCAGCCGCCCCTGCAGATAAAGATGTAGGGGCAGGTCTGGCACGGTTTCATAAGGTCCGCAGTGCGGGTACGCCATTTCGCCTTGCCGAAGTTGAAGAAGAAGCGGCCCGTCTTCACGTCCGTAAAGCCCACGGCCTGCTCTTCCATAGCCACCAGATCCCAGCAGGGATAAATCAGCCCGTCGGGGCCGACACCGATCATCCCCTGTTCCGCGCCGCAGAACGCAGGGGAAAAGCTCGGGTAATCTTCTTTCTTCATAGCGGCAATCAAACCCTCCAGGGGCATGGAATACTGGCTTTGCCTCTCCATGGCATCAACAGGGGGAAAACCCGCCGCTAAAATGGCATCCAGCACCTGCTGCTCCGTCACCTTTGTCGGCGAGCTTTTATCTTCCGATACCGCCTTAAAGTAATAGGAGAACAGTCCCTTTCGTTTGGGAACGGGTTTTCCGGCTTTGACTGCCTCCTGCCGTTCCCTCCCGGCCTTCGCTCTTTCTTCCCGGCATGTCTCATGCAGCCCACGGGCCGCCAGATCGTCGATCAGTGCTTTGATACCGCCGATGTTATCCCCGTTCACGTTCACCCGCAGGCTGATGTCAACGCCGTGCTCAAGAGCCAGCGCCACGTTTTGCAGAATCCGGTCATAAGTAGGCACGCCGTCCCGGTGGAGCCGGCGCCGGTCATTCAGACTGCCCACACCGTCTACCGTAATCTGCAGCCTCTCAAACCCGAACTCCTCCAGAAGGCCGATGTAAGCATCCAGGTCGTAGCCGTTGGTAATGGCGCTCAGCGACAGTCCCATGGCTTTCGCATGCTCGCAGATGTTCCGTACCGTAGACATATTCTCTTTCAGCAGCGGCTCACCGCCATAAAGGGTGCAGTCTCCCACTTTGTAGCCCTGATCCCGCTGCTTCTGAAGCGCGGCAAAGACCGCCTCTATCATTTCGGGCTTCATTTCATGGCCCAGCCACTCCTGTCCCCGTGTCAGGCGATGCCGTTCGAAGCAGTACGGACAGCGGAAGTTGCAATCGTAAGTGGGCAGGATTACCGGTCCCCTGCCGCTGTGACCGATCAGTTTGTTCCAAATGCGGCCGAGCAGCCGCGCGTCGGCCAGTTCTCCTGCCTCATCCTTCCGGGTGATATGACCGCGCTGGGCCAGCCGTTCTCTCATGGCAAAAGGAATTGCCGCAAAATTTTCTTCGCGGATCTTTGCCGCAATCTCCGCGTCCACCACATCAATTGCGCCGTATAAACCGTTCACCAAAAGCGTTTTGCCAGCTATTTCTTTGTCGTCCCTGCCAATCAGCGGCAAGAATATTTCGTATGTACTGGTTCTCATGAAAAGCCTCCCCATATAAATCTTTATATATTATACATGATATTCTCAAAAAATATACTTCTTCCAAGTATAAATAAACTCACAAAAAGAAACAGTACCAATTGCCTGCTTTATTTTCCCCTGTTGCCGATCTTTTCCGCGATGCTTGTTCCGGAAAGAACGGAAAGCAATTCGTACTTTATAGCTTTATCTGCCAGCAAATTCCGGAGAGGATATGTCTTGCCATTATCTCCGGACAGGCACTTCCTCTTCTCCGTCAGGAAGCTCCTTATTTGCTCTTCCAGAACATCCAGAACCGCGTCTACGGACCGGTACACGGTCTCCCTTTCCCAGGGAAGCACGCCCCGGCAGTAATAGGAAAGCCTCCCCGTACAGCGTCCCGTCCCCTTTTCCAGCCCGAAGAACAGCCGCTGCCGCTCCGCGCTGAAATTACCAAAGGCCGCAATCTGTCCTGCCGCATCCGCCACAATTTCGTCAAGGGCATGGTTCTGCATATCTCCAAACAGCCGCAGCATTTCATAGTGAGCACATTCGTGGGCAAGCCGCAGCCGGAAAGAGCGCTCCAACCAAACCCCTTCTTCCAGGCCAAGCTGTTTGGCCGGAATATTGCTGTAGGGCGCTTGTCCCAGAAGGATTACGCGATGGCCGTTGATTTTGTCTGCCCGAGCCACCAGAGTAAAAGCGTTCACTGTAATCGGGAAATCTGATAAAACATTCCGGCCGTTCAGCAACGCTTCCACGCTCCGGAAGTCCTTTTGATTCTCCGTAGTAATAACCGGAATAGGGCCTCCCAGGGTTTCTTTTAGAAAAATACGAAGCGCGTCTTTGTCTTTCAAAGGAAATATCTTATTGTTCCTGCCGGAAATTTCCGTCAAAAAGTCCAGCGCCTCTTTTCCTTCTGCCTCTTTCCAGCTTGCAACAAACGTTTCCGCAGGCAAAGGAAGAACTGACGGCATTTCCGGTATTGAATAGCTGTGGGACAGGTATTCGTCAACTGTTTTCATGCTTCACCTTTACTTTCCCTGCCACCCTTATGAAAATCTATTCCTCAATGGGCAGCCGGAAAGCCATGTTACTTTTTTACATAAATCGAGTATTCATGATTCAGGACCACGGTACTTCCCGGTCTTACCTTTTTGCGTTTTTCTTTTAAAACGACCCCGTCCATGGTCACATGACCCTGCTCTACCTCATAAGAGGCCTGACCGCCGCTTTCCACAACGCCAGCCAGCTTCAGCAGCGAAACAGCCGGAATATATTCTGTGTCAATTTCTATTGTTATTTCTTTCATAGGTCCTCCATTCTGTACCAAGACATACAGTCATCCAGAATACGTTTGGAACATTCTGTCATCCGGCAGAGACCACCGGCAGTCTGTCAGCTCCGCTTCTATCTGACTAGTTATTGCTGCCAGAAATAAAGCACAGGGTGTACTCCCCATATTCGCAGAACATAAGGTCAAAAACAAAGAAGAAGGGAGATAGTCCGTCGGGGCCTTCCAATTCCTCCCTCAGCTTTACATTATTGTCAAAGACGGTCACACGGACAGGCAAACCAAACAGGCTTTTCGTTTTTTCAGCGACGGCTTCGCAACTGTCCTCGCCGCTTACATTTTTTAATGTTTTCTCAAAACCTTCCTCCGCCGGAACCAGTTTTGCCCTTCTGTTTTTAATTTCATAAAAGTCATAGAACTCTTTCAAATAATCCTCTTCGTACAGAGGTTTGACAGCGACCTCATACCGCATCGCAAGGTCATCCAGCAGTTTCAGTTTTGCTTTCCAATCCTTATCGGCAATCATGTCGCAATCCCTCCTCTGATCTTTACGTAAAGCAACAGAAAAAACGGCAAAGTGATGACCGCCTTCTGTAATTCCCGGTTTTAACAGTTACCCAACGAAATTGCTCAGTATAAAGGCGGTGAGATTTTTTCCGGTCTCAATCCGGTGTGGGGATCCACATAATACTCCAGGGTAGTATCACGGTTGCCTTTACAAATCCTGTTGATGATTTCGTCTACATTATCTTTTTCTTCCACAACCAGTACAACCGGATGCTCTGCGCCGTAATCCAGCCGGATTTTAAAAACCGGCAGACCGATGCCGCAACCGCCTCCCCGGATACGAATGGCGGAAGGCTGGCTGCGTACACTTTTTATCTGTGAGAACGGAAGGTAGCGCCCCTCAAAATAAACCGCTTTCTCTGAAAAGTCGTAACCTTCAATTATAACGGAACCCTCACGGTCTGTTTTTACGTCCTCAATTTCGCTTCCTTCAACAACACATTCCCATGTATGACCGCTGTCAATCGTATCAAAGAATCTCTTAATTCCCGACAACGTAATCATGATACTTAATCCTTATTAAACGTAAGGCCTTTATATAAAACTCACAGTCTGTTCCAGGCTTTTCCGGTCGGTATGCTTGGGAAGCGGCCCAATACCTTCCGCTGCATATCCCAGGTCCATCAGCATCAGGATTTCTTCGTTCTCCGGCAGACCGAGCGCTTCCGCCAGTTTTTCCGGATCAAAGAAATTCAGCCAGCAGCTGTCTACCCCTTCGTCCGCGGCTGCCAGAATCATATGCGTCGCTACAATCGTTGCGTCTTCCGCGCCGGAATTACTCTTGCCGCCCGGATAGGTGAAGACATCGTTCTTATTGTAGGCGACGACAAGCACGGTGGGCGCGCCATAACGACACGGCGTTGCCGCGTCAATTTTGGCAAGAGCCTCATCGGAACGGATTACATAGATATGCTGCTCCTGCAGATTCTTTGCGGTCGGAGCCAGCCGCCCCGCTTCCAGAATTGCATTCAGCTTATTATCTTCCACCTGCCTGCCGTTGAATTTTTTGCAGGAATAACGGTTTTTAATTACTTGCTTAAATTCCATTTTTCACACTCCTGTCCAATATAATATTACTATCTCATTGACCTGAACTTTTTATTATTATACCACAAAAAAGAGGTGACCTTATCAGCCACCTCTGATTTAATTATTCATTTAGAGTAAACACCATACCGTTTTAATCGTTTCAGTTGAATATTGCGGGCCGCACAGACACGTCCACGAATCTGCGCCGACGTTTCTTCCGCCTCCGCTGCCCGCAGGTCTTCATATTTAACCCGGGGCACATGCACCTGCAGGTCGATACGGTCGGACAAAGGACCGGATATTTTTCGCTGATACCGTTCGATTTCAAAGGGACGGCAGACACGTTCTTTCGGCTCGTCACCAAAAACTCCACAGGGACAAGGGGCCTACTTACACTTCGGAGACACAAAGGAAGCGGGTAACACCCTGCCAAAAGCCCCGTAGAATCTATATTCTACGGGGCTGAACTGTTATCAAAATTCACGGTTTTTTAAATTTACAAGTTTAATTTTTTCGTTTTAGTTATACGCTGACGCATTTAACTAAAACCCGTTTGATATTATCTTTCTTTATTGAGATAAACCGGAATTGCTGGCTTAACAGTACTCCATTATCGCCGTATTGTATTACTATGCAAGAAGCTCAACCTCGTTATTCTTTATGCTCTCCCCCATTTTAACAACCACCCATGTTTTTATGTAGTTAAGCATATATGGATACGTCTTCCCATCTATTAAAACTTTTAACATAGAAAAACTATCAAATTCCCTATCAAGTGTTAACACCTGATACCCTGTTTATAAAACCTCTTAATAATTATGTACTTCTATAAGTGAATCCACGATACTATAAATCGGGGGTCATTACGTCTTGCCTAATTATACGTTGCCCGTGACAAAGAGCGATTCATTCTTTGATTCATCTTGCCGAAATCCGCTAAATGAATCAGAAACAAAGGGATCCGCAAAATCCAGCAAAGCATTCTGAACAGAAGCCTTGTTCAATATGCCGGCGCCGCTGTCGGTTACGGTTGATGACGGCGTACCGTCATAATAATCTGCAGACTGTTTTGCCAAATAACGAAGGAGCATATAACCGCCGGAGTAATAGTATTTCTTGTCTTCTTCGCTCAAAACCACGTCGTGGTTAAACAAATACTGTTCCAAAAAATCTGCCTTGACTGTCCTTGCCAGTTCAGCAATACTGTAAGCCCTGAAATCGTCAATTCCATGAACTAATTCAGCCGAGCCTTCCTTGAAATATTCGGGAAGATTCGAAAATCCGGTAATATTTGCCGCCATGGCAGCATGGGTAAGTTCATGGGCAAGAATACGGTCTAAATTAAAATACTCATCTGAACCTTCAATCGGATATCTGCCGTTTACATCTTCAAAATCAAAATTTTCAAAATGATGCATATTGATTTGCAGTCTCAGTTCAATTGATTCACCCTGTTGCGGGCCATCTTTATATTTAGCCCATCTTACACTGGCTAACGTATCACTATTATCATTATAAAACTTAACATCGATATCATTTACTGTCGTACCCTCTTCGGTAAAGCTTAAACCATACGATCCTTCAACAAGATTCAGCCCTTCTTCAGCCCACCATGTGTTAATCCTGTCTAAGATAGCGGTTTGCTTTTCGCTATCGGTTCCTTCATTAGCGAACCATGAGACAAAATTTACTTTGGGGTCAGCATCACTTGTGTCTAAATTTGGACATACTGATTCTTCCCAATGAAATGTCAGGCCCTTAATCGTTGCCGTATCTGTTGTAACAGGTACCAAATCGCCAATGTTTCCGCTTTCCGGTACAATACTCACAGCAGTTTTGACTTCAGCACCTCCTGCATCAGCGCCGTTAATCGCACCCGTATCTTCATTATGCAAATTAATACCGCAGTAATTTATCAGGAAGTTATCCAGCGTACTCCCCTCAATTACATTATGATTCAAAATATCTGATGAAGAACCGCCGTAGTTTCTGACATCACCAACAAATTGTTTAATTAATGAATCCCATGTAGTAAAGACACCGTTTGAAGCATAATTAACAGCTGCACCTAATGCATCACGAACTGTCTGCTCCGAAAGTATTGCCGTAGGATAGTCATCCAAAGCTTTCATCAAGCTCTTGATTACACTCTGCTGTGTAATCCTGGGATTCACAGAGATTTCCCTATTTGTTGCGTCCGTAAAGGTTACGGCATGTGCGGCCTGGTTCTGAATGGTAACCGTAGCCCCGCCGGAAAGGGTCAGCACAACGTCCGTGCCGGACACGGCGCTGCCGGTAACGAGATCCGTCTCAAAACGCAGCACATCGGTTCCGTGCTCATAATCCGTAATCATATGGTTCCCCGTGGGATTAACAAAGATAAAGTTGTCAGCGCCCTGTCCGCCTGTCAACACAGATTCTTTGCAATCGCCCACATAGATTGTGTCGGCGGAGAATTTATCCGCGTCCAGGCTGCCTGTAAAGTCAGAGCCTAAGGCGATTGCGGAACCTGATACAGTAAAGCTGCCGTTTTTATCTTTCAGGCTGAGTTCCTTATTTACGGCATCCAGCAAGGTCACGCTTCCCCCATCTACAGTAAATACTACATCTTTGTTATTGTTATCCACAGCCATGCCGCTGAAATAGCCGTCGGAAACCTGCAAAGTGTCCTGGCCTGCAGTGTAGTCGGTCACAATGTCGACGCCGCCGGTATATACAAACGTATCCTTCCCCGCTCCCCCAGTGAGCATATCATTTCCTGCGCCGCCGGTGATGACGTTATTCTGGCTGTTTCCGGTAATGCCCAGGCCGCCTGCGGCGCTGCTTCCATCTATGGTAACCACCGTGGACAGATATGCGTTGCTGTCCAGAACACCAGAATAATCCGAACCCAGTGTAATCGCTTCTGCAGAAACCGTATAGCTGCCGTTGGTGTCTGTCATTGATATAGTCTTGTCGGTTGCTCCTTCCAGGGTCACTGTGCCGCCACCGGCTGTGAAGACAAGGTTCCCCCCGTCAGTGTTTGTTTGCGAAACAAATCCGTTGGTGATTTTCACTGTATCTTCGTTCTGCGTATAGTCTTTGATCACGTCGTTTCCTTCGCCGGCGCCGTAAACAAAGGTATCGTTGCCGAATCCGCCGTACAGCGTGTCGTTGCCGGCGTTGCCGATAAGGGTGTCGGCGCCGCTGAGGCCGTACAGGATATCGTCACCGGAAGTGCCGGTCAGGGGATCGTCGTTGTCAAAAGTGCCAATGACCACGGCAAAATCTCCATCGTTATAATCCTTAAACGCAATGGTTTTTCCGTAAGCGGAGGCAACGTTTACGATTCCGTCCGTGCTCAGCTCCAATGCAACTGAATAGCCTGCCCCGGTATCAAGGGAAGAGCCGGTAACATGCATATCATCGGCAAAACGTACAAAGTCTTTGCCGACTTCGAAATCACTAATTGTATTATTGCCTGTATAGTCTTTATCAAAGACAAATGTATCGTTTCCTTTGCCGCCGCTCAGCGTATCATTGCCGGCGCTGCCATAGAGTGTGTCATTGCCGTTGCCGCCATATAACGTATCATTGCCGGCACCGCCGTACAGCGTGTCATCATTGTTTCCGCCATTAATGACGTTATCCAGCGCATTGCCGATAACGGTTACGCCTTTTGCCTGGTTTGCCACGGAAATCGTTTTCACCGTATCAAAGTACACGTTAGCGTCCATCTTGCCTGTATAATCGTCATATACTGTAATGGTGTCTTCCGTTACCACATGAGTTCCACAGCCATCTATAATATTTATAGTCTGCCCCTTCGCACCTTCCAGAGTCACGCTGCCGGAATCGGTTGTGAAAACCGCGTCATTGCCCACGAACTCGGCTTTTTTTATGAAACCGTTGGTAATTTGCAACGTATCAGGCTGACCATTATTATTAAAATTCTTAATGATATCGTTGCCCTCTCCGGCAACGTAAATAAAGGTGTCCGGGTATTCCCCGCCATACAGGATATCATCTCCGGCACCGCCGTTCAATGTGCCATTGCCGTCGCCGCCGTACAAAATATCATTACCGGCGTCACCGTTTAAGGTGTTATTACCGTCCTGGCCGTATAACAAATCATCTCCGGCTCCGCCGTTCAACGTGTCATTGCCGGTGCCGCCATATAACGTATCATTACCGGTGCCGCCGTTTAAGGTATCACTGCCTCTGCTTCCATATATCACGTCATCCCCGGCTCCGCTGTTCAACACGTTGGCCAGATCATTGTCCTCCGTATTTTTAAAAATCAGATCATCCCCGGCACCGCCGTTCGAATCTGCCAGCATGCTGTAACTGCGGACTTCCCCGACGGCATTGTCATATAAGAGCACTTTACCCGGTTTTTCTTCCGCAGCAAAATAATCCATTAAATATACAGTTCCAACATCTGTTGTGCTTCCATCCTCATCGAATTGGGAAAAGGTAAGATATAAGGTGTCAAAGGCTTTGTAGTTGCTTGAAAAAACATATCTTCCGTCTCTGTAACTGCTGAAATCCAGAGTGTCATAGCTGCCAGCGCCCTGAATCGCAACAGACCATCCGCTGCCGCTGAAAGCAAAGGTGTTTCTCACGTGCTCGCTTGTGTAGATACCGTCTTCGCTGATGGGAATAACATAGGATACGCCGCTTATGATTTCATTGACCATTTCAGACGATATACTTTTATTATCCGCAAATTGTATGGACGTTAAAGGATTCACATCCCAGCCGGCTACAATCACCCTGCCGCCGGTATTATTGTCAGTTATAGTGAGAGTTCCTTCTGCCAGAGAATAACTCACAGCATTATGATTCAGGGTCTGCAGGTACAGTACATCCGCATCTCCTGCGGTGAATTCGGTCTGGTTGATGGAAATCATGGTATCGCTTGAAAACGCGGAAGAAATAACATAAGTATCCGAACCGGTCCCTCCATTCAGCGTGTCATTACCGGCTCCGCTGGTTAAAGTATCGTTGCCAATGCCCCCATTCAGCGTGTCATTACCCGCACCGCCGTCCAGAGCATCATTCCCGCCATATCCGTATAACTTATCATCACCGGCGTAGCCATAAATCGTATTGGCGCCGGAACCTCCATAAATCGTGTTGGCTTTGGCGTTGCCTTTTAACGTAACTGTATTGGCAGAAGACTTCCCATTAATAGTTGTTACCGTACTGAGATATTTTGCCGAATCCATCGTTCCATTAAAATTACTGCCCAGCGTAATCGTTGTACTCGATGCAGTATAATTACCACGGCTGTCTTTCAGGCTGATTGCCTTTGCCGCAGCATTTTTCAGCGTGATGCTGCCATTGCCAACAGTGAATACTAAATCTTTATTGCTGTTCGCCAGTGCCGCCTTGCTGATGGATCCGCCGGTTATCTGAAGCGTATCCTGGCCTGCCGCATAATCTCTAATGGTATCTTTACCCTGTCCGTTGGCATACTTAAACACATCCTTGCCCGCACCACCGGTCAAGGTGTCATTCCCTGCACCGCCATTCAGGGTGTTATTACCAGCGCCGCCATAAATTGTGTTGTTCTTTGCATTGCCATTTATTGTAAACGCGTTGGCATCGCTTCTCCCATCTACAGTAGTAATGAAAGACGCCGTATTCAGTGTTCCTTTATAGTTTTTGCCTAATGCTAATTTGATATTGGCCCCGGCAACAGTATAATTCCCCAAAGTATCGGTAACGGTAAAGGTTTTGCTCTTTGCGTTTTGCAATGTTACAGAAGCGCTCTTACCGCCTTTGGCAATCATGTTTTTACCGGAAACAGCAATGCTCTTTACTGCACCGCCAGTTACTTTAACGGTGTCCTTGTTTCCACTTTTAACGCTGAAGTCTTTTACAACAACGGTCCCGGTGCTGGTCTTGCCAATCACGATCACATCATTGCCCGCACCGCCATAAATATAGTTAGTGGAACCACCGTTCACATTGAACGTGTCCACGCCCTTACCGCCATAAAAATAGTTCTTCTTCCCGCCGTTAATCGTAAACGTATCTCTGCCGGTCAGTTTGTTCTTTGCGTCATCACCGTAAACTTTCGAGCTGGATCCTGCCTTCGCGGCAACAATAATCGTGTCATTGCCGGTCTCTCCATAAATCTTATGGCTGGATCCGTTGTTTACATTTATCTTGTCATTACCCTTACCTGCCTTTACAGTAACTTGGCTGTGTTTTACAGTTAATACATCCGCCGCATTTGTTCCTGCCAACGTGCTTTTGCTTTTAGCGCTGGTCCTTTTAGCCATGAAACTACTCCTTTTTCTTGTGAAGACCACAATATATTTAAAATTAAAAAGATACAATTTCCCACTTTAGTTTTTATTATATCACTGAATTTTCTCAAACTCAATAAAAATACCCCTGCCCACCGCTAAAATGCGATAGACAGGGGTTCTATAATACGACATCGATATAAGTTACTGATTCACCTGTGTCCGAAACTGAATCGCCTCCGCAATATGTTCCGGTTGGATTTCGTCACTGCCTGCCAGGTCCGCAATGGTGCGGGCGACTTTCAGAATCCGGTCGTAGCTGCGGGCGCTGAGCCCCAGCTTGCAGAAAGCACTTTCCATCAACGTGTTACAGGCCGCATCCAGTTTACAGAACCTTTCCACCTGCCGGTGATTCATTCCGGCATTACAGAAAACACCATACCGTTTTAAGCGCTTCAGTTGAATATTACGGGCTGCACAGACACGCTCACGAATCTGCGCTGACGTTTCTTCAGTCTCTGTTGCCTGAAGGTCTTCATATTTCACCCGGGGTACATGCACCTGAAGATCAATACGGTCGGACAAAGGACCGGAAATCTTTCGCTGATACCGTTCAATCTCAAAGGGACGGCAGACACATTCTTTCGTCTCGTCACCAAAAAATCCACAGGGACAAGGGTTCCGGGCACAGCACAAAAGGAACGAGGCTGGAAAAATATAAGAACCATGTACCCGGTTAATTGTTACAACGTGATCTTCCAGCGGCTGGCGCAACACCTCCAGCACAGCCTTGGAAAACTCCGGGAATTCATCCAGGAACAGCACGCCGTTATGACTCAGCGTCACCTCTCCAGGAACAGGAACCGAGCCGCCGCCAATCAGCGCGCTTAAGGTAACCGTGTGGTGGGGACAGCGGAACGGACGTCGGTTAATCAGGTTCGATTTGTTATTCAACAGGCCTGCAATGCTGTATATCTTCGTAACTTCCAGCGCCTCTTCCCTGGTCATGGGAGGCAAAATCGTAGGCAGCCTCCGGGCCAGCATGGTCTTTCCGCTGCCGGGAGAACCAGTCAGCAAGACATTATGGCCGCCTGCCGCCGCAATTTCCAATGCCCGCTTCACCACTCTCTGTCCGTGAACATCAGAAAAATCAATGTCGCCGTTCTCCGGTTCTGAAAAATCCGGTTCCTTATGTTGCAGCGGTTCCAGACAGGGGCGCAGCAGATGGGTCACCAGCTGTTTCAAATGTACTGGCGTATAGATTGCAATATCATCCACCAACCGCCCTTCTTCCCCGTTTCCCTGCGGAATAAAAATCTCCGGCACGTGCTGGCAACGAGCGTCCAGCACCATGGGCAGGACGCCGTTTACTTCCCTGATTGCTCCCTCAAGGGAAAGTTCCCCAATAAACACCTTATCACGAACTTTTTCCTGAGGCAGCACTCCGAGAGAAACCAGGATCCCGACGGCAATGGGCAGGTCCAGCCCGCTGCCGTCCTTCCGTAAATTGGCCGGCGCCAGATTCACTGTAATCCGGTTCTGCGGAAAAGGAAAGCCGGAATTCTTCAGCGCCGTCCGCACCCGTTCCCTGGATTCCCGAATCGCCATGTCCGGCAGCCCCACGATTTCAAAAGCGGGCAGACCCCGTTCAATATCCACCTCCACAACCACTCCCGCGCCGTTTAATCCAACCGGCGTCTCACCTGACACTCTTGCGTACAAATACCATCACTCTCCTTTTCAAAAACAACGTTGCAGCCAACGGATTTTCGCCGTTTTACCAACGACCCACACTTCAACTACGTCAAAGCAGAGATCAGAATAATACTGTTCCTGCTCCTGCAGCCAGATCAGTGCTGTTTTGCGTAACTTCTGCTGTTTTGTACAGGTGACCGCTGCACCGGGAGTGCCATAGCCCGTTCCGGTTCTGGTTTTCACTTCCACAAAATGCACACAGTCGCTTCGCAGCGTCATCGCATCAGGTTTCCTCTCCTGCGCCGTTTTATCAAAATACATTTCACTCTCGAAATCATCCGGAGCAGGTTTTACCGCAACCAGGTCCAGTTCCCCCCAGCGGCTGTGATAATTCCTCCCTACAATTTGCAGACCTTTCCGTTCCAGAAATTCTGCAGCAATCTCTTCACCCCGTTTACCGATTTCCTTTTTGGTTAAAATAATTCACGCCTCCAAATCTTCCAACAACGCCAGCAAACCAGCGTCTTCCTTACCGTTTACCGGCTCGAACAGATAATTGTCCCGCTCTTCCACAGGCGGAAGGTTCATGCTGCGGACCGGTTCGTAGCTGCGGCGGTGAATCTTCGTGGCGCCGAACTGCCGGATTGCGTCCATGTGCAGCTGACTGCCGTACCCTTTGTTCTGTGCCAGTCCGTATTGGGGATAAACCAAAGCCAGCTCCTGCATGAGCCGGTCACGGGTTACCTTTGCCACAACGGAAGCCGCGGCAATAGAAGCGCTCAGGGCATCGCCGTGGATGATGGGAACGGTTTCAATGCCTTCCACACGAGGATGCATAGCATCCACCAGTGCCACCTGGGGACGCACCCGGATCTGGCGCAGGATCTGCTCCATGCCTTCCTGTGTTGCGTGGTAAATATTCTCCTTATCAATATTGGAAATACTGACAACATTGACCAGCACGGCAACCGCTTTCTCCAGAATCTCCGGGTACAGCGCTTCCCGTTTTGCTTCACTGAGCTTTTTGCTGTCGTTCAGCCCGGCGATAAACACGTCCTCCGGCAAAATGACCCCCGCGATGACCAGCGGGCCTGCCAGCGGCCCCCGGCCTGCTTCGTCCACGCCCACTATATATTGGATGCCGGGCAATGCCATATATTCTTTTTCATAACTCAGCATGTTGGCAAAACGCTGGCGTTCCTGCTTTTCCTTTTCCAATTTTTTATCATACGCTGCCAGCAGCTTCTGCACGCCGGCGCGTTCGTCCTTCTTCAGGTCAGCCAGCTGCTCTTCTGTCGGATTCCCGGCTAATATGGTTTTGATTTCTGCTATTTTCATATGCTTTTCCTCCCCGGATGAAACCTGCCTGCATTGCTTCATCCTGTTTCTTTTTCAGGTAAGAAATACTTATTTCTTAAATTGTACCGCCTGCCCTGCCCTTTTGGCAACCTCATTTCCGCCAATAAAAAAGCCGGCCCTGAGCCGGCAGTTTTTATTTGGTTCTTACAGATTATTATCTGTTGCAGGTAACGTTTACACTGGTTCGTCCAACGTGAAGCGCCCCATCTTTGCAGTTTTAAATTCATAGAGGACCATCTGCTCCACTTTGTTCAGATCCAGCACACCGCCGGCTTTCACACAGCCCCGGGCGGCGCCGATCTTTTCCATGACGGTTTCCGCCGTATCTTCCGGGTCCAGTGTGATATGGTAAAACATAGCCAGCTGCTGCGGATATT
>JAEEGJ010015132.1_pt1 | contig 18092 bp, 14 predicted proteins | sample 8958761 | NCBI WGS metagenome assembly JAEEGJ01 (sample SAMN16246546, study PRJNA631951) | gut metagenome | biome: gut microbiome; feature: rumen; material: RS-attached | host: Bos | place: Iran: Karaj | collected 2018-10
GATGAAGGCGAACAAGTACCGTGCAAAAGGTTCGGCTCAAGGCATCATCCTAGTGAGTCGTAACGGCAAATATGTCTTCGCCACCCTCGGCGGACAAGGTTCCTACCTGAACGATGCAGACCTGGAGGGTGCAAAAAAATGTGCCAAACAGATGCACCTGTTCCAGATTTTCACCAAAGACATCCATCTGCTGTGGGACGAAGTTGGCGAGAAGTACAGTAATAATCAAAAATACATGTACTACAACCAGAATGTATATACCAATGCAGCAGATCAAGCCATCGCGCACAACAGTCCCGAGAACATCGAGTACAAGGCAATGCCCAAGACCGGTTCCATGCATGCCAAGTTCAAAGCCGAGGCACTTGCCATCGCCAAGGCCGATGACCCCAAAGTACTTGACGTAATCATCACCAGCAACGACTGGGACGTGCTGATGAAAGGCCTCGTGCCCGAGCGCCGCAATATATATGGCTACATCATCACCCAGGATAAACTCGGCAAAAAATGCTCAGAGCGTGTTTGGACCCAGAAGTATCAGGGCGACGGCAAGTACGGCAAGCTGAAAGCCGGCGGTGTGGGTGTGAGCGCCGACTTCTATGTGAAGTAACGGTATAACGGATTTAACGGAGATAACGGAGGGCGAGCCTGCATTCAGGCTCGCCCTCTTGCTCATTCAATATTCCTCGGCCTCAACATCGATGATGCGCGGATCGTTGGGATTGACATGCGGTATCGTGAGGTCAGCCTCCTCGCCCTCCTCGGGGCCGAACCACTCGCGCAGGCGTTCACGGGCCTTGCGCTCAATCTCGGGAGTGATATACTTCCTCATCGTGAACAACGCCCATGCCAGTGCCGCCAAGTCATCGGTGAATCCGAGGGCCAAGATTACATCGGGAATGAAGTCCAGAGGCAGGATGAAGTAGCCGAGCGCGCCCAGGACCTTGAGTTTGAGACTTCTGGGGACAGATGGATCACGCGAGACATAGTAGAGCACGAGCACATAATAGACCGCCTTGCGGCCAGCCTTTTGCGCCACCTTCTTCAGCTTCTTCCACAACTTGCTGTCGTTGAAGTACTGGGCGTAGTCTTCGAGGTTGATGTTGTTGATAGCCATAGTGAATCATCATTAATGGTCAGTACTGCAACCTCTTGCAGCAAAATGCGTGCCAAAGTATTCAATATGGTCATTTGAATGACCATATTGAAGTTTAGAGTTTAATGTTTAGAGTTTAGCGATGAGGGCTTTTACTTTTCGCGGAGGGTCACTTTCACCTTGGCGATGCGGTGCTTGACCACCTTGATGACGGTGAAGGTGAAGCGCTCATATTTCATGACCTCCTTCTCCTGGAGGAACTCGCCCTTGAGGTCGAGCAGGTAACCGGCGATGGTCTCGGCCTCCTCGGCATGCTCGCCCAGTTCTTCCTCGTCGATGTCGAGGACGCGGGCAAAGTCGCTCAACAGCGTCTTGCCGTCAAAGAGCCATGTGTCCTTGCTGATGCGGTTATAGAATTTCTCCTCGGTGTCATACTCGTCGTTGATGTCGCCCACAATTTCCTCGAGCACGTCTTCGAGCGTGGCGATGCCCTGTGTGCAGCCATACTCGTCGACGATGATGGCCATGTGCATCTTCTTTTGGCGGAAGTCCTCCAGCAGGTCGTCGAGCATGCGGGTCTCAGGGACAAAGTAAGCGGGACGCATCAGCGTCTGCCACTTGAAGGTGTTGTCGCGGGTGCCGATGTAGGGCAAGAGATCCTTGGCATAGAGGATGCCCTTGATGTTGTCGGGCGTCTCCTCATAGACGGGCATGCGGGAATAGCCCGTGTCGATGACCTTGCGCACCACCTGGTCGAAGTGGTCGTCCTGGTCAATGTCCACCACATCGACACGCGGCCGCATGATGTCGCTCACCGTCTTGTCGCCGAAGGAGAGGATGCCCTCGAGCAGTTCCTTCTCGTCAGGATTCTTGACCTCGCTCACCTCGAGGGCGCGCGTGAGGTCATCGACCGATACTTCCTCGGTCTGGGTCGAAACGACCTTATTCACCAGACTCGTGCTGCGCACCAGCAGGGCCGTCAGCGGCGAGAACAGCTTGACGGCTGCCTTGAGCGGAGCCGATGCCAATGCCGCGAACTTGACGCTGAAGTTGGTGGCATACAGCTTGGGTATCACCTCGCCAAAGAGCAGGATCAGGAATGTGAGGATGACCGTCTGCACAATGAAGTCCAGCACCGTGCTGTTGAAGTCAAACATCTGGTTCATCGCGTAGTTCAACACGATGGCAATCATGATGTTCACCAGATTATTACCCACCAGAATGGTGGCCAACAGTTTTTCGGGATTAGCAAGCAGCTCGCGCACCCGCTCACGGCGGTGTGAGTCCTCGATAGTGTCAACGTCGTCGGGGCGCAACGAAAAATAGGCAATCTCGCTGCCCGAGTTGAAGGCCGACAGGAAGAGGCCCAGCAGAGCTACAATAATGGCGATGATGCTGCCCCCAGTGGGCGCGTTGAGAGTGACAAGCGGATGTCCGCTCGCTGTGCAGAGTACCGATAAAAGGCACGATAACGGGTCAGGGTCCAAAATAAAAGTTGTTTTGTTGAATAGTGCGACAAAGATACTGCAATTATATCATGTGCACAACAAGAAACAGAAAAATAACTGGTTTACTACTGCATCGGTTCGACGGTGTAGCCCGCATTGCGCAGCAGCTGCAACAGGCCTTGCTCGCCAGGCAAGTGGCCAGCACCGACGCACACCAGGCAGGCGCGCTCGGGCATGATCACCTTGAGTTTCTCGGCCCAGCTGCGGTTGCGGCTATAGATAAGGACTTCCATTTCCTCCTCGCTGTCTCCGCCCATTGTGGCATCGGTCATCACAGCGAGCAGCTTGTCCAAGTCCTGAGCCAAGTAGGCATCGGCAAGCGCTGCCGACTGCACCTGGAAGAACTCGTCCTGCTTGCAGGCCTCAACCAAGCCTTTAGCTTGGTTGGCTATCGAGCCGTTGAACAACAGGTTGATCTGCTCGTCCACGTTCTCGAGCCCCACCGACGGACGGCCAGCCTCGTTGGCACGGGTCTGCACCATGACATCAATCAGGCTATTGGCGTCAAAATTGGGGAAATATTTGATGGCCTTCATCGCCTGCATCTGGGTGCTGATGGCGTTAGGCTTGAGGTTGTTCACTTGCTTCAGCTTCATGCCCAAGGTGCCGAAGTACTTGTTGAACACTTTCTCAACAATGCCGTAATCGGCGGGCGTGAGGACCTTATCGAGTGTGCTGTCCAGCGGAGCGACCATGGCCTGTGCCATGCGTGCCTGCACCTCGGGGCTCATCAGGCTGTCCTTCTCGACCTCGCCCACAACGATGTCACATCCCGCGATAGCCTCGTTCACGCCCTTGATCTGGTCTATCATCGTGGACGGTGCCATGTGGTGCGTCCCTAAGATGTAACTGGGCCTGCCCAGTCCGTTTCCCGTCACTTTCCACAAGAGTTGTGCGTGCACTGCGGTAGCCACAAGCAGCAATCCAAGAACCAGCGTCAATCTTTTCATAGTTTTCATTGATTTTATGTTCCAATTGTGTGAACAAAGTTAGCAATAATCCACTTATCTGCCAAGTTTTTGGGCAAAATCCCCCATTATGATGATGAAAATGCGGAAATATGACCGATTTTAGCGATTGTGCAACCATTGCGGCAGCAGTAATTTTGCATTGTGAAAAAGTGAATAAGTTATTAGTTGATTAAACCATAGTCAGAATACTATTAGTAAGTAAACAGATAAATTGCCGCACCGATGTGATATCGATGCGGCTTTTTAGTCCTATGGATTTAAACTTCAGTTCTTGTCTTTAGCGTCCAGCCATACAGGTTCCTCAACTTTCAAGCGGTCACCGCCGTTGGGGCCCTTGATGAGCATGTCATAGTACTCCTGGGTATAACCGGCAAACGTGGGCGAAGCAGGCGTACCGTGCTCGTTGCGCTTGAACTTGCCGTTCTCCTCTTTCTTGATGTTACCGTCGAGGTACTTGACAAAGAGGTACTCGCCCAGCTTCTTGTAACGTGCGGTAGCATCCTGGCCGGCATTGACCGAATAGTTGGTCAGCAGGCGGATGGCGGCGTCACGGTCGGTGGTGAGCAGCGAGGTAGCCTCGGCCTCGATGACAGACTGCTGCTTGGCGAAGTTGTCCTCGATGGCGCCCTGCACCTTGCGGATGTCGCCAATCATCTGAGAATAACGGTGATAGGCCTGGTTGGCCACCCAGTTGTTGACCCAGAAAGCGCACTCCCAATCCAGCGTGTACATGTCGGCCTTGCCCTGGCGGTAGCTCTCGGGCACTTGAGTGATGCTGCAGTACATGGGCACAAACACTGCCGTGTTGGCATCATCGACACCGAACCAGAAGCAGCCGCCCACCTCGTCGGGCAGCCACGAACGCATCTGTGCAGCGAACACCCAACCGGTCTGCTGGGTGGCGATGGCACGCTCCTGGCTGTATTTCACGCCGTCCACCTCAAAGTCCATGGGACGCCAGCGGTAAGGCACGCCATAGGCGGTCGCTGCACCGGGATCCACGGTCATGTCAAACGGGGTGCCCTCGAAGTGGTCACGCATCATATTCTGCATGTCGCGCACGCTGATTTTGCGGTCGGGCTTTACGTAAAGAGGCATCACATCGGCATCAGCGTTGGTCTTGCCATAGATGAAGGGCAGATAGGCGTCCATACCCTTGTGAAAACGGTTGAAATAGCTCCACACGCGGGCATCGCAGCCGCGCAGGGCACCAGCGTCAAACTTCTGGTAAACGGGCGCGAAGGCAAAGTCGGCATCCTTGCCGCTGTAGAGACCTTTCTTCTTGGCAAACGAGATGACGTCCTTGCTGTACATGACGTTCTTCTTGTCCTTCATGTTGAACTTCCAGATGCGGGGATTGTTGGCGTGGCCAGCGATGCAGTCGTCGGGAATGCGGATAGCCACCCAAACGGCGCCGAGTTCATCGGGACCCTTGCCAATCATGTCCATGATCCAGATCTCGTTGGGGTCACCGATCGAGAACGACTCGCCCTCGCTGGCATAGCCGTATTGTGCCACCAGTTCGGTCATCCACTTGATGGCCTCACGTGCAGTCTTGGAGCGCTGCAGGGCGATGTACATCAGGCTACCGTAGTCGATGATGGACTTGCCGCTGGTGTCCCAAAGTTCCTCGCGTCCACCCCAGGTGCTCTCGGCAATGGTCACCTGATGCTCGTTCATGTTGCCCACGACGGCATAGGTATGAGCCACCTCAGGAATCTCGCCCATAGGCTTGCCGCTGTCCCAGTCCACAATCTTGCGCATCGCGCCAGCGGGATGATCGGCAGCAGGCAGGTACTGCAAGTCGCCGAACAAAGTGTGGCTGTCGGCGGCATAGGTGATGATGGTCGAGCCATCGACACTGGCATTCTTACCCACCAGCAGGTTGGTGCACGCATCGGCAGCAGTCCAGCCGGCAAGAGCCAGCAGAGCGGCCGATAACAATTTAATTGACAGATGTTTCATTTTTCGTTTGTTTGATTGTTGAATATAGTGAATGTTCAATGATTTTTCTTTAGTTGCCCACCGGTATGTCGTAGCCTGTCAAACGGAACGCTACCTTGAAGGGCGTGGCCTGCTTGCGCGGCTTGGGACCGGCATAGTAATAGAACAGCCGCTGCACGTCGAACGTCTTGACACTGACCAGCTTGGTCTCGCCAGGCTTGAGGCTGACGGGCACAGTAACCGTGCGTTGAGTGAGCATCTCGCCGCTCATGGTCGTATAACGCAACAGCAGCCTGACGGCACTCATGCGATGCTTGGTGTTGTTGGTGATGAAAAACGACTCCTTGCTGTCGCTGGCACGCTTGCTGTAGCCCTTGAGCGCCACGGCGTTTGGGTCGATGTCCGTGTCCAGGCTATCGGGCAGCAGGCAGTCGGCTGCGTCCATCACGGCGACAGGCACTTCGAGCGACTGCAGGTTCTTGCGTGTGGTGCGTGTGCGGGCATCTAACGTATTGACACACAGCAACGACACCGCCAGAAACAGGAGGGTCGGAAGAGTTAAAATATGTTTATTTCCACGTCTCATCACAGGTAACGAATGCGGTTAAACGGCGCTCCGTCGCCACCCTCGGGATAAATCTTGCGGAAACCGACGGGCAATCTCTCCCCCGTCCGCTCGGGAATGACGCTCACGCCATTGAAAAGCGTGGGCAGGAATCGGGCGATGTTGACGCGCACCTTGACCTTCCAGCGCGGCGGGTCGAAGGTGAATGTCGTCGCCGTCTTGTCGAGTGTCGCCACACATTCCAGCGGCTTGATCAAAGTAACCTTGTCGCGCTGGCTGTAGAGCCACAGCTGGTACTTGCTGTCCACCGCACTGCCGGCAATATAGCCGATGACCGTTCCCGGCATGACGTTGATGTCGGGCGAGTCGAGCAAGATGATGCGGTAGCCGATGTTGTGCGGCCCCTTGTAGCGCTCAATGCCCAAGGTCATCTCCTCGTTAGGGTAATACCAGATGCCCTCCAGGGGCTGCATGTCGGTCTCATCAAGCCGCACACGCATCGAGTCCACATCCAAGCCGTGCAGCACTACCGAGCGCTTGGGCACACCATTGCCCGCCACTGCTACCATGGGCAGCAGGGCAAAAAGCAGGCAAAGGAGCACGACTCGACGCATGGTTTATCCTTTAATTGACTGTGGCAAAGCGGTAAACGACACCAAGGCTAAGAATCTCCTTGAACTGCCAGTAGTTCCAGTCATCGTCGCGGGTACGGGAGCGGTCAAAGCGCAGGTGGGTGTAGAGCTGCGTGGTCAGGTACTTGCCGATGGACAAGTCGAGGGTGTTCTCCCAGTCGCCCTGCACATACTCATAGTTGGTGAACATGTAGAGCCTGGAAGTGAACATCACATTGGGCGTGAAACGCCACAGCCACTTGGCCTCGAAATTGCTACCGACGGTGCTCTTGCAGTGCTTGCCCGCATCGATGCCGAAACGCGTTGGGTTGATATCGGTGATATTGCGGCAATACTTCAGGTTATAGGAAATGGGGGCGATGGCCAGGGTGAACATGCGGTCATCGGCCTTCTTGTAGTTGTAGGTCATACCAAGACCGATATTCAGCTCGGCCGGAGAGAGAAATGCCGCAGTCATGTCCCTGGTGTTCACCTTGTAGTTGTTGAGGAACTGCGTGGTGAACTGCAGCATGGCACTGTAGTACCAGTTCTTGACGGCCTTGTAACCCAACTGCGAGGTAAACAGGAAGTTATCCTCGTTGATCATGTACTTGCGGATGCTGTCGCCATGAGTGGTTGCGATACCCAGCTTATAGGACAAGGCGTTGTTGAACAACCAGTTGGGGTGTACGTCGGTATTCAGGTTGCAGTTCCAATTGACACTACCCAGCAACGCCAGGTTGTTCTCGCCGCCCTGGTACCAGTTGCCGCTGATGTAGGCCTGGGTGAACTGCAGCGAGGCATTGAACACATGCAGCCAGTTGTGCAACGGGACTGCAGGAGCCTCGGGCGGGGTAACGTCCTCGACAACGACTTGTGCGGGAGCGATAGTGAGCATGGCCTTATGCGGATCACCGGGGATGACTCCCTCGGGGGGCGCCTCGGGCAGACGGCCGGCATTATAGGCCACCAACTGCGGATTGGCGATCATTGCGCGCTGGCGTGCAAGGTGGGTGCGGTCAGAACCTGCTATTGCCTGCTGCAGCCACTCGTCACCGGCATCCAAACGGTAAAGGCCATTATTTTGCCCATTCAACGCATGTCCGTTAGCCGGCTGATGGGCATCGTTATCATACACCAGCGGTACATAGAGCATATCGGGCTCTACCACAGGATCCTCGGCCTGTGCTGCCGCGTTCAGTCCCATCGCCAACATCGCAGCGAGGGCCAAACAATTCTTCAGTAATGTCATTTTTCTCATTTTCATCGGGTTTTATGTTTTTGTCAGGTCAAACAAACGGTATCGGGTATTCGCGTCAGGCGTCATAGAGCTTTTCCTTCTTGGCGGGGCGACGGGGCGTCTCCTGCTGTTGCTCCTTGGACTGCTGCTTTTTAGCCTTGTGGCGGGGTTGCACCTTTTGGCGCTTATGCTCGTGGTTGGGTTGTTGGTTCTTGTTCTCGGCAAAGCTTTTGATCATATCCTCGACGATTTCGCGATTGCCGTACAGATAGTTGACCGTGACCTCGACGATGAGGTTCTGATGCTTGGAGACAAGGTCGGCGATAATGGCCCTCGAGCCATCAGGCATGGTGCCGTCGATGCTGTAGGTCTTCTTGAAACCCTTGACCTTCAGTTTGCCGTCATGCAGGTCATACATGCTGTATCCCAGCGCTTTGCGTTGCAGATTTTCGGTGAGCATCTTTTTCTCGTCGCCTTGGTCCTTGCTATAGAGCTGCACCGTCATGACCATGTCCTCCCACTGGATTTCGAAGCGTGTGGAGCTGTTGAAGGTGACAAAACCATTGTCGGGGGTCTCAAACGAGAGGTCATAGCGGCTCCAGTTATAGACCGTCGCGCCAGCGTCCATTGTCCCCGCTGCTATCATCAACAACAGGGCAAGCATTAGTGCTATGGGGTTGAATCTGTTCTTCATTGTGGAGACACATTATATATATATTATATAGGAATCTTATTAGTCGGGATGCTTGACGTCGTCAAGATAGCTTTCCCACTCGCCACGGGAACCGCGGAACACGTTCAGGTCCACTTTGCCCTCGATGCCGCGAACGCTGCCCTCGTGGCTGAACTGCTGGAAACAATGCGGCAACGAGGTCAGCTGGTCGGGACTGTTGAACGAGCACAGCCACAGGTCGTGGTCGCCCAGCATGTCCTTGTAGTACTTGTTGTAGCCATCCAGATTAGTATAAATCATGACCTGGTAACCCTTGCCGTTGAGGACCTCAATCATGTCCATGACGCGTTCGAGGGCTTCTTGACGGCTCACTCCGGCGCCATTGCCCCAATCATCCTCCAGGTCGATGACCAGCGGTAAGTCAAGTTCCTTGCCACGGATGGCGCTCAGCAAATTGCTGGCCTGTTCCTCGCCGGTGCGGTTCTTGCGGAAGAAGTGGTAGGCGCCCACCTTGAGGCCGGCTTTGCGCGCGGCGCGGTAGTTGCGGTCAAAGGCATCGTCCTTGTAGGTCATTCCCTCGCTGGCCTTGATATAGACGAACTGGTAGTCATCGTCTCGCACCTGGTTGAAGTCGATGTCGCCGTTGTGCTTCGACACATCGATGCCGGCTATCGGGTAGCGATAGCGGTCCACATTGACCGAATGAGGCAGGATATATTGCCGCAGCACATACCAACCCATAAACACAACAAGTGCTGCCGCTCCTGCGAGAAGCAGCCACTTGATGTAATCGGGTCGTGTAGGCACCTGGCGTCTACCCATAGGCAGTCAATGTGTTAGAACAACGGGAAGCTACTGGGCGAGTACACCCATTTGCGCTCAAATTCGTCCTGGGTCGATGTGAAGAACAGCACGCCCTGAATGATTGAGACGATTTCTGTCACAATTCCCAGGATGCCGCAAGACAACAGTGTGGCAACCAGGAAAAGGACGCCGGCGCTGGTCTTGCCCAAGTAGAAGTAGTGCAGACCCACGCTGCCCAAGAACAGGGCGAGCAATCCGGCAACACCACGGCTCTTGCCCGACGTTCCGTTGCTGAAGACGTCGTCGACAGTCGAAGCGGCCTGCTGACCAAACTGCTGCCACTGGGTCTGCTGCTGGTCACTGTAGGATACATTGGTTTCAGCGCCGCAATAGGGGCACTTCACACGGTTCACTTTCTCTTGAGTGCTGTACTGCTTTCCGCACTCGGGACAATTGTGGATATACATAGTCTTCTAGGCTTTAGGCTTTAGGTTTTAGGCTTTAGGTAATATTACCTTAGCTTAGACCATAGCAATTAAACTTCATTGTTTCATCTGTTAGACTCATAATCGACTCAAAAAGTTGCACAAGTCAGTCCATTTTTTTATTTCTTCAAGACTGCCTCACTATCATTGCTGAATGAAGATGCCAAAGCATTGATCATTTTGCTGATTTCGGTAATCAGCTGCCGTGCATTGGTTATCTCGTCATTATTCAAGTATTGAAGCCTTTCACAAATCTCCAACTGAGTGGACACTTCCCAGAGAGAACCACGGGACATCAACAAGTATCTTACAAACTCCTTATTGGTTCCTCGGCCACGTCCCTCGGCAATATTTGAAGGCACAGAAACAACTGCTCTACGAATCTGATCAGACAAAGCGTACCGTTCCTCATTGGGTAACAGTTTGACCAGCTTATAAACCTCTGAAGTCAGTTCAATAGCTTTCTGCCACACCTTCAAATCCCGATAATCACTAGATTTTATCATCGTTTTAAAGACTAATACCTAAAGCCTAATGCCTAAAACCTAATGCCTAGCGCTTGCGCTGGGCATTGGCGCGCTGGCGCTGCTGCTGTTGCTGCATCTTTTGGGCTTGCTCCATACGCTCCAGCCATTTGGATTTCTTCTTGGGCTTGGCGGCGTTGGCGGCCATGGTGGCGCGCACCTTGTCCTCGGTGACAAACAGGCGGCAGCTATAGGTCTGCAGGATGGTGATCAGCAAGGAGATGAAGTAGTAGTAGCTCAAGCCCGATGCGTAGTTGTTGAAGAAGACGAGGAACATCAGCGGCATCATGTACATCATGGCCTTCATGCCCGGCATCGACTGTGACTGTGCCTGCGACTTGGTGGTCATGTAGGTGTAGATGATGTTGGTCACCGTCATCAACAAGCAGAAGAGGCTCACGTGGTTGCCAAAGAAGGAGGAGATGAAGGGAATCTGCGTGCTCCACTCGTAGATCTTGTCGGGGGCACTCAGGTCCTTGGCCCACAAGAAGGGCTCACCTCGCAGCTCGATGCACGAGGGGAAGAAGGTGAACATGGCGATGAGGATAGGCATCTGCAACAGCATGGGCAGACATCCGCCCATGGGGTTGGCACCCGCCTGTCGGTAGAGCTCCATCGTCTTTTGCTGTTTCTTGATGGCATCCTCCTGGTTGGGATATTTCTCGTTGATCTTGGCGATGTCGGGGGCCAGGATGCGCATCTTGGCCTGCGAGATGTAGCTCTTGTAGGTGAGCGGCGAGAGCACCACCTTGATGATGATGGTGAGCACGAGGATGATGAGTCCGTAGTTGCTCATGAACTTGCCCAGCCAGTCAAAGATGGGGATGATGACGCCCGTATTGATCCAGCGGAAGAGTTTCCATCCCAGGGGAATGAGGTGGGTGAGCTTGAGGTCCTCCTTGGGCGAGAACTTGTCGTAGCTCGAGAGCATGTGGTAGCGGTTCGGGCCCAAGTAGAAGTAGAACGAGGCGGGCACAGGCTTGTCGCTGGCATAAGGGATCAACGTGTGGATATTAACGTCCTTGAGGTACTTCTCGTAGTCGGGGCTGTCCTTCTCGACGACCTGGCTGTTGAGCTGGGCGGTTGACATGACGCTGTCGGTGATGAGCACGGTGGAGAAGAACTGGTTCTTGGCACTGACCCACTTGAGTTTGTCCTTGATTTCCTCCTCGTCGTCACTGCTCTCGCTGGTATATTTCACGTCGCCACCTTGTCCGGCAAACTTGTAATAGATGCCGCTGTTGCGCTCCTCAAACATCTTGCCCTCCTCGTGGCGCGAAATCTTCTGGTGCCAGTCGAGGTCCACAAGGTTGATGTTCAAGGGGATGACCTGTGTCATGCCCTTCTGCACCATCTCCATGCGCACCATGTAGCTGCCGGGCACGAGGGTGTACTTGAGGCCCCACTGCGCGCCTCCTTCGAGCTGCAGGTTCATGAGCACGGTGCTGTCGTTGATCTGCTTGGGCTCAAAGAAGAAGTTCTTGGTCTCGAAGCGCTGCGTGTTGTTGCTCAGGGTGAAACTGTAGTCGTTATCGCCCTTGTCGAACAGCACGACCTGGGGCGTTTTCCAGGTCTTGTAGCCCTTCAACGTGGCGCGAGAGATGATGCCTCCCTTGGTGCTGAGTTCGACCTTGAGGGAGTCGTTCTCGATGGAGACAAGCTGCTCGGTACCCGTGAGCGAAGTGGCAAATGAGCCGTTGCGGGCATAGGTGTCGATGGCCCGCTGAACGGCCTGCACGGCAAGGTTGTGTGTGGCGGGGTCGGCGCTCTCATGTGCGGTTACCTCGTCCCACTTGACGGTCTTGTCACCAACGGTGACGGTACCGTCCACCTTACCGTCCTTGAGGGACAGCATGACGCCCTCGGTGTTGATGGCGGCATTCCCCTCGGGCATGTTCTGCAACACGCCCATGAGGTGGGTCATCTCGTCATTACTCAGGGTGTCCACGTCACCCGCTGCGATGTCTCGCTGCTGCTCAGCCTGCTGAGCTGCGGCGATGGAGTCCATTTGTCGTTGACGCTCGGCGAGCTCGGCCTCGCTGGGCTTCTGCAGCCACATGAAGCCGAAGACGACGAGTCCCATCAACAACAATCCAGTCAAAGTGTTCTTATCCATTCTGTTCTATATTCGACTCTTGTTTTTTGTCCGTGCTGCGCACGGAGAAATTAAACAAAAATTATTTTTAAAAATTAAGCAAAATCAAATAATGCACTCAAGTTCATTTATCAGTTGGTTGTCATGCCAATTCAATTTTATGATTTTCCCGTCTTCCCGCCTGTAGTACCACTCACTGAACAGGCTCTCGCAACCAAAGTTGTACAATAGCCCAAACTGCATGTGAGTCAAGTGCATATAGTTCCATAATTGCTTGCGGTGATCATTATTAACATATTTGACCGCCTTCAATTCAATAATGGTGTCACCAGCAACCACCAGATCCATACAATAATGCTTGTTGAGCTTTACATCTTTCCAATAGATGGGCAAGTTCACTTGCTCCTCAACCTTCAAATCCTGTTGACCAAGAAGATATACCATTGCGGCTTCATAGGCAGATTCCAACAAGCCGGGATGATACTCGGCATGCACTTGCATCGCCACACCAGTAATCATGTAAAACGATAGACAGCGTTTATTTATTTCCGCTATTGTCATCATATTGATTGGCAACTATTGTATGAAATATCGAGTTTAATTTTTTAAAAATTTTTGTTTAATTTCTCGGCCGCAGGCCGATATAACGGGTGGTAGTGGCATGAGGGAGAGAGGGGGTCACGCGGAGGGGGTGGAGATGATGGCGGAGATGAAGGACATGAAGAGGGGGTGGGGGTTGAGGACGGTGCTGGAGTACTCGGGGTGGTACTGGGTGCCGATGTACCAGCGGTGTCCGGTCAACTCGATGACCTCGGCAAGGCCGCTTTCGGGGTTCACTCCGGCAACGGTCATGCCGGCATCCTCAAAGCGCTTGCGATATTCGTCGTTGAACTCGAAGCGATGGCGGTGACGCTCTTCAATGTCGGTCTTGCCATAGGCCTTTGCAACCTTCGTGCCAGGCTTCACGGTGCAGGCGTAGGCACCGAGGCGCATCGTGCCGCCCATGTTGGTGACAGTCTTCTGGTCCTCCATGAGGTCGATGACATTGTGAGGCGTCTTAGCGTCCATCTCGGTGCTGTTAGCATCGGTGAGTCCCAGCACATTGCGTGCAAACTCAATGACCATGCACTGCATGCCGAGGCAGATGCCAAAGGTGGGCATATCGTGCTCACGGCACCACCTGAGGGCGATGTACTTGCCCTCGATGCCGCGCTGTCCGAATCCCGGAGCGACGACGATGCCATCGTGTCCTGCGAGTAGCTGTTCGACGTTACCGTCGTTGATGTGTTCGCTATTGATGTAGTCGAGTTTGAGGCGACGGTCGTGGTAGGCACAGGCGTGCAACAGGCTCTCGTCGATGCTCTTGTAGGCATCCTGCAGGGAGACGTACTTGCCGACCAGTCCGATGCGCACTTCCTGGGTGGCGCCCTTCAACTTGGCGAGGAAGTCGTTCCACTTCGACAGGTCAGGCTCACCCTTCACTTCCAGGCCCGTCTTCTCGATGATGATATTGTCCAGGCGCTGCTCGTGCATCTTGAGGGGTACCTCATAGATGGTGGGCACGTCAAGCGACTGCACCACGGCATCGGCACTGACGTTACAGAACTGGGCCACCTTCTTGAGCATCGTCGGTGGCAGGGGGTGCTCGGTGCGCAGCACGAGGATGTCGGGCTGGATACCTTCCTGCTGCAACAGCTTGACGCTGTGCTGTGTAGGCTTGGTCTTGAGCTCCTTGGCAGCGCTAATGTAGGGGACATAGGTCAGATGCACGCAGATGCAGCGCTTGCCCAGTTCCCAACGCAGCTGACGAATGGCTTCGATAAACGGCAGGGCCTCGATGTCGCCCACGGTGCCGCCTATCTCGGTGATGACGAAGTCATACTTGCCGGTGGTGCCCAGCAGCTTGACGTCGCGCTTGATCTCGTCGGTGATGTGCGGGATAATCTGCACCGTCTTGCCCAGGTAGTCGCCGCGACGCTCCTTGTCAATGACGCTCTGATAGACGCGACCGGTGGTGACGTTGTTGGCGCGGGTGGTCTTGATGTTGGTGAAACGCTCATAGTGCCCCAGGTCGAGGTCGGCTTCGTGGCCATCGACGGTGACATAGCACTCGCCGTGCTCATAGGGGTTCAACGTGCCTGGGTCGATGTTGATGTAGGGGTCAAACTTCTGGCAGGTGACGCTGTAGCCACGCGAGAGCAGCAGGCGCGCGATGCTAGAGGCGATGATGCCTTTACCGAGCGACGAAACGACGCCGCCGGTGACAAAGATGTATCTTGTTTCCACTTCTTTACTCATTATTATATATAAATAACCTGCAAAGATAATACTTTTTTCCCAATTCCCAAAACGGGAAACGACAGAGTGGAGACCACGGAGGCTGCCACAAGAGTGGCGGCACAGAAAACCGTGACGGCAACACAACGGAACGGCCACGCCAAATTTTGCGTCTCTACAAGGCGGTCAATAGCTTGACGGCCACGCCAAGGCGAGACCCTACACTCCTCACTAAAAAATCAGGCGGCCCTGCGGGAGGGTCGCCTGATTATTTAGGATTCGCTTTCAGCTAGAGTCCTAAGGGGGACTAAAGCTTTAAGCTGGATGGAATTACTTCATCACCTTAACAGCGCTGCTGGTACCGTCGGTGTAGGTGGTAACGACAATGGTCATGCCGTTAGCCTCCTGCATCTCCTGACCGGCCATGTTGAAGTAGCGTACGTTAGCAATAGCCTTGCCAGCGGTCATCTCGTTGATAGCGGTCTCGGGATCGGGAGTCGGCTTAGCGGGGATAACAACCTCGGTTACAGTGCTTGAAGTCTCACCTACATTGTTGGTAGCTACAGCGTATACCCATACGGTATAGTTAGCATCCTCACGCAGGAATGAAGTAGGATTGTCGATAACACGGGGGTTGGTGCCCTCAGCGTCGTCACACTGATAGAGAACTACGGTAGCACCCTCAACATCGCTAGCGCCAACGATGATAGCGCCATCGGTGGTGTCGATGGTGATCTGAGGAGCAGCGGGAGCCTCCTCTGCCTTGGTCCAAACGAGGGTAGCATCCTTGGTGATGGGCCTGTAACCTGCAGCAGTAGCGGTAGCGGTTACCTCATAGGTACCGTAGTCGGGCAGCTGATAGGTGTTGCTGGTACCACGAACCAAGGTGATGGTCTCGTCGTTGAGCGTGATGGTTACATCCTCGTCGCCATTGTAGGATACAGAGAACTGACCATTCTCCTGGTTAACCTCGCTGAAGTTGAGAGCGCCAGTGAGCATAGCGTCTACATAAACAACCTGAGCGGGAGCCCATTCACTCATCTCCTTGCCAGGCTCCTGAGCGCGAGCGGTTACGCCAAGCTCAGCACCCTCGGGATAGTCATCAGGATTGATAGTGTAGGTAGCGGTGCCCTCACCAGTAGCAACAACCTCATCATCAACATACAGATAAACAGTACCGTCACCAGTAGCGGTTACAGTGTAACCATCGATAGTAACAGTAGGAGTTGCAGTTACTTCGGGAGCAGCGGGCTTAGCGGGAACTACTACGAAGGGCTCGGTAGCGTCGCCAGGAATTACATCGTAGCCAGGCATGTCGGCAGTAGCGGTAGCATATACGCTGTAGTAAGCCTCAACCTCACCGTAGGGGATTTCGTAGGTCAGGGGGCTTTCGCCACTTGCCTCGTAAACAACCTCACCAGTCATCATGGGATCGTCGTTCATCTTGGTCACCACGATGGTAACCGTACCCTCACCAGTAACGGTGATGGTTACAACCTGAGCCTCGGAATCATCAGTAACGGTGATCACGGGATCGGGAGTCTGATACTCGGGAACAACGGCATCAATCACGATGGGGCACTCGTCGGACATCTCGCTCACGAGGCAGTTGGGAGCCAGAGCGGTAGCGGTCCATACGTGGTTGTAACCCTCATAGATGTCATAAGCGATGGGCATCTCGCCGGTGTACTCAACACCGTCGCAGTACAGCGTGTAAACTACACCATCCTCAGTGCTGCCATAAGCCCAAACGGTCAGCTCGCCATTCTCGTAGCTGTAAGTTACGCTGGGCTTGCTGGTCTGCTCTTTCTGCTTCTCGGGCAGAGTGTAGGTCTTGGTGTCCTCGGCGGGGGTGAAGCCCTCGGGAGCGTTCTTGGCATAAACCTCGATCTCCTGAGCTGCATCGTAGATCTTCTCTACATAGTAGGGAGCCTCGGTGGCTACCTCTACGCCGTCAACCTTGATGCTGCACTCGGTGTAGTTCTCGATGGTGATCATCACACCGCTGCCGTCCTCGGCGAACTCGATAACGGGAGCATCAGCGGGCTCCTCGGTAATGGGGTTGGGATCCTCCATCATACCACCGTCGTGGGTGAAGTACTTGGCGTGGTCACCCTGCTCCTGTACCGTGCCACCACGGGCGTCGTTACCCGAAGCAACAGAGGTCAAGGTCTCGATAACACCACCATGGTAGTTCTCATCGAAGATGGCGTACATCAGCAGCATCTCTGCATACTCGCCGCCTTCCCACTTGGCAACACCATAGGATACCCATGCATTGGGGTTCTCACCATTGGGATCCTGCCAGTAACCTACCTCACCCTGGACTGCCAGCATGTGCAGGTAGGGCTCCTCGGCACCGTACAGAGTGGCGCTAACCACCTGGTCACGGCCGCGGGCATTCTTAGTGGTCACGTCAAAGTCGGCACCTTTCTCGGCGAAGGTGAAGGTGATACCTGCGGGCAGGTTGGTGATCTCGAAGTCCCAACCAGACACGCGGGCTGCGAAAGAAGCCCTTACGGGAATCTCCAACTCAGTGCCATTGGCAATGTCATCTGCAGTTACAACAACATCCTCGGCGTCGATGTACAGATACGACTCAGCGAACGCCGTTGAGGTCATCAGTAATGCAGCAAGAGTAAATAAAAATTTCTTCATAACTGATAAATGTTTTTAAAATGTTAATAAATAAAGTAATTTAATCTTCTCAATAATTCAGTACATAAAAGCAGGTCCATTAATTCTATTCTTTCATTATCAAAAAGTCTCGGAAAAACCATCATTTTCTAACACATATATACCTAAATACTATTTGCCTTTATGGTGCAGAAACGGTGACACTAAGGGATAACCAATAGCCACAACAGCCTTGGTCATGGGTCACATGAAGGGTTAAATGTCTCATTTTCATCAATTTCTGAATAGATTTTCAAGTGATATCACTATTTGGTACCCACAAAAATAGGACATTTCAATGAAATGACAAAAAAGCAATCCATTTTTTTTATTTTTTTTATCCAAATCAACCAAAATCCATAGCAGGGCCACGAAAATGCGATAATCCCGTTTCAGGTTAGAAAAAAACGGCCGAAAGCACCTGACCAGCCGAGACATGAAAAAGGCGGCTCCCGTGATGGGAACCGCCCCTTTAGATTAATCGCTAAAAGCTAATCGCTGATAGCTTGCCTGAAGGCTTGAATTACTTCATCACCTTAACAGCGCTGGTGGTGCCGTCGGTGTAGGTGGTAACAACGATGGTCATGCCGTTAGCCTGCTGCATCTCCTGACCAGCCATGTTG
>JAEEGJ010015133.1_pt1 | contig 18091 bp, 18 predicted proteins | sample 8958761 | NCBI WGS metagenome assembly JAEEGJ01 (sample SAMN16246546, study PRJNA631951) | gut metagenome | biome: gut microbiome; feature: rumen; material: RS-attached | host: Bos | place: Iran: Karaj | collected 2018-10
TAAAGCTATAAAACGTAGCCGTTGCATCCTTGAAGTACAGCACCTCCGTACGCGGATCTTCGGCAGAATACATCTTCTTGAGTTCGGGATAATGTTCGAGCATGTCAGCTTTTGGCGCAATACGGTCATCCGCAATCAAAATACCGGCGAGACGCAACCACTTTCCGGCCTTGTTCATAGCGCAAAGTTCCACTTTCGGATTCATATGAATCTGTTTAGAAACAGGTTTAAATGTCCCCGTCTGGATATAGAGCTTGCCCTCGAATATGTTGATGGTCCCGAACGGACGCACACGCGGCTGGTCACCTTCGACTGTCGCGAGAAAATACGTACCGCATTCCTTGATGAATTTTTCGACTTCTTCCATGTGTTACTCCTTAATGAAATTCTAAAAGACAATATAAAAACTTAACTGGATCCTTCGGGGCATCGCCCCTCAGGATGACGTCTTTGCCACCTCTCTATAAATCCTCTCCATATCTGCACTGAAGCAGCAGAAGATAACTTTCTTGACCTTCTTCGCTGGGAATTCGCGGACCGTTTTCACAACAATTTCGGTAGCGTCTTTCCAGGGGTAACCATAGACGCCGGTCGAAATAGCAGGGAAGGCGACCGTCTCGCAACCATTTTCTTCGGCAAGTGCGAGGCAACTTTTATAGCAAGATTCCAGAAGCGCAGGTTCCCCATGCTGACCGTCACGGTAAACCGGCCCCGGAGTATGGATCACGAACTTCGCCGGCAACTTGAACCCGGGAGTAATTTTCGCCTTGCCCGTCTCGCAACCGTTCAAGGGAATGCATGCTTTCAAAAGTTCCGGCCCAGCCGCCCGATGAATCGCCCCATCGACACCGCCGCCACCCAATAGCGAACAGTTCGCCGCATTCACGATGGCATCCACCGCAAGCTTCGTGATGTCCCCCTGCATAACTTCAATCTCTATCATAAAACCTCCATCATGTCCAAATTCTGAACCCCGAAGGGATATTGATTATAATATTCATATAGGTTCTTTCTGACTTTACCAAATACCCTATTTCAAAATTCAAAATATCAATGAATGTGCCTACACGAACCGAACCACCATATTCAAAGCCAGTATTTATCTTATAACCTATTTCCGGACCTACCGAAACTTTAAATAAACCTAAAAGAGGAATTCCTACATATAAATATTGTATCGTAGGCTGTAAATAAAAACCATAACTAGAAGTCCAAAGTACCTGAGACCGAAGAGACCAGACCCATAAATGTCTCGAGGATCCATTCAGTTCAGAAGACGAATCATCGAGAAAGGAATCATAGAGAAAACTATAACTACCAAATACCCAGTCAACTCCAGCAATAAAGGCATCCCCACCTCCGATAAAGGCACTCCAAGGAATCAACGCAAATCCAGATTCGTACGTGTCATCTCTCATTTTTTTCTCTTCTTTCGACTCGTCCGCAAAAGAGGCTACCGCCATCAAAAGAACAATTAAATAAGGGAGGAGAGATCGGTAGAACTTCATAGAATTAAATATACTAATATAAAAGAAAATTTTATTTGAATAAGGTATATTATTTATAGAGGTTTCACGTGAAACCTTATGAAGGCGAGTGAAGCAGAAACAAGCTCGCTTGTTTCTATTTCCGAGCCGATTAAGGTAGGACTATAACGAAGTTATAGTCCCAACATTTTTCTATTTTTAAATATGATGAAACCAATTCCTCTATTGAAACTGTTATTTGTCGCAATATGCGCAACATGTCTGGTTGCCTGTAGCCCCCAAACCGAACACAAGCACTTCTTCTGGAAAGTCTCCGATTCCAATTCCACTATATATATATTAGGCAGCATCCACCTAGCGGATTCTTCTTTTTATCCGCTAGATCCAGTCATCACGAATGCATTCGATAGTTCAGACGAACTTGCGGTAGAAATTGACATGAGCAACGATTCCATCCTGCAAGAGATTACCACCTTGAATGAACAGTACGGCATGTTCCATGGCGATGATTCTCTCGAAAGAATCCTTCCCGGCGACATCCGAAAATCACTCGACAGCATATGCACCGCATGGAGCATTCCGATAGGAACGTTCAACCGGTACAAACCATGGGCGGCAGCAATGACATTGACGTCCATTGGAATTATGCGACTGGGCTATAATTATAATCTCGGAATCGACTTCCACTTTCTTCACCTAGCACAGGAACATGGGAAAAACATCGTGTCGCTCGAACCTGTCGAAAACCAGGTAACGGCCCTGACAGGGGTAGGGTTAAAAGATTCCGTCACCATGTACTTCATGAAGAAAACACTGCGCGAAGTCGGGCTGATCGACTCATCGGTTTCGTGGATGATGCGGGCATGGAAAACCGGGGACGACTCCCTCTTTTGGAATGCCATGAACGCAGACACTGCAAAAATCAGCGCGAACGATTCCCTCATCCAAAAAGAAATAGACAATCGTATTTTGCATTCCCGTAATCATACTATGGCAAACTCCATCGAGAAATTGCTTTCAGAAAATCGCAAGGTATTTGTGGTTGTCGGTACAGCACATTTGGTAGGGAAGGATGAAAACGTCATCGACATTCTCCGCCGCAAAGGTTTCACCATCGAACGACTATAATGTTTCACGTGGAACGTTCGATACTACGAATCGCGGCGGAAAAATGTTTTCGCAGCATTCGGCTTAACAAGTTTTGCGCAAGCGCGAAACTGGCGCCTCAGCTATGAAATGTATGCAAGCATACATTTCGCAGCATTCGGCTTAACAAGTTCTCAACATTTATCAAAATGTTATCAACATATATTTTATGAATTTTTTAAAGCGGGGGAGATATTTGTTTGTTTTCTAAAAAAGTTATACTAAATTTCAAATCGGAACATAATAAACAAAAAAATGTTTGGACACTGCGTGTCCTACATGCTCATGCTCGGTCATAAAAATATGCAAGCATATTTTTGCGACACTCGCTATCGCATGTTTCACGTGAAACACAGCCAAGGTTTCCAAGCAAAAAGACACTTGTGTATTTTTATTTGGAAACCGCAGGGTGTAGGCCTATAATGCAGTTATAGTCCCAACATGAAAGAACATTACTGGATCCTTCCCCTTGCGGGTCAGGATGACGACAAAAAGAAAACTTGAGTTACAGAACTAATAAAGCGCAGCAGAATCTCTTGAACCAGTTCCTGTCGGAACATGGTGTGCAACTGTCCGAAGAGACACTGGGCAAGCTCTATGATTTTGCCGACCTGGTGGTAGAAACCAAACAATTCGGCAACCTGATTTCATCAAAAGATTCCGAGAAGTTCCTCAGCAGACATATTGCTGATTCTTTGGTACCGTATATATATATAGTGAAAGAATTGAACGCCGCAACGACAGAATCCATGGATCCTATCGGAAACTCCGTTTCCTCCAGGATGACAGCCGGAAAAAAATGGGCGGATATGGGTGCTGGTGCCGGGTGTCCGGTTTTCCCGCTCGCCATCGCAATGCCAGAAATTCAGTTCTACGCTGTCGAACCCCGCCACATGCGCGTGGAGTTCATGAACTACGTGAAGGAAAAGTTGCAGCTCAAGAACCTGACCGTGGTGGGCAAGCGCTTCGAAACTTCGGGTCTTACCGATCTGGACTTCATCAGCTGCCGCGCCCTCTCAACTTTCGAAAACGACTGGGAACGTGCACAGCCCGCCCTCAAGAAGGGTGGCCTCTTCGTCACGCTCAAAAGTTTAAACAGCATTTCTCACTTGGAAAACGATCCGGCAGTCAACATCTGGAAATACAACCTGCCGAACGAAGAACAAGATTACGCCTTAGTCACTCGAGGTAATAATGACTAAAATTATCGCCATATGCAACCAAAAAGGTGGCGTCGGTAAAACTACTACGGCCGTGAACTTGGCCGCGAGTTTTGCAGCCCTTGAAAAGAAGACTCTTCTTTTGGACATGGACCCGCAGGGGAACGCGTCTCAGGGTCTCGGTTTCATGGAATCCCAGGATATGGATATCCACGAAATTCTCGATATGGCTGGAAACCCGGACAACTTGACGTTCGAAAACATCAAGCCCGCTATTTTGGATACATCACTTGACTTTCTGAAAGTCATCACTTCCGGACCTGACCTCGCCGTGATGGAAATCGAACTGGTGAACGCCATGAGCCGCGAACGCCGTCTCGAACGCGTGATGAACGTCCTCAAGCAGGAATTCGACTACATCATCATCGATGCACCTCCAAGCTTGAACCTTCTCACCATCAACACGCTCACTGCAGCGACAAGCGTACTCATTCCGGTGCAGTGCGAATATTACGCCTTGCAGGGTATGACCGAACTTTTCAAGACCATCCGCGAAGTCCAGAAAAACTTGAACTCCAGTTTGAAAATCGAAGGCGCCCTCCTCACGATGTACGATTCCCGCCTGAGCCTTTCGAAGCAGGTTGCCGAAGAAGTTCGCGAAAACTTGAGCGACACCGTCTTCCAGACGATGATTCCACGCAACGTGAAACTTTCCGAAGCTCCGTCCCACGGCAAGCCGGTCATCCTTTACGATGTACAGAGCACAGGTTCACAAGCGTACATGAAACTCGCCGAAGAAATACTGAATAAAGAGAAGTAACAAACGTCGCTCAGAATGACATCAATCTATAACTAACAACTATTGACTAGCAACTAATAACTAGGAACTAAAAAATGGGTAAACAAGCACTTGGTCGCGGTCTTTCTGCAATTTTCAAAGCACATGATGTTCTCGGCAACTCTGTCGATAACGCTATCCACAATGACGGTTCAAACGAAAACGCAACACCGGACAACCAGAAAATCGTCGAAATCAATATCGACCTGATTGACCCGAACCCGTACCAGCCGCGCAAAATTTTCGACGACGAAGAACTTGTCGAACTTGCTGAAACTATCGAAAAGCACGGCCTTATCCAGCCGATTGTCGTTCGCAAAGTAGGCGACCGCTACCAGATTATCAGCGGTGAACGCCGTACCCGCGCATCGAAACTCGCCAACTGCCGCACTATCAAGGCGCAGGTTTACGATAATCTCGATGACAAGACCATGAACGAATGGGCACTAATCGAGAACATCCAGCGTGTGGATTTGAACCCGATTGAAATTGCCCAATCCTATCAGCAGTTGATAGACAACCACAACTACACGCACGAAGATTTGGCAAAGACGGTCGGCAAGTCCCGTTCCGCCATCACGAACGCACTCCGTCTTTTGAAGTTGCCGAACCAAGTCCAGGCATGGATCCAGGAAGGCAAGATTTCGGGTGGCGCCGCCCGTGCCCTCTGCAGTGAAAAGATTGCAGATACCGAAGCCCTTGCAAAACGCATCATCGACGAAGGTCTAAACGTCCGCCAGATCGAGGCGATTGCCCGCGGCGAAGATCCGTTCGCCCAGAAAGCCGAAAGCGGAGAGACAAAAGAGGGTGAAACCGAAAATAATGCGGCCGCTTCCAACGAAGATGAAACACCGGAAGTCCATGGCAGCGAACCTCAGCCAAAGCCGGAACTCAGCCCCGACATGAAGAAGTTCGAATCCCGCCTCGAAACATTCTTCGGCACCAAAGTTGCCCTCAACCCGAGTGCCAAGGACCAGTCCAAAGGCACCATCGTCATCAACTATTATTCCATGGACGACCTGAACCGAATTCAGGAACTGATGGAAAACCGCTAACGGTAATAACGTGAGTCGTAAATATTACACCATCCAAGTTATTCCGGAAAATCCGGAGGGCGCGAAGAAGTATCGCATATCGAGCAAGCAGTTCATGCTGTTCCATATCGGGCTTGTCTTGCTCGCCATTATCCTCATATTTTTCATTGTCCACATCGTCAAGATCAACAAGACTCTCGTGAACTATGAAAAAATGCGTGTCCACAACGCTCAGCTCGTAAAGCAGAACGCGAACTACGAAGAGCTGTTCTCCCGACTCGACTCGCTGTGGATTATGGAAAACCGTATCCAGAATATCTTCGAGACGTTCCTCGAAAACGACTCCAACAAAATCAACAGCATCATCGAACGCAACCGATTTGCGCATGTGCCCTCCAGCAAGAACGACATCGACTTCGAAGGTATCCACAACTGGCTCACGACCGACGAAAAAAGCCGAATGGAAAGAATTCCGAACGTCATTCCTACGGTGGGCATCATCAGCAAGAAGTTCTCTTACGAAAACAAGCACTTGGGAATTGACATTTCGGCCCATCAAGGGAACCCGGTTTTTGCTTCCGGCACTGGAAAAGTTACGTTCGCCGGCAAAAGTGGCGACCTCGGGAACACGGTCGTCATCGATCACCAAAACGGGTACAAGTCGTCATATTCACACCTCAAGAGCATCAGGACCAAAAAAGGTTTGACTGTCACCAAGGGTGACGTTATCGGCTACGTAGGGGATACCGGTAACACGAGCGGGCCACATGTCCATTATTCCGTAACGAAAAACAACGTTCCGCAAGACCCGGAAACTATCTTTACATATTAGGGGAAAATATGGCAAGCAAAAACGAACAGGAATTGACGCAAGTTGGCAATGCAGTCCAGGTCAACGGAGATATCATTGGAAAAACTGACTTGAGAATTGCCGGAAAAGTTCACGGGAACGTTCAAATCGATGGTGAACTGATTCTTGAAAAATACGCCTCCATAGAAGGCGATGTCAAGTGCGGAGTCGCGATTCTTGCCGGTACCATCAAAGGCAATGTGGATTGCAAGGGCAAGCTCATTCTCCAGGACAATGCACAGATCACCGGGAACGTAAAAGCGGAACAATTAGTCATACATGAAGGCGCCATCTTTCAGGGGAACTGCGAAATGACTGCCGCAATGCGGAAAGGAAAGTAATCAACTGTCAATATTAAATAATATTAGATATATTTATAAATAATATTTGATAGTTAATGTAGTGAATAGTGGATAGAAAAAAATACGTTGGAACGTAAGATGATGAAGTTCAACGAAATACAGAAATAAAGAAAATGTGGATAGATGTTGAAAATTTAAAATATGTTCACATTTTTCAACGTTGACAAGTGTTGAAGTCCAGTTTTCAATATCAATTAACGAGTTGGTCACGAAAGTATGTTGAAGATTATGGAAATATTGGCATGTGACATTTGTTTTTTATCACAAATTGCATAAAAAAGAGATTGATTTTTTCGTTTCGTATCAACAATAGCTATATTCTAATATGTTCATACATGAAATGTTATGGGAAAAAAGGTACTAAAGATAGGTCAAATTTCAGATCTCCACATCGGAGAAGATGAAAGCCTAGTGCAAGGGATTGATGTACGCAAAAATTTCCTTGAGGCATATAATTCTGAATCTATGAAGGATTTGGACCTTTTAGTGCTTTCCGGTGATTTGGCGAACGAAAATGCCGAACCGGGTGCCTATTCCTATATCGCTAACCTGTTGAAAGATTCCAAAGTTCCGTATTGCGTAATTTCCGGTAACCATGACAATGTGGAAGTCATGGGGAAGTTTTTTGATTTGAGCGGCAAAGTCCACGACGGTGAATGCTATTACCGTTACGATATCGACGGCCGTTCCATATTTTTCCTGGACAGCACCAATGGGACTGTTTCCGGAAAGCAGCTTGCGTGGTTGGAAAGTGAAGCCTCCAAGATAGAAGACGAAATTCTATTGTTCGTCCACCACCCGCCTTGCTATTGCGGACACAAGTTCATGGACATGAAGTATTCGATGAAGAATATTGGAGAAGTCCAGGCGACGCTTTCGAGAATAAAAAATCTCAAGCATATTTTTGTTGGGCATTACCACTTCGAAACGAAAATCGGAATTGGAAACCAGGTTGTGTATGTTACTCCTTCGACACAAATGCAGATTGATCCTAACCAGTCGGTATTTTGTCTGAGTTCGGCAGCACCTGGTTGGCGCGTGATTGAATGGGGCGAAAATTTTTTGGAAACGAAAGTTTATTTTTCGCACACCCCTTGAAAATGGTAAAAACTTTTGCTAAATTTAGGACCGATGGCGGTTTAGCTCAGCGGTAGAGCACTGGAATCATAATCCATTGGTCCGGGGTTCAAATCCCTGAACCGCTATTATTCAAAAAAAGAGGCGAGCATGTCAAAAAAAGTTCTAGTAATTTCCCTTTTGGCAATCGCCTCTTTTTTTGTTGCTTGTTTGGATTCCAAGAATTCCGATGCGAATTCGGCGAACAAGCAGGTGGTGTTGCCGCAGTCTCAGCCGATTGTCGCTGTATTGCCGTTTACGGCTCCTTCAAAATCCGCCATTACTGTTGAAAAGGCAAATGCCTATGCAAAGGCAAGCAACGGGCTTGTTGAGCTTGGCGTGAAGTGGTCTGAAAAGATTGACAAGGCCAAGGATTTTGAAAAGGTCCAGATTCTGAACGCTTACAATGTGGCACGTGATCAGCTTTGCGCCCGCGCTGGTTTGCAGGGCGGCATTGCGGAATACGACTGGATTACGGAAGTCGCCATGAAGAATCCGGAAAACAAGGCTGCTTTCGAAAAGGCCGGATTCAAGGTCAAGTAAGCCGAAATTTTTTGCAAGAAGCACGCGACAAAAAATGTCGCGTTTTTTTATTTGAACTTCCTACTTCCTACTGTCTACTACTCTCTTATAAACTTCAATCTGGCGTTCGATGATGCCGTCCCAGGTGAAGCATTCGTCGATGCGCTTGCGGGCGCCGGCGAGAAGATTTTCGATCAGTGTAGGGTCTGCTTCGAGGTGCTTGAATGCGTCGGCAAGCGCGACAGGGTCTTTCTCGGGAACGAGAATTCCGGACTGCCCATCGATGACGACATCCGGGATGCCGCCGACGTTGCTTGCGACAATGGGGAGTCCAAGTTCCATCGCTTCGATGAGAACGACGCCGAGGCCTTCGGTGTCGCCCTTGCTATCGACGATGGCGGGGAGCACAAAGACGTTTGCTGTCTTGTATTCGTTTGCGAGAGCTTCTGGCGAAAGCTTGCCCGTGAAGATGATAGACGCCGAAGATTCTTCGACTCCACTAAAATTGACTGGATCCTTCACTTCGTTCAGGATGACGTCTCTCTCGTCTTTCGTCTTTCGTCTTTCGTCTAATAAGGCTGCTTGTTGCTTAAGTTGTTCGGTCAAGTCGCCGACACCGACGATGCGGATTTCGAATTTGTCTGTAGGGAGATACTTCGCGGCTTCGATGAGGTAGCGGATTCCCTTGCGTTCGATGTGCCGCCCGACAAAGAGAATTTTGAATTTGCCGTTTACCGGATGCGGATGAATTATGACTGGATGGGGCGTCGCCCCAACCTTTGAGGCTCGGTCATATCCATGCAAGCATGGCTGCGACTCTCGCCTTTTAAGGTTGTCTTCACGTTCGTTCAGGATGACACCGCTGTTGTCTTTTGTCTCAAGTGTTGTTCCGTACGGGCTCCATTCGACATTCACGTCGCGTAGCGCCTTGATTTTGGACGCAGTGAAGCTCGAGTTTGCGAAGACGGCCTGCGCACGTCCGATGGCGAATTTCAATAGCGGCTTGACCCACTTCTTTTTGCGGATGAGCAAAAGCTCTGCACCGTGGAAGTTTAGTACAAGCGGAATCCTGAAGAGTTTTGCGGCGCCAAGCGCGATGTAGGCGTGCGGGAACGGCCAGTGGGCGTGGATGACGTCGGGTCGCCACTTGCGGCAAATCCGGAGGCACTGGATGAATCCGTTGATGATATAGGGGATGGCGAGCAGCTGCAGCCAAGGCTTCGAGGCCATCTTGCTCGGGGCGCCTTCTTCGTGCGTGAGGATTTCCCAGTTGGCGGGAGCGTAGCGGAAGCGGTTCACATGCGTGCCGTCGATGTCGTGGCTCTTGAGGCCCTTGTACGACGGGGCGAGGACTTGAATTTCGACGCCCGCTTTTTTCAGGTGGCTAATGGAGGTGCGAAGCCATGGGACTTCTGCGTCTTCTTGGAATCTTGGATAGACGGAGCCTATGACGAGGACTTTCATTGTGCAGTCTGCTCGGCTTCTTGTGCCTTGTTGATGTCCTGGATGCAGGCGGGATAGACGATGGGTCTCACGTTTTTGTCGAGCACGAGATCCATGATTTCGAAATTACGGTCGCCGGCTGTCTGTTTGAAACGGCCCAAGAGGCGGTTCCAGCCGTCGGTTTTCGAATCGAGCAGCAAAAGGCCGATTCCGCTTTCGTGTTCCAGAAGTCCGAGGATGTCGCTTCCGCGTCTGTTCTTCGAAAGTGTTTCCAAAAAGATGTTCCAGAAATGCTGAGAATTGGTCTGGTTCCCGAGAATCTTGTCGATAGATTCGAAATCAAATTCGATATACACGAAGGAACTATTATCCTCATCGCTGCGGATAATTTCTTCCTGACAACGTCTCTCAAAAATATCTTCAGTATAGATGGAGATATTGTATTGATGTTTTTTTATCAAGTTGAAGAGGTCTTCCTTCATCATCGCCCCTAATTTAGTCTATTTTTTAACCATGCAGCGATTGTTAAAATTGAAAAAAGCGCTGAAGAGCAGTGTTTTGGCTACTTCGGTCGAAAATTTTAAGGTCATCAAGTCGTTAACCGGCAAGTACCGTCCGATGACGGCCTTCGAAATCCAAATTCTCGAAAAAAACGGGAACAGTTGTGACGACTGGAGCAAGATTTTAGTTGAACCGGATTTTGACCCGAACCGCATTTTCCGCTCAAGTTTCATGGGCGACGTGCGCCTGCCGAAGTTTTTCGGGACGCTCTTGTTGCCTGGTGATGTTTCGGTCGCTACAGGTATTTACGATTGCATGGTTCACAACTGCATTATCGAGAACGCCTTGATTTACAAGGTCGCGATGTTGAGCAACGTACTTGTACGTAGCAGTGCTGTTGTGCAGAATGTAGGCACGCTCGTGAGCAGCGGCAAGATTAACTACATGGTGGGTTCTTCCATCAACGTTGGTAACGAGATGGGCGGTCGCGAGGTGCTCGTGTTCCCGGAAATCACGACGGAGCTTGTCGATTTGCAGTTGTTCCACAAGGCGGAACAGGGCGTGCAGGATTCGTTCGTGGAAATGCTCAAGACGTTCAGGTCCGAACTGGCACTGCCGTTCGGGATTGTAGGCAAGGGCGCCGTCGTTTCGAATACGAACATTATCCGCAATAGCTGGATTGGGGCCCATGCGCGCGTCGAAGGGGCTGCGAAGATTCGCAACTCTATCATCATGAGTTCGCTCGAAGAATCAAGCCATGTGTATGATTCCGTGATTATGGAAAATACGGACGTGCAGATGGGCGTGACGGTGCATACCGGCGCCGAAGTCCAGAGTTCCGTACTGATGAGCCGCGTGAAGGTGGGGAGCAAGGCGATTGTGAAGTCTTCCATCATTGCGCCGTGCTGCCATATCGAAGAAGGCGAAGTCAACAGTTCGTACATGGGACCGATGACGCAGATGCACCACCATTCGCTGTTGATTGCGGCGCTTTGGCCGGAAGGCTGTGGCAACTTGGGCTATGGTGCGAACGTCGGTAGCAACCACACAGGTCGCATGCCCGACCAGGAAGTGATGCCCGGGCAGGGGATGTTCTTTGGGCTTGGCGTGAACATCAAGTTCCCGTCGAATTTCCGCGAGTCGCCGTTTACATTGATTGCAAGCGGGCTCACGACTTTGCCGCAACGCCTCAAGTTCCCGTTCTCGCTTGTGCGCCCGGGTGACCCGCAGTTGGTGGGTGTTGCACCGCGTTTGAACGAACTTGTGCCGGGCTGGAACTATTCCAAGAATGCGTACGCACTTGACCGCAATGCCTATAAATACTGCGTTCGCGGCAAGGGGCTTGTGCCGTCTTCGTTCTATTCGATTTACAATCCTGAAATTGCGCGTTTAGTATTCGATGCGTACAACCGTTTGCAGGTGACTAAGGTCAAGGACGTTTATACGAAAAACGATATCGACGGACTTGGCGAAAACTTTTTGCGTGAACGTGTGCGTCAAGATGCCATCAAGACGTATAGCGAATATCTGGAACGCTACATATACGACTTGATGCTTTCGCTTGTCGAAGGGGACGAATCGCTGTCGAAACAGTCGCCGCGTGAATTGCGCAAGCTTATCGGCGATACGAATAAAGAAATTGCACGAGTCGTGACGCTCCCTGAAACGATGGACGATTTGGTCAAGCGTTACAGACAACTTGAAAAGGAATGGTTTGATAACGTCAACCATGGCTTGGACCGCGATAACGAACGTGGCCGCCAGATCTTTGATGACTATGACAGTGCGCACCCGGTCGATAAGGGATTCATGGAATGGGAAAAGACCCGCCTTGAAGAATCGGCAAAGCGCTTGAACGCATTTGTGAAAAATCTTGCTTAGGCATGGATTGAACTGCGCTGGATTTTTCTGTTATGTTATTGTATATTTTACTTTGTTTGGAAGTTGCCGCACGTATTGCGCTTGAAGTTCGTGAACGTAGGCTTACGCAGTTACGCGGTGGCGTGTTTGCCGTGTTGCGATTGATTCCGCTGGTAAACGATATTGTGCCGCTGCCTGAAAACCGCAAGGACGTGCCCGAATCTAAATTTATGAAGCTGCATGAAGAAGGGCACAAGGCGCTGCATCATTCGATATTGCGAAACTTGATGAAGGTTGCATTGTGCATGGTTGCAGTGTGGTTCATGGCCGCAATGATGGTACGCTGGAATGCAAGCTTTATTGAAGCTGTGCTGTGGTTGCATTTGGTCGCGATTCCGTTCCGCATGCTGTTCCATTTTTACTGCTGGAGTCAAGAGTATGAATGTGACAAGTATGCGCTGGAAAAGTCCGATAAGAAAGTGGCGAAAGCAGCCATGCGTGAATTGGCACTTTGCGAAATTCCTTATACTGCCTTGTTTGCACTTGTGTATCGCGAGCACCCGACCGTCGCGCTCCGCAGCCAGAGAATCCTGAAGAAAGTGATTAGTGGTTAGTCAATAGTCATTGGTTGTTTGTTCTCCCTCATCCCGAGAAGCGAAGCAACGAGGGATCCAGTCAAGTCTTGTGTTCGCATTACAAGATTTCACTGGATCCTTCCCCTATTACTACGTTCCAGGGTCAGGATGACGCACGGTTTCTTCTATTTTGGGGTTCTGCAGGACTTCATCTATCTTTTTTTTCAATGTGTTCAATATTTCGTTTTCGTAAATTTGAAAGAGTTGCTGTTCTTTTTTCAGGAACGGTTTGATGGCCCGGACAAGGCAAATTATTATGCCGGCGATGATGATTGTGCTGGTGGTAATGCTAATCGGGAATGTGGTGCTTAAGTGGGTTGAGTAGAGGAAGAAAGCGCAGCAGATATTGACGGCTAAAAATGCGAATGCAATATAAACCGGTTTCAAGTTGATGGGAGCTGCAGGGCTATCCGGTTGTTTTACGTCAAGCTGTCGTTCTGTGTTTTGGACGATATCTCTGAGGATGAAAGCGTCCATTATCGGGAAGAAAGAAAAGAAGACGGCTATCCACGGGGAAAATATCGTGGTCGCTACTTCCCGCAAGTTTGCTTCGGCACGGAAAATCCACAAAAGCCAGAACAGGCGAGAAATGCATGCCGCAACAATGGTAATAAAAAAGAATGGCATGAAGAAGGTAAACATGAATAAAGCGCTTCTGCCATCGATGTCTTCCAGAGCGGGTGCTAGTATGATGCAGTCTGCAATGGTGATAATTGCTAGTAAAACAGCAAAAAACTTAAGCGAAAGGAGTAGTTTTTCTCCATTTGGAGCGTTGTCTTGCATAATCCCTCCTTTTTGTACAATATACAAAAGGTGCATGACGGACTTTTGGCGGTGAACCCGGTTTTACTTGTGCGAGGGCTTCATATTTTTGTATATTCTTTGCCACAGAGGTTTTTATGTCACGAATGAATGTTTTTAAAGCGCAAAATAGAGTGGATGGTCGTGGTATTTCGCAGAGGAGCGGATTTTTTCACGCAGCTTTTTTAGTGGTATTTGCGTTTTTAGCGGTTTCGGCACATGCGTTTGACTTGTCGGTCAAGGCGAATGTCGATAACGCCCAGGTCTTTATTGGCGACAAGTTCAATTACGAAATTCAGGTCACGGCGCCTGAGAACGCCATCGTCGATTTGCCGAGCTTTGTCGGGAACCTTGGCAGCTTTGAAGTCAAGGAAATGAAGAACGAAAAGATTACCGAGGGCATGCCCAAGGGGACGGCGAAGTTCACTTGGCTTGCGACGCTCAATACGTTCGTGAGCGGCGACTTTCTCATTGCCCCGCAAGAAGTGAACGCCATCGTTGGAACGGATACCGTCAAGACGCACACGGACCCCGTAGCGGTCAAGGTTGCTGCCCGCACGAACGGCGAAGAAACGGACATTATCGAAGTCGAAGACCCGATGAAGGATCCGAGACTCCCGCAGTGGGTCTATATTCTTTTTGCAGTGCTTGGCGTTGCCTTGCTCGTGTTCCTCGGATGGTTCTTGCATAAGAAATTTGCAAAACGCGGCGAAGCTCCGCAGTTGCCGCCGTACGAAGAAGCCGTGCTTGCGCTCAAGAATCTGCGCAACAGGAATTACCTCGCCGAAGGTAACCAGGGCGATTACTTCATGACGCTTGGCTTTATCGTCCGCCGCTACATTGAAAGACGTTTTGAAGTCGATATTCTCGATGCGACCGTCGCCGAACTCAAGAAGCGCATGTCGCACGTGGCAGGACTCCCGCAGGCATACAAGGAATCCGTCGTGACGCTTGCCGTCGAAACTGAACCGGTGAAGTTCGCGAAGATGAAACTCGAAGGCGAACGCTGCACCTTCTGGGACGAATGGGCCGACCGCCTGCTCGAAGATACCAAGCCCGTGCCTGAAGAAGAACAGCAGAAGAAAGAGGCCGCGAAGGCTACTGCGAAAAAATAGTGTCGCAGTTAATCGTCGCGACCATGCTTCGTTGATACGAAGCATTTATCGCTCACGGCCTGAAGAAGAACAGCAGAAGAAAGAGGCCGAGAAGGCTACTGCGAAAAAGTAGTGCAGGTCGCTATTTCTTAGCTCGTTGTTTATTCAATGTTTATAAAAGGATCTCACTTATGTGGGTTCCTTTTAAATGATGTAATTGGGATTATTTCCCTAGAATCTGTTCTTCTGTAAGGTTGAATCTTTTGACAAGAGTTTCTATGGGAACACCGTCTTCGTAAAGCGCACGAGCTGTACGGAGCTTTTCTTCTTCGGCTTTTTGGCGTTCTTTGTCGAGTTGTTCTTCAAGTTTCTCTTCAAGTTGCTGACGTTCTTCTGTCATCTGCAGACGTTCTTCTGCTATTTGCTTGCGTTCTTCTGCCAATTCTTGGCGTTCTTCGGCCATTTGCTCGCGAAGGTAATCGCCAATGCTTACGAATCCGTATTTTTGTCCGATGCTTACGAACGCCATGTTCAGCTCCTTTAAGAAATCTTTACCTAAATACTCCATTAAATATATACTTGTTTTTTCAAGCAGGCAAGACGCCTCGTGTTGCGGCATTTTATTCAAGAATTTGCAAAACTGCGGCAAAAGTTCCAGCAGCTTGTTCTTGTTGAATGCGTGCTTCAATGCGATTATACCCATGCCGGTTGCGATATCTTCGCAGGCGAGGCAGTCGCTGTCGGGAATGTCCGCCATGTTGACGAACGTACATTGGAATGGCAGGACTTTTCCGCGGAAGTACTCCGGATAGGACTTTTCGAGAATCTTGAGTGGGTTCCAGTTATCACGTCCGTTGTAAAATATTATCGCCATTGTCGGGATTCCGCTGAATATGCGGTTCTTGTCCCGAATTTTCATGACGGAATGGATGTATTTGGAGATCTGGTCGAAGATTGTGGGGTCGCGACCTGATTTGTGCTCTAGCAGGATTCCTACGAGAATCGGGGCGCCAGTCGAAACGTTTACGCGAAATGCTAAATCCGCTTCGCCGGTGTCGTCAACTTCCGAATAGGAATCGGGAATACGCATGAGCGTATCGAGATTGACTTGGTTTAGAAATGTGTCGACATCATAGTTTATTTTTCTCGCAAGCTCAAGCAGGTAGCGGACATGTGCTGTGTCGGCAAATAGCCAGCGGAAGTATGCATCGTGTTTTCGTTTGGGTGTTTTATTTTCGTTTTCCATTTGTTTCTAGGGCCAATTATTTCAAGCGAATTGGCACGCAATCTCATATAATAAGGGATATAGAAAACGATCTAGCAAATAAAAGTTTTTGAAAATGTCTTGCATCGTCAAGAACGGATGAGCATAATTTAAAAAACTCTTTTCAGAAAAACAAGAATTTTTTTGCTTTAGAATCATTTTGCAAACAACCGTTAGCACGAGTGTCGCGAAAACAAGCTTGCTTGTTTTCATGACCGAGTCACAGGTTGTTCTACAAACAACCGTTAGCACGAGCGTCGCAAAAACAAGTTTACTTGTTTTTATGACCGAGTCGCAGGTTGTTCTGTAAACACCGTTAGCACGAGAGTCACAAAAAAGGCATGTGCAAATTTTGCACACACCTTTTAGTCGGAACTTTGCTTGTGAACGGAGTTTATTCTACTTCTCCCTTCACGCAGCGGACGGATAATCCGTCATTTTCGTCGTCCGCACAGACGCTTACCATTCCTTCGGAACCGTTGCCGAAATGAATCATTGTAGCGCAATTGTGGTTTCGCGTGTCTATCGTAGATGTCCAGAAGTAGGCGAAACGGCCCGGCTCCAAGAAATACTGGGAACTTGCTCTATATTCGCCGGCGGGCAAAACAGTAAAGCCGTATGTGTCTTTACCGCCACCCCATCCCACGACGGCGTAGTCGAGGAATGCGGGGTATCCGCCATTTCCTCTTTCGGGCCATTCTTCAACTTCGGGCAGATACCATCCGGGAGGGCATGCCGCCTTTGCGGCTTCGAAGTTGTATAGGCGGCCATACTTATCGCAGTTTTCTTTCTGGTTTCCGTTGCACCAACTTTGCGGTCGAGTGCTTGGGAAGCCCATGTCACAATTTTCCGGTTCATTCCCGTCGCAATTACTCTTTAGGTTGTCTTCGATTTCGTAGTTAAGATTTTCGGCCATCCAAATTTTTTCGCCGAGTTTTACGGTCTTGTATGTTTTGCCGTCTCGTGTGTCTGTAAATGTGGAATCGGTCGGTGTTGTTTTCGATGGTTCCGGAGCCGGCCCGTCACTGACTTGGTATGTGGTTCCGTTGAAGAACATGATTTGGATAAACTTCACGTTCGCATTTTCGGGTTCGATATCAAACCAGTGGTCGCTATAGCATGTGCATGTCGTTTCTGAATGGACGTCATATTCGATTTGCAAGGTGTCGCCGGAACGTTTTGTCAAAAGGTCCGCTTCGATTAGGCAGGCGTCTCTTACTTTCAAGGCCATCACTTGGTAATGCCCCTCGCCGTCGTTAAGGATGTACGCTTTGGGCAGTTCTTCTGAAGACGCTTCTGCGAGGCTTGCGATTTGGGTGGCACGTATTGGCAAGGGTTCCAAACCGGAAGCAATGCAAGAACCTAATTTAATGCCGTTTTTCGTGTCTTTCGCAAAAGCAGGCGACGCTTCTTGGTGACCTGCGGAACTCGAAGACGGCTGGCTCGCCGATGACGTCGTTACGCTGGACGACGAGAGTTTCGGCGGCTGCTGACTGGATGACGATTTTGCTTGAGCGCTGGATTGCGGTGTGCTCGACGAGGATTCCTGTCCTTGCATTTCGCTTGAAGAACTTTCGTTTTGACCTATCGTGTTGTCGATTATCGTGGTTCCAGTCACGTCCGGAGAATCTGAACAAGCCCAGAATAATGCTGCGCATAACGGAATCAGTTGTATTGTCTTTTTCATGTTCATTTCTCCTTCCTTGAATCCGCAGATTCTACTTTATCCGTAAGAGGGAATATTTGTAAGTTCATTTGATACACCTGGTCGATGCTTTGACATTCGTTGGCGATGTCAACAATCTTTTTGCGGAAAATGTCGATTTCCTTGGTGATGCGATCGTAAGTAGTTTTGTCGATGCCCATGGTGATGCCGGAAAAATTGCGTTCTTCCACGGGATCCTTGATGATGGACCGTACCGCGAGTTCGCTCATTTTCCTGTTCATGGTGCGTATGGCAAGAGGAATCGTCTCCTTG
>JAEEGJ010015134.1_pt1 | contig 18087 bp, 20 predicted proteins | sample 8958761 | NCBI WGS metagenome assembly JAEEGJ01 (sample SAMN16246546, study PRJNA631951) | gut metagenome | biome: gut microbiome; feature: rumen; material: RS-attached | host: Bos | place: Iran: Karaj | collected 2018-10
AGTAGGTGGATTTTAGATCCGCCTGTTTGTTATGCCTAAAAAGGAAGAAACGGGAATGAAGGTTATCATCTTCATTCCCGTTTCTCTCATCCAAAGCATTATCCCAATGTTAACTTAATGACATTGATCGTGTGATTGACCGTCTTTTTGAACATATCGGATTAAAAGTTGTCAGATGATTTCCTTAATATAAACGTCCGGACATTTCGTCAGGTCAATATAGTCATTACCGACTTTAACAGTGGGGCGGGAGAGGTGCATCTTGTTGATGAAGATTATCTCGCCGACTTCACCTGTACTGAGACGTACTGTGTTAAGAAGGTATGTGTTGACTATGTTCTGCAAGAACGCGATTATCATTTCGGGATCATACTTCTGGTAACCTTCTTCCTCGAACATTGATATTGCAATGAAAGGACAAAGAGGACCGCGGTAATAGCGGGCACTTGTCATCGCATCATATACATCCGCAATGGCAACAAGTTTACCGAATTTATCAATCTGAGGTCCACGGATCTTAAGCGGATAGCCCGATCCGTCGCATCTCTCGTGATGCATAAGAGTCGCATTCTTAATATGCTGACTGATGTTAAGATTCTTTATTATCTCATATCCGCGCTGCGGATGTGTCTGCATAAGAGTATATTCATCCTCTGTGAGCTTATCGGGTTTTCTGATTATTTCGTCCGGAATAAGGAGTTTACCGATGTCATGGAAAAGACCTGACTGAGTAGCAATCTCAACTTCCGATTCATCCCATTTAAGCCACTGGGCAAGGATGTTTGAAATCAGAGCAACGTTGATGCTGTGTGTAAATGTTGCATCATCATATGATCTTAGATTGTGAAGCATATCAAAGATATTGGCTGACGATCTTCCTTTTTCAAGAAGACCATAGATGGGAGCCATCATATCATCAAAAACAAGATCTCTGTTATTCTCGATAATATCCTTTATAGTGTGCTCAAATTTCTCGGCACATTCCTCAAAGCTGTGTTTAAATTCTTTAAACTCAGGTGATTGTTTGATACGCTCAGAATAAGTGAGTCCTTCATCGTTGGTTATGTCGACAAACTCATTTTCGAGTTCGACGAGCTCATCTTCGATAAGAACATCGATGATTGAATAGAAAGCCAACCTGGCAATGTCTTTGTCCTCAAGGACGGTACCTTTGTCAAGAAGCTTCAAACTTGAATTATAGGTGTGTACATCATTTGCAAGCACCATACCGGGTACGAGCTTGCGTGTAAGAATTCTTTTCATTATCCCCTCATTAAAAACAAAAATACATCAAAATAATGATAATTTATTATAGTTACGCAACTGTTTTTTTGTCAAACATTCTTGACAAGAAAGAGCATTGAGAATACCATAATTTTGAATTTTTTACAATTTTTTTATACAAAATACGTTTTTAAAGAAGCGGATAAGGTAGGAAGGATCGGAACTAATGAACGAGAAACAGAGCATTTTAGATACTATTGCACAGAGCTGGCAGTATTTTGCTGCGCTTATAATATTGGTTGCTTTTGCATTTGTTATTACACTTGCGGTTGAAAAGGTTGCGGTAAGAAAAGAAGGAAAGATGGATCAAAAACTTTTGAGTGTCCGCAAGATGGCTATTATCGGAGTTTTTTCCGCTGTATCGTTTGTCCTTATGCTTCTGGAGTTTCCACTTCCGTTTGCACCTTCTTTTTATAAATTTGACTTTAGCGATATGCCTGCCCTTGTCGGAGGCTTCGCAGCAGGGCCTTTTGCAGGCGTGATGGTCGAGTTCATCAAGATATTATTAAAGCTTGTTATCAAGGGAACAAGCTCGGGATTTGTCGGTGAGATAGCAAATTTCGTTGTCGGTACTTCTTTTGTACTTCCCGCAACGATTATCTACAGACTTCATAAGTCAAGAAAGGTTGCGCTTATAAGCTGCATCGTCGGAACGGCCTTCATTACACTGGTAGGTTCACTTCTTAACGCATTTTTCCTTCTCCCTGCATATGCAGTTATCTATGGCTGCGATATAAGTTCATTCGTGGAGATGGGAGCCGCGATAAATCCTGCGATAAGCAATGTTACGACATTTTGCTTGCTTGCGGTGGCGCCGTTTAATCTTGTAAAAGGCATCGTGGACAGCGTGATAACATTTGTGCTTTACAAGAACATAAGCCCGATACTAAAGGGCAACAGCAATGCGGCAAAAGCCGGTGCGGCTTCGAAGTAAAGAGCTCAATAATATAAATGATAAAACTTGGATATCCGATAACGGTTGTGATATCCAAGCTTTTTTTGTTTGAAGAAGATACCTTTTTTTGGCATAATAGGTAAAGGCAGAAGAATGATTGATTTACAAACAAAGAGGCGAGGAGATTAGGCATGGTTAGGATAGCAGTTTGTGATGATTCAGATTTTATGCGCAGTGAAACTAAGAAAAGGATCTTGAATTATTCTGTAAAAAAAGATTTTGATTACTCATTAGATGAGTATAATGCAGGGGAGAAGCTTGTAGGTTCGGGAGAGAAGTACGATCTGATCTTTATGGATTACGAATTTGAAAATAAAGGAGCGAACGGAATTGATATTGCAAAGAAGATCCGCGAGTACGATAAGAATTCGACCATTGTATTTGCAAGCAGTTACCCGTCTATTGTGTTTGACACTTTTGAAGTGGGAACATTCAGATTTTTAACAAAACCAATTGATGATAATAAGTTTAATGAAGTTATGGATGCTTTCTTACGGACGATGGAAGAGGACAACGTTCTAAAGATTCGTTTGGACGGAGAAAATCATTTTTTCAAAGAGAGCACAATCTCATATGTTGAAGGTATGGGTAAAAACTGTATCTTACATTTCTGCGACGGCCGGGAAGAGATGGAGTGTCATGAAACTCTCGGCGCCATCGAGGGACGTCTTTCCTCAGAAAAGTTCTACAGATGTTATAAATCATTTCTGATCAATCTCGCTCAGGTTGATTCTTATAATCATGATGAAGTCACCATGAGCACAGGAGAAAAGCTGCTTATCAGCAGGCTGAAGTATAAGGAGTTCAACAATATTTATGCAGAATATCTTGTGAAAGCGGGAGTGTGAGGAGATGGATGGAATGATGCAAAATTTGGGGATAATTTTGGCAATATATACTGTTAGGGGAATTGTTGTTTTTGCTGATTATAAAATTGCTTTTGAGCATTTTTTTAATTTTCAGAGTAACGAGCATAAGAAAAAGGACTGGATATGGGTTGGATTTTATCTTGCTATTAATTTTTTGTATAGGCCAATAATTAATTATGGACCAAAGTCATTGCATTTGCTTTTGATTGTACTATATCTGATTCGCATTGTTCCTTTTTTATGGTCGAGGTATGGATGTAAATCAACATATTTGGTAATTGCGTTATTTTATGGGGGAATTGCTAACTCTATTTCTCAAAATATACATTTTGTATTTTTTAGTGATATTAAAAGTAATATATATAATGAATTTAAAGCAGATGTTTCAATAATGATTGCAGAGATAATAGTGCTTATCTTTTTCTTGTTATTGTTATTGTTTAAGAGGGCCGGTTTTATAAAGGTTCATTTTACAAAGCTTACGATTGCAGAGTATATTTTACTTTTTTTGCTTGATATGTCTTTTAGCATACTTGAGGTGGTGATATTTCAATCAGGTGAAGCAACAAATGCAATGAAAAAATTTAGCATTGTTACATTTATACTACTTATATCACTTATTATACATATTATAATGGTTCGTGAACAAAACACATCTATGAATGCTATGATAGGTAATCTAAAAGAGCCTATGAAGCAGATTACGGATTCATATATTGAGATGAACGAAAAGAATACAGAACTTAGAAGATTTAGGCATGATGCCAAGAATCTTCTTCTGGCATTGAGATCTATTGTTTCAGAAGGGAAAATTGAGCAGGCTGTTGATTACATTGATAAGATGCAAGATACAGTTGAAACAATTAAAGTAAAAGCATTTGATACAGGTAATTTTATTGCAGATGCGTTGCTTGAATCCAAAGCTAAGGTGGCGGCTCAAAACAATATTGCAATGACAGTGACTGGAAATATTCCAGCAAATAGAGTTGAGGATGTGAATTTGGTAATACTTATTTCTAACCTGCTTGATAATGCTATAGAGGCGGCAAAACAGGTTGACGGAGAAAGGAAGATTGAAATACAGTCAATACTTAAGAAAAATATATGGATTTTGGCCGTAAAGAATTCATGTGTAAAAGATGTTGTAATACGAGAAAACCATATAGAGACGACCAAAGATAATAAGGAGGCACATGGGTTTGGGCTTTCAAATATTGAACGCGTGACTCGCAAATATGCAGGGGAATTGCAGCTTAGTTGCGAAAATCAAGTGTTTACAGCTAGAACAACTATGATGTTGATGACATAAGAATGCAGTTTGCTCCCAAAATAATACCATTTACTCCAATAGACGTAAAAACAATTGTTTTTTTGTAATATATAATTATCAGACAGATGAAACAGAGCTGAAAAAAATATTATAAAAATAAAAAGTGGAGGTAATAGCTATGTGGGAGGATTTGGGCGGATATTTTGGATGAAAATGCAGTACTTATAGTATTGGGGAAAGGGGAGCAGATTTCTGGATAGTAACGCCAGGTTACATTCGGAAATCTGCTCCCCTTTTTGGTATATGGAGATGAGTTACACAAGGTAAAGATGATAAGGCATAAGAATACGCTTAAGAATATGCACACGGGAATTATTAGAGGAATCAACTGTACAAAAACTGCAGTTGGTTCCATTTTTTGTATAGATAGTTCCCAAAAACGTATAGACAGAGTGGAAGCTGATAATATAAACCATGTCAGGTGACACGAAAGAAAAACAAATAAACAATATAAAGAAGTTCTTTTGAGAGGAGAAGAGATATGGAATTAAGAGAACAAGAAGATCAGGTAATGCTTTTTGAAGAAGTTCAATTAGATAACAATGAGTTTATGCAAGAGGGCATGACACCGGCAGGTGGCCCCGGAGTGGCTTGTGGCATAGGTTGTATCGGAGCTGCATGTGGGGTTCTTTGTTTATAGGTAGTTATATTAACACAAAAATAAATATTAAAAAGAAAAGGAGAACAAAAAAATGGAAGACAAGAGAAACATGGTAAACAAGGAAGAAGTACTTGGAGAGGTAGTTGCTGAGGAGATCACATTTGATGATGTGGCAGTAATGGAAGAGGCTGTACAGCCTGCCGGAGGAGTTTGTGGTATTGGATGTCCTTCATCCGGAGCAGCTTGTGGACTTGCCTGCAAGTAAAAATTTGTATCACCCCTCCACTTATGTGGAGGGGAAAAAATAGAGGAGGAGAAGTCGGAAAGCTATGGATGTAAAAATTCTGGAACGTGATGATGTGATACTTGCGTATATCCCGGAAACACTTAGGTTTTTTGAAATCAACGGGAAAACAAAAGAGATAATAGAAGAACTGAATAATAAATCTACAGATGAAGAGATTATTGAAAAGTGCAGAGTTACTGCAAATCAGCTTGCCGGATTGAAGAATCTTCTTTCTAAAAAGAGAGAGAAGACAGAGAAAAAGAATGTTACAAGAATGGGATTATCCAAGCTTGTTTTGAATATATCAAATGCATGTAATCTGAGATGCAAATATTGCTATGCAAATGGTGGAAACTACAAGTCGGATGAGCGAATGATGTCTGTGGATGTGGCAAAAGATGCGCTGGATCTATTTTTTGAAAAGTTTAAAGCTATTGATACAATACAGCTGTTTGGTGGAGAGCCATTGCTGAATCGAGAATTGATGGACTTTGTGTGTGAATATGTTAAAGAGATAAGTCCACAAACACGTATCGGATTGGTAACAAACGGAACATTGATCGATGACGATTTCATCAAGCTGGTAAAAAAATACAATATTATGGTAACCGTAAGCTATGATGGAGTTCCTCTAGTTAACGACATTATGAGAATAACTAAGTACGGAGAGGGAACTTCTGACATAATTTTGGAGAACATTAAAAAGCTGCATGCAGAGACAAAGGAACCTTCGACAATCGAAGTGACATTTAATCAGATGCACGTAAACAATAATGTTTCGATAGCTGATGTCATTAGTTTTGTTAGAAAAAACCTTGGAGATATTCCTCTGCATATTACGCCGGCAGGTGGAAATAAGAGCTGCAATTTTGTTTTGAAAAATAGAAGCGCATTTGTCGATGTTGTCGAAGATATTTTTGAGAACAAAGAAGGTCTTAATATGTTCAATTATTCTTTGGTTCAAAGAATAGTTGGGGCGATATACAATCATGGTATTTCATCTGACTATATATGTGCGGCAGGACTTTCTTGTTATTCTGTCTCAGTTGATGGAGATATCTATCCTTGCTTCATGTTTACGGATGACGTGAATATGTGTATGGGAAATATATACGATGAAAATGTCTTTGAACAGCCTAAGTTTATTCAAATGTTTAACAGGTTACGGGCATATAGCAAGAATGATATAGAGCAGTGTAAGAAATGCTTTATTAAAGAAAGCTGTACAGGTTGCCTTGGAATAAATCTTTTGGAGACAGGAAGTGTTTTTGAACTTAATGAAGAAACCTGCGAGATGTATCGTGGTATGACTGAAGAAGTTATATATCACCTCTACAAACGTAATAAGGAGAAAAAAAGTGAAATTGCATGATCCGGAATATTGTCCGAAAGTGGTTGAAGGGTTGGAATTCAATAAACTATTTGAATCAGAACGTGAAGCAAAATATTGCCTGGGAAGTCCAAACTATGACAGGTATATTCAGGTGAATGAGAAAAATGTTCTTCCGATTGAGACGGCAATAGAATATATGGACGGCAGTAATTCGATAGAATCAATTGAAGAAATGATGCTGAAAAAGAAGATAAAGATCAGTATTTCTGATTTATCAGAATGGCTTGGAAAAGCAGGATTGCTGGATAATCCACCGGAAGATGTTAAATATGAGAAACAGGAGATGGATTATCTAGCAACAACAATAAAATCATGGAGTTTGGAAAAGATATATGGTTTTTTGACAAAATTAAGCAGCAAGTATTGGAAAGCCCTTATATATTCAACAGTTGCGATTATTCTGGCCGGAATATGCATTATTCTTAAGGATTGGAGAATGCTTATAAATATAACGAACTATAAGGTTAATGGTTCGTTTGCGCTTGGAATAGTCATGATAATGGCGATATTTACGTTAAGTATAGGAGCGCATGAAATGTCGCACGCGGTTGTGGGATATAGATATGGTTTAAAACCAAAAGCGTTTGTTTTTGCACTTTATATGGGCATGCCTATGTTTTATGTGAAAATGCCCGGAATATATACGGTTGAACCCAACAAAAGGGTGAAAGTATGGAGCGCCGGCGTTTATATGAATATGGTTATTGCGTCATTCTGCTTAGTATGTATGCAATTTACGAGCGGATGGATCTATAATTTGGCAATTATCTGTTGTTCAACAAATATTTCGTTAGTGCTGGGAAATATATCACCGCTTTTGCCTTTGGATGGGTATTTTATTATGAGTACGCTATTAAAGAAACCAAACCTCAGAAAGGATTCATACAGACATTTCAAGAATTGGTTTCTTAGAAGAGAGAACAATTTTAGAGGCCTTTATGTAGTCTATTTTTTAGCATCGATTACTTTTTATATAGCCATTGTGGTTGCTGAAGTGAAGTGGTTTGCGCAGGTAATAAAGTATGGGATAGATAATCATTTTACGGCGATAGATTATGTATATGCATTTAAATATATAATCCTGATTATTGGAGTGGTTTTGTTTAAGAAAGTTATAGAAGCTGTGACCAATATGATCACAGGGAAAAGGAAGGTGGCTTATGAGTAATGTGCTACATATTTCAGGTTTGAATAAAAGCTATAATGGCAGAAAGGTTGTAGATAACATCTCTCTTGATGTGGATAAAGGAGATATCGTTGGACTTATAGGTCCAAACGGTGCCGGTAAGTCAACAACGATGAAAATGATAATGAAGCTTATCAGCAAAGATTCCGGAGAAATAGAGCTTGGAGAGGGAAAAAATATCGTTGAAAAAGTCGGTTTTGCAACAGAATCATCTGCTTTCTATGAGTATTTATCCGGCTTTGATAATCTGATGCTTATCGCAAAGTTATATGATGATGTTTCTGAAGATAAGGTGAGGGACATAATAAAATTTGTAGGGCTGTCAGATCATATCGACAAGAAAGTGAAGACTTATTCAACAGGTATGCGCCAGAGACTTGGGCTTGCAAGGGCACTTTTAAATAACCCTGAACTGCTCATTCTTGATGAACCTACAAACGGACTTGATCCGTATGGAATGAAAGATATTTATGAGATATTGGAAAAACTTGCCAGAGAAGATGAGGTGGCGATTCTTATTTCATCACATCTTTTGCATGATATAGAAAAGATATGTAATAAGGTGGTAATGATCAATGAAGGAAAGCTCCTTTTTAGCGGTGATATAAAAGATCTTGGAGAAGGGCTTGAAGATAGTTACTACAGCATGTATAGGAGGTGAAGCTAATGAAAAATATAAAGAATGAATGGTATAAGATTTATAAGGGTAAGAGGCTTACTATCTTTCTTTTGATTCTGTTTGCAACATGTATTGCATTGGGGTTTGTTGTAAGGTCACTCCAGATGGCGGGAACTGTAGATGTAAGCGAGAGTATCGGGGGTAACTTTGCGCTTGAAGTGCTGGGGATGCTTGCAGATATTGTGCTGCCGGTGTTCGCAACACTGTTTGTGACTTTTCTCGTTACTGATGAGATAAACAGTGGTAGTTTGAAACTTCCTCTTTTATGCGGACAATCACGTGAAAATCTCATAGCTTCGAAAGCGGCTGTGGTTATAATGGGATTATTTTCTCTTATGGCAGTTACGTTTATAACTTCGAATGTTATTGCAATAATCTTCTGGGGAAGCGATGCGGTTATTTCAGATCTTTTAAGGAACGCTATCGTTTTTGCGGAGACTTTCTTGGCTTTGACAGGATGGTCATTGATCATTCTTTTTGTTTCGTTGTTTATGAAAAATAGTGGTGCCATGGTGGGGGTTGCGACAATTGTTCTTGTAGTTGGAACTGTTGTGAGCTCTGTATGCCCGCAATTTGCAAAATTTGAAGTGATGTATTATTTTAAGGCCTTTATAAGTCTTCAGCCTATGAATCATCTGTTTGCATTTTTTATATGTGCCGGAACGATAGTAGTGTTCTTCATCTTAACAACAGTAAAGTTTAGGATGTTGCAGATTCAAAAGTAAAGAACGAGGATAAAACTATGATCAATGCAGAACTGTATACAGAGTTTAAGGAAGTATATACAGATAAGGACACTGTAAATAGAGTTGAATTTTGTAAAAAACTAAAAAAATTAAAGAAGGATACTGTTGTTGAGCTTAATGAGGATATGTATTGCATCTATACTAGAGATGCGGATGTAGATATACAAGGACAAATACAAGCTACTACCTTTCAACTGGAAATTGAGCCTGCTGCAAGAGTTCGCTTTGAGGGTAGTTTGGAGGAATATGAGTGTTTGTTGGATGAAATAAATAAAAAGAGTATTAGAAATCGTGATTTTAAAATCTATGGCAGGCTAAAAGACAGTAATGCGGACAGGGAATTTTTTATTATGGATGTATATTACTTAATGTAATAGAAAATATGGAGGAGGATTTAAAAATGTTAGATCAGAAAAAACTTTTAGTCGCAATTATCTGTGCGGGGGTAGCGATTCTGGCTGCTCTAATTTGGAGATGCTTTTATTCTATAAAGAATAAGGGGAACGAAAAGGCTCTTGAAGTTATTACAAAAGCGCAGGCGGTATCGGCGCATACTTTGTGGTGGTGGCTTATTTGTTGGGGAGGACTTTCAACGATTATCTTTAAAGAAGGCACAGTATTTACGATGAATAATATAGGCACTTTTATATTGCTCCTCATTGGAATGCAGAGTTTGGTTGAGTTGTTTGCAGGATTTTATTATGCTGATCTGATGAAGAGAAACGCTGAAAAAAATGCTGCCGGACAGGTTAAAGCTGAACAGGCGTGAGCTTGATCATAAATAATTGCAGAAAAGGCAGCGAGAAGAAGCGCTGATCTAAAACAACCGGGAAGAGATAATTCTTTTCCCGGTTGTCTTTGTGAGGCGTGTTTGTCGAGTTAAGTTAAGACTGTGGGAGCAAGAGTGATATTTTGAAAAAACATAGTTTGTGATATAGTTAAAGAGGCAAAGTTTGAAATATGCGAGGTTTGTATGGATATAGTTACCAGACATGAGACGAATAGTGCTAAGGAGACGTTTGAGATCGGCAAAAGGATTGGCGAGAGCGCTACGCCGGGAATGGTGTATACCCTTGTGGGTGATCTGGGCGTCGGAAAGACCGTTCTTACGCAGGGAGTTGCCGAAGGGCTTGGGATTACGGGACCTGTGAGCAGCCCGACCTTTACTGTTTTGCAGGTTTACGACGAGGGAAGGATTCCTTTTTACCACTTCGATGTGTATCGTATCGGTGATGTCAGCGAGATGGACGAGATCGGATACGAGGACTACTTCTACGGAGACGGGATCTGCTTTATCGAGTGGGCAAACCTCATAGAGGAGATACTTCCCGAGCATTATACGGAGATAGTTATTGAGAAGAATCTCGAAAAGGGCTTTGACTATCGCCTTATTACAATGACAAAAAAATAAATTTAATAAAAAGTGAGTTATATGAAAATACTTTCTATCGATACATCGGGACTTGTCGGGGCTGTTGCCGTCACAGACGGAGATATTCTTGTTTCCCAGTTCTCGGTGCAATATAAAACTACACATTCTGAGATTTTGATGCCTATGCTCGATGACATATGCAAAAAGATAAATCTCGATCTGTCTACGATCGATGCCATAGCGGTGGCTGAAGGGCCGGGCTCTTTTACGGGACTCAGGATCGGAAGTGCAACGGCTAAAGGTCTTGCGCTTGCGCTTGATAAGCCGATAATTCCGATACCCACTGTTGATGGAATTGCCTATAATCTCTACGGAGTTGAAAAAATAATATGTCCCATGATGGACGCAAGAAGAAATCAGGTATATACGGGATTGTACACATTTGTGCCAAAGACCTATGAGGGAAAAAGCCTTGAGAGGTCTTTTGATATGCAGGTTATACATGAGCAGTTTGCGACATCTGTTGAGGATATAGCGAACAGGATAAACGAGATTGGAAAGCCTGTTGTGCTCTTGGGCGACGGCGTTCCGGTCTACCATGACAAGCTTGAGGAACTTTTGAAGGTTCCGTATTCGCTGGCACCTTTTTTTCAAAACAGGCAGAATGCGGCGGCTGTAGCAGCGCTTGCGGGTGTCTATGCGAGTGAGGGAAGAATTGTAAATGCGGATGATTTTGCTCCCGATTATCTGAGACTCTCCCAGGCTGAGCGCGAAGCTCTTGAGCAGGATAAAAGCGGGGGTGAGTCTAAAGGTAAGCTTGCCGAAAAGAAGGCTGCGAGCAGGAATAATCCCGGGATTATCAGGATCAGGGAGATGAGCGCTGAGGATATCGAGGATGCTTATAATCTTGAGAAGACGAATCTGGGAAAAGAGGCTTGGACGCAGAAACAGCTTCTTGATGCACTTACAAGAGACGACACGATCTATCTTGTTGCCGAGAAGGCAGGAAGAGTTGTCGGTCTGTGCGGTGTGCAGAATATCTCGGGCGAAGGTGAGATAACAAATGTGTCTGTTTCGGGAGATTGCAGAAGAGAGGGCGTTGCCTACAAGATGCTTAAGCAGCTTCTTGAAAGGGGCCACGGAATAGGGATAAGAGACTATACGCTCGAAGTTCGTGCGAAGAATACTCCTGCGATAGGGCTATATGAGAGGCTTGGTTTCAAGAATGAGGGCGTAAGGCCCGGATTTTATGATGAGCCTAAGGATGATGCGGTTATTTACTGGAAAAGGAAATAGTTTTTATGATAGATGTTTGTTTGTTGGGAACAGGCGGAATGATGCCGCTTCCCAATCGTTTGCTCACGTCTTTGTATGTGAGATATAACGGAAAATGTATACTTATAGATTCGGGCGAGGCAACTCAGATCGCACTTAAGAAAAAAGGGCTCAGTTCCAAACCGATAGATATTATCTGTTTTACACATTATCATGCGGATCACATAAGCGGACTTCCGGGGCTACTTCTTACTATGGGAAATGCGGAGAGGACAGAGCCGCTTTTGATGGTTGGGCCCAAAGGACTTGAGAGAGTTGTGAATTCACTCAGGGTGATAGCGCCTGAGCTTCCGTTTGAGATTAAATTCAAAGAGATAACGGACAGCGAGATGTCTTTTGAACCCGAGGGAATGCCGGGATTTACACTCTCTGCGTTTAAGGTTAATCACAATATTCCCTGCTACGGATATACCATGAACCTGAGAAGGCAGGGAAAATTTAATGTAGATGCGGCTATGGCTGCGGGAATTGACAGAAGGTATTGGAATGGTCTTCAGAAGGGCGAAACGATAGAGCTTGAAGACGGAACCGTTTATACGCCGGATATGGTTTTGGGAGAAGCAAGAAAAGGCATTAAGCTTACCTATGTTACGGATACGAGACCTACCGACAGTATTGTCAATAACGCTAAGGATTCAGATCTTTTTATATGCGAGGGCATGTACGGAGAGCCCGATAAGCTTGTAAAGGCGAAAGAGCACAAACATATGACTTTCTATGAAGCTGCAAGACTTGCCAAGAAGGCGGAGGTAAAAGAGATGTGGCTTACACACTACAGTCCGTCGCTTGTTAATCCTCAGGAGTTCATAGGAGAGACGAGAAAGATATTTGCAAACACAGTTGCGTCGAAGGATGGCAGAAGTCTGACGCTTAGGTTTGAAGAATAATCTGCAGGCTGAATCTTTTTTCAAAACGGAGGGGACATGGAGAACAACAGCGTAAAGTCAGCAATTATGAAATCAATCGTATTATTGGCGCTCGGAGCGGTCGTCGTGGTAGGTTTGTATTTTATGTTCGTGGGAAGCAAAAAGAGCCCTGAAGAAGAGCAGTACAATCTTACAGCGGTTGATGAGATCACAACTACCAATCTTGAAAAGAACTATCCGGCTAATCCGAGGATGGTTGTCGATTTGTATGCAAAGACCATGCAGGTTCTGTATAAAGAGGAGTACACTGAGGGGCAGCAGGATAAGATGCTGTACGTACTTAAGGGTATAATGGATGACGAACTTCTTGAGAAGCAGGTGGATTTTTCCAGATCTATGAAGAATGAGATTTCTGAAAGAAAAGAGGGAGATTATTCAATTTCCAATTATCTGGTACAGAATACCGAGCCTGAGGTGGTTACGGTATCCGGAAAGAAAATGTGCAATGTGCAGTGTCTTTTTTCACTCAGAAAGGGTACGTCTACGGTTGCCAATTATTACCAGTTTATTCTCCGTCAGGATGATGATAAAAGGTGGAAAATACTGGGCTGGGATGTAAATACAAAGCAGTAAATCGGAGGAAGATTTTTGATAGAATATCATGCGGACGACTACGGGCTTTTTCCTGAGCAGAGCCGTCATATTATGGAATGTTATCACAAGGGGGCGCTCAACGGCATAAGTATTATGCCAAACAGCCCTTATTTAAAGGAGTGCATGGAAGAAATACGTGACATCAGGGAAAAACTTTTTGTCACCGTGCACCTTAATTTTGTTGAAGGAAAGCCTATAAGCGGAAACAGAGCGGATATGCTTGTAAATGACAATGGGAATTTTGACTGCGGCTTTATTAGGTTGCTGCTGGCAAGTTATATTCCTTTTTTGCGTAAAGCGTATTACAGGCAGATAAGAAGGGAAATTGAAACGCAGCTTAGAGCGTGCGAGGCATATATGAATGATGGCGTATTCAGAATTGACGGGCATGTGCATTATCATATGATCCCTGTTATTTTTGATGCGCTTATGGATGTCATAAAAAGCAATAAGCTTAAAGTTTCGTACATAAGATTTCCGTATGAGGAGCCTGCTGTTTATGCGAAAAATCTTTTGAAACTCAAAGGAATCGGGCCTGTAAATTTTGTTAAAGTAGTGATCTTAAATTCGCTTGTTGTCAGAAATAAAATAAAGCATAAAGCTCTTTTGGATAAGCTTGGAGTGGAAGATAAGCTATTTATGGGTGTGATGCTCTCCGGGCACATGTTTTATGACAATGTCAAACTGTGCGTCAAGAGCGCTGCTGATATTCTTGAAAAAAGAAAAAATGATGAGATGGAGATTCTTTTTCACCCGGGAGACGTGACCGTTCCTGCAGATGTGGAGCGGCTTACGAGTAAGGATGATTACAATTTCCTCACAAGTTCGAACAGGATGAAGGAAGCTGAAGCTCTCAAAAAATTTGGAAGTAATCTGAGCAGGTGATCTGCCAAAGGGTAAGTTATGGAGATAAACAAGAATGTAGAGGATGACGGCGTCATCTTTATGTCGATAAAAGAAAACGGGGAACATTCCGAAAACAGCGGAAACGGTGCTAAGGATGTAACTATTCTTGCGATTGAAAGTTCCTGTGATGAGACGGCTGCGGCTGTTGTAAGAAACGGAAGAGAAGTGCTTTCGAACATTATTTCTTCGCAGATCGCGCTTCACACGGTCTATGGCGGAGTTGTGCCTGAGATCGCGTCAAGAAAGCATGTTGAAAAGATAAACGGATGTGTGCGCGTTGCTCTTTCCGAAGCAGGGCTTACTCTTGATGATATAGATGCTGTTGCCGTTACCTATGGGCCCGGGCTTGTGGGAGCTCTTTTGGTGGGAGTTTCTGAAGCTAAGGCTATCGCATATGCAAAGAAAAAGCCCCTTATAGGCGTTCATCATATCGAGGGGCATATATGTGCAAATTATATCGAAAATAAGGATTTAAAGCCTCCATTTGCATGTCTCGTGGTATCCGGAGGACACTCTCATCTTGTAATCGTAAGAGATTACGGAAAGTATGAGATAATCGGACAGACCAGAGATGATGCGGCCGGAGAAGCTTTTGACAAAGTGGCAAGGGCTATAGGTCTTGGATATCCGGGCGGTCCCAAGATTGATAAGGCGGCAAAAGAGGGAAATCCCGAGGCATTTACTTTCCCGCAGGCTAAGATTGCAGGTGCAGACTATGATTTCTCTTTTAGCGGATTGAAATCTTCTGTCTTGAATTATATTAATCAGGCTAAGATGCAGGGGCAGGAGCTTAATCCTAACGACGTGGCCGCTTCTTTCCAGAAGGCGGTCGTTGAGGTGCTTGCAGAACATGCGATAAGAGCGTGCAAGGAATATGGTATGGACTGCCTTGCCATCGCGGGTGGAGTTGCGTCCAACACTGCGCTGAGAGACCTTTTGGAAAAAGAATGTGCGGCAAATAATATAAGATTTTGCAGACCCTCGCCGGTGCTGTGCACTGACAATGCCGCAATGATAGGGGCTGCGGGCTATTATGAATTTATGCAGGGCAAGACTTTCGGGCTTGACCTTAACGCTGTACCCAATCTTCCGCTTGGAGACAGGGAGAGAAGGTATCATGCGGATAAGAACAGATAAAGATTGGAGTTGCCATGAAAACTGTGGCTGTTGTGCTTGCTGCCGGTAGCGGAAGCAGGATGAAAAGTGATGTAAAAAAACAGTATCTTGATATAGGCGGAAAGCCGCTTATCTATTATTCATTAAAGGCTTTTGAAGAGAGTCCCGTGGATGATATTGTTCTTGTTGTATCACGCGGAGATGTAGAATTTGTCCGCAGTGAGATTGTTGAAAAATTTGGGTTTGATAAAGTGGTCGCTATAGTTGAGGGCGGGCTTTATCGTTATCACAGTGTTCGTCTGGGGCTTATGGCAGCTGAGGGCGAGTATGACTATGCCTTTATTCACGATGGGGCAAGACCTTTTTTGACTAAAGAAATTATATTGAGAGCGCTTGACGGAGCAAGAGATTACGGTGCTTGCGTTGTCGGCATGCCTGTAAAAGACACTATCAAGATCTGTGATGAAGACGGATTTGCGGTTTCTACGCCCAACAGGGACAGAACCTGGATGATCCAGACGCCGCAGACTTTTTCTTTTAAACTCATAAAAGAGCTCTACATGAGGCTTGACCGTGAGGAGGAAGAGCTTATCGCAAAGGGCGTCAATATCACTGATGACGCTATGGTTGTCGAATACTTTACCGACCGCAAAGTTAAGCTTGTCGAGGGTTCATACAACAATATAAAGATCACTACACCGGAGGATATTCCTGCGGCAGAGGCAATTCTGGGGATAAAGTGAAGTGGATAAAGAAAAGATAAAAGTATTGATGATCGGCCCCGATCGAAGCGTGCATGGCGGGATTTCGGGACTTGTAAACGGCTACTATCACGTGGGACTGGATAAAAAGGTCGATTTAAGATATATAGGGACTATGAAGGAAGGCTCTAAGCTTAAAAAGTTGTTGGTGGCAGGGCTTTCTTATGTGCGTTTTTGCATGTGCGTGGGAAAATATGACATTGTCCATGTGAATGTTGCGTCGGATAACAGCTTTTGGAGGAAAGCTCTTTTTATCAAATGCGCGAAGCGTCGTAATAAGAAGATTGTTATACATCAGCATGGCGGAAATATCGATGAATACTATGAAACATTGGATGAAAAAGGCAAAGAATGCATAAGAAGTATCTTTGGTATGGCAGATGTGCTGTTGGTGCTTACGAATAAGCTTTATGATTTTTTTGGAACAATCGTAGACAAAGAGAAGATACAGATTCTTCCAAATGGGGTAAGCACACGCAATGTAGATGGAAGTGAGGTCGAAAAAGATTATTCGAAGATTCTGTTTTTGGGAAGAATATGCAGGAATAAGGGGATAAGTGAGCTTCTTTCAGCAATGGATGAGATTCACGATAAGAGGCCGGAGGTTACTCTTTATCTTGGTGGTATTTATGAAGAGGACGCATATAGAAGCGAAGTGGAAAAACGATCTTCGTATGTGAAAGCGCTTGGCTGGATCATGGGATCGCAGAAAGACGAGCTTCTTGAGAAGTGCGGGATTCTTGTATTGCCATCGTATTTTGAAGGATTTCCTCTTTCGGTTATTGAAGGGATGCTTCACGGATGCGCTGTTATCTCAACTGATGTCGGTGGAATTCCTGAGGCGATTGAAGACGGAATTTCGGGAATCCTAATTAAACCGAAAGATGTTGCGGGGCTAAAAAATGCAATTGAGCGAGTGACAGATGACAAAGAATATGCAAAAAGATTGTCTTGCGGAGGAATTAAAACTGCAAAAGAAAAATATTCTTTGGAAAAAAATCTGCAGAAACTGATCGAAATTTATAAAAATCTTGTCTGAGTGGTATAAAAAACCCCGATCATATTGACGGGCGTGAAAACCAGTAAATAAGCGAATTGCTCAGAAATTTCTGACAATTTTATGCAATAGAAAAACTCGATTTGACGTAAAGTGAAAAAAATTAGAAAAAAAATTGAAAAATAGGGTTGACATGATAGGACCCCTTTGTTAATATAATTCTTGCGCTGCGGCGAGATGCGAAAGCAACTCACACAGAGCATTATCTCAGAAGAGATAATCTTTAACAGTATATTCGGAGCGATATCGAAGCGGTCATAACGAGGCGGTCTTGAAAACCGTTTGGCGGCAACGCCACAAGGGTTCGAATCCCTTTCGCTCCGCTTAAATTATGAACACGCTGTTAATAACATACTTGTTGTTAATCAACTATTTTGCAGAAGTACTCAAGTGGTTGAAGAGACACCCCTGGAAAGGGTGCAGGTCGTTAATAGCGGCGCGAGGGTTCAAATCCCTCCTTCTGCGTTGCCTTACGCAATCAGTAAGGGTCATAATTATACTATAAGTACCTTGACAAATAAACAGTAATGCAACCCTGAAAGATTCCAAAGAGAATAATTCAGAAAAAATGTAAATTAACGGACAGAACGAAAAGCCAAGCTTAAGTTCTTAGCCGGATTAAACTTTTAAACGTGAGAGTTCGATCCTGGCTCAGGATGAACGCTGGCGGCGTGCCTAACACATGCAAGTC
>JAEEGJ010015141.1_pt1 | contig 18077 bp, 9 predicted proteins | sample 8958761 | NCBI WGS metagenome assembly JAEEGJ01 (sample SAMN16246546, study PRJNA631951) | gut metagenome | biome: gut microbiome; feature: rumen; material: RS-attached | host: Bos | place: Iran: Karaj | collected 2018-10
CTTGTCCTTACTCGAGAGATCGTTATAGTAACCGGTGATGACGATGTCCTTGCCGTTGAACGCGGTGAGGTCCATGACGGGAGCAACAATGCTGCCCTGCTTCACGTTGGAGTCGACGCCCTCGAGAATCACATTGTAGTAAGAGCCGGAAATGCTGAGTTTTCCGTAGAGGGTGATGAACTCGGCCTCGTCAGCCTTGTAGGTGAGAGCGTGGCCGTTGACAGCCTGTGCCCTGGGATAGGTCACGGGGTTGCCGCTGCTCTTAACCTCGACCGAAGATACCTTCTCGACCTCGTGGACGCCGTTGTAGACGGTCTTGCTTCCGGCAACTACCACCATATCGCCCACGGCTACGGCATTCGCGCCGTTGTCATATACATAGACGGCCTTTACGCCGTCGGAAATGACGAAGCCCTTTGCGGTGCGGGCGGTCACGAGCGAAGGTTTGCTCTTCACGAGGTCTCCCTTGTTGGCTTCAAGGATTTCAGAAACGGAAGCATCGGAGCCCGACTGGCTGACGGTAACGGTCATATCGGTGGTGCCGCTGGAGAGGACGACCTCACAATTGCGGGCCGACTCGGTGTTGGGCATAACCGCAAAGGTGATGAATGCGGTATCGGCGGGATTGGGTTCGAGCTTTGTAGCCACTCCCTCGGAGTAACTCATACCCTTGAGGACCACCCAGTCTGCGGAAGGATTGACGAATACGCCATTGCCCTTGTACGCTGCAGTAACAGTGAACTGGCCGCCCTCGGGTGTCATAGTCACGGATTCGGTGTCTATCTTGAGGAGCGACTTGACCAGTTCGGTGATGACCACGTTGACCATCTGGGGCGAGCCCTGATAGTTGCCGCGGGGACCCTCGATGGTGACGACGTCACCCAGTTCGAGACCCCAGCTTGCCACGGGGAAGTTCTGGAACTTGCCGTCCTTGTCGGCGGTACCGTAAATAAGGATCCTGCCGGTCTCGTCCTCGATGTAGTAGTTGCCGTACTTTTCAGCGTTCTGATACCACTCGACGATGGTACCGGTCAGGCGGAAGCTCTTTCCGTCGGGAGCTGCGAGAGCGTCTTCGATCTTGGCCTCAGCCACGTCGAAGGAGCCCTGGCGGACGATCAGATACTGGATCTGGGTTCCGCAGGCAATCTGGATTTCCTGCTCGCGTCCGGCTTCGGAGGCGTCTGCGTGGAAAGTAACCTTGGTCTCACCTGCACCTCCTGAAACTACGGATGCGGTGAGCCAGGCGGGAAGCTGGTCATAGATATTCTGGGTCTTGCCGTTTTCGTCCTTGTAGGTACCGGTGACGACACTTTTGTTCAAGACCCAGCTGTCGGTTGCGGTAACGGTCACGACAGCGTCGCCGCCTGCGGCGGGAATGGAGAGATAAGTCTTGTCAAGACTGATGTTCTCAAGAGAAGAAGGCTCCTCTATCTGGCATCCTGTAAAAAGAAGGAGACCGGAAACGATTGCGAAGAAAATATTTCTGAGTTTCATAGTGCCTTTCTTTTTATTAGTTGAACATATATTTGAGACCAACCGAAGCATACCAGCACTGGCCGATAGAATAGACGGGAGCCCAGATGCTGATGTCGCCGTTTACTGCCTTCGGAGCGGAGAATGTAGCGTAACCTTCAGCGTCGGCGCCCTCGAACTTGAGGATACGGCCCGAGTTGAGGTCGGAGTTCATGGTCTTGGAAACGCCCCAGCTGCTGTTGAACAGGTTAGCGAGGTTCTTGATGTCGAAGGTAAGCTGCAGGGTGTTGACGCTCTGGCCGACATTGACCTTGAAGTCGTGCTTGTAGCCGAAATCGAAGCGGTGTACCCAGGGAGAATAGACCGAATAAGCCTCGGCATACTGTCCCTTGTGCTTGCTCAGGTAAGAATCCTTGTTGACATAAGCCATGAAGCGGTCGCGGTCGGAGTCGCTCACGAAGCGGAACTCACGGTTTTTGACCTGCTCGTCGGTAGGGATATAGAGGGCGTCGTACTGGTAACCGTCGCCGTTCATATCGTTGTCAATCATATAGGAGTAGTTGTAACCGCCTCTCCAGGTCTCATAGATGAAGCTGAAGTGGTTGCCGCTGTGGTCGTTGGCCGTGACGGATGCGATTACGCGGTCGGGAGTGACATACTGCGAAGCGTGCAGGGGAATGTTGTTCGGACCGTTGACGGTAGGCACATAGGTGAATGCCGACTCGGCGTCGGAACCGGGAAGTCCGGTGACCTCGAACCTCTCCACGTGGCTGTAGGCCGCATAGAGGTTGAGTTCGGGGATCGGCTGCATGCTTACGGAGAAGTTTGCTGACCAGCCATAGCCGTAAGGGGTGTTCTGGAGGACGAACGCCTTGGTGTTGGTCCTGAAGTTCGAAGGGAAGATCGGACGGTTGTCAACACCGTTGAACCTTGCGAAGCCCTCGACGGGACGCATACTCCAGTCGGAGATGGTCACCTGGTTGATGGTCTTGGTGTAGATACCCTCAGCGCTGACGGTGAAGGGGAAGTCGGTCGGGAAGGAGTAGTCTATACCGATGGTGGACTTCCACTCCTGAGGCATCCTGAACTTGGGATCGACCGCTGCGATGGTCGAAGGAACGGTGCCCGCCTCGGGAGAGACGGTAGCGGGGAGACCCATCGAGATGAGCTTCGCATAGAGTTCCTCACGCTTGAGGATTCCGCCTGCGAACTGGCTCATATCCACGAGTTCGCCATTAATCTTGCTGTTCTTGTTGAGAGCGGCGCGATACTGCACCATACCGCCGTTGGTAGGCATATTGGTGAAGAAGACCAGAGGAATGCGGCCGGTGAACAGACCGGTACCTCCGCGGACCTTGAGGCTCTTGTTGCCGAACACGTCCCAGGTAAAGCCCAAGCGGGGCGAGACGGTCAGCTTGGCGGTGGGCCAAACGCCGGTATCGATGTGCTGCTCGGTATAGCCGTAGCTCTTCGGATAATAGGTGAGATTCTTGATGGCCTGGTTGGTCATAAGGTCGCCGTTGTCGAAGAAGAGGCCGTCCAGACGCACGCCGTAGGTGAGTTTGAAGCGGTCGTTCACGCTCCACTCGTCCTGGCCGTAGATGCCGGCCTTGTAGAACTGCACGCGGGCGGCAGGCTTCTGCTCGCCGTCATAGCCGTAGGTGAGGCAGACGACCTCCGGGGCAGCCCCCTGGAGGAAGTCGTTCACGGACTGATAGCGATAGTAACCGGAACCGTTGCGCATATACTGGTTGTCGGCCATCTGATACTCGAAACTGAGACCGCCGGTGATCTTGTGGTCGCCCACATAGTAGGTCAGGTCATCCTTGACGTTGGCCACGGTGTTGTGCACGGCGTTGTTCCAGGTGAAGAGCTCATAACCCAGGGCCATGTAGTTGTTGGTACCGATGCCGTCTTCCATCAGGTTGCCGTCGAGGATGTCGATGAACGGGAACTCGGCGGAGTTGGTGCCGCGGACGTCATCCAGCTTGGAATAGGTGGCGAGGAACTGGTTGGACAGGTTGTCGCTCAGGCGGCTGTTGAGATCGACGGAGAAGGTGCTCACGATGTTCTGCATGGAGTACATCGAATTCGCGAAGGACATCGAGTACTGCGACATACGGCCACCGGCCATACGGGTGCCGCCGTCCATCGAAGTTGCGTTCGGGGAGCTCCAGCGGTTGTTGAGCGTGTAGTTGTAACGGAAAGCGAGCTTGTGCTTGTCCGTGATGTTCCAGTCGATGCGGGCCAGGAGCTTGAGGTTGTTCTCGTCGGCCGGGAAGTTCGTCCAGGAGCCTGTGTCATAGCCATACTTGGACTTCACGTAGTCGGAGACCTGCTTGAGGTCGGCCTGCGTGGTGCGGGAAATGTAGGCATCCGCGTTGGCCTTGCCGTCGGTCGATCCCTGCCAGCGGTTGGCGATCGTCGGGATCAGGGCATATTCGGCGTTGACGAAGAAGAAGAGCTTGTTCTTGATGATCGGGCCGCCGAGGGTGAAGCCGTAGGTGGTGTTGCGGTCGATAGCGCGGGCGCCGAGGATCTGCTCACCATCCACGGTGTCGCCATGGAGGTTCTCATTGCGGTGATACACATACGCCGTGCCGCGGAAGGTGTTGGTACCGGACTTGGTGATCGCGTTGACACCGCCGCCGATGAAGTTGGTCTGGCGGACGTCATACGGGGAGATCACGACCTGCATCTCCTCGATGGCGTCGATGGAGATCGGGTTGCCGCCGCCGGGCAGGCCGTCGGACAGACCGAAGTTGTTGTTGAAGTTGGCACCGTCCACGGTGAAGTTGGCGGTACGGCCGTCAGCACCGGCGAAGGTCATGCCGTTGCCGCCGTACGGAGAGAGGCGGGTCACATCGGTAATGCTGCGGCTCACGGTCGGAAGCGCGGTAATCTGGCTGCTGGTGATGTTGGTCGCGGCGCCGGTCTTCTCGGTGGCGAACTTGGAGGACGCCGTGGAGATGACGATGGCTTCGGTCAGCATCTCGGTGTCATCGCTCAGCGTAGCATTCAGCGAATATGCCTCGGCGAGCTGGAGGGTGATGTCCGTGTAGGTCACGTTGTTGAATCCCAGGCAGCTGACTTCGACGGAGTAAGGACCGCCGGTACGCATACCGTTGATCGAGAAACGGCCCTCGCCATTGGCCACAGCGTAGTACTGCGTGCCGGAGGGCGTGTGGACTGCGATGACTGCTGCGCCGGCAATCGGCTCACCGCTCTTGTCGGTAACCCTACCGTTCAGGGCGGATGTTGTCACCTGCGCAGAGGCAGACACAACAAAAAGCATTGCCGCAAAAGACAGCAACAGGCTCTTGATTGTTTGTTTCATAATCATTGAATAATATGGTAAAATTGAGTATTCTTCTACGCGCCGCAAAGATAATTCAGTTAAATGAAAAGGGCAAACCCTTTTCCGTTTTTTTATCAACAATTATTCGTATCTTTGCCGGACTTTACAACCTAACGAGGACAGATTTGTACAGCTTGCAACCTCGTCAAAAATGCTAAAAGAAATGAATCATCTATTTACATCGGAGTCCGTCTCCGAAGGTCACCCCGACAAAGTCGCCGACCAGATCTCAGATGCCATCCTGGATGAATACCTCCGGCAGGACCCGGATGCCTGCGTCGCGTGTGAAACTTTCTGCACCACGGAACTCGTGGTCGTGGGCGGCGAGGTGAGTTCCAGCGCCCGCGTCGACGTCCCCGCCACGGTTCGCCGCGTCATCGCGCGCATCGGTTACACCAAACCTGAATACGGCTTCGACGCCGCTTCCTGCAAAATCATCTCCACCATCCACGAGCAGAGCGCGGATATCCACCGCGGCGTCGTACGCGAAGTCCCCGACGAGCAGGGCGCCGGCGACCAGGGCATGATGTTCGGTTACGCCTGCAACGACACGCAGGAGTATATGCCCCTCGCCCTGTCCCTTTCGCACCGGCTGCTGCAGACCCTCGCCGACATCCGGCACAACGAGCCGGAGTTGATGCCTTACCTGCGCCCGGACGCCAAGGCCCAGTTCACCATCGAGTTCACGGGGCGTCGCACCCCGGTGCGCGTCCACACCATCGTCCTCAGCACCCAGCACGACCCCTTCGATGACGATGACGAGCGTATGCGCGCGCGTATTGAGAAAGATGTACGCGGGATCGTACTCCCGCGCCTCGTCGCCTCGCTGCCGGAACGCACCGCAAAGCTGTTCGACGGCACCGCCATCCTGCACGTCAACCCCACGGGCAAGTTCGTAATCGGAGGCCCCGCCGGCGACACCGGCCTGACCGGCCGTAAAATCATCGTGGATACCTACGGCGGCCGCGGCGCCCACGGCGGCGGCGCATTCTCAGGCAAGGACCCGTCGAAAGTGGACCGCAGCGGCGCCTACGCCGCGCGCTACATCGCCAAGAATCTCGTCGCGGCGGGCGTCGCGGACGAATGTCTCGTGCAGGTGGCCTACGCCATCGGCCTGGCCGAGCCCGTGAGCGTCTTCGTGGACACCTACGGCACCGGCCACACAGGCCTGAGCGACGCCGACATCGCCCGGCAGGTGCGCAAACTTTTCGACCTGCGTCCCGCCGCCATCATCCGCAAACTCGGACTCAAGAACCCGATCTACGAACCCGCCGCCGCCTACGGCCACATGGGGCGCAAACCCTTCGTCCGGGACGGCCTGCAGTTCTTCAGCTGGGAGCTGCTGGACAGCGTGGACCGCATCCGGGAGGCCTTCGGATTATGAGCAAGGAGAAGAAACCCCAGCAGGTCCGCATCACCAACAAGCGGGCAGGCTTCGACTACGAATTCCTGGAAGAATACGATGCCGGGATCGTGCTCGTGGGCACGGAGATCAAATCCATCCGCGCCGGCAAGGCCTCCCTGCAGGACGCCTACTGCTATTTTTCCGGCGGTGAGCTTTATGTCCGCGGGATGAACATCGCCACCTATTTCTGGGCTTCCGCCTGGAGCAGCCACGAACCCCTGCGCGACCGCAAACTCCTGCTCACCGCCCGCGAACTCAAGCACCTCGCCCAGGCCGTCAAGACCAAGGGCCTGACCATCGTCGCGGTACGCGCCTACATCGCCGCGAACGGCTTCGCCAAACTGCACATCGCCCTGGCCAAGGGAAAGAAGGAGTTCGACAAACGCGCCACCATCAAGGAAAAAGATATCCGCCGCGAAATGGAACGCGACTAACCCCTTCCCCGCCCCATGCCCCGACTCAAGCACTCCATCCCGGCCGAACTGCCCGAGGCCGAACAACTGGACCTCGCGCAACTTGCGCAGGACTATGCCGCGGGCAAGGTGGACCTGATCGTCGTGCTCGGACCCACGGCCTCCGGCAAGACCCGATACGCCGTCGCCCTGGCCGAAGAGATCTGCGCCGCCGCGGACCTGGGCCTGTTCGAGGGCTGTCCCGCCCGGATGACGGACGGTCCCGCCGTCACCGGGGCGGAAATCATCTCCGCCGACTCCCGCCAGGTCTATCGCGGGATGGACATCGGCACGGGCAAGGACCTCGCCGAATACGGCTCCGTCCCCTACCACCTCATCGATATTGCAGAGCCCGGAGAGCAGTACAATGTCTGGCAATACCAGCAGGACTTCCTCCGCGCCTACGCCGACATCCGCAGCCGCAGTGCCGTGCCCATACTCTGCGGCGGTACCGGTCTGTATATCAATGCCGTCACGCGCGGCTACGATTTCTCCGGCAGCACCCCGCTCAGCGCCCCCCGCGAGGAGACGCCCGGGCGCGACGGGTACCCGCAGAAGCCCTTTTTCATCGGGACCCTGGTGGACCGTGACACCCGCAACGCACGCATCGATGCGCGGCTGGACTCCCGCCTGCAGGAAGGGATGATCGACGAGATCCGGGGGCTGCTCGCGCGCGGCGTACCCGCCGAAAGGCTCCTTGCCTACGGGCTGGAATACAAATACGTCACCCTCTACCTGCAGGGCGCCCTCTCCTATGAGCAGATGCGCAACTCGCTCGCCACCGCCATCCACCAGTTCGCCAAGCGCCAGATGACCTGGTGGCGCGGGATGGAGCGCAGCGGGGTGCGGATCCACTGGGTGGAAGTCTGAGGGCCTTCGGCATGAAATTGGATAAGACTGCGTAATCCGCTATATTTGTCGCTTATGAAAAATAAATGGATCATACTTACGATTGCCTGCGCACTGTTCTGCCTGGGCGCCTGCGAGAAACAATCCCCCGCAGACAATTCCGGCGATAATACGACGGCCCAACAGCAGCAACAGCAGCAGGAGGACAACTCCAAGACCCTCAAGACCCGCCACTATGTCAATTTCTTCTGCTTCAATATGATGGATCTCTACTATCTTTGGAACAAAGAGATTGCCGCCGGGCTCAAGGCCTGGACGACCGGGGACGATCCCGTCGCCACGGTGGCGAGCATACGTTACAAGGATGCCCAGGGGGAAGATATCGACCGCTGGAGCCAGGTCATCGACGACTTCGAAAGTTTCTACGGTGACGTGACCGGCAACGGCAAGACCTACGGCTTCGACTGCGTCCCGATGTACTATGACCAGTCGCATACGACCGTCTGCGCCGTGGTGACCTACACCTACCCGGACAGCCCGGCGGAAGCGGCCGGCCTGAAGCGGGGGGACGCCATCGTCCAGGTGAACGGGACGACCATGACACCGGACAATTACGCCCGGGTTTACGGCGATCTGTATTCCGGAGACAAGCTGACCGTCGGCGTGGCCGACGAGAAGACCGGCAAGATCAACTCCGTCAACCTCGACGCCAAGGAGATGTACGAGAATCCCGTCCTGCTGTCCAAGGTCTTCGACTGCGGCGACAAAAAGGTCGGCTACCTGGTCTATACCAGTTTCACCCTCGACTCCTACAAGGACCTGATCGCGGCCTGCACCGCCTTCAAGGAAGCGGGCGTTTCGGAACTGATCCTCGACCTGCGCTACAACGGCGGCGGTTTCTCCCTGGCAGAGCAGTTCCTGGCCTCGATGCTGGCTCCGGAAGACGTGGTGCAGGCCGATCCCAAGAAAGTTCTCTCCACAGAGGTCTTCAATGCTGAATGGACCAATTATTATAAGACGGAAGGGATAGACACCAATACTTATTTCGAGACTGATTTCTCTTTCAAATCCGGCAAGGAGACTGTCAAATTCAGCACGAAAGACGCCAACATCGGTCTGGATAAACTCTATGCGATCATCGGCAGCGGCAGTGCCTCCGCCTCCGAAGCCCTGCTCTGCGATCTGTTCCCCTATATGAGCGTCACACTGGTGGGCGAGCAGACGCACGGAAAGTTTTGTTCCGGCCTGATGTTCGATGCCGTCGAGGATTTCTATGGATATGACTATTACGCCACGCAGCTGACCAAGGAATATGGCAGTGATTTCATCCCCGAGGCGAAGACCTATGCCAAGAACTGGGGCATCTATGTGATGCATTCCCGTTTCGCCGACAGGGACGGCGTGACCCGCTGCATGCCCGACGGACTCAAGCCGGATGTCGAGGTCGAGGACCTGCCGTATGAGCCTTATCAGCTGGGCGATCCTCGGGAGATTATGCTCGCCACCACCCTGAAACTCTGCGGCTACAAGCCCACGACGGCCCCGAAGCAGCGTTCCCTCTCCCCCGACCATTTCGGCCCCCGCATCCAGATGGAGCCCCTGCGGGCCGACTTCGGCCGTTTCATCATACTGCCGGAAGAGCTTCCCCTGCACCGCACGAAGTAATGCCGGCGGGAAAGCAAAGCGGGGTGGCTGCCTGATGCAGCCACCCCGCTTTCTGCTAATAGGATATGGAGACTAGTCGTTGTCGGCGACATCCCACCACAGGCGCTGCCAAGGAGTGTCGTTGCCACCGAAGGTAGCCTTGACGGCCGCGTCGCGCTGTTCTGCGTTGGAATCCATCTCGGAACCATAACCCAGGCGATACGGGTAGGCCTTGCCGTCGATAGAGAGTTTCTGGTAGTCCGTGAGCGGCAGGGACGGGACATTGAGACGACGCCAGTCGGACCAGACCTCGACACCGTCGGTCAGGAAGCCGGCGAACCAGCGCTGCATCGCGATCTCCTTGATGGCCTCGGTGCCGTCGGTCGGCAGCGGATGGGCGGCGATGTACGCATCGGCGCCTTCCACGCCCTCGAAGTCGAAGGAAGCCTTGATGCCGGCCTCATAGAGGGTCTTGGCGTCGGCGCTGATCCAGCCGCGCTGGGCGGCCTCGGCCTCGATCAGGAGGATGCGGGCGGCGGTGATGACACCGTAGGTGCCCGTGGCCTCGCAGTAGCGGTCGGCGACGGAGCAGGCCTTGCCCGCATCGGCGAGAACGTCGTTGTTGTTCGGATGACCGAGGGTGATTCCCTTGTAGGCATCGAAGTCGTACTTACCTCCCTCGCGCTTGCCGAGGTAGCCGTCCAGGGTGAAGTAGGAGAACAGGCGCGGGTCCTTGTATTCCTTGAGCGCCTCGACGAAGAACTTGTTCGCGCCGAAACGCTTGTTGGCGGAAGTAAGGTCCTTGTTGCCGATGCCGTAGAACCAGGCGGAGGACTGGGTGGAGAAGGTGTAGTTGAGACCGTCTGCGGCCGCAGTCATCGAACCGTCGGAGTAGGCCTTGGCGAAGCGGGACTTGCCCGTGGCCGGGTCCACGTCGGAGAGCTTGATGGCCAGCATCATACGCACGGCGGCGTTGAACTTCTTCCACTTGGCCACGTCACCCTTGAAGAGGATGTCGTAGGTGCTGCTCAGGCTGCCGCCCGTGTCGAACATGCCGTAGGCATCGTTGAGCTCCTTGTCCAGGGCGGTGTAGATGTCCTGGACGGTATCGAACTTGGGCTCCCAGTTGTCATCGCTCTCGCCCTTGAAAGCCTCGGAGTAGGGCAGCGGGCCGACGATGTCGGTCACCGTCATCATATAGAAGGCCTTGAGGGTCATCGCGACGGCGATCTGGTTTTTCGCCGAGCCGAAAACGGTGACATAGGTCTTGTCCTTGGTTGCCTCGTCGTTGTTGAGCTCGATGATCTTGTTCATCTGGTTCATGTAGGAGAGGTAGAAAGTGGAGGTACCGAAGGTCACCGTACTGGTCAGCGAGCCGAACTGGTTGTTCATGGCCTCGGCGATATAGCCGGTCCAGAGTTGCATCCAGGGATCGTAGGAGTTGGAGGTCATGATCAGGCCGCGCACTCCGGTGGCGGTGCTGGCGAAGAGCATGCCCGTATTGGGGTCGCTCGCGCTGTTGGGACTCTTGTTGATGTCGCCGAAGTCACCGAACTTTTTGCATCCCGCCAGGGAGAGGGAGAGGACGGCGATGACAAGGATGGATTTGATATAGGTTCTCATAATTGTTTCCTCCTTTTAAATTAGAACGTCAGTTTGACCGTCAGACCGAACGAACGGGTGGAGGCAGCCTGGCCGCCTTCCTGCCAGTTGGTACCGGACTCGGACGGGTCGATGTTGGGAACGCCGGAGTAGATCAGCCAGGGGTTGGTCGCGATGAGCGACACGCTGGCGGCGGAGATGCCCTTGACCTTGTTCATGATATTCCGGGGAACAGAGTAGTTGAGCGCGACTTCACGCATCTTCAGGTAGGTACGCTTGTACACCCAGGAGTCAAGGTCGTACTGCTGCTTGTAGTAGAAGTAGTACCAGGCGTTGTTGTAGGTCGTGAGGGGGTTGCCGTCCGGATCCACACCGTCTATGCGGACACCGCCGCCCTTGGCGACCGGCTCACGCACGTTGACGCCCTTGTCGTTGACGGCTGCGGTGATGTCCAGCATACCGACGGCCTCGCCCCAGAGGTTGGTGTAAGAGATGATGTCGCCGCCGATGGAGAAATCGAATGCCGCGGACAGCGTGAAGCTCTTGTAGCGGAGGGAGGTGTTGAAACCGCCCGTGAAGTCAGGCTGGAAGTTACCGACATCCTTGTCCTTCTTGACCTGGCTCTCATAGCCGGTGCCGGAGGCCCAGGGACGATAATCGCCCCATTGTTTCTTCGCATTGCCGGTGGTCGGGAAGAGGACCAGGCGGCCCTGGTCGTCGCGGATGTAGCGGCACTGGGAGTAGAAGGTACCGATAGGCTCACCTTCCCGGTAGGTCAGGCCCCACTTGTAATTGAAACCGCTGGTACCGGCGTTGTACTCGTGCATGTCGTCGGAGAGCTTGACGAGGGTGTTGACGTTCTTGGCGATGTTGAAGTTGATATCCCAGGAGAAGTCGCGGGTCTGGACGGGCGTGCCGCCGAGTTCGATCTCGATACCCTGGTTGCGGACCAGACCGGCGTTGATCTGACGGCGGCTGAAGCCGGACTGGGCGGCCACGTTGACGTTGATGATCTGGTTCTTGGAGTCGCGACGGTAGAAGTTGATGTCACCGTGCAGGCGGGTATTGAACAGGCGGAACTCCGTACCGACCTCCCAGGAGGTGGAGATGGTCGGCTTGATCTGCGGGTTCAGCTGCGTGGTCGGGTAGGACATCGTGATGGTCGTGTTGTACTTGCCCGTACTGTAGGTATAGGACGTATCATAGGCGCCGAGGGTGGAGCCCACCTGGGCGGCGGAAGCGCGGAGTTTCCAGTAGCGGAGCCAGTCGGCCTTGATCAGCTGGCTGAGCATCACGCTGACGGAGGCGCCGCCGTAGAGGTAGCTGTTGGCCGCGGACGGCAGGCGGGAATCCCAGTCGTTGCGCAGGGACAGATCCAGGAAGTAGGTGTCGTCCCAGGAGGCGGTGGCGTTGCCGAAGACGCTGCGGGTCTTGTAGTTGGTCTCGCTGTTGGAGGCCGACACATAGTCGTTGGAGTTCTTCAGGTTGTACAGGCCGTCGATGGTCAGACCCTTGGAGGTGCTGCCGGACAGGGTGGTGTAGTGGTAGTCCTTCTGCTCGATGAAGGCGGCGGCGTCGACGTGCAGCCGGTCATTGAAGAAGTAGTCACCCCAGGTGATGCGGCCCTGGTAGGTCAGGTCCTGGGTGTTGTCCTTGCTCTGGCTGTAGGAGGAGTTGTAGTTGCACGAACCGCCGGCGTACTTGCTCTCGCTGGTGTAGTTGCGGATGTTGCCCATCACGCGGGCGCCGAGCTTGATGTTGTACGGCAGGGAGAACTCCATGTCGCCCGTGATCACGTTCCAGATATAGGTGCTGAAACTGTTGCGCGTGGCGTAGACGGCATACGGGTTGTCGTGGAAGGCAGCCTCGTGGACACCGTGCACGGCATCCTTCGGGTTCCAGGTACGCCAGGAGCCGTCCGGACGCTGCCAATCCTTGTAGTCCTTGAGGTTGACGTTGCCCTGGGCCCACTGCGTGAAGTCGTCGAGCTGGTTGCCGTCGGAGGAGTAACCCTCGCCGGAAGCGTTCTGGTTCTTGCGGAAGGTGAACTTGTAGTCCAGGTTGATGCGGAACCAGGAGGTAGGCTTGAAGTTGGTGTTCACCGTGAGGTAGCGGCGGTCGGCCTTGGAGTTCGGGACGATGCCGGTACGGGAACTGTTGGTGAAGGACACGCGGGTGAGCAGGTCCTGGGTACCCTTGGAGAAGGCGATGTTGGTGGTGTTGTTCCAACCTGTCTGGAAGAGGTCTTGCAGGTCGAGGCCGTGGACCCACGGATCAGCCTTCATATAGTGGGAGCTGGTGGGATCGTAGTAGAGCGCGGAGGCCACAAGCACGTTGGGATTGTAGCGCGGGCCCCAGTTCTCATCCACGGCGTAGTCCATCTGGTAGGACCCGTCGGCATTGCGCCTTTCAGGATGGTATTTACCACTGTTGTCGTACATGAGAGCAAAGGTGGGATCCATCGTATCCTCGTTGGCGAATTCAGGCAGCATACCGAGCCTGGCGCCGGTGATACCGTAGTTACCGCCACCGTAGAGGGTCTGGAGGTGGAAGTGGTTGTAGAACCGCTCCATCGTGATGGTGTGGCTGAAGTCGATGCGGGACTCGCCGGCCACGGCGCGGCGGGTGGTGATGATCACGGCACCGTTGCCGCCCTGGGAGCCGTACAGCGCGGTGGCGGCAGGGCCCTTGAGGACGTTGATGCTCTCGATGTCGTCCATGTTGACGGCATTCTTGTTGGTGATGGTACCGTCCACGACATAGATCGGCTCGGAACCGGACCGGTCATTGTAGCTGGTGGTACCGCGGAGCACGATGGATCCGGAACTGAAGGTCGCACCGGAGGAGGAGAAGAAGCGGGCGCCGGAGACCTTGCCGGCCAGGGACTGGCCGAGGTCGGTCTGACGGGCCATCGTCAGGTCTTCGCCTTCGATCTTGACCGTGGAGTAGCCGATGGCCTTCTCCTTGCGGGTGAGGCCCTGGGCGGTCACGACGACCTGCTCGAGGGACTCGGCATCCGGTTCGATGGCCACGTTGATGGTGCGCCGGCCGTTAATGGCCACGACCTGGGTCACGTAACCCACGGAGCTGAACACGAGCGTCCCGTCGGCAGGAGCACTGAGGGAGTAGTTGCCGTCCAGGTCGGCGATGGTACCGAGGGTGGTACCTCTCACCTGTACGGAAGCAAAGGCTGCACCCTCTCCTGTTGCGGAATCGGTAATCTTACCGGCGACAGTGATATTCTGTGCGGACAGAGACGCCGCGACCAGAATGAACAAAGCGCTGAAGAACAGTTTCGCTTTTTTCATAAGCATAGATTTAATTAAACAATAAACTAAACTAACCTGTAATGTCGTTTCTGAAAACAGCCGTACCAGGGCAACAAAAAAAGGGGCCTTTTTCTGGTAAGGCATAAATTCGGCGTGCAATTTCGCAACAATTTTTCACAAATCCAAATTTGTAAGCAGATAATAAAATTGCCTGGAGTGCGGCTCAATGGCGTTTTTCGGATAATTCAGCGAGTTTTTCAAGAAATTGCCTTTCGATTTGGAAGATTTTTTGCCGAATAAATATCAAACTTTAATATGAAATTTTTTTGAATTTCTGCGTGTGCCCCATTAAAACACTGATTTCAAGTAGTTTAGAAGGGTATTCCGGTGTATCCCAAACTCCTTTGCAATGTCGTTCAGATGCTCCCCGGAGGAGAGCCGCTCGCGGATGCGGGGCAGGTTCTGCAGCACCTCCTCCCGCTTCTTGAAGCTGCCGGGAGGCCTGCCGAGGCCGCCCAGCGCGGGACCGGCCTCTTTTCAGATTTTTCCGTATCTTTGTCCTGATGAAACGTATTCTCGCCGCTCTGTTGCTGATTCTCGGGAGCTGCTCCGTCCACGAGCCGCTGCCCGGGCCGGAATCCCCCGCCCTGCCGGACGAAGACCAGTTCGTGAGCGGAGAGGCCGTGGTATTGGTCTCGGAACAAAAGGCCGGGGAATTCCTCTCCGCAAGCCTCGGGGACGCCTCGCCCGAACTGGGGATCCTGCGCGCCGAACGCGTCTTCCCCGACGCCGGGGAGTTCGAGGAGCGCCACCGCGCCGCCGGCCTGCACCGCTGGTTCCGCGTAACCTATGACCCCGGCGTGAGCGTGACCAAGGCCCAGGCGGGACTGGGCGCGATGGACGGTATCGAAGCCGTCGAAATCCCGCGCAAGAAGGTCCGCCGGAGTTATTTCAACGACCGCCTCGCCTCCCGGCAGTGGTATCTGGCCAATCCGGGATCCCGGGACGGTTATTTCCAGGCCGGGATCGATATCAATGTAGAGAGCGTCTGGAAGCAGTTCACCGCCGGCAGCCGCGAAGTAATCGTGGCAGTGGTGGACGGCGGTGCGGACCTCTCCCACGAAGATCTGGGCGGGGTCGTCCTGCCGGCCGAAGCTTCCGGCGGCAGCCGGAATTTCATCGATGACAGCGACCCGTTCTACATTCCCGCCGACAGCCACGGCACCCACGTCGCAGGCATCATCGGCGCCGTCAACAACAACGGCACCGGCATCAGCAGCGTCGCCGGCGGAGCCGACGGCCGGGGCGGAGTCCGCATCATGTCCTGCGTCATTTTCGAAGGCGAGGAGGACGATCCCGACGCCAAGAGCGGCGATGATGCCCAGGCCCTTGTCTGGGCGGCCGACCACGGTGCCCTGATCGCCAACAACAGCTGGGGCTATATCTTCGATTCCGAGCAGGACGCCGAACGGGGCGCCAGGCAATTCATCGAGAATCCTTCGGTCACCAAGTCCGCCATCGACTATTTCATCGACAACGCCGGCACCGACGGCCACGGCCGCCAGACCGGCCTGATGAAGGGAGGCCTGGTCCTGTTCGCCTCCGGCAATACCGGATGGAAGCACGATGCCCCCAGTGAATATGAGCGCGTGGTGGCCGTGGGCGCCTTCGGACCGGACGGCAAGATGGCGCGCTATTCCAACTACGGCGCGTGGGTGGACATCCTCGCGCCGGGCGGTTCCGACGCGAACGTACGCGAAGAATGGATTCTGAGCACCGTGCCGGACAACAGCCGTCCCGACGGGCCCTATTCCTATATGTCCGGGACTTCGATGGCCACCCCGAACGTGGCCGGCGTGGCGGCGCTGCTCATCTCCCACTTCGGCGGGCCCGGCTTCACCAACGACGACCTGCTGGACCGGCTGCTTTCGGGTGCCCGGACCGGTGTCATCGACCAGCAGGGGCGGGCCAGCGGCGGCGGTAAGCTGGATGCTGCTGGATCTTTCCACTATGTGCCGACACCCGTAGGACCGGACGATCCTGAAATCACCATACAGACGGACTATACCGGAGACTATCGCTTCCGCTCCCACGAGCAGGCGAGCATCACCTGGCGCATCAGCGGAAATGACCGCGCCAAACTGCCCGTCAGCATCGAGAGCGACTGTCCCGGCGTCATTTCCGCGTGCAACACCGTCCGGGCGCAATTGTTCCTGGACGCCCTCCAGGCCGAACCCGGCCGCTACACGGCCACCATCCGGGCCGGGGATGTCGCCCGGAAAGACGTTTCCTTTACCATCCTGGAAAACCACGCTCCCGTGAAGATCAATGACCCCGACGACGAGATCATCAACGCCGCTTCGTCCTCGCCGACCTACCTGTATCTGGACAACTATTTCCAGGATCCGGACGGAGAGCAGCTCCGTTATACCGTCAGCGTGGCGGACGAGAGCATCGTCTCCACGAATATCTCGGAGTCCAACCTCTCCCTCATTCCGGCCGGCTATGGACAGACGACAGTCACCCTCATGGCCCTGGATGCCCGCGGGGAGTCTTGTTCCGCCACCTTCCAACTGCTGGCCCGAAACACCTATCTGAGCATGGACGTCTTCCCCAATCCCGTCCGGGACATTCTCTACGTCCGGCCCGACTCCCCTTCCCCCGTCACGGCTTCGCTCTATAGCCGCAGCGGAGCCCGGATGCTCAGTCAGAGCGGCCAGGCCGGTCCATTCGAGCCGCTCCGGCTGGATGTGAGCGGGCTCGACGCCGGGACTTATTCCCTCCGGGTCGAATACGGCAACATCATCCAGGTCTTCAACATCGTAAAGTATTGACCATGAGAAAGACCGTCTTCCTGCTCCTCATCCTGGCCGCCCTGCCGTTCTCCGGCCGGGCCCAGACTCTCCCGCTCCTCTACAATCCCGCCAATCCCCGCACAATGGGTCTTGGCGGAGCGGACCTGGCCCTGGGTGCGGACGCCTGGGCGGTGGACGGCAACTTCGCTGCCGTCGCCCTTTCCGAGAGCCATTTCGCAATGGGCGCCGCATACGGACGCTGGGCGCCGGAATTGGGTGCGGACAACCGCTTCAACCTGGGTGGCTGGTACCGCAGCGAAGCGCTGGCCTTCGGCCTGTCGGCCAAGGGCAGTATCGCGCAGGCGGCCAATCTGAGCGGACCCGCAGGTGAGCCCCTGGGGGCCACTGTCCCCCGCGACCTCGCGTTCGCCCTGGGCGGTGCCTGGATGGCGGTACCGGGTCTGGCTTTCTCCGCCACGGCGCGCGTAGTATCTTCCAGACTGGATGCGCAGACCTCGGGCACGGCCTTCTGCGCCGACCTCGCCATCCAATATGCCTCCGGTGCCCTTGCTGCCGGGGTGAGCGCCACGAACCTGGGCGCATCCATCCGCTATGGCGAACAGGCCTGGCCCCTGCCCTCGCTTGTCAAGGGCGGTGTCGCCTATCGTTCTTTATGGGTGGATGTCTGCGCCGAGCTGGATTATCTGGCGCGGAGCGGGATGATGGCCGGTCTCGGTATAGAAGCCCGGCCCCTGGAGCAGCCGGGAGAGCCGCGCAGCTGGCTCATCCTGCGGGCGGCTTATCATTACGGCCCGGCCGACAAGGGACTGCCCGCTTTCGGCTCCGCCGGAATCGGATTGCTGTTTGAGGGGGTGGAATTGGACTTCGGTGTCCTGTTCGCTTCGCCGGAGTTGGGCAAATCCCTGTCCGCGGGGCTCTCGTATGCGTTCTGAGCCTACTCGGCCGCTCCGCCGAGCAGATCGAGGATTTCCGATGTGATCTTCTGCTGACGGCCCTTGTTGTATTCGAGGGTCAGTTCGCCGAGCAGGTCCTCGGCGTTGTCGGTGGCCGTCTGCATCGCCAGGGTGCGGGCCGCGTGTTCCGCCGCCGCGGAGTCCAGCAGGGCGGCATGGAACTTCAGCATCGTCACTTGCGGGAGCAATTGTGCGAGGAGCGTCTGCGCATCCGGCTCGAGGATGTATTTGTCATCCTGAGCCTGTCGAAGGATCT
>JAEEGJ010015143.1_pt1 | contig 18076 bp, 11 predicted proteins | sample 8958761 | NCBI WGS metagenome assembly JAEEGJ01 (sample SAMN16246546, study PRJNA631951) | gut metagenome | biome: gut microbiome; feature: rumen; material: RS-attached | host: Bos | place: Iran: Karaj | collected 2018-10
AGAAGGGCGCCAGCAACGAGGCCAACGGTCCCATGCGCGACGGCGGTCCGGCCATCAGCCTGCCGACAGAACACGGCAGCAGCGACGACTTTGACGCTCCTGTGGGCAGCGGCATCGCCGTTCTCACGGTGCTGGGCGCAGCCTACGCCTTCAGCAAGAAGCGCAAGGACTGATTCCACTTCAGGAGACGCGACAACGTCGCGTTTCTTATTGACGAAAAGGCCGAACCGAAAGGGGAGGCCTTTTTTGTTTTTTAACCATTGTTCGTTTTTTTTGTATCTTTGCCGCGTGTAATAAACCCTATTATTATGTGCACGGTAAGCATAAACATCGACGAAGCAACATTACGGCAAATTAATCCCCTCCTCACAAATCGCGAAAGCATTGGTAAATGGCTTCAACATCAAGTGGACATGATGGTGGAGGAATATGCACGCGGCAGGGCCGAAAGCCGGAAGCAAGCACTTACAAAGGACATGACACCTGAACAATTGTATTCGTTGATTTCGGAGGAAATCGATGGGATTTATGCAAACGGTTGATTATAAATATATTATTAAGCACCGTGCATCTCGGAAGATTTTCACGTTTTACAGCAACGTGGCGAAAAAGTACCGTCATACCTACGACAAGGAGGCCTTGAAACGCGATGTACAAAATGCAGTATTCTCCATTTACGGCATTGAGCGCATCTTGCTCAGACGTGAACCCACATTGACCCGATGGAGCGGCTACCACATGGCGAACACGGACAAGTGGTATTTCGCCTACACCATTAAGGGCGGCACCATCACCATCGTGGATGCATGCCACGCACAAAACATGCACGAGAAAAAGAACACAGAATCTTGAAATCTCAAAATACAAACACTTCTACAACAAATTATTAACCTAAATTCAAATCACAATGAAAAGAAAGTCATTACTTTTCTTGCTGCTATTCGCGCTACTAGCGCCTTGGGCAGCAAACGCACAAAGCGTTCAGATTGGAGATGGAACAACTACGAACTCGTACTTGCCGAGTTATTCGTATTATAACTATTCCGTCACCCAACAGATCTACACTGCAGAAGAAATTGACGCTTCAGGCAACATCACCAGCATCGCCTTCTACAATGCTGGTACCGAGAGAGCCAGAAAATACAACATCTACATGGCGCACACCACGAAGAGTGCTTTTGAAAGCGGAACTGACTGGATTGCGCTCACTGATGCCAACTTGGTTTATCAAGGAGCAGCGGCCGTTGCTATGGTCGTTGGCGAATGGACCACTTTCACTTTAGACACCCCGTTTGCCTATAATGGCACTGACAACTTGGTCATCGGAGTGCTCGACCTGACTGGATCTTGGGAAGGCGGTATGAGCTGCCTCGCTTTTCCTGCCGCTAATCAAGCACTTTACAAGTATCAAGACGATGATGCATACGGCATCGACGGCACTTACAACGGAACTGTGCAAACAGCTACTATTGCAGCTACCAAAAACCAAATCATTCTTGGTGGTATCCAACAGGCTCGTCCTGCTCCTACGAACTTGACAGCCACTCCACACCCCACCACAGCCGACCTCAGCTGGACTGAAAACGGCACGGCTACACAATGGGAAGTGGCTTACAAGACCTCGGCTGAAGAGGAGTTCACCACTGTCGTTGTCAACACCAACCCCTACACGCTCACAGGCCTCACTAGCGAGACTGCCTACAACGCCAAGGTGCGTGCTTATTACAGTGAAACAGCCCAAAGCGGTTGGAGTGCTGTTGTGAACTTCACCACCCAACCAGCTTGCCCCGCTCCTACTGCGCTGGCCAGCTCGAACCTCACTACCAACTCAGCTACCTTGACATGGACTGCTGGCTATGAGGAATCCGATTGGGTGCTGCAATACGGCACGACTTACGGCTTCACCGAGGGTACCTATACCGAAGTGACTGTGAATGACAGATCAACCTATGAACTCAATGGCCTCAGTGATAATACCACTTACTATGCTCGTGTAAAGGCCGACTGCGGTGGCGAGAGCCAAAGCGTTTGGAGCAGTATGCACACCTTCACCACCAAGGAGATTTGCCCCGAGGGTAAGATTTGCATTGGCGACGGCACGGCCACAAGCAGCTATTTTCCTGCCCACAACTATTACAATTATAGTTTGACACAGCAAATCTACACTGCCGACGAAATTGGCGAAGCTGGTGCCATTCTGAGCATCGACTTCTTTAAAGCCAGTACAACTGCCATGGCGGTTGATTTGGACATCTACATGGTGAGCACCAATAAGGATGAGTTCAGTGGTGTTGAAGACTTTGTCCCCGTCACTTCCAGCGACCTCGTATTTAGCGGTACAGTGACCTTTGCCGACAACGCTTGGACCACCATCGAACTTGACGCTCCTTTCATCTATGACGGCACCAGCAATGTCGCCATCATGGTTGACAACAATACGGGTGACTACGTAAGCAGCACTCCTTTCTATGTATTCTCTTCGGACAAGAATCAAGCGCTCTATGCTTACGCCGACGGAACCAACTACGATCCGTTTGCTCCTGCATTCTCCTATAGAACGGCTACCAAGAACCGCGTCCGCCTCGTTGTTGGCGAACCGCCTGCGTGCCCGAAGCCCATGGGTCTTGCTGTCGACTACGAAGGCGGCACCGAAGCCACCATCAGATGGACCAGCGATGCTGAGGCTTGGAACATGCGCGTGAACGGCACCGAAATCAATGGTACCATCACCAACCCCTATACTCTGACTGGCCTTGAAATGGCTACCACCTACAACGTGGAAGTGCAGGCCAACTGCGGCAGCTCCACCTCTGATTGGGCTAGCGTCAGCTTCACCACTGATGCCTGCTTGCCTGAAGACATGTGCACACTCACCTTCGAACTCACCGACAGCTATGGTGACACCTGGAATGGCAACGCCATTCAAGTGGTGGATGCTCTGACGGGCGCAGTAATCGGACAGGTTACTAATACTACCAGTGACCACGCTAATGCTCCTATTACAGATATTGTAACTCTTTCTGTTTGCGACGGCCTTGCCATCAACTTCGTTTGGGTTAGTGGTAATTATGCTTCGGAGACTTCCTATGTGGTTTACGATGTGAACGGCGCTGAAATCCTCAGTGGTTCTGCCGGTTCAGGCATGCTTACCGACTACACTGTCGACTGCACCGTAACGACTTGCATCAAGCCCGCCAACCTTGCCGCTGAAGACGTTACTGCCAATTCTGCCACCCTCTCCTGGACTTCGCAGCACAACAACTTTGAGATCCAGTATCGCGAGAAGTATCTTGGCGCTGGCAATGATTTCGAGAACGGCATGGGCGCTTGGACCACCATCGACGCCGACGGCGACGGATTTAACTGGGAACTCGGTTCTGTAGCAATGGCTGGTTATCTCATTCCTTCACATGATGGTGAGGATTGCGCCACATCCAAGAGCTATGATGGCGACGCTGGTCCTCTGACTCCCGACAACTATCTGGTTTCGCCTCAAATCGAATTGGGTGGTAGCATCAGTTTCTGGGCCTGTGCACAGGATCCCGACTATGCAGCTGAACATTTCGGCGTGGCCGTGTCCACCACGGGCAACACCGATGCCGCTGATTTCAGAACCATCGAAGAATGGACAATGACCGCTAAGGCTGGTAGAGCCATCACTGGTAACTACCTGACAAGAAACCGTGGCAACAGAGAAGGCACTTGGTATGAATATACCGTTGACTTGAGTGAGTATGCTGGTCTGACTGGTTATGTGGCCATCCGCCATTTCGACTGCACCGACATGTTCTATCTGAATGTGGATGGAATCACCATCGTTGAGCCTAATGCCACTGAGCCTGAATGGATTACTGTTGAAGGTCCTATCGAAGCAAGCCCCTACACCCTCACTGGCTTGAATCCTGAGACCACCTATGAGGTTCGCGTGCGCTGCATTTGCGGTGAAGACGACTACACCGACTGGGCTACTGCCGAGTTCACCACGCTGCCGCTTTGCCAAGCTCCTACTGATCTTACCGTGAGCGATATCACTACCAATAGCGCCGTGATAAGCTGGACTTCCGAGGCCAATTCCTTCGACGTCGAATTGGACGGCGAAGTCATTGCTCAAGAAATCACCGAGACTAGCTACGCCTTAAATGACCTTGATCCCGGTACCATTTATACCGTGAGAGTGCTCGCTCATTGCGATGAAGGCGATAGCGAATGGTCGGCTGAAAAGAATTTCTTGACCAATTGCGAAGCCTTCGACCTGCCTTACGAATACGACTTTGACGATATGCTGACCAGCGTTAATCCTGAAGCCAATTGCTGGACTACTTACACATGGAACGATGAGAATGAAGTTGCTTACTATTATGAAGACGACACACACACTGGCATCATGGTAGGTTTCAGTTCAACATATCCAATTGCAGATGGTGAATCTGAATCCTATCAGCAAATCCTCATTTCTCCTGAATTGAATACCGAAGCTGCTTTGACTGTTTCGTTCGACTACAGACCTAATCGCTATGTTGAAGATACTCATGTTGAGAGCTTCGCAGTGGGTTATCTGACCTCCTTTGAAGACTTTGACTTAGAGGTGGTCGAGTACGTTGAGGCCACTAATCCTGATGAAATGACAACCTATACCACGACCATACCTGCTGGCGCCAAGTATGTGGCTGTTATTTACACAGGCGAGAATCCTTATACATTGAATGGTGGATATGCTTCAGCTCTCTTTGTTGACAACTTCAGCTTCACAGAGGCTGCTGGTGGAAGCCAGACTATAGCCTTGACGGAGGACTGGAACTGGGTGAGTTTGAACGTTGAGGGCGAGGCTATGGATCTGCTCGAGCAGATGGAGGTTGCCCTTGGCGACAACGGGATCCAGATCGAGTCGCAGTACGATGGTCTCACGGAGAACATTGGAGACGGATATTGGATGGGAGATTTGCAAGAGGTCGGAGTTGTGAACGAGAGCATGTACCTGGTACAGGTTGCCGCTGACTGCGAGATCGAGTTGCAGGGCGAGGTTGCCGATCCTGCCGACCATGTGATCACGCTGTATCCTGAGTGGACGTGGATAGGCTTCCCGTGCACGGAGGAGGTTGACATCATGGTAGCCTTGTCGGGACTTGAGGCAGAGGAAGGAGACATGATCGAGGGTCCGGACGGAGTTGCCGAGCATCTGGGAGGCGGATACTGGTACGGACTTGAGACGTTGGTTCCGGGCCAGGGCTACATGTACTATTCCCTCGGTACCGAAGAGAAGCCGTTCGTGTTCCGCACGGTGTCGGAGGAGAAGGCTCGCCGCATTGTGGGCCAGACGAAGCCTGTGAGGCGTCCTGTGAAGTTGACGGTTAAGGAGGTCAAGTGAGCGGGAGCCGAAAGTCCACTAGTGAAAAAGAATAAACGAAAAGAAAATACAAAAACAACCAACACAACAACAAATAATTAAAAAGATGAAAAAAGTATTAGCATTATTGATGATTTGCCTGTCGAGCATGTATGTGTTTGCCACAGGCGAGCACTACCAGTACGTTACCCAGGGCTGCGGTCCCATGACCACGAAGTTCAATTGCGTCCTTGTCATCGACGGGGTGGAGCAGGCGAGCGACCAGTTGGAGATTGCGGCGTTCGACCAGGACGGCATCTGCCGTGCTGCCAAGCTGCCGAAGGAGAACCCGTTGTCTCACCGTTATGTTTATCAGATGCAGTTGAGGGGAGCCGAGGGCTACACCGTGTACACGTTCAGGGTGTATGACCACGTGAGCGGTATGGACCTGCCGGTGGAGGCCGATTTCCAGGTTGAGTACAATGGCGAGATTCTGACCCAGCTGTACTACATGGGCAACGTGACCATCGGTTCGGCCATGAACCCCAAGGATGCCGTCTTCAACACCGTTGGTGGCGGCATTGACAAGGAGATCACCTGCTACACGGGAGCCAAGGACAACTACTACCTGATTTCCTCGCCCGTCGGCGCGGTGGATCCGGAAGCCGTGACGAACATGATTGCTCCTAACGACTACGACCTGTACTACTTCAACCAGTCGGGCGACGATGAAGGCAACGAATGGTTCAACTACAAGGCCGGGGCTTTCGGTCTCGAACCCGGCAAGGGCTACCTCTACGCCAACGCCGGTGACGGGGAGAACCCGACCGTCACTCTGACGTTCCCCGGCACTGCCTACGAAGGCACCGGCACGTTCGACCTTGAGTTTGACGAGAACGCCGTGATGTACGGCTGGAACCTGAAGGGCAACCCGTTCAACGCCAACGCCACAGTGGACCGCGAGTTCTGCGTGATTGACCCTGAGACTGGCGCGATTGTTCCTTCCGTAGGCAACACCGTGGAGCCGATGCAGGGCATCTTCGTGGAGGCCGCTGGTGCTGGCGAGCAGGTGACCTTCACCGTGGGCGAGGGCGGCAAGGTCTCGAAGCTGGCTTTGAACCTGTTGGGCAACAACAGCCTGGTCGACCGCGCCATCGTTAACTTCGGCGAGGGCAGCCTGTCGAAGTTCCAGATCAACAGCAGCAGCACGAAGCTGTACATCCCCATGGACGGAGAGGAGTATGCCGTTGTGAGCAGCGCCGAGATGGGCGAGCTTCCCGTGAACTTCGAGGCTGAGAAGAGCGGCAGCTACACCTTGGCGGTGAGCAGCGAGTTGAGCTTCAACTACCTGCACCTGATTGACAACAAGACGGGAGCCGACATCGACCTGCTGGCCACCCCGAGCTACAGCTTCGAGGCCCAGACCACTGACTATGCCAGCCGTTTCCGTCTGGTGTTTGCCACTGGCAACAGTGAGGACACGTTCGCTTTCTACAGCAACGGCAGCTTCGTGATCAACAACGAGGGCGAGGCCACGGTTCAGGTGATGGACGTGACAGGCCGCATGCTGAGCAGCGAGGCCATCAACGGCAGCGCCAGCATCAACGTTGAGGGCGCCGCTGGCGTGTACATGGTTCGCCTGGTCAACGGCGAGAATGTGAGAGTTCAGAAGATTATCGTTAAATAAAAACTAAAAAAGACACAAAGATGAAGAAATTAGCATTGACACTTGCAGTAGTTCTCGGACTGAGCATGACGACATTTGCCGAAGGCGGCGGACTTTTCCAGCGCGGAGTTGAGCCGGAAGAGAGCATGTACACCCGTGGTGGTGGCTTCCCCGGCGTACCCGGCCACGGTGAGTCAGAAAACCAGGATGGTAACGAGACTCCTCTCGGCACCGGCATTGCCGTGCTGACGGCCCTTGGCGCTGCCTACCTCGTCGGTAAAAAACGCAACAAAGAATAATGAATTAGCGTTTCCTTTTTATACTTTTTGACAACCGAAGCCGGTGGCGTAAGCTGCCGGCTTTGGCGTTTAATTAATACGTACTTTTTCGACAAAAAAAATATTTTTTTCTCAAAACGCTTGTATGTTTCGATTTTTTTGTAATTTTGCAGCCCGAAAGCAAAACGAAATGTGCGTGTGCGTTTCGTTTTGAGAGTAATTGAGAAGTCAAATTGAATATAAAAAATCGAAAAAGATGAAAAAATTAGCAATGACAATCGCAATCGTCCTCGGACTAAGCATGACGACATTTGCCGAAGGCGGCGGACTTTTCCAGCGCGGAGTTGAGCCGGAAGAGAGTATGTACACCCGTGGTGGTGGCACCCCTGGCGTACCCGGCCACGGTCTGTCAGATAACCAGGATGGTAACGAGACTCCTCTCGGCACTGGTATCGTTGTTCTGACGGCCCTTGGCGCTGCCTACCTTGTGGGTAAAAAACGCAACGAGGACTAATAGTGATTTTTATTACTATTTAAATCTAAAGTTGACAACGCAAGTTGCCAACTTTATTTTTTATTGTAAAAATGGGATTGTATGATTCACTCCTCGTACATAAAAAAGGTCGCCAGCACTTACGCGCCGGCGACCCGCCATTATGAAGATAAAAAAACAACTGTTTCCTCTTTATCCACACTTTGAATAGCCGCAGTTGCGGCAGTGTTTGCAACCGTCTTCGAAAACGAGTTTTTCGCCACACGTGGGGCATTTCTCTTTTTCGTCAACCATGCCGTCGGGCACATATTTCTTCAAAGCGCGGGCGATACCGTTCTTCCAAGTGTTGATGCTCTCTTCCTCCACGTTGAGGTTCTGCACCAGCTCTATCACATATTGAATAGGCATGCCATGACGCAAAATGCCTGAGATGAGCTTGGCATAGTTCCAGTATTCCTTGTCGAACGAACGAGACAAACCTTGCATCATCACCTCATAGCCGTCTTTGTCGGTGTAGCGGAAGTCATAACGCGATGTCTCTCCTTTGATTTTCTCCTTGATGATAATACCTTTCTCTATATACGGCGGCAGGAGGAAGTCTTCAGCTTTGCCCAAGAAGATTTCGTAGGGCTTGCCATGCAGCTTACCGACAAAAGCAATCCACTTTTCATAGTTGTTCTGGAAACGCACGATGTCGCATTCCAACTCCTTGGGACGCGGTGGGGCTGAGTTCTCATGGATGTCGTCGGGACGACCATCGCCCTGAGTTTTAGCCTCTTTCTTTTCCTCTTTCTTTTCGTCTTTGGAAACTAGCACACCGTCGCGCGAGCCGTCGCGGTAGATGGTCATGCCTTTACAGCCGCTTTCCCATGCGGTCATGTAAATCTGGCTGACGAGTTCTTCCGTAGTCTCCTTCGGCACGTTGACTGTCACGCTGATGCTGTGATCGACCCATTTCTGCATCGAGCCCTGCATCTTCACCTTGTTCACCCAGTCGATGTCGTTGGCGGTGGCTTTGTAATAAGGCGATTTGGCGATGACTGCATTGAGTTTCTCATCGTCGTAGTGCAACACTTCGTCCACGTTATAGCCATTCACCTCAAGCCATGTGATAAACTTGTGGTGGAACACATTGTATTCCTCGAACGAGTTGCCCGTCACATCGGTGAAAGTGACATTCACATCCTTGTCGTTGGGATTCACCTTACGGCGTCGTTTGTAAGCGACCATGAAGACGGGTTCAATGCCCGAGGTGGTCTGGGTGCAGATACTGACAGTTCCCGTAGGGGCGATGGTCAGCATGGCGATATTACGCCGACCCACGCGGCACATCTTTTGGTAAAGCTCCTCGTCCAAACCGCGCAGGCGTTTGATGAAAGGGTTGTTTTCCTCGCGTTTGGCATCATACATGGGGAACTTGCCGCGTTCTTCGGCCAGGTTGACAGACGAACGGTAGGCATTGTAAGCCAGCAGTTTCTGAATCTCAGTGGAGAAGGCGATAGCCTCATCCGAGGCATAGCGTTTGCCTAAAGCGGCGAGCATGTCGCCCTCGGCGGTGATGCCGATGCCTGTGCGGCGCCCTTGCAGGCATTTAGCCTTGATGTTCTTCCATAGGTTGATTTCGGTGCGCTTCACCTCGTCATCTTCGGGATCGGAGGCAATTTTAGCCAATATGCCGTCCACTTTCTCGATTTCAAGGTCAACGATGTCGTCCATCATACGCTGGGCAATGGCCACATGCTTTGAGAAAAGCTGATGATTGAAGCGGGCCTTGGGCGTGAAGGGATGATCGACATAGCTATAGAGGTTGATGGCTAACAATCGGCAACTGTCGTAAGCACAAAGCGGAATCTCGCCGCAAGGGTTGGTGCTCAAAGTCTTGAAACCGAGGTCGGCATAACAGTCGGGGATGGATTCACGGATGATGGTGTCCCAGAACATTACACCTGGTTCGGCCGATTTCCATGCATTATGGATGATTTTGTTCCACAAGGCACGAGCATCCACTTCCTTGGTGTATTTGGGGTTGGGTGAGTCGATGGGATATTGCTGAACGAACGGCTTGTTCTCCTTGACGCATTCCATGAACTCATCAGTGAGACGCACCGAGATGTTGGCGTTGGTGATACGGCCTTGTGTCATTTTTGCATCGATGAAGGCTTCCGAATCGGGGTGCTTGATGCTGATGGTCATCATCAGGGCACCACGACGGCCGTCTTGGGCGACTTCCTTGGTGGAGTTGGAGAAACGTTCCATGAAAGGCACCACGCCAGTAGAGGTAAGGGCACAATTCTTCACAGGACTACCAGCAGGGCGGAGGTGCGACAAGTCGTGACCCACGCCACCGCGTCGTTTCATCAGCTGTACTTGCTCTTGGTCTGTTTTCATGATGCCACCGTACGAGTCGGAATCGCCGTTGTTGCCAATGACGAAGCAGTTCGACAGCGACGAGATTTGGAAGTCGTTGCCGATACCTGTCATAGGACTGCCTTGAGGCACGATGTATCGGAAATCTTTTAGCACCTCGTATATCTCATCTTCCGTCATCGGGTTGGGATAACGGCGTTCGATGCGGGCTATTTCGCGGGCGATACGGTGGTGCATATCATCGGGTGTGAGTTCGTAGATGTTGCCGTCACTATCCTTCAGAGCGTATTTGTTGGCCCACACATCACCCGCAAGTGAATCACCGTGGAAATAATCCTTGGCGGCAACTTTCACTTCCTCAATTGGATACGAATGATACTCAATTTTGGGCTTCTTTTCCACGATAGGCTCTTCCTTTTTCTCCTCCTTCTCGATTACTTGTACTTCATCCTGACTTTCAATCTGCTCAGCCGCAAACGTGGTGTTTTTCCGTGACTCTATGATTTTGTCATAGGGTCTGGCTTCCGGTTGCGTGGCTTCTGGCTCCTCGAGTCCGCTAAAAAGGTCACCCTCAAATTCCATTTGAGTATGATTTGGTTTCATCTTGTTGATATTTACTAGATTAAATACAAATACAATAAGATTTTTCTCGCTCTTTTTCAGTTTGCGAAGTTAATAAAGAAGCACAAATAAAGCCCCGAATTTTTCATTTTTCGAGGCTTGTTTTTATCAACAATGGATGTTGATAAGTTTTTTCTATTTTTTCAGCTGCTCTATGGCGTATGCGTAGGCTCCGATGGCTACTGCCGATGACGTGCCGAGTTTGGTGATGCCTATGCCGACGCGTTTGGTCGGGTCGTACCATACCGACTGTTCGCTGAAGGGTACTTTGACCATCTTGCCCGATTTTTCGGTGAAGCGAATCATGTCTTGGGCATCCATCAGGTTGTAGGCTTCAGTCTCCATTCGGCTGAAAGCATGTCCGTCGCTGAGGCCAGCAAAGGGTTCGTTCATCTTTTTGATGAGCATGGGCATAAAGACGGGCCAGGCTCCCGATAGGCCACCACCGATGACAATGATGCCGTCGATAAGCGAGATGGCATTGGCCAGCACATCGGCAAGGGCTGTGGCCATTTCGTTCCACGAGGCGATAGCGGCTTCCTTGTTGCCAGGCAGTTGTCCCATGGCAATCTTGTAGATGTCGTAGGGATGGGGCGTGTCGTTGAATTCGATACCAGCCTCACGGCCATACACGCGGCGCACCGCACGGATGCTTATGCTGTCTTCGGCACTGGTGGAAGGATAAAGCGGGTTGCGGTGACGGTTGATCTCGCCGCCAGCCGAGTTGTCGCCGTTGAGCAACACCTTATTAATAACTATGCCACCGCCAAAGCCCGTTCCGAGGGTGACACCCAACAGGTTCTTGTAGCGTTTCGGGTTGCGTTGCTGCTCAAGCAGTTTGTTCACCTCAAGCAGTAAGCCGTTCAAGGCCTCGCCATAGGCAAACAAGTCGCCGTCGTTGTTGATGTATACGGGCACTTGAAACTCATTCTCAAGCATGGCTTTCAGCGGGACACCACCTTGGAATGTAGGCAGGTTCTCCAAGTCGCCAATGATGCCGTTAGGATAGTCGGCGGGGCCAGGGAAACAGAAACTGATGGCCGAAGCCTTGGCTCCGCAGCGTGTCTCGCACTCGTGGAAACCCGTGATGAGTTTTTGCAGCACTTCTTCTAGCGTTGGCGCAGCCGAAGGAATAGTGAACGGCTCGATGACTTCGTGCCAGTCTTGTACAGCAGAGAATTTAAACCCCGTGCCTCCGGCATCGAGGATGAAGATGATGGGAGAGTTATTCATGTTGTTTGACTTTTAGTGACGGATTATAGATTTTTTCTACCCAAAGCACCCACATGAGGAAGATGATGAGGTAGAAGAACATTTTAAAAACATAGTCGTGGGCAAGGTGGAACGTGTTGATGTCGTTGCCCATAAAGTGAATATTGATGCTGGGCCATAGGATTTGCATGATTAATATGCCGCAAATCCTGATTACATTGGTCCATTGGATGACGACCAGTCCTGCGGGGATGTACCAAAGTTTGTGTTTCCATGGACCCGGGAAGAGAATCATAAGGAAAAGCCAGTGCATCCATTGCTTGAGGCTGGCACATTCGGGGGCGATGATGACGAGTGCCCTACCACCATCCCTATTCATGGCAGAGATTATCCTTTCGCTGCTTATGGTAGTGATGTCAATGCGAAAAATGTGGTCGAGTACCCAGCATGATTGGCTGTAGGCCATTTTGACGGACCAAACCATTAATCTGTAAATCAGCTTGCCGACGGGCCAATAGCCTAAGGCTTGCCAACCTAAAAAGATAAAATGGAAGCTGATTATCAATAAGATAAACAAGCCAACATTAACAGTGCTGCGGTTTTTTGGATTCTCGCAATATGCCTTGATACTCTTGATGTCCATAGAAAGATTTTGCGCGGCTAAATTACTAATAATCGAAATATCCTTACCTTTGCACCCAAAATTTTTGTGCGATGGAAAACGACAGCATTGTAACCGAGGTTTCAGAAACCATACAAGACACCTCTTCGTTAAACCAGATGAAAGAGGGCATCAAACAATTGGCAACCACACCTGTCTCAGATTGGCTACCGGATTTGGTTAAGACTTATGTCGTCCCACTTGGGCTGAAATTGTTAGCCGCTGTTATTGTGCTCGTCCTTGGGCGATGGGTCATCAAGATGATCAAGAAATGGATGGCTAACGGACTGATGAGTCGTCATGGCGATGCCACCTTGCATAGTTTCTTGTCGAATTTGGTTTCAGTAGTGTTGTATTTTTTCCTCATCATGGCCATTGTGGGCATCTTGGGCATTAATACTTCGTCTTTGGTGGCATTGCTGGCGTCGGCAGGATTGGCTGTAGGTATGTCGTTGGGCGGCACCTTGCAGAATTTCGCCGGTGGCGTGCTGATCATTATGTTTCGCCCCTTCAAAGTAGGTGATTTTATTGCAGCGCAAGGTATGGAAGGTATAGTGAGCGAAATCCAGATTTTCAATACGCATCTGTTGACGACGGATAATAAGGAGGTCATTTTGCCTAACGGAGCTTTAGCCACCGGTGTGATGACCAACTATTCAAAACAAGAAACACGCCGCGTCGATTGGCTGTTCTCCATCGCCTATGGCGACGACTACGATAAGGCAAAGAGAGTCTTGCGAGGCTTGTGCGACGAAGACTCACGTATCCTGAAGACACCTGAGCCATTCGTCCAATTGAGTAAACTCAATGACAGTTCGGTCGACATCACTGTGCGTGCCTGGGTCAACTCTGCGGATTATTGGGCAGTGTTTTTCAGCATGAATGAAAAAGTATACAAGACCTTTGCTGCGGAGGGCCTGAATATACCTTTCCCGCAAATGGATGTACATATGAAGAGTTGATAGTTGACCGTAGTAAAGACGCTACGCTTGCATCCGTAGTAAAAGAGGTTTGCAATTTTTTTTGAAGAAATGAGTTTTGAAACAAAAAAATGTGTATTTTTGCAGCCCGTTAGAAAATAGACAAGTGTAAATAATAAAGGATAAGAGTCATGTCAAAAGTTTGTCAAATTACAGGAAAAAAGGTCATGCACGGCAACAATGTTTCTCACTCCAATAAGAGGACCAAGAGAACGTTTGAACCGAATTTGAGAATCAAAAAGTTCTATGTTCCGGAATGGGATGAATGGATTGTGCTGAAGGTTTCGGCTGCCGGTTTGCGTACCATCAACAAGAAGGGTGTTTATCAAGCCATCTTGGATGCTTCTGCCACGGGTAGCCTTGAACGTTGGTGATTCGTTGTCGAAGTGAACAATATCTGAGCTGCTGTGCCTTGCGCAGCAGCTTTTTTGTTTGAGTAGGCTACAATTCCTTTCCGACAGATAATATTTCCCGTCAATTTCAGTTATCCATTCATGCGAGCGAAGTTCTTCCTCATACTATTCTTGTTTTTCTCCCTGTTTGCAGTAGCTCAACAACTGCCAACGGCTACGGTCTATGGAAAGGTGATTGACGAACAAGGTCACCCCATTGAAATGGTCAATGTGGTGGTACCAGAACTATTGGTGGGCTACACGACCAACTCAAGAGGTTATTATGAGTTGTCGCTGTTGTCGGACTCCACTTGGACCATCCATTTTTCGTTTATTGGTTACGAACAAACGAAGGCTACGGTGAGGTTGAAGAAAGGAGAGAAGAAGAAGTTGGACGTCGTGCTGCATTCTACTGCAACAGTATTGCCCGATGCTGTCATTAGTGACCGTGCCACCGAAGCTTCAAGTTTGACACGTTTGGATGCCAAACAAGCTACCTTGCTGCCTACCATGGGCGGTGGCGTGGAAACACTTATCAAGACCTTGCCAGGTGTGGTGTCGAACAACGAATTGAGTTCACAATATCGTGTACGTGGCGGCAACTTCGACGAGAATTTGATTTATGTGAATGGTATTGAGATATATCGTCCCTTCCTCGTTGGGTCGGGACAACAGGAGGGTTTGAGTTTTGTTAACTCGCAATTAGTCAATAATATCGAGTTTTCAGCAGGTGGTTTTGCGGCTGAGTATGGTGATAAAATGTCGTCAGTCTTGGACGTGACTTATAAAACGCCGAAAGAAATCGCTGGCTCGTTGAGTTTGAGCCTTTTAGGTGCCGAAGCACACGTGGAGGGTGCCACAAAGAATGAGAAATTCAGCTATTTAGTCGGGGCACGTTACAAAAACACGGCTTTGGCTCTCGGCATGATGAATACCAAAGGTGATTATAAACCTAATTTTACGGATGCACAGGCTTTGTTCAACTATCAGTTCGATGAGAAGTGGAACCTGTCGTTTTTGGGCTATTACTCGAAGAATCGTTATATGTTGATTCCCCAAAATGCAAAAATCAACTTTGGCACCATTGACCTTCCGCTGCAACTGAATGTGTATTTCGGCGGTCAGGAAATTGACGATTATACCACCGGCCTCGGAGCATTGACCTTGTCGTACAAACCCAATAATGATTTGAACTTGAAATGGATAGCTTCAGCTTATTCAGCTTATGAGACTGAGACTTTCGACATCCAGGAGCAGTACTTCTTTGGCATTCGTAATACCTCTTTTGGATCCGATGAATTTGGCGAAGTGATTGAAAACCATGAGGTAGGCACGCTCACTAAACATGCCCGCAACAGTTTCTATGCCCAGGTTTACAATCTTGACCACAAAGGACTTTATGCTTTCGACAACAGTTTGCTGAAATGGGGAGTCCGCTTCCAGCATCAAGACATTGATGATGTGGTCGGTGAATGGCAGATGATGGATTCTGCGGGTTACAGTCTGCCTCATGTCCCAGATGTAATAGGAGGTTATCCTGACGTTCTCCCAGAAATCGGAATGGATTTCGTGCATAAGGCGCACAACATTCTATCTGTGAATAATGTTGATGGCTTTGTGCAAAATTCATGGACATTGCCTTATAAAGACAAAGGTGAGTTTGTTATCACAGGCGGTTTGAGGGCTAATTACTGGGGCTATAATAATAAGGTGTATGTCAGCCCGAGGGTAGGAATTGCCTATAAGCCTGAGAATGAGAAGAATGAGATGGTGTATCGATTGTCGGGCGGTGTCTATAATCAAACACCATTCTATCGTGAAATCCGAAACCGTGACGGCAGTCTCTTCAAGGATGCCAAGGCGCAGCAGTCGTATCAGATTGTGGCGGGCAATGACTTCAAGTTCCGCGCCTTTAATCGGCCTTTCATTCTGACATCAGAGTTGTATTTCAAGTGGTTTTCTCATGTTATTCCTTATGATATCGATAATGTGCGTATCCGTTATTATGCTGACCAATCGGCACGTGCTTATGCCACAGGCCTCGATTTCAAGGTGAATGGTGAGTTTGTGAAAGGCATCGATAGTTGGGCGAGTCTTTCCCTCATGCAAACCAAGGAAGATATTCGTGGAGATTATTATTTGGTGGATGACGAAGGAGAACGGCTCCCATTCTATAACCATGATGATGATCTAGTGGCTGATACCATCATGTTGGGTTGGCATTATCGTCCTTCCAACCAGTTGGTTAACTTTTCGCTCTTTTTCCAGGATTATATCCCCAATGCCCCGACATGGCGTGTTAATATGACACTGACTTTCGGCATGGGGTTACCCGTCAATGACAACAATTCCGATTTTTATTCTCCATCGAGCCGTTATCCAGCCTATCGTCGTGTCGACATCGGCTTCAGCAAGCAGCTCATCAGTGAGGCCTCAAGCTTTAGCAAGGGTAATCCGTTGCGATATGTGCGCAATATGTTTGTCAGTGTGGATGTCTTCAATTTGCTTGACATACCGAACGTCATCTCATATAATTGGGTGAAATTTATGGACAACCAATATTATGGTGCACCTAATTATTTAACACCAAGGTATGTCAACGTGAAGCTGGTGATGGAGTTCTGATTATATGCACGCAGAATCCGCAGAATCAAATGAAGCGCGAAGCGACGCAAAGTTGTCGTCGATAGGCTTCAACGAATTCTGCGGATTCTGCGTGAGACAATGTTTTAGTACATCGCTGTCATCTTAATCCATTCACGGCCTTGGGCACACATGTCCTCGACCTCTGCGACGGTCTTTGGAATCGGTCGTCCGAGGATGCGGCAGCCATCTTCAGTAATGAGCAAGTCATCTTCGATACGGATGCCACCGAAGTCCTTGTAGGTCTCCAGCTTCTCGTAGTTGATGAACTCCTTGAACTTGCCTTCGGCTTTCCACATGTCAATGAGGGTCGGGATGAAGTAAATGCCCGGCTCGTCGGTGACCACAAAGCCCGGTTTCAAGGTCTTGCCACAGCGCAGGCCGCTGAAGCCCAACTTGGTGGAGCGCGGTGTGATGTCATCATAGCCCACATAGGTCTCGCCGAGGCCTTCCATGTCGTGCACGTCCATGCCGAGCATGTGGCCGAGACCGTGAGGCATGAAGAGCCAGTGGGCACCATTCATTAAGGCTTCTTCGGTATCGCCTTTCATCAGCCCGACGCCTTTCAAACCTTCTATCAGAGTGCGGCAGGCCAAGGTGTGCATCACCATATAAGGCATGTATGGACGCGTGTTGGCGGCAACGGCTTGGTTGGCGGCAAGCACGATTTCATAAATCTCGCGCTGGCGTTGGTTGAACACGCCACCCACGGGGGTGGTGCGGGTGAAGTCGGAGGCGTAGTAGTTCTCTGTCTCGGCACCAGCGTCGCACACCATCATGCGGCCTTCCTTCAGCACATTGTGGTGACCATGGTTGTGCAATGTTTGACCATCCACGCTAAGGATGACGGGGAATGACACAGGGCCGCCGCCTGACAGCGACAGACCTTCCACCACTCCGGCAATCTCTTGCTCGATCATACCAGGCTTACACATCTTCATGGCTGTGGTGTGCATGTAATAGGCAGTGTTGGCGGCGCGTTCCATCTCGGCGATTTCAAGCTCGCTCTTCACTTCGCGCATGGCAATGACGGCCTTGATAAGCTCAAGACTGACATAGTCTGACACCTTATTAATATTACAGCCTAACCATTCGGCGCATTGAATCTTCGTGTCGGCACGATAGGTGGGCAGTATGTGAATCTGGCGACCTTTGGCGATGGCTTGTTGGAGGTATTCGCCAAACTTGTTAAAGTCGCGGCAATCGGTGATGCCGATGCAGTCGCCTTGTTCCTTCAGCGAGGGCAGGGGGCCGCACCAAATCACATCATCGATGGTGACCTCGACGCCGAAGAGGATTTCCTCGCCCGTCTCAAAGTCGATGACACCGACCAGATCGGGGTGGTTGAGGCCAAAGAAATAGGAGAAATTGCTGTCCTGACGGTAGATGTAGGTGTTGTCAGGGTAGTTGAAGGGAGCCTCGTTGTTGGCAGGGAAAAAG
>JAEEGJ010015145.1_pt1 | contig 18075 bp, 13 predicted proteins | sample 8958761 | NCBI WGS metagenome assembly JAEEGJ01 (sample SAMN16246546, study PRJNA631951) | gut metagenome | biome: gut microbiome; feature: rumen; material: RS-attached | host: Bos | place: Iran: Karaj | collected 2018-10
GTTGCCGATACCGCGATAGTGCAGAAGTCGCTTGCCCGCAATGGCGCCGAGCGAGAAGTGCCGCTGTACCGCGTGGGTGCAAGCTACGGCCCGCTGGTGGGCATGGCGAGCGACGGCAAGGATGTTTACAGCCTGCATAAGGAGCACTTCGTGAGAACATCTTTCAAGGGTGGGCTCCCGACCGTCGATGCACAAAGGATGACGGGTGCGGTTGCCGGCCCGGTTATTGTGGATGACCGCATTTGGGTACTTCGTGAGGACGCTGTCGATCATGCGGTGTTGTCGGATGGAGAACTCAAATGGCAAGACGCTGCCCCTGCCTGGAAGGAACCTGGATTTGTTTCGGAAGACATGGCGTATTGCCCGCACAAGGATGGCGTGGATTTCCTTGTGGTTGCCGGCTCGGGTGGAGAAATCCTCCGTGTTGCTGTACCCTCGGGCATGGCAATGAGCAGGTCCGAAATCGTCTCGAAGCAGAAGGGAGAAACCTTCCGTGTTGCTTGTGCGGACATCGATAGGGATGGTGAGAATGAACCTGTAATTGTGGGTAGCCGCGGGACCGTAGCCGCCTTTAAGATGGAAGACAGAATCAAGACTGTATGGACCAAGAGCTACAAGCGCGGCGCCGGTGGCACGAGTGGCCTGAAGGACGAGACTTCCGGCATCGCTATCGGTGACATCAACGGCGACGGTTACCCCGAAATCGTGTTCCTGGGCGATAACCTCGTTTATGCACTCGACCGTTCTGGCCTCCCGATTGCAGGTTTCCCGGTGAAGATTTCCCGCGGTACGCCGGTTACGGGATTCATGAGCGACCCGCTCCTTGTGGACGTGACGGGCGACGACGTTCCCGAGATTCTTGTCCCGAGCAGCGACGGCCTCGTGTATGCGTACACGGGCAAGGGCACGGAAGTGAAGGACCAGTTCCCGCTGGCGGCAGGAAGCTTTGAATACCAGGATACGCTTGGGACAATCTACCCGATGAGTATCTTCGTCGCGGACGCCGTTCCGGGCAAAAAATCTGCGGGGCCTGAACTTTACGCATTGCACCGCAACAGCCTCTCCGCTTTCCGCCTGCGCAAGGCGAACGGGTCGGCTGCGGAATCGCCTGCGGCATGGGCTCTCCCCGCGGGTGGCAACGAGCGCACGGGTTATTTTGATGCCAGCAGGCTCGGCGACGTGGAGAAGGTGGAAGAGAAGGACGAGATAAGCGAGTTCTTCGTATTCCCGAACCCGGTACGCGGAGGTGTCGCGAAGGCGCGCTTCGAGATTGGCGCGCAGGCGAAAGATGCGACCCTCGAGTTCTATGATATTACGGGCCTTTGCGTGTTCAAGCAGAAGATGGAAGAACCTGCGCAGGGCCGCAACCAGTTCGAAAATCTCGACCTGAAGAAGCTCGGTTCCGCCGTCTATACGGTGAAACTCAAGGTGAAGTTCAAGAGCGGGAAGACGAAGCAGAAACTCTACCGCGTGGGTGTAATCAAATGACCTGCGGAAATTTATACAAACTAACGCTTGCAGGCGTGGCTATCTCGCTTCTGCTCGCGCTCTCCGCCTGCACGGCAAGCGGGGACCCCGAAGAGATTGCCCCGACGGCCCCGAAGTCCGATTCGGGAACGGCGAGTTCTTCTTCTGGCGCTGAGCCTTCCAGTAGTGAATCCGGGAAAGGTGTGGAACGCGATTCTTCTATCTACAATCTTCTGCGTTGGGTTGAATTCCAGGGCGGGAAGGCGAAGGTCAATTCTGTCGAGTTCTCTTTCAGTGCGTATTCCGTTTCGGCGACGGAAGTGACTCAGGCGGCATATGCAGAGGCGATGGGCGGCATGCCTGACCAGCCAAAGGATGCCCCCGAGAACCCCGTGGTGAATGTTTCCTGGTTCGATGCGGTACTCTTTTGCAATGAACTTTCCAAGAGCATGGGGCTCGATACGGCCTACGTCTATTCTTCCGTGGGCGACAAGAATTACCTGCAGGCTCTCGAAATCGATTACGGGGTGGAATCGTTCCGCCTTGCCACAGAAATTGAGTGGGAAATCGCTGCGCATGGCGGTACGAACACGATGTTCTACTGGGGTACGGACAAGGCGTCGGACTACGTGTATTACGGACAAACTTCTGGCCCCACGAGGGTAGGGAGCTATCCGCCGAATCCTTACGGCCTGTACGACATGGCGGGTAACGTCGCCGAATGGGTAAACGACTGGTACGGCGCATTCCCGACGAAGGCCATGGACAATTACACGGGTGCCACTTCGGGTACGGCCCGCGTGGTGCGCGGCGGTGGCTGGAGCGACCCCATCAAGGACTGCGCTCCGGATGTCCGCGAAAAGAAGGACCCGCTCTATACGGCTCCGACGCTTGGGTTCCGCGTGGTTTATTCCCGCGGACTGCTCTAATTTTGTTAGATTATAGCCCATGAAAAGGATTGTGCTTGCGACCCTTTGTATGGGTCTATTTTTGGCTGGTTGTTCCAAGGAAGAACCGGCTCCGCTCCCTGAATTGCCGAAGGTGGAAATTCCAGAGACTCTCGTGGGACTCTATTCGGGCAGGCTCCCCTGCGAAAACTGCAAGGCCCGCGGCGTTCGCATGGAACTTGCCGAAGACAGCTCGCTGCTCTTTGTGCAGACTCTCATGACCGATACGGTGAAGGTCGATTCGCTCAGGGGCAAGTACTCGTTTGGCGACGGCAAGGTATCCGTGGTGCTCGATGACGGACTTCGCCTGAACTTTGCGGTCGACAAGTATGGCGCCCTCTCGATGCTTACCGGTGCCGGTACAGTTTACCTCGACGAGAACGGCATGAAGGCGGACCTTATAAAGATTATCACTGCACCCAAGAAAAAGGAAGGAGAAGTAAAATGAAGGCAAGGACTCTGATTGTTGACGACGAACCGCTCGCCCGCGTGCGCATGCGTTCGCTCCTGGAAAAGTATTCCGAGGACCTCGAGATTATCGACGAGGCCGGTTCGGGCGCCCAGGCGATTTCGAAGATAAACGAGCTCACTCCGGACGTGGTGTTTCTCGATATCCAGATGCCCGACATGGATGCCTTCGAGGTGCTGAAGAACGTGGACGAGGACGTGATGCCGCTCATCGTGTTCACTACCGCGTACGAGAACTTTGCGCTGCGTGCCTACGAGGAGAATACGGTGGATTACCTGCTGAAGCCGGTAGACCCCGAACGCCTCGAGGCGACGATGGACAAGCTGCGCAAGCGCCTGCCCGATATCGAGGCGACGAACCAGATGCCCGCGGATTTCTCGTGGGAAAAGTTCCGCTCCCTCATGGCGATGGGCGACCAGTACCTGCAGCGCATCCAGGTGAAGATCGGTGACCGTATCTTGCTCGTGAACGTGGACGAGATTATCCGCTTCCACAGCGAGGAGAAGTATACGACCGTCTATACGCCGACAAACCAGTACATCATAGACACTCCGCTCGTGGATCTCGAGAAGAAGCTCGACCCGCGCCAGTTCGTGCGTGTGCACCGTGCACATCTCGTGGCCATCGACTACATCGCCGAAATCCGCAAGTCGGACATGAGCCGCCTGAATGTGGTGCTGCGCGACAAGGACCGCACGCAGATTCTGGTGAGCCGCAACTTCGTGAAGTCCGTACGCAATCTCTAGTGAATTATGGAACAGAATCCGAATAAGTTCTCGATAAAGAAATTCCTGAAGTCGCTCGCGCGCGAGATAATCGTGCCCATCGTGCTTGCGCTCGTGGTAATCCAGTACGTGATCCAGGCATTCCAGATCCCGAGCGGGTCCATGGAAGACACCTTGCATACCGGCGACTTTCTGCTGGGGCTCAAGTTCACCTACGGTTCCCCGATTCCGTTTACCAACAAGCACTTTCCCGGGTATGCCGAACCCAAACCCGGCGACGTGGTGATTTTCCGTTACCCGGGGGAGCCGGAATACCCCGACAACAATCCCGCGCGCTACACGCACCTGTTTAACGCGCTGATGTTTGGGAACTTCTACTGGGACCACGAACCCGAGGCGGGGCAGCCGCACCTGGTGCACTTTGCGGACGGCCCGAAGGACTACATCAAGCGTTGCGTCGCCGTGCATGGCGATACCGTTGCCGTACATGAGGGAAGGCTCTACATCAACGGGGTCAAGCAGGATACGATTCCCGGACGCGGCAAGTGGACCGAGACGTACCGCAGCAAGTCCCCGCGTGACGAGCGCGAGACCTTCGTGATTCCGAGTGTGGGTGATGAGTTCGTGCTGGATTCGCTCCCGCTCGAGAAACTCTGGTGGATGCGTTCCATTATTCTGCAGGAAAATCCGGATAGCCACGTGGAACTGGAACTTACGCTGTTGAAGGACGGTGTGGAGGACAACAACTTCGAGTTTACCGACTTCAAGGTGCCGGTGGAAAATGACCGCGGCATGCTCTTGAATGCGATGTTCACGCGCAACAGGACCGTAATCCAGCACAGGCTTACGCAGGGCGATACGGTGAGCGGCGCGATGAGTTTCTCGTACTTCCGCGAACTTGCACGCATCGGCTTTTTGCCGCTGTTCGACCCGCACGCGAAAGGCGGGTTTACGCGCCAGGTGAGCTATGTGGGACTGGAAGGCTCGATACTGCGTGACCTCGAGGGCAATGTCGCGATGTACAGTTCCCCTGCGGTTGTTGTTGCGGATTCCGCTGTGGCACAGGACAGCGCCGGCAGGGATACGCTTGCTTCTGACAGCGTGTTTGCGGAACCGAATACGCTCCCGCGTCTCGAGATTCGCCGCAAGCTCACGATTGACGGGAAGGAGATTGACCGCTATACGGTGAAGACTCCGCTGTTCTTTATGATGGGCGACAACCGCGACAATTCCGCCGATAGCCGTTACTGGGGCTTTGTGAACCTGAGGAATATCCGCGCGAAGGCTTCCGTCATCTACTTCTCCTTCGAGAACGACGACCAGGCATTCAGCCTGGGGAATCCGTTCACCTGGTGGCGCATTCCCTTCCGTATCCGCTGGTCCCGCATTGGCAAGGTAATCCCGCTTATCGAGCGTTAAGGTATACCCGATGAAGAAGAGCCGCCCCGCATACGTCTACGCCCTTGCACTGGTGCTTGCATGCATCGGCTTCTGGGCGTGCGCGACGCAGGTGGCGCCGGGCGGCGGGCCCGAAGACAAGTTGTCTCCCCGCATCGCGGCGGTTTACCCGGCCCCGAATACGACGAACCATCCCGAAGAACTCTACGTGAAGCTGGAATTCGACGAGTGGGTGAACGCGTCTATCCCGCGCAGCGCCGTATCGATTTCTCCGCCTATCGAGGGAAAGATGAAGTTCGAGGTGAGCGGGAAGACTGTAGTACTTACTTCGCGGGCCACGCTTGATACGGGAACCACGTACACGGTTACATTCGCGAGCGGCATCAAGGACTTGCACGGCAACGCGCTTGCCAAGCCGTTCAACGTGGTGTTCTCTACGGGCGACCATATTGACTCGCTCACACTTTCGGGCCGCGTGCTAGTGAACGATTCCATGACGCGCAAGAAGACCTACCCGAGCATAGGGCTGTTCCTAATGGGCGCGGAACGCGAGGGCCGCAGGTACCTGGAAAAGTACCGCGATACGGCGACGAAGGTGCTCGATACGCTCCCGCTGCTCACGAAGGAGCCCCCGCTGTTCATGACGCGCGCGGATAGCGTGGGCAGCTTTACGCTTACGGGGCTCAAGCCGGGCCGTTACCGCGTGGTGGCGTTCGTGGACGTGAACGGTAACCAGAAAATCGAGCCTGCGCAGGAACTCGCGGGCGTGTGGGTGAAGGACCTCGAACTGACCGAGGAAACGAAGGATACGCTCTGGGTGGCGCTTGCCGACCAGGATACGTCCCTCCTGGAACTGGAATCGGTGAGCCAGCCTTTTGCGCATGTGCTCGAGGCGAACTTCTCGAGGCCGGTGTTCTTTGATTCCGCGTTCGCCGATACCGCGAACTGTACGCTGACTTACCCCGACGGCAGTACGGTGCACCCGAGGTACGTGTATATGGGGGCCTCGAGCAACAAGCCTCAGTTCTACTTCGATTCTATCCCCGCTCCTGAACTTACGTACAAGTTTGCCTGTAAGTACGCGAAGGATTCTCTTTCCCGTATGCTCGATACCCTGCGTGACGAGGTGGAATGGAACTGGGTGGAGAAGGCGAGCGATACGCTTGACCCTGCAATCTCGAAGACCCAGCTGTATTCGATGACAAAGTCCGCCTTCCCGGGCGATACGCTTGTGGTGGCCTACAACAAGCCGCTCGATTCGCTCAAGGAAACGTTCCATGTGGCGATAAACAAGGATACGGTGAAGGTCGACATGAAGCGCCTCGATGCCATCCGGTTCATGGCGGTGCCTGCCGAGCCCTGGCCGACCGATGCCGCGGTGGATTTCTTGATGGGTTACATGGACACGACGCTCGCGAAGGCGGATAGCAACGGCGTGCGCGATACGGTTATAGAACTCAAGTACAAGAAGTTGGTGCGCTTTGAAACCGTTCCGAAGATCAAGCTTGCGTCGCTCAAGGGTACGCTCAAGAATGCGAACCCGGGCGTGACGGTGCGACTCGCCTCTGTCGATACCAAGAAGTATTTCTACACGAAGTGCGACCACGGCGGAAAATTCGCGTTCGACAACCTGATGGAAGGCAAGTATTTTATTGACTACTACTATGCGGAAGAGGGCAGGCTTACGCCCGATGGCGGCTCCCTTTCTCCGTTCCGTTACGGAAAGCCCTGGCGTGCGCCTACCGATACGGTGCATGTGGCGAACGGCGAGAACGATATTGCAAAACTTTTGCCGGACATGCCGGCGCTTCCCTGATTTTGTGAGGCTTAGATGATGGAAAAGATTCCTGCGTTTGTTGCGGTTGACCTGGAAACCACCGGTCTTGAATTCGAGAAGGACGAAATTATCGAGGTGGCGCTTGTCCGCTTCGAGAACGGCGCTCCTGTCGAGAACGTGGATTACCTGGTGCGCCCTTCGTCTGCAAAACTGCGCCCGTTCATCGAGAGCCTCACGGGAATTTCGAACTCGGATATCGCGGGTGCCGAGGAATTTGCGGGCATCGCCGGAAAGGTTTCCGCCTTCATTGGCGACATGCCGCTCGTGGCGCACAACGCGGCGTTCGATTCCCGTTTTTTGAAGAGTGCGATGGAAAAGGTGGGTATCCCGCTGGATAATCCCGTGTGGGATTCGCTTACCTTGTCTAGAATTGCCTACCAGGATGTTCCCAACCACAGGCTCGATACGCTCACGCAGGTGCTGAACATCGAGCGCAGCCGCGCCCACCGCGCACTCCCCGATGCGGATGCGTGCGGCAAGCTGTTCGTGATGGCGTACGAGAAAATTCGCGCTCTCGACCCGTGGCTCGTGGGCGCCCTTACCCGCATTGCGGCGCATACCGACTGGGAAAAACTTTTCGGCACGGCTCCCGAGGGTGAACTTGCCGAACCCGCACTTGCATTGCGCGCAGGCGATGCCCCCGCGGGTGCTGTCGTCGCCTCGAAGGCCCCGCGCGTGGACGCCTTCTTCAAGGAGGGCGGGCTCCTCTCGAAGACGGTGGAAAACTTCAAGGCCCGCCCCAACCAGCAGGAATTCGCCTCGTGCGTGGAACGCAACCTGTACAAGGGCGGCATCTGCGTGCTCGAGGCGCCGACGGGTTCGGGCAAGTCGCTTGCATACCTTGTGGCGGCGGCGAACAAGGCCGTCGCGGGTGAACGCGTGGTGCTGAGCACCGCGACGCATGCCCTGCAGGAACAGCTCATCGGGCACGATATCCCGCAGATTGCCCCGCTGTACGATGGCAAGCTGAAGGCGTGCGTGCTCAAGGGCCGCGACAACTACCTGTGCGTGCGCAAGCTGATGGAAATTTTGAACGCCCCCTCGACGCTTCTTTCTGCAGAAGAGCGCGATTCCTTCATGGCGCTCCTCCCGTGGGCGGTAACTACCGGGAAGGGCGATATTGGGGAATGCAACTCGTTCAGCTGTGCGCGCAATCGCGTGCTGTGGTCCAAGCTTGCGAGCACGGCCGCGTCGTGCCTGGGCGAAAAGTGCAAGTACCATGCGGTATGCCCCGCCCTCAGGGCGAAGCGCGAGGCGGTGGCCTCGAACCTGCTGCTGGTGAACCACTCGCTGTTCCTTGCCGACCTCGCTCTCGATTTTGCGCTGCTCCCCGCGTACGAACACGTGGTATTCGACGAGGCGCACCGCCTGCCCGAACTCAGTAACCAGAGCTTTGGCCGTCACGTGTCGTTTTTCCGGTTCAGGAACGTGGCGAAGACGCTTGTGCCCCCGAAGGGCGTGCCCGGCGGGCTCCTTGCCGAAATCGAGAAGCGCATCCCTGCCGAGAACGATGCGGCGCATGCCGAATGCACGCAACTCGCCGCCGATATCGGCGAAGCCGAAAAGGCGCTCCACCGCTTCTTCATGAAGATTGGCAAGAAACTTTCGAAGCAGAAGGTGGGGAAGGGCGAACTTATCTACAGGAACGGAATCGCGGCAGATTTCGAGGCCGACCCGAAGAACGTGCTCGATCAGTTTGAACTCGCGAAGTCCCGCGCGAATTCCCTCGCGGAAATGCTTGCGGGTGTCGCCGGCCTGGATGGCCTCCTGAGGGATTTCTCGGGTCGCATGGAGGAACTCTCGCGTTTCGCTTCCGATTTTGAGTTCCTCGTGAAGGCGGGTCGCGAAGGCTGGGTGTTCTACATGGAAGAACCCTTCAACCCGCACACCATCAAGATTCACGCCGTACCGCTCCGTTCCGGCGATATCTGGAAAGAGAAATTCTACCCGTGGGTAAAGTCCGCGACGTTTACCTCGGCGACGCTTGCCGTGCAGGGTGACCTCTCGTACTACGCCGGGCGCATGGGCATGTCGGAACTCGAGACGAAGCGCCCGTTCCTCAAGGCGTTCGGCGAGGTGTTCGCAAGCGACGAACGCCGCATCGTGCAGGTGGCGCGCTACCTGCCGAAGCCCTCGACTCCCGAATTCGGCGACGCGCTGAACGAGACGCTCGTGCAGGTGCTCCCCGATGTGGAAGAGAACACGATGGTGCTGTTCACGAGCATCTCCGCGATGATGAAGGCGCAGGCGGCTCTCGCTCCCGTGTTTGCCGCGAAGGGCAAGCTCTTGCTGTGCCAGCATGTGGACGGCGCGCTCGACGGCCTCATTGCGATGTTCCGCAAGTCGCGCGGCGCGTGCCTTCTCGGGTGCCAGAGCCTGTGGGAAGGTGTTGACTTCCCGGGCGATGCGCTCAAGTTGCTCGTCGTGACGAAACTCCCGTTCCCGAACCCCTCCGACCCGCTGGTGGCGGGCATTTCCGCTGACCTGAAGGCGAAGGGCGAGAACGTGTTCAAGAGCTACTACATACCCGAGGCGTACATGGAACTGCGTCAGGGACTGGGCAGGCTCCTGCGCACGGAAAACGATAGTGGCAAGGTGCTCATTCTCGACAACCGCGTGGTGACCGAGGCGTACGGCAAGACGTTCGCGCGCATCTGGAACATGAAGCATGTTACCGCGAACAGTGTCGACGACGTGAAGAAGTTTGTTTCTTGACACTTCTCCCGCGTTCGTTTAGACACCCCGGATAAAATTTTTCTAAATTTGCGTCCCCATTGAAGGATGCATGATGTTTGATTTGAAGAGTTTTTTTGACGGCATGTCGAAGCCGCTGCTTCGCGATGTCCACGCTAGGGCCTACGGCAAGAAGGGCCTGTTGAATAATGCACTTATCCAGTCTGAAGTCCTGACCTATTTTTCGGATAGGGACCGTGTTGCCAAACTTTTTGCGCACATGGAACCGTGGCAGAAACGCTGCCTGAACCTTGTGTATCATAGCGCCTCGCGCGGGCTCACCTACAACGAGCTCCGCCTTACCGTACCCGTGGCGAAGAACAAGGAACTCCGCACGTTCCTCTTGCAGATGTGCCGCGAGTTCCTGCTGTGGAGGTCGCAGGCCTCGGGCGTTGCCGTGTACCACGGCTTTACCGATTTTGCGCACAGTTTCGAGATTGAACTGCAGGGCGCTCCCGAATCTTCGAAGCCCTACCAGGAATACGGTAGCCTGCTGGCATGGCATATCTGCCTCGTGCTTTCGCTTGCCAAGCGCGGCGAACTGCGCGTGAACACGAACGGCACGCTGAACCGCCGCAGTTACCAGATGTGCATCGACGCGTTTACCGCTTCGGGGAAGATTTCCGCGAAGGCGAGCGAGAACGAGCTCACCCTCATTTTCAGTTTCCTCACGCAGAGGGAATGGCTCGAACAGGAAAATTCGTTCCTGTACCCGTCGGAGGCCGCATACGAGTTCCTGCGCACGAGCGGTTTCCGCCTGCACCAGTATGTGCTTACGTGGTGGCTCGAGGTGCGTTTCCGTAACGATGCACTCCACCTGAAGCGCCTGCTGCGCTGCGTTGCCGAACCGCGCTGCGTGTGCGACGCGGCGTACCTGTTCTGGGTCATGGATCCTTCCTGCCGCATTCTCGAGTCGAATCGGCACCTCGCCTGGGAATACCTCCCGCGCCCCATGCGCGAACTCTGGCTCATCGGTCTCCTGAAGTTCCAGTTCGAGTCGGGCAAGGTGTCCGCGATTGCCGTGAGCGAAGTCGGCAGGGAATGGATGGCAAGCTCGGTGCTCCCGCAGAACGAGGGGCAGGTGTCGATGCTCCCGAACTTCGACCTGGTGGTCAGCGCCTCCATGTCGCCGCAGTTGCTGTTTACGGTGGCATGCCTCGCGAAGGTCAAGAACGACGAGGCCTTCCTCTGCTTCAACTTCGAGAAGGAAACCTACATCGCGGGCCTCAAGAGCGACATTCCCGAATCGGACATGGAACAGCTTATCGCCTGGATCAAGCCGCCCGAGAACGTGCTCTCTACCTTCCGCGAGTGGAACGCCTCCTTCTACGGGGCGAAGGTGCGCACGGTGCGCCTCCTCAAGATAGATGACCTCAAGATATTGGGCGAACTCACGCGTTTCCCGCAGTTCATGGAATGCGTCGAGGAGTATATCCCGGGTTACGGGTTCGTGCTCGACCAGAAGAAGGAACCCGCCGCGCTCAATATCCTGGAAAGTTTCGGGTACTGCCCGTTTGCCGACCGCTCCGCGAAGAAGCGCGACCGCGCCCCGACCGACGAGTGGCGCAAGGAATTTGCGATTGCGTGGCCCGCCGAGGGCAACGTGGACTACGAGCTCAAGGACGACGTGGACGAGGCGACGGTGCAGTCGGCCCTCGATTCCACGAAGTACGGCTCCGTTTACCAGAAGCTCGATTCGTTTGACCTGGTGAAGGTGTTACGTTATGCGAAACTCACGGGCACCTACCTCGCGGCGAAGGTCAAGGACCCCGCGAAGCGTGCCGACAAGGTGCGCGAGCTCGTGTTCACCGTGCATGCGCTGCACCTCGCGAAGGCCCCCCTCAACGTGGAAATCCAGGAGAAGGGCGCCGAGGCGGGTATGCCGCTGCAGCTTTCGTTTATTCAAGAAATCAAGGTGATGCAAAAAATTGCGTAATGTTCTCGGCGCGGTTCAAAACTGCGTCAGGGGAGTGTCTGCGCGTAGCCTGCGATGTCCTTCATCTCGTCGAGGGTAATCTCGTCGTAGTAGGCTTCCATGTTGCGGTCTTCGTCACCGAAGTTCATTTGGTACCAGAACGTGGGCATGTCCTCGCGTGCGCGCTGCCCTATGTAGATGGGCCTGCCGGAGGGGTTCACGTTTACGCGCCTGCCGTCTTCGCCATGGCAGGGCCTGCAGTTCTGGTAAAAGAGTTTTGCGCCGCGCTTGAGGTTCGCTCCCTTTATCTTGCCGTTCTTGTCGAGCAGCTTGTACACGAGGTAGGCCATGCGCTTGTCCTCGCGGGTGAGCGTGTCTCCCGGCGACCCTGGCTCCGGCGCGTTTACTGCCTGCGCGGCATCTTTAGTAGCATCTTTAGCGGCATCATTAACCTGCGACTTTGCCGGCGTGGCGTCTTGCGTAGGGCGTGCAACCGGCGCGACTCCCGGGGTATCCCCGGCAGTAACCGCAGCCGCCCCGTAGAGGGCGGCGAGGAACCCCGCGATAAACGTCACCTTGCGCATCTGCATGCTGAGAATATAAAAAACACGCGGTCCGCGCAGTTTGTATCCTTGCAAAGTGCGGCTCGTAAACCCGCGAGCCTGCTTGCCCGTAAAAGAACTTTCTACTTTATCCCGTATGAATACAAATATGTTCTTGTCGGTCGCCTTCGTGCTCGCCGCCACCGTATATGGAGGTGCTTCCATGCCCATCGATAAAGAGTCCCTCGCCCTGAACGGCCGCTGGTCCGTGCAGGATTCCTGCCTGTGTGCAAGCGCCCCTGCGGTATCGATTTCCTTCAACGCCAAGACGACGGAGGTCACGTTCGACATAGAGGGCGAGGCGCGTTTCCTTTTCGAGATAGACGGCAAGCCGCAGAAGTATGTCACGGTTACCGACCGCAAGAAGCAGAAGTTTTCCACCCCGAAGGATGGCAAGCCGCATACCTACCGCCTTGTCAAGGTGAGCGAGTCCAACCCGGGCAAGTTCTGCATTCACGGTATCGACCTCGGGAAGAAGGGCTCCTTTGCCGAGAAGCCGAAGGCGTCTAGCCGCCGCATCGAGTTTATCGGGGATTCCTTCACGGTCGGGTACGGCGTGGAAGGCAAGAGTCCGGAAGACGGCACTCCCTTCGAGAAGACGAACGCTTCGAAGAGCTATGCCTTTATCCTGTCCGAAAGCCTCAGGGCGGATTACCACGTGAATGCCGTGAGCGGTCGCGGGCTCGTGCGCAACTACGCGAACATTGTCCCGGAATGGACGCTTGAAACTTTGTACGACTACACGATGATGGGCATGCCCGAGCAGGACGCGAATACCGAGCGCTGGGATTTCGAGAGGTTCCATCCGCAGGTCGTGGTCGTGTTCGTGGGTATAAACGACTTCCAGGGCGAGCCACCGTATGCGGACGTGGGCAAGTTCAAGCAGGCGTACGTGAAACTCCTGGATAGGCTCCGTGCGCTCCACCCCGGCGTGAAGTTCTTGCTCGTCGCGACGAAGACGTGGCCGAACGATGACCTGGGCGGCGTGGTCGAGGGCATCTACAACGACCAGGTTGCGGCGGGGAAGACCGACATTCTGTATAAGTTTGTTTACACAGAAAATACCGCACTGCACGGGCATCCGAGCGAAAACTCGCAGAAGGAACTCGCGAACACGCTGCGCCCCCTCGTTGCACGCCTGGGTGGGTGGCTTTCTCGCTAAAGTCTGTGCATTTTTTCACATAATATTTTATTTTTATTCCTAAGGGTTATAGGAAGGAAGAAATTTATGTCCAGGATTATGGAAAAGATATACGCTCTCTTCAGGATGAACATCCTGATCTTCGTGTTGCTGGCGGCAACGGTTATAGCCCTTTTTGCCTACCAGAACGGTCTCGACGATATCGTGTTCCTGAACCTTTCCGACTATCCCTACGTGATAGCCGAGACGGACAGTGCCGACGGTGGCTCCTCGGCGGTGGCGATTTCGCGCACGGATTCCTCCATCATCGTGGACTACGAGCTGAAGGAAGGCTATGCCTACCCGTATGCGGGCGTGAAGATTCTGCTTGGCGACGGCAAGACCAAGGGCCGCGACTTCTCCAAGTTCGATAGCATCTTCGTGTGGGTCAAGCCCCGCGGCGAAGGTACGGTGCGTATCTACTTCCGCGGCTACGATGCGGATTTTTACCGAGAAGGCGACGAGGGCTCGCTCAAGTTCAACGAAGTCGAGTTCTTCCCGCTCGAAGAGACTTACCCGGCTGTGTTCGTGCCGCAGGAATTCCGCGTGGCCTCCTGGTGGGTGGCCCAGAACGAGATTAACGTGCACAAGGCGCGCGTAGACCTCTCGAACATTCCGCTCATTGAGATCCAAACGGGCACGAATGCTCCGCTCGGTTACGGCACGCTCGAAATCCGCGGGTTCTGCTTCAAGGGCAAGAAGATTTCGAAGGTGGACCTCGTGACCATCCTCGTGGCGCTCTGGTTCGTGACCTTCCTCATCATCCTCGTCATCCGCTTCTTCGACTACAACCGCGAACGCGCGGCCAACCGCAAGAAGCAGGAAGAACTCGAGAAGTACCTGGCCGCCCTCGAGATCGAGAAGAGCGAGTACGAGAAGTCTAGCCGTACCGACCCGCTCACGGGTTGCCTCAACCGCGCCGGCTTCGGTAGCGTGCTCTTGCGCGAACAGGAAAACCTGACCAAGAATGGCAGTCCGGTCTCGTTCGTGCTCCTGGACATCGACCATTTCAAGGAAGTGAACGACACTTACGGCCACAACGTGGGCGACGAGGTGCTCGTGAACCTCACCAAGCTTATCCAGGGCAAGATCCGCAACAGCGACAGCCTGGTGCGCTGGGGCGGCGAAGAATTCGTCATCTTGTGCGGCGAGACGCCCATCCAGAATGCGCAGTTCCTGGCCGAGAAGCTCCGCGTGGCTATCGAGAACACGCAGCTCATTAGCCAGCAGCGCATTACCTGCTCGTTCGGCATTTCCGAGATGATTGCGGGCGAAGACCCGAAGCGCCTGTTCGAACGTGCGGACAAGGCCCTGTACGCCTCGAAGGAAGGCGGCCGCAACCGCGTGACGAGTGCGACCTACCGGCGCCAGACCCGCTAGCCTATGCCCCGCATAGCGACATTCCCGTTAGTCCTTGCGCTTGCCGCCCTGTTGCTCGCTTCGTGCGCGCACAAGGAGCCGGAGGTGGATTTCAAGCCCATCCAGCTCAACTGGCATGCCCTTTCGGAGGCCGCGGAGGCCCACCCCGAGAAGGATGCCTGCGTGATATCCGTCACATCGCTCCTGATGCGCGAGAAGGCCGTCCGGGAGTCGAAGTTCGAGTCCCTCGACTACGATGTCGTGTTCGATATCAAGGGCGAAAACCTCGAATTTAAGGGAATTTGCACGAATTCCGGGGCGGAAGTTGCCACCGAGTGCAGGTTTACTGCCGTTTGCTCCGGTGCCGAAAAAGTCGTTGTAAATTTTCACAACGGAGACTAGTCGCGGCTACTACCTTTCGGGCCGCGATAGTTTTATTTTTAAGGTATTGGCAGACATTGCCTTACCTATTGTATTGTGGGATGTAACGACAAGGATATTTCTGTGAAACCGATTTTCGAATATACAGACTACCGTGAATGGATCCGCGACGCGTTTGACGACTTCAAACAGCGCAAGACCGTCATATCCTGGCGCTACATGGCAATGAAGCTCGGGGCCGACCCGGGCAACCTCCTCCGCGTGTCGCAGGGGAAGATCCACCTGACACTCTCGCTCGTGAAGCCGATGGCCGAGTTCTTCGAGCTCGACGAGAAGGAGACTGCCTACTGGACGGAACTCGTGTGTTTTGGGCGCGCGAAGACCGATGCGGAGGCCTTGAACCATTACGAGAAGATGCAGATTCTGAAGGGAATCCCCCTGAAGAGGCTCGCGAAGAAGGAGCTCGAGTTCTACCGTCACTGGTACTGCAATTCTATCCGCTCGATTATCGGCATTTGCCGGTTCAAGGACGACTACGAGGGGCTTGCGGAGTGCTGTACGCCCCCGATTACGGTGGAAGAGGCCAAGAGCGCCGTAAAACTTTTGTATGATTTAAACATGATCTCGAAGGATAGGGACGGCTACTGGAAGGTGAACGACACCTTCGTGAGCACCGGTGGAAACTGGCGCTCCGAGGCCGTGCGTACGTTCCAGAAGGAAACTATCCGCCTCGCGGGCGAATCGCTCGAGCGCCACACGCCGCCGCTGCGCGACATCAGCACGGTGACCATGACGTTCAACATGGACGATATTGCGCTCATCCGCGAAAAGATCAAGGAATTCCGTAGCGAACTGTTGCGCCTGTCGCAGGAAGGCGATGGCGACGATACGGTGTTCCAGCTGAATGTGCAGTTGTTCCCGATAGGGTTTGCGAAGAAATTGCAGGAGAAGGAAAAATGAAAAAGTTGCTTCTTCTAGTACCGGTTGCGCTTGCTACCTGGTTCTGCTCTTCTGCAACTGACGATATTGCGAAGGGCCCTGGCAGCGAGACCACTAACGGACTTGCGCTCGTTGACGGCAAGCCCGCATCTTACGCGTCTGTCGCATTGCGTAAGGTGGACTTCAAGGCGGCCCAGGCCGTGGAAGAAAATGCGCTTGTCGTGGCCGATGCGTATGCCGACGAGAATGGCCTGTTTGACGTGAAGGTTCCGGCCGATGGCAAGTACCGCCTGACCGTGGTTCACGATGGTGCCGCGTTCTCGAAGATTGTTTCCCGTAGCGACTTCGGCGAAAATGGCGCCGTGAACGATACCGTGAACCTGGTGGCGACAGCCCTGATGGCGGGTGTCGTGGATGTGCCCGAGGGCAGTTCCAACGTGTGGGTTGGCGTGCACGGTACCGACGTGCTCGTGAAGAGCGATTCCAACGGCTGGTTCGCACTCCCGTCGCTCCCGGCGAACGATTCTCTGCGCCTGTATTTCGTGGACGGCGACTACAAGGAATCCCTGGGTGAAGAATCCCTGTACCTGAAACCCCGCGAATCCGTGCTGAAGGACTACCGCGCCCCGAACCCTGACGAAGGGAAAATCGTGGTGCTCCAGAAGAATGGTTCCCCTGCCGCATACGCGACGGTCGCCCTCCGTGCAGCCGACGCGAAGGCCGAGAAGTTTGCAGTCCAGAATGCGATGGTGGATTCCGATGTCCGCACCGATGCGAACGGCAGGTTTACCATGGAATGGCCCGAGAAGGGTGAATACCGCCTGACGGTCGTTTCTGACGGGTTTGCGTTCTCGAAGGTGTTCGATGCGGAAGACCTGCCGGATCTCGATACCATATGGATTTCGGCGACCGCGTCTGTTTCGAGTAAAGTAACGCCCCGCACGGTGGATGAGTTCCTCTGGGTGGGTGTCTACGGGCTCGATGTGCTTGTGAAGACGAACGACGTGGGCGCCTACGTGCTCCCGAGCGTGCCTGCGGGCGATTCGCTCCCGATATACTTCGTGACTGCCGACAGCCTGAACAGCCTCTATGCGGAATGGAACACCGTGGCGGAATCCAACAGCACGCAGTTCCTGAACCCGGTGAAGGTGTTGCAGGATTTCGAGAATGGTGGCGAAGGCTGGTACCTGAATACGGATAGCCTCAAGAAGGGTACCGAAATCAAGCCTGCGAACAGCGTGAAGGAAGGAATCGTGTACGATTCGACCCGCAAGTCGAAGGTGTTCCACGGCACATACAAGCTCGCCAACGACGATTACGCCTGGGCGCTTGTGGGTACCGCGTTTGAGCACAACATGAAGTTCTCCGAAATCGATTCCGTGGTGTTCTACGCGAAGGGCAACGGCAACATAAGGCTTTCGCTCGAGAACTACATCGACCAGAGCAAGAACCTGAAGGCCGCCACCGAATGGATCCCGCTTTCCAAGGACTGGCAGCGCATCAGCGTGAACCCGGCGGAACTCTGCGTGGGTGCCGCGACGACGGAATCTTGCTTCACCTCGTGGAGCGGCGTCAAGAGCTGGGTCAAGCAGTTCCACATCTTCGTGCAGGACGGCTCCGAGTTTTACGTCGACGACGTGATTCTTTACGGCGCATTGTTCTAATACTCAATTGCCATAGCGGGCCTCGTAGAGGCGCGGCAACCGCGAACCTGTATTGTCATCCCCGCTATACGAAACTTGGCAACTTGTTGCCCTAGTTGAGTTATCCACTTTGTGGACGAAAGGCGGGGATTTTTTTTATAACCATTTCAAGCCCTTCATTGTCGTGACGGCCATTTAATTTGTATATATTTAGTACGCTATGTTCAGGAAGTTTTTTCTAGTCTTTGTCCTTTTCCAGATGTCCTTTGCGATGGACCCTTCTATCGTGAAGGTCCTTGGGTGTCTCACGAAAAAGCGGATGAGTGTCATTTCCGTCGAAAAAATAGACGGAAAAATCTATGTCAAGAAAGAGACCGGTAAGGAATCGGATGTGATAGGCCCTGCTGCTTTTGACCCTGGAGTGTCTATCCTTGAATACAAACAAGACTGCTTGTTTCAGGAAAGGGATTATCTGAAAGG
>JAEEGJ010015146.1_pt1 | contig 18074 bp, 16 predicted proteins | sample 8958761 | NCBI WGS metagenome assembly JAEEGJ01 (sample SAMN16246546, study PRJNA631951) | gut metagenome | biome: gut microbiome; feature: rumen; material: RS-attached | host: Bos | place: Iran: Karaj | collected 2018-10
GGGAATTGTAAGAGAAATGTGCGAAAATTCGATAAATGAGCGTAGCGAAAGTACAATTGAAAGTTACTAGTTATGAGTTACTAGATAAGAATTCGGAAGTAGGACAAATGCGTAGGTCGAGAGTCGCGACAAAACTTGTTTTGGCATGACCGAGACCAGCATTTGGTACTTGAGCGGAGCGAAAGTACAAGTAGGAAGTTAAAATGTAGAGAGAAATAGGAAGTAGGAGGCTTTAGTTACTAGTTCTGAGTTACTAGTTACTAGAGCTTAGTTGGCAGAACTTAGTTGGCTGAGGGAAGAGTTTAGAATTTAGGGATGTCATCCTGACACCGTAGGTGGAAGGATCCAGTAAAGTTAGACGAGAGGCGAGAGAACGCCCTTTGGGCTACAGACGAGAGAAATTTTAGCTTGCAGAACTTAGAGAATAACTATTGACCAATAACTAACGACTAATTAAATTAATCTGCGATGAACAAAAAACCGTTTCCAAAAGACAAAGCCTCATTGAAAGCGTACGAGAGGCGAGTTCAAAACTTCACGCTTGGGCGACTCGAAAAAGAATGGGAAACCGTCAAAGACGATCCGACACCGGAACGTAGAGACATCGTCGCCAAAGAACTCCACGAATGGGAGAAAATGCGAAACGAAGTAAATCGCGACTCCACAAAGTACATGCTTCTCTTTGATTTAATATTTGGCGCATGCGCAACCGAATACCTATACTTGTTCGTAGGCATTATCAAACGAATACTTGGCGCCCCTCCGCACCCAAAAATCATATTTACGGATTATCTCCCCTATTTTCCATATTCTTGCGCCATCGTCAGCTTAATATTTTGCATTTATTCCGTTTGGAGCGAAAAGAAAAAAAATTTTATTGACAAAATAAAAGAATTTGGCCATACCGTAATCACAGAAACAATTTCCGTTTTTCTCACCGCAAACGGTCTAGTCGGGCTTATTTTTGGCAGCTATTACGGATTTTTCGTGACGCCGGGACCGATTGTTTCGCGCTTCATTTCAGGCATCATCATCATTTTGTCCATCTTCTACCTCTATAACTATCAAGCAGGCAAGTACAAAGGAATATTATTCAAGAATTCAATTCCTTTATTATTGATTTCACTTGCTCTTGAGCAAATCGGCCAACTGACAATTTTGTAAATTGCACCCGTATGAAAGAAGAAAAGACTCAAGCCGAGGAATCTTTGGAAGCATTCAAGAAGCGCATTCGCAAGAAGACGCTAGATGAACTTTATGACGAGCTGGACGCCGCCGAAAAGGCAGAATCCGACGAGCGCATGGACATCATCATCAATCGGATTGACGAACTTGAGCCTATTGAGCAAAAGAAAAAAGAACTACAAAAAAAGAAAGAAAAAGAGGAAGAAAATTTCAAAAAAGCCATAGTAATGTGGCCACTAGGTGTTGTTTTTGGTGGCATTTATGCGACAGAGCAAATCGCTTTTTTCTTGCGATACAATCAATTTGGAACAAAGGAAACTCTCAAAGCAATCAACATTACTGAGATCTTGCCATATATTCCTTACGCAAGTGCAATCGTCGGCATTATTCTAGCTTATTTTTGGAGCTATCTGCGCCAAAAGAAAAGAACTTTCGACTTAGGCATCACCGGATTTTGTTTATCTAAAGCATCATTGGGCTTGCTCTTGGGGAGCTATCCAGGATTTTTCATAACACCGGGAGCCAATCTTTCTCGAGTTATCGGCGGTATCGTCGCTACGCTTTCGCTAGTATTCATGTACAACATATTCACCGGAAAACACACCGGGCGTTTTTTCAACAACGCATGGCCGTTGCTATTAATAACTATTGCCGCTGAACAAATCGGCTGGCTGGAATATTTATAGCCAACAAATAATGAAAAATCGGAAGTAGGAGTTCAGAAGTAACTAGTTCCAAGTTACTAGTTACTAGAATAAAATTTGGAATTAACCGACTACTTTGTAATAAAGTAATCTTCGGGGTTGACGGGGACGCCGTTCACGCGGATTTCATAGTGCAGGCCAAGACTCGACTGGAGGCCGCTCTTGCCAATCAGCGCAATCGGATCGCCACGACGCACTTTTGCGCCAGGCTTTAAAAGCGTTTCGCCTAGATGCGCATAGAACGTTTTCACATGCTCCATATGTTCAATCTTCATGGTGAGTCCAAAACCGCGATGTTTGCGAACTTCGACAACGGTCCCGCCGCCAGTTGCATAAACAGTATCGCCTTCGGCCGCCAAAAAGTCAATACCTCTGTGCGGAAGTTCCTGGTCCGTAAACGCATCGAACACCATTTCGAATCGGCTCTTGATATCGTGATGATTCTTGAGCGGATGAAGCACCGGAACGCGCGCCGCAAGCGCAGAATCTTTTTCCAAAATGTTCAAAGTTTTTCGAAGCGTCGCTCTCATTGCAGGCAAATTCTTTTTAGGAGAGCCGTCGTCTTCTATAGATCCGTTTTCAAGAGTGAACCCCAGCCCGCCAAGTTTCATGGAACTGTCGCGAACCATGCGAGTCTCTTCAATCTTCAAAATCGTCGTATCCACAACCGTGCGGATTTTCTTGATTTCACCCTTAATCACAGAATTCTGGTGATAGACATCCATCAAGTTGCCATTCGACAAGTTTTCCACAATTTGAACCGGCGAGAACGTGAAAAAACCTATAACTGCGCAAATAGTTAGGACAAAATAAATAACAGCTTTCCGTACAGAGAACGTTATATCACGTCCCTTGGTATCCCTGTTCGGATAAATGTGTACCTCAAGCTTTTTCACTGGAACCTTCGGATTTGTTCAATTTCTGTTCGAGTTCGGCGACTTGTTTTTTGATTTCGAAAATAGCACCCACGGCCTCGACCGTAGATGGATCATCCTTGATGGAATCGAGACGACCTTCCTGAATTGCCTCGTAAACATGTTGTCCGAGCAATTGGTACTTTGCCTTGAGCTTCGACTCTACCATCGACAATTCGACGCGCGAAAGTACGTTAGACGCACAGTCCATAGCCGTATTTTTCAGCTTATTTAGAGTATTTTCATTTATCATATCATTCGACCTGTCTCTAAAATAGTAGATTTTTCAATATAAAACAATGGAGATTTTTCTATGAGTCGCAGCGATCGCAGAAGAGCAAAGCAAAACGTCAAAAAATTCGTACCAAAAAAGTCAAATGCGCTGGATAAACGAGTTATCGTGGCCCTCGCAATCATCGTCGTTGTATTTTTCGTAGGAACAATGATCATCCAAAGAGGCTAATTAATGAAGTTCACTATCCAGAAGAATGTTTTGCAGGAAGCCCTGCAGGCAGCAATTAGCGCTGTTCCGAACAAGTCCACCATCCAAATTCTCAACAACTTTTCGCTCCGCCTCGAAGGCAATTTCCTCGAAGTGAGCGCCACCGACCTCGACCTCGGTATCAGGGTCAAGGTGGAAGTTCAGGGCGAACGTGATGGCGCAGTCGTCATCAACGCACGCAAGTTGTTCGATCAGGTGAAGAGCCTCGTGGACCCGAGCATCACGAACATTACTTTTGACGCCCAGGATTACTTGGTCAAGATCCAGTGGAGCGAACGCGGTAAAGCAAGCATCATTGGCTTTGACGCAAACGATTTCCCGCCGTTCCCGGAAATTGAAAATGGCGAAACGCTCAACATCGCTGCAAGCGAACTCGCATTCCTCGCTGAAAAGACATTGTTTGCAACCTCTACCGATTCCACCCGCTTGAGCTTGAACGGCGTGTTCCTCGAAGCTAAGGACGGCAAGATTTCCATGGTCGCAACCGACGGTCACCGCTTGGGCCGCGCAGCAATTGACCAGGAAGGCGCAGAACTTTCTAACGGCGTCATCATCCCGCACAAGGCATTGCAGCATATTCTGCACATGGCCAAGGGCGATTCCACCGTTGAAGTCCGTGCATCTGCAACGCACATTCTCTTTAACACCGGTTCTATCCAGGTGATTTCCAAGCTGTACGAAGGACCGTATCCGAGCTACCGCTCCGTGATCCCGACGCAGTTCGAACGCACCGCACAGGCCAACACGACGGAATTCCAGAACAAGATTCGCAGCGTGATTTCTATGGCCAACGCACGCACCCGCAAGATCCGCTTGCAGTTCGACGGAAACATCCTCGAACTCAGCGCCACGGACCCGGATGTCGGCGGCGATTCTCGCGAAGCACTCGCCATCACGCACAACGGCGAAGGCAGCTTCTGCATTGGCTTTAACGGCCAGTTCCTCGCAGAAATCCTCGGCATGTGCAAGAGCGAAGAAGTCATCATGAAGATGAACAACCCGCTTGGCGCTTGCATCATCGAACCGGTTGGAGAAAACATGAACTTCTCGTTCCTGTTGATGCCGACACACCTGACGGACAACTAACCGAAGTTCGGACAAATTTAAGGGCTCTCGAGAGAGAGCCTTTTTTAATATTTTTTGTAATGGGAACGGCCACGTTTAATTGGAACTGCTGCACGTTTTGGACAAAGTAAATCATGTCAAGTCAAATACGCAAGAGAGTCAATAAGAAAATCACGAAAGCCATTCACGACTTCAACTTGATTGAAGACGGAGACCGCGTGCTCATCGCCACAAGCGGTGGCAAGGATTCCAGCGTTCTCTTGATGGAACTCGCCGCACGCCTCGGCAAATTCGGGCCAAAATGCGAACTCGCCGCCATCCATATCCAAAGCGATTTTGCAGACAAGGCGCCCCGCGAATTCTTGCAGCGCATGGCAGAAGAATACCCGCAAGTGCCGTTCTACTTTAAGGACGTCGCCGTAGAAGCCCGCCTCAAAGAAGGCCGCAAGCTGAACTGTTATTGGTGCAGCACGCAACGCCGCACGGAACTTATCAAGTTCGCAAGCGAAAACAACTTCAACAAAATTGCGCTCGGCCACCACATGGACGACATCGTCGAAACGCTTTTGATGAACATGCTGTACAAAGGCGAATTCAGCGGGATGCCGCCAATGGTGCCGTACGAAAAGTATCCGTGCAGCATCATTCGCCCGCTCTGCTACTGCGAAGAAAGCGAAATCATCGCCTACGCCGAAGACGCGGACATTCGCAAGTTCACCTGTACCTGCGAATTCTCGAAAGCAAGCCACCGCAAAACCATCCGCGAAGAAATCAAGAGCTTAACAAAAGGAAGCTCCACGCTCAAAGCAAACTTGTTCGAAAGCATGCGAAATATCAGGATGGATTATTTGCTGTAAATGCGTATGGTTCGAGGAGTACGCGCGACCTCATATAGAATGTATCTGCAAATGGTACTGCGCAGACTTTATCGGACACAGCGCACGGAACGATAGTCCTCTTTCGCGAATGAATTTAAACTTGCAGCATCGCTGCTGAACGACAAGAACAGATAATACGCATTCGATTCTGGATTTTCAGCATCTTCAGTCGCACTCCAAAAGTACGCGTAACCGCCAATACCATCAAATTTACCGCCAGTCATCGAGCCATCATCCGCTTTCGAAACTGCACCGCGATAACCCGCCGGGAGCGCGTTGAAACCGAGTTCATCCGTGCCGTTTCCTTTCTTGAACCAACCATCGCGAGATTTTAGAGCCGCGCCAACTTTATTCAAGACCGCATCGGGAGCGCCAGCGTCGGGCTGCGCGAGGAGCTGCGCAAAGTCCGCTTTCGTCGGGAGGCGCCATCCATCAGGGCAAACCGTTTTCGCCTCTGCCCACGTATAAAGACGACCCAACCGTTTACAGTTTCGCGAGTCCCCATCCGGACAAGCACTCGCCTCCGTTTTGTAATTCAGATTCTCCGCCATCCACGTAAGATCACCAATCTTCACAACATCATAGCTCTGCCCGTCACGCGGATCCGCGAAAGACTCGGAACAAGCGGAAAGGAGAAAAGCTAGAGTGGCCCACAAAACGACTGAAAGTTTCATAACAGGCATTAAATATAATGATTATCTACTTCACCAAATCCAGCAATCGTTCGTAAGAATCCACCACGTCGTAGGTGACGGAGTCGCTGGAGATGGCGGCGAAATGCTTGCGGGCGCACTTGATTTTGGCGGATTCGATTTCGCGGAGTTCCATGGTGCTCATGGAGCCCTTGGTTTCGGCGACAAAATACACGTGCTTGACTTCACCCTCATGGAATGCGATTGCCCAGTCGGGATTGTACTTGCCGACAGGCGTGTTGATGAAAAATCCCTTGGGCAGTTTGATGTAAAGCGATACTTCCTTGCTCGTTTCCAGTTTCTGCGCAAAGTCGCGTTCGTTACTGGAATCGTAAATCAGGTGGTCGTACAAATGCTGGTGCGTTTCGCACGCATTCATACCGAGGCGGCCCTTCATCGTGTTGTCTGTAAAGATGCTCGTCTCGTAACTGGATTCCAGCTTGTTATACGTGATATGTTCAATGATGACGGTCGCCTTCTGCTCGTTTATTAGGCGGCTTGCCTTGATGATAAACTCTTCGGGGTTTTCCTGGAACTGGTCAAAGACGGGCTTCTGGATTTTGCTCAGAATTTCGCCGACCGTTTTGCGGGTAAGTCCCGTATCTTCGACAATCTTTCCAATCAAGTCATACTTGACGCTGGAATTTGCGGTGGCGACGGCGGCCCTGGATTCCGTAGATTCCATCTTGAAAGCATTACCTGCTTCCAACTGTTCCTTGGACTTGATTTTATCCAGAGAGCCCTGCGACACCCTGAAGAAAATTTTCGTTACGCGCAAGTTCGCGTTCAGCGCATCGACCGATTTGCGGACAAGTTCATCCGTCTCAAAATCTACCACGTAAGCAGACTTCGCATTAATCTTTTGCCAGAGTTCCTTGAATTCCTTAGAATTGTACTTGCTCTTGTTCAGACACAGTTCCACATTGTTCTTGCGGGCGTCTTCGGGCTTAATCGCATCGGCATCGTAAAGCGTGTCAAGTACATTGCAAATGCTTGCAGAATAAGGAGCAACTTCTTCGCAAAGGGTCAGCGCACCGGCAGCCTTATCCGTGCGATACTTATCTGTCAAAGCGCCTTTCTTCACATAGCCGCATTCCAGCAACGCATCGTAAACCGTCTGTGCAAGGTCATCCGTCACAAAAAGCTTTTCGCCAGATTCCGAAGTAAACGACTTTCCCTTGAACAGGTCAATCGTCACCTTGACAGGGCGGCTACCAATCGTCTCGGCCATTTCGGTCTGCAACGCCTTCGCGAAATCCTCGTAACTCTCGTTCGCAATAACCGTGAGCACGTTCACCGAATGCACATCGCCGCCCAAGACGCTCTCGTCCATGCGTTCACCGTTCTGGTTCACGCACAAACGCAAGCCGCGGCCCACTTCTTGTCGCTTGCGGACTTCCGAAGCGCTGCTCTTGAGCGTGCAAATTTGGAACACGTTCTGGTTGTCCCAACCTTCTTTCAGCGCGGAATGGCTAAAGATAAACCGCACCGGCTCTTCGCGCGAAAGCAAGCGTTCCTTGTCCTTCATGATCAAGTCGTAAGCGTCAATATCATCAGAATCCGATGACCCGCGGGCAACCTTGCTATCTACAAAGCGACCACCGCCCTTCTTGCTCTTGTCGATGGAGAAATACCCCGCATGCGCCTTGTGGGCATCCGTTTTTTCCAGGAATTCAAAATACTCCGGGCTCTCCAGCAAATCCTGCTGCATCGACTTGCGGATGGAATCGTATTCTTCTTCGAACATTCTGGCGTAAATGCCCATCTCGTCCGGAGCGTCGTAATCGCGATACTTCTTGACCTCGTCAATGAAGAACAGCGAAAGCACCTTGATGCCCTTGCCGAAAAGCGCACGTTCACGTTCAAAATGCGAAATAATCGTTTCGCGAATCTGGATGCGGCGCAACTGTTCCTCGTTCACCACACCCACACAATCACCGGCATAAATCTTCTTGCCGTTCGTGAAAGTCACAGAAGAATCATTGCCGTTCACATCGGTAACGGTATAGCCGTCCTTGTATTCTTCGAGACCACCCGACTGTTCATAAAGATTAAAACCCTTCGTGACATGGGCCTTTTTCTTGAGCAGGCCACTCTTGCCCTTGCAATCAAATTCAAGAGTCGCGACAGGAGCCTTGTCCGTAAATACCTGAACGCCTTCTAGGTACAAGTAACCCTCGGTCGCCGTGGAACCGCTCACAGTAATGCCCTTGACGCTAATCTTCTTGACCAGGTGCTTGTTGTAGGCATCCATCGCATCGAGGCGGTAAACCATGTTGTAAATGGCATCCTTGCGGTGTGTCGCCGAATAACGCAAAGTCAACAGCGGCTGGAATTCCGCCAGGCCCTCTTTCGTCTTCTTGCCCTCGACACTCTGCGGCTCGTCGATAATCAGAATCGGGTTCGTACTCGCGATAACATCAATCGGGCGGCGACTGCGGAACTCGTCCAGCTTCATGCGGATACGGCGCGCATCCTTGCCCGTGGCGTTGAACGCCTGCGAGTTAATAATCATCACGTTGATGTGGCTGTCCGACGCAAAGTGGTCAATCTCGGTCAAGTTCTGCGAATTATAGATAAAGAACCGGATGGACTTGCCGTATTCTTCCAGAAAATGTTCCTGCATAATCTGGAACGACTTATAGACGCCCTCGCGAATGGCGATGCTCGGCACCACCACGATAAACTTGGTCCAGCCATAGGCACGGTTCAGCTCGTACATCGTCTTGATGTAGGTGTAGGTCTTGCCCGTACCTGTTTCCATTTCGATGGTCAGGTTGTAGCGGCCTTCCAGCTTGTCGGACTGAGGCAAAAGATTCGCCGACTGCACCGCCTGCAAGTTCGCAAGCACCTTGGAATCACTCAATTCAGGCACCAGACGCTGGTTGCAAAAACCGGTCACGCCCCTCTGCGCGGGCACACTGCCGCCAAAGAGCTTGGTCGTACCCGAATCCATCAAGTAGCTCGATTCCAAGTAGGGTTGCCCCGCGAAAACATCGCAAACGGCCTTCGCGGCATCTGCCTGGAACTGCTGGTACTTGAACTGGATTTTCATAGTGTAAAAATTAAGTTTTTTTCAAAGGGGATGTGTTCAATCTGTCCTTTCTCTTGATTTCTTAGAGCATTTTATCCTGCCAATCGGCTCCGCTACTATATATTTATCCATCAAAAAAGCTGATTATCAATTTTCAAATTCAAATAAATAATCATCAGTTCGTTCATTTCCATTTTCATCTTTCTCTGATCTAATGCTATTATTACATTTTTTCAACATAGAAACCAAGATTTTTGATGCAATAGCATTCCTTTTCAAGGTATAATAAAAAGTTTCATGATAATCAATATTATGAATCATTCTATAATCGGTAAAAAAATGATTGCCATTTAAACATTCCCAATCTTTTCCATAACCGCTTTTCCAATTATAAAAAAGCAATAATTGCTCGTTATTTGTTAATTGAGCACGAAGCATCCTCAAGTACTTCCTTTTCTCTTCATATGAGATAATATCTTCTCTATAGTTTGCCACATATTTCACCATTTGATATAAATGACGATAATAATGGTTCAATTCATAAAAATGACCCCTCATGATACTTGAACCATATAATAAGTCATAATCCTTTAACGTGGTTGAGTCTTGTAAGACGCCAGACATTGATACCATACTCGAAAATTGATTAATACAATATCTCTGTATCCTTAATATCCTATAATTAGCACTATGACGACTCGTTTTTCTTATTTTATTAGACAAAACATCTTTACCCCAAAAGAAAATATTATATGCCAAATTAAAATTCTCATTTTCATCAAATACAGCATATATTAAATGTCGTTTCCGACAACATTTAATATAGATTCCATAACCAGTAGCTAACAAGTTATAAATCAAATTAAACTCTGCTAAAAAACAATTAAAAACATTCCTTCCCTGATGAGTCCTATAACCATATTGGCTCGGTGAATGAAAATCTTTATAACTTTGTGGATTATTTCTTGTGACTGAACTAATCATTCCCCAATTTTCCCACTTGATTTCGTTCACATTGTCCTTGTGTATTTTCAGCATTTCATAAAATTGGCGTTCCAACTGTTGCCGTTTTAAGTCCTTCTTTTGCCTTTCTGCATCTTCTTTTAGTTTTACATTTGCTTTATACTGCGCATAAAAGGCCAAAAAAGTAACGATGACCGTTGCAATAGCTATAAATGGAGTCATTATATTGACGCCACTATAGACATCGGTTATATTCGACGGCGAAATTCCCAAGGCATCACATTGCGTGAATACTAGTGGAGAAATTACAGCAAAAAAAAGAACTCCAATAGCTCCAATCGACAACCTATTTAAGAATTTTTTTTCTTTTTCTTCATCATCCGTTTTTTTATTATCAATCCAAAACATAGACCAAACCTTTATTTTGCATAGACTTTATAAAAGAAAAGTCTTTTTCCTAATTCCACTAGGAGAGAATCCTCTTTGTTTTTCAACTCTTTATAAAAAAGACTATCATTTTCCCATTCCGACTGCAAAATTGAACTTTGCTTATATATCGGATCAGTTGTTTTCCTTCCTTTTCGCATCTTAATCAAAGCCCTCATAGTTTTATCTTTTCTTTTTAAATACTCTTCATAAGCATAATCTACTTGCATATCTAGCATCGTTCGCAAATATTCTTGAACAAAAAGGGAATCTTCACCATTTTTATGTTTTTCAATTTCTTCTAATCCATCATCAGAAACACAACGATGTTCACGTGAATTCCAAAAAAAACATGAAGCTTTTGCGCACGGAATTTCGTTGCATCTTTTTTCGGCCAATTCGTTTTGTCGTTCTTGATTACATGATGCAAACAAAAAGATGCTCGCAATACACAAAAGAAAAAATGGTATGCATAAAAAAGTACAAATTTTTTTTAAGATCATAATAGTCCTTATTTTAATCCGTTCAAAATTTCTAAAATTCAATATCGACCATTCCATCCCTTTTTAATCCATTTCAGTAAACATTTTTTGCAGTATCATATAAAATTCCAGTATTTTGCATTGACTGGGTAAAATACTTTAAATATTCTCCAATTGTATTTTTTCCCAAAAATCAAGACTATCCTTATTTCTTCGAATACGCTCTCTTATTTGGCTCTCATTCAAATCTTCATCAGAAGAGAAAAAACGATTACATAAAGAAATAGCAACTTCACGAGGAACGTTCAACCCCATTATTTTTTTCGTAATCGGACGATTCGCCCCCATCTCAATAATTTGAATCATGCCGCAATCCGGATTAATGATGTCGTAAAAAGGTTTTAGCAACATAGAAAGTCCATAACTAACTTTATTTTGCAAAAAACTTAACGCAACATCTATATTACGAGAATCATCAAAGAAATTATCACTTAGCATTTCAGATATTTTTTTCTCTCTCATCCAAGCTGCGATCAATTCCATTCTTTTCTGAAAGATAAAATCATTCTCTATTTTTTCAAAATATTTATCATAATAGAAAGAAATGTCATTTTGCAATTGTAACAACAAATTTTTCATCTTCCCTGCCAAATCAGTTACAAAAACACTATTCGGCAAATTGTAATCATCCCTATTAACATATATTCTATCTAAATCAAGCGGATCCCAATACCTATTTTTTTCGCAAATTTTAATCGGAATAGTCAGGCCATGTAATGTTGAACGGATTGATTCTATTTCTGAATCAGATAAATTAATTCCCACCATAGCAAGACGGCTTTGGGCATCATTGTCATGTTTATAAATAATTTGCCTTATGTATGTAATTAAAAAGGCATTTTCTCCGTGCAATGCAGATCTTGCATTAAGCAAAGCGTTATTTATTTCTGTCTTGTTATTCTCATAGACATTTCCATAACCAGGTTCAATTGTTTTCTTTGTTTCCTGAAACAATTCTGTTTGGTCGCTTTCTTTATCAAATTCATTTTCTGCAAGAACATAAGTTCTGCCGATAAAATCACTCATTAATCTTCCTGCTCGTCCTCTCAAGTTGGCTATCTCATAATTCGTCAACTTTGCTTTTCTTCCATGCGTACTTTTAACACATAAAAAAGGATTGCGCATAATAATATTTTTTGCAGGAAGATTAACGCCTTGCATCAAGGTTGTTGTGCAAACAACATTCGGAATGATATTGTTTTTTACTGCATACTCAACAACATTTCTTACATGCATAGGAACTTTACCATGATGAAAGGCTATGCCATGAGAAAGACAACTGCCAAGAGTATAATTGCTTCTAACAGATGTGCTTATATATGCCACCAAAGAATTTATTTTATCAGATTCTCTTATTGGTTCATTTTCGACGAGTGCACTTGCAATATTCACCGCAGTTGCAGAAGTTGGCGCAAAAATCAAATTCCCATTATCATCTTTCAATTTATCAAAAAAGCCGCGAAAAGCATTTAAATATGCTGTTCTATAAGCAGAACCGCTGTAATCCGGAACAGGAATAGACGTTATATCTATTTTATTGGGATGACTTAATAAATCAGAATATTGCTTAAAATAACGTTTACCCCTCTCTGATTCAATAGAGTATGTTAAGTTTACTACAGGTGAACTTTTCGTTTCAACCTCTTCTGTATTTGGATTGCAAAAAACTTTTACTCCCAATTCCTTTATATTTTCAATCCTTGGCCCAGATATAATGACACGGTTTAAATTACAATCACATCTAAAATTAACAAGAACATCATAAAGAATTTTAGACCGAGTATCATCTTCAGAATCACTTCGTTCAAGATTTTGAATTTCATCAACAACAAGCATTTGAATATTTTCAAACGATGTTGTCTCGCTTGAAAAAGCATTAATAGCTTTCTCTTGCGTTAAAACAAATATTTTCTTTCTACAATCTAATTCGTTTTCGCAATTAGTTGCAACACAAAAATCACTTACCTCGGCATTTTGCAGTTGTTTTTGCAAATCTTGACATACTTGAGAAACTAAACTCAATGTTGGAACTATATATACAACGCAGCCATCATTGCGCAACATTATATCAGCAATTTTTAGAGAAATAACAAATGATTTTCCTGCCGATGTTGGCGCAGAAATTCCAAGCACAGGATTTTGTTCAATTGCATTCCACACCCTTAACTGAAATTCTGTTAACAAATAAAATTTACTACCAACCTTCACTTCATACTGTATTTGGTTAAGCAAAACGCTTATCTCAGATTGAAAACTATTCAATCTTGAAAATAGTTTATTATCTTTATCGTAATTTAAATCCACCATTACAGATGATGGTGCGTAACCTATTCTTGATAATGTGAGAGTTAACGCATCTCTCAATCCAGTCCATTGCTCATTTCGATAAGTCCATAACAAGGCTGATATTGTAATTATTTCCTTTTTTTGGTTTTCACTAGGATTTTGTCGAGAGAGCCAATCAATATACCCCAAGGATTTCACAACCAGTGAATATTCTAGTTGATTATGTATATGCTCCAGCATTCCTAATTTATAGGCAATTGACTGGTGTTCAATAGCTAATAATTCACGCAATACATTCATAGAGATTCAAATTTTGAAAGAAGAGTTTCTATATCGTGTATAGGAAAAAAAATGTAGTGTATTTTAGATAATAAAGCAGAGTCAATAGAATCAAACTTGGTTTGGTCAAAGGACCTAGTTTTAGTTTCAATGGATTGTTTTATTGCCTCTTCCTTTTCTTGTTGATTCATGCCAGCAAAATCATTTTCTTCATAAACAAGCATACATATCAATTCATACCTAACATTTTCTAATGCATTATTTTTGTATTTTTCAGCAACCTCTTGAAGAGAAGGCGTGATAAAATCATCATAGACGTATAAATCCAACTCGCTATTAAGAGAATTAAACGTTGTTGTAATGCTTTCTAAGGCTTTAGATAGCGCCGCATTAAAAGATGATGTATAACACTTCGCTTCGCCTAAATAAAGAACGTTATTAACACCATCAGTTCCATAATGAATAGCATCAACACCAAATCGCTCCATAGCTGATGATGTTGTAAGCGGCATTTTTCTTAATAGCGGTGGAGCCTTGAAAAAGAATTGAATGAAGTTAAACAACAACAATTCGCCAAATTGTCCTTTAGGGTGGCCTGCTCTAAATTTACTTTTGGCCAAAACATCAACATGAGCCATAGCATTCGCAAAGTCACGTGTTTGTCGAAATCTTGAATCAAAAATAGACTTAGCCTTTTCTTGAGAGTAAACCCAGTCAATTATAGTTTTACGCAACTCTTGAATATACCGGAGCAAAATACACCATGAAACCGGAGTAACGGAAACCGGCGTACCGTTTTGATGGGAACCTCAATTCTGGTATCAAGGAAACCTGTCTAATTTTATTCAGCACAATTCCGTGCAGATAAAATAGACAGGAGGTCAAATGACCAAATACCGCGAAATCCTCAGGCTACGAAGCCTGGGATTAAGCCAAAACGACATCGCATCAAGTTGCCATGTATCGAAGAAGACCGTCAACAGGGTTTTGAAACTTGCTCAAGAACACAATCTCCGCTGGCCGCTGGAAGAAAGCCTAACCGATAGGGAAATCGACAAAATTATTCATCCCGATGGAAATACGGCCAAGAAAACCACAGACAGGAAAATGCCTGATTTTGAGCATGTCAAAAACGAACTGCTTAGAAACGGTGTGAACAAGAAGCTCCTCTGGGCAGAATATCTCGAGGAATGCAGGCTTCAAGGGGCCAAGCCGCTCATGTATTCACAGTTCTGCCACTACATCCTGCAGGATGAACGGGTCCGCAGAGCGACCATGCATATCAACCGCAAGCCCGGCGAACAGATCGAAGTTGACTGGGCTGGTGATCCCGCATACATCATCGATTCCGAAACAGGTGAACAGAAAAAGGCTTATGTCTTCGTTGGCGTCCTGAATTACAGCAGGTATGCCTATGCGGAAGCATTCCTTGACGAAAAACAGAAGTCGTGGAACGATGCTCACATTCACATGTTTGAATTCTTCGGTGGGGTCTCTAAGGTTCTCGTACCGGACAACTGCAAGACGGCCGTGCTGCACAACAGGAAGCACGAGGACGAGCTGAACTCAAGCTACCGGGAACTCGCAGAACATTACGGCACAGCCATCATCCCGGCGAGAGTCCGCACGCCGAAGGACAAGGCGAGTGCCGAAGGAACTGTCGGAAACATCTCCACTTGGATTATCGCTGCGCTACGGAATGAGGAGTTCTTCAGCATCGACGAACTCAACCACGCTATCCGTAAAAAGCTTGTCGAATACAACGAAAAGCCCTTCCAAAAGAAGGAGGGCAGCAGAAAAGGACTGTTCGACCTGGAAGAGAGAACGTTCCTCTTGCCGCTGCCCCGGACGCGCTACGAAAACGCCTCTTGGCGCAGTTTCACGGTCCAGTTCAATTACCACATCTGCGTTGATGGCAACTTCTATTCGGTCCCGTTCAGTTTCATCGGCAAGAAAGTCGATGTACGGGAAACCGACTCGGTCGTCGAGATTTTCGACAATGGAAACAGGATTGCATCCCACGCAAGACTGCTTGGCTGTAAAGGAAAATATAGTACATCGGCAATCCACATGCCGGAAAAGCATCAAAAGTTCCTTGAATGGGATGGAGACAGATTTCGTAGTTGGGCTCGCAAGATTGGCTACAGTACGTTAACCGTAATTGATCGAGTACTTGATAGCAAGCCTATCGAACAGCAGGCATACAAAGGATGCATGGCGATTCTCTCCCTGGAAAAAGACTATTCCGGCTCCGCCTTGGAAATGGCTTGCGAAAGGATTCTTGCCTATGGCATCACGCCGACATACAAGAATATCCTGAATCTGCTCATGGCGAACAACGAAAAGAAAAAGGGTTCCACGAAACAGCCTCAAGGAATAACCCGTGGTGCCGATTATTACAGGAGGAACAATGACTAACGAAGCGACTCGGAACAAGCTCATCGAAATGCACCTCAGCGCCATGGCGAAAGCTTTTGATACGCAGCTGGATGATCCCGGCATGTTAAACCTTCCATTTGAAGATCGTTTTGGATTATTGGTGGATATCGAGTATTGTCAACGCAGAAACAATGCACAGAATCGCCTGATAAAGCGTGCCGGTCTCGAACAGAAGTACGCAAGTGTCAACGAAATCAACTACACGTCGGGAAGGAAGCTTAACCGCGACCTAATTACCAGACTGGCCACCTGCGAATTCATTCGCGAGGGACGCAACGTATTCATTACCGGAGCCACCGGCAGCGGCAAAACATACATGGCATGCGCTTTTGGATACGAGGCCTGCAGGCAGTTCTACACAACAAGGTTTGTACGGTTGCCGGATCTGCTGATAGAACTGGAAATGGCTCGCGAAAACAGGACCTTTACGAAGTCAATGCTGAAATACACCAAGCCAACGCTGCTGATTATCGACGAATGGCTGTTGCTGAAACCAAGTGAAGACGAACAGAAGACTATCTTCGAAATCCTGCATAGGCGCAGCGGAAAAGTTTCCACTATTTTCTGTTCGCAATACCCGTCTTCCGAATGGTATGACCAGCTAGGCGGTACAGCTAACCCGCTGACCGACTCCATACTTGACAGGATTATTCACAATGCCTATACCATAGACATTCGTGGTTCTGATCCGAGCAAGGATATCTCAATGCGGGAATTCTATGGATTGGATAAAAAGCTAAGCCGCTAAAGCGGTATCCTGTATTCCGGTCTGGCGGTTTTCGCCATTCCGGAATGCCGGTTTATTTTCGTCGGAATATTCAGGTGATTCAAATTCTATGCTTTAAAATCTTTAAGACAACAATAGACGTTCGCTAAGAACACGTCTCTTTCGAAATTATCCCCGCGAAGCATGTAATTGCTTTGCGGTGTTTTTTATAAGGTTGTTGTTTTAATGTTCGTATTTAAAGACATTGTAATAACATAATGAATACTGTGACTGGATGGGGCGAGCCCCAACCTTTTCGGCTCGGTCATTTCATACGAGTATGGATGCGACTCTCGCCTTTTACGGTTGTCTTCGACTACGCTCAGGATGACGATGGGGTTCTCAGGATGGCTATAAAAAGGAGATGCCCGCACGGAGGCGGGCATGACATTGTGGATTGTGACTGGGTCCTTCGCGGCTTTCGCCGCTCAGGATGACGGAGTGATGATTTATTTCTGCATCGTGTAGTATGCGGAGAGCCAGGCTTGCAGGCGTTCCCAGCCGCTGTCGTCGCTTTGCGCGATTGCGGATTGCTTGAGCGAGAAGACGGTCAGGTTCTTGAGCTTGTGGTTTCCTGTGACGAAGCCCGGGAATATGATGAAGGCGTTTTTCATCTTGGTGTCTTCAACGGTCTTTCCGTCAATGGCGATGACGACATGGTTTGCCTTGATATATATGGCGTAGTGATGGCGTTCGCCGTCCAAAACATCATGGCAGTAGGAATTTGCAAGTTCAGGGAACGAATCCGTATACGTCGTGTCTTTTGAGACTCTTCTGTAGAAGTTGGCGCAGAGCTGCTCAGGCTTTTCGCCTACTCTTAGTCGGTATGTGACGTCGTTTTCCTTGGAATCCAGGAACAAAGAATCGCCTTCTGCAATTTTGCTGCCGTCTTCTTCAATCCAGAAACTGATGCCGAGGCTGTTGCTTGACGTGTCCGTGATGAATGTATTCATGAAATCACCTTCGGTGACGGACAAACCTGATTTGGATTCGGCAAACACTCTGGAAATTTCCGAAGTCTTGTAAACGGATTCACTTGATGTAACTATGAATTTGTATGTACCTGCGTCTATGCTTGGAATTGCCGTGAAGTAAAGCGACGAGTCCGCATCGTTTTCGGCTTTAAAGACTGCGAGCGAGTCTCCGTTGTTGTCTATGAGAACCGGGTTCTTGACCTTCGTGGGGATCGTTACCGGAACAATCATGGATTCGAGCGTCTTGTTGCCGTTCAGCTTCTTTGCGGCGCTCAAGGCTTCTTCCGGAACGGTGACCGTTACGAATTCTGAAGAGACTTCGAGCTTTTCGCCAGGGGTGAAGTCCCACTTGACGTTGCGCGTCGAGGTGTCGCGACCGGCGCCTCGGATGAGGATGATGTTCGTGAATTCTGCAGGCGGAATTT
>JAEEGJ010015156.1_pt1 | contig 18067 bp, 17 predicted proteins | sample 8958761 | NCBI WGS metagenome assembly JAEEGJ01 (sample SAMN16246546, study PRJNA631951) | gut metagenome | biome: gut microbiome; feature: rumen; material: RS-attached | host: Bos | place: Iran: Karaj | collected 2018-10
GTGGAAGACGAAGTCTCCGCTGAAGAATCGCACTACACCAAACCGGAAGAGGTCATCGACTTCGTGACCAAGACCGGCTGCGACTCCCTCGCCATCTCCATCGGCACCTCCCATGGCGCCTACAAGTTCAAACCCGAACAGTGCACCCGCGACCCCAAGACGGGCAAGCTCGTTCCGCCGCCGCTCGCTTTCGACGTGCTGAAGCAGATCGAGAAGAAGCTCCCCGGTTTCCCCATCGTTCTTCACGGCTCCTCCAGCGTTCCGCAGGAGTATGTCGACTACATCAACGCCCACGGCGGTAAACTCCCCGATGCCGTCGGCATCCCCGAAGAGCAGCTCCGCAAGGCCTCCAAGAGCGCCGTCTGCAAGATCAACATCGACAGCGACTCCCGTCTGGCCATGACCGCCGCCGTCCGCAAAGTTTTCTTCGAGAAACCCGGCGAATTCGACCCGCGCAAATACCTGGGTCCCGCCCGCGACGAAATGGTCAAACTCTACAAGCACAAGATCATCAACGTCCTCGGCTCCGACGGCCACGCGAAATAAGCGTTCCCGAAACCCAAAAACAGCAAGAGGTGCCTCAACGGGCACCTCTTGCTTTTTAGACTTTCAGTTTCACATGGATCTTGGTGAAGCACCAGGTCAGGCCGATGATGATCAGGGAGAAGACGAAGGCCTTGATGAGGCCGGGGATGCCGGCAGTCAGGACCGGCGGCCAGTGGGCGCCAAGGAGTTCCTGGACGGCGTACCAGATATACGGGATCGTGTAACAGGTCAGTGTAGCGGTACCGGCGGGTGAAATCGGCCGGGCCCAGCGGGTCAGGCCGCGGACATCGGCAATCCACCAGATCACGGCGAAGCAAGCCACGGAGATGGCCACACAGAAGAACAGCCACGTCGGCGTGGCCAGGATCTTCGAAATGATCCACACCGGATGACTCAGCAGACCCAGCACAAACATCGCCAGGGCCAGCATACCATACGAGATGGCCAACTTGCGGGGCCGATCGCCTGAATGGATGAGCAGCATCGATGTAAACAGGCCAGAAGCGCAGATGGCCGGATGCGTCCAGCCACCCGGCCAGAAACTGAGGATCATCCAGCGGATGGACCAGTCGCGCGGAATCGCCGGAACAGCGTTGAGTACGCAGAGCAAGAGCGTCAGGATCCAGAATCCCGTCATCTTCTTGAAATCGCCTTTCAGGAAAACAAACGCCAGGGCACACGGCAGATACGCCCAGCCGATGAGCCCCAGAATCCCCCACCATCCCGTGCGGAAGGGCATCCCGTGCAAATCTTTATAAAGGACGAGCCAAGCAAGCAGCAGTACACCGGCCAGGCGCAACACAGTCGCCCACCAGGGAAGCCGGCCATTGTCCCGCTTCGGATAGACGTTCCATACCAGGAAGAAGCCCGCCACGGCCAGCAGCGTGAAGACAGCGTGCGACAGGCCGCCTTCCACGCCGCGCAGATTCATCGCGAACACGCCCATCACGAGCAACGCCAGCGTCCTGCCCAGAATGTGACCGATTACCTGCAGCGGCTGGTCACCCTTACGGTAACGCGCCCCGATGGCGAAAGGAATCGAGAGGCCGACGCAGAAAAGGAAGGCCGGAAAAACCAGGTCGGAAAAACCGAGCATATCTTCTTTCATCGCAGCATGATGCAACCAGTGCGGCAAGCCTGACATGCCCGCAAAATCGTTGACAAACAACATAGTCAGCATAGTCAACGCCCGGATGATATCGATAGAGGCGACTCTTTTCATGGTTGGGATGTGTTGGTTTAGGATGGGTTAACGGATCGGGTTGCTGTGATAGCCTGCGGGGAGGCCACCGGCGTCGACCGGCAGGGAGCCACGGGCACTGCCCCGGCGGGTCAGGGCGCGGGCAGAGGCGATATTGTTGAACTTCGTATCGGAATAACCAATGATAAATGTTTTGAAACGTTTATACTCGGGTAAAGTGTTCAAATCGTAGGGCACGCCCAGATATACGCCGTGCAACCGGTGCTTGTCACTCCACGATGCCACCCGGGCGAACTGCTCGGGAGCCACGGTCGCGAAGTGCTGGGGTCCACCGGTGCGCGGTATAGGACGGCCGGAATGGAAGCAGACAATCACATCGCGATAGCCCTGCAGCAGGGTGCCGACGCTGTCAATCTGCTCGGACGTGGCGTCAAACGGCAGGTCGAAGCGCGCTACGCGGCCGTAGCGAGCGAGTTCCTCGCCGAAACAGGCGCTTTCTGGCGTTGCGGCATTGAAAGCCACATAAGCCACCTTCGGACGCGTGGTAAAGGCCATCCAGCGGCGGAACTTCAGCGGTCTCCGGAGTTTGCCTTTCACCACAGTCATCGACCGGTCGCAAATCTCCTGAATCAGCTTCACCGTCTCCGGACGGTCGGCTTTCGCCAGCAGAGCGGCCGAATCCAGCTCTGCTGACTGAACGCCATCAGGGACAGCGACATACGGCGAATAGTCGTCGGCGAGCATGCCGGAGCGCTGCTTCAGAAGAAGCGCACGGCGGACGCGGGCGTCGAGATCGGATTCGTCGAGTTCGCCACGACGGAAGGCGGCGTCGAGGTCATCCATCGTCTTCTGGGCATCCTCTGGCATCAGCAGGATATCCGCACCAGCTTTGTATGCCTCTACGGCGGCATTGGCATTACCTTCGGCCACGCCTTTCATCCCGAGCGCATCGGTAATGATCACGCCGTCGAATCCCAGTTCGTTCCGGAGAAGTCCCGTGACAATGGGACGTGAAATCGACGCGGGTGTCCCCGTGGGATCCAAAGCGGGCACACTGAGATGCCCGACCATTACCATGGCCACGCCGGCCTTGATCATTTCGCGGAATGGATACAGTTCCAGCGAATCGAGGCGGGCACGATCGAACAGCAAGACAGGCAGGCCTTTGTGGGAATCCACATCGGTATCGCCATGTCCCGGGAAATGCTTTGCCGAGCCCCACACGCCGGCACGCTGCATGCCGCGCATATAGGCAACGCCCATCCGCGCGACGCGCTCACGCGTCTGCCCGAACGAGCGGGTCTTGATCACGGGATTATTGGCATTATTGTTCACATCGACCACCGGTGCGAAATTCATGAAGATCTTGATCTCGCTCAGTTCCTCCCCAATGGCGCGGCCTGCCGCCTCGACAAGGGCTTCGTCGTCGAGAGCGCCCAACTGCATCGCCCGCGGGAATGCTGCAAACTCATAGAAGCGCATGGCAGCCCCCCACTCTCCGTCGATTGAAACCATCAGTGGAATCCGCGCACTTCGCTGGAGGTCATTGACCAGCCGCATATTATCGACCAGTTTGTCATCCATCACGATGATGCCGCCGAGCCCCTCACGGATCAGGCGTTCATGCGCTGCCTTCTGCTCTGGCGACTCCTTCGAGTCGATTTCCACGAAAATGATCTGCGCGATTTTTTCGCGCCGCGACATCGCTCCAATGAGCGAATCGATGTCCCGTGCGAACAAATCGCTTGCAACGACGGCCAACAACAGCACGGTCAAAACAAACTTTTTCATAAACGTTTTTATGCGTATCTTTGTTGATTGCGATAACAAAGATACGATTAAAATCGATAGCTTATGAAGCCTTTCTGCCACCTGTTTCTCGCCCTCTGCCTGCTTTCGCTGGCTTTTTCCTGCTCGTCCAATACTCAAATCCAAAACAATACAATGAAACAGCGCATCAATACATCCAATGCTCCGGCCGCCATCGGCCCGTACAGCCAGGCCATCGACAGCGGCCACGGCCTGGTCTTCGTCTCCGGTCAACTCCCCATCGATCCGGCTACCGGCGCCTTCCCAGAAGGCGGCGTGCAGGAACAGACCCGTCAGTCGCTTACCAATGCGAAAGCCATCCTTGAAGCCGCCGGCTTGAACCTGGGCAATGTCGTAAAGACGACCGTCTTCCTGGCCGACATGGGCGACTTCGCCGCCATGAACGAGATCTACGCCCAATTCTTCAGCGAGCCCTTCCCTGCCCGGAGTGCCGTGGCCGTGAAGACGCTTCCGAAAGGCGCACTCGTCGAAGTAGAGTGCATCGCCGCCCGGTAAATAAATACTAACTATAAGTGATAGTAGCTGCCCAGGATGGCGGAAAACCACCGGGCAGGAAGAATGCGCTTGAGCAGCACGGAAAGTCGCTGCTCAAGGGATGCTACTACATAGCCATAGCGTGGACGCCGCTTGCGGATGATCTGACTGATCTTGCGCGCCAATACCTGGGGCTTCAGGCCACCCGTCTCGTCGTGTTCTACTTTGCCCATGGATTCGGCATAGGTGCGATATACTTGTGCAGCTTCGTTGTGGGTGGTCTTTTTGCGGCTTCCCGTGAAACCCGTTGAAAAGTCACCGGGACGGATTACGGTTACCGTAACGCCGAACTGCTTGGTCTCCAAGCGCAAAGCTTCGCAATAACCTTCGATGGCGAACTTGCTGGCGGAATAGAAGCCCTGGAAAGGCAAACCCATGAGTCCGCCGATGGAACTCAAGGCGACAATCTTGCCGCCGTGCTGCTGACGCATGTATGGCAAGACGGCATCGACACAGTGTACCAACCCCATGAAGTTGGCATCCATCTGCTCACGGATCTCTTCCTCCGTTGCAAACTCCAACGGTCCTCCGATACCCATGCCTGCATTATTGACCAACACGTCGATGCGGCCCTCTTTTTCGATGACGGCCCGCACGGCATCCGCCACAGCTTCCCGGTCGCGGACATCCAGTGTGAAATAACGGACTTGCGGCAACGGCTCCACCTGACGGCGTACCGTGCCGTAAACCTCATGGCCCTCCGAAGCGAGCAGCCGGGCGGTTTCCAGACCGAAACCCGAAGAAATACCGGTAATGAAGACAACCATCAGGCGATTACTTTGGCTTGCCGGAAGGCGCGGGTAATTTTGTCGATGGCCTCATCAACTTGTGCGAAGGTATGGGTGGCCATCAGGGCGAAACGGATCAGGCTGTCGCTGTCGGGAACTGCCGGCGCGATGACGGGCGTGACGAAAACGCCGTCTTCCAGCAGCCTGTTGCATAGCCAGAAGGATTTCTCCGAATTCCGCACAAACAAGGGAATGATCGGCGTCTCGCTATGGCCGGTGTCGAAGCCGCGTTCCTGAAACTGGCTGCGGGCGTAGTTGCTCAGATCCCAAAGGTGCTGGATGCGTTCCGGTTCGCTGAGCATAATATCGACAGCGCAGCTCACGGCGGCCACGTTGGCGGGCGGCATGCTGGCACTGAAGATCAGCGAGCGGGCATTATGCTTCAAGTAATTGATAACGTCAAAGTCGGCAGCGATGAAGCCGCCCAAAGAGCCGAACGATTTGGAGAAAGTTCCCATGATGAGGTCCACCTTGTCGGTCAAGCCAAAATGATCGGCAGTTCCACGACCCTGGTGTCCCAGCACACCCAAAGCATGTGCATCATCGACCATGATGTCGGCATCATACTTCTCGGCCAGCGCCACCATTTCAGGCAGCGGAACGATGTCGCCCTCCATGGAAAAAACGCCGTCGGTCACGATCAATTTGATCGCATCGGGGTGGCACTGTTTCAGTTTGGACTCCAAATTGTCCATGTCGTTATGGTTGTATTTCCATACCCTTCCGAACGAAAGCCTGCTGCCTTCGATGATCGAAGCATGGTCCAGACTGTCCAGCAGCAGATAATCATGGTGGCCGCACAAAGCAGACACCACGCCCAGGTTCACCTGAAAGCCTGTGCTGAAGCACACGGCAGCCTCCTTGCCGACAAGCCAGGCCAGTTTTTCTTCCAAAGCCACATGGATGTCCAGCGTTCCGTTCAGAAACCGCGATCCGGAACAACTGGTGCCATACTTCCGGACAGCCGCAATCGCCGCTTCCTTCAAACGCGGGTCGTTGGATAGGCCGAGGTAGCTGTTCGAACCGAACATCAACACATCCCGCCCGTGAATTTTCACCACGGTGCTTTGCTCGCTCTCAATGGGTTTATAATATGGATAGATGCCCTTCGCCTGTGCCTCCTGCGGGGCCCTGTATTGTGCGCAACGGCTTTTGAGCAGGTTCGATTTCATTCTTTCAGATTCTATGCTTTTCCAATTATGACATGCAAAGATAATAAATAGCTTTTTTTTGATTCCATTCGATGGAAGAAATCTTGCTCTTAAGTTGTTTTTACTATCTTTGTTTTTGACTATGAACAGGTTCAAACGCTATCTACGGCACATCCTCTATTTGGAGGACGATATTGACCGGGCTTCAGCAGCCGCGGCCATCAAGAAAAACATCGCCTTCCGCGGACCGAATGTCATCATTCTGGCCTGTGCCATCATCATCGCTGCGGTTGGACTGAATGTCAACTCGATTCCGGTCATCATCGGCGCGATGCTCATTTCGCCTGTGATGGGCCCGATCATCGGGTGGGGTCTCGGCCTGGGTACGAACGATACGGAACTGCTCAAGACCTCGATCAAGAATTTCATGGTCATGGTGGTCATCAGTATTGTCGCCGCCAGCCTCTACTTCCTGATATCTCCGTTGCGGCTGAACAATCCCACGGAGTTGCTGGCCCGTACCCGTCCAACCATCTACGACGTGCTGATCGCCCTGTTCGGCGGAACGGCAGGCATGCTGGAACACTCCCGCAAAGAGCGTGGAACCGTACTCTCCGGCGTAGCCATCGCCACGGCACTGATGCCCCCGCTCTGCACAGTAGGCTACGGTATCGCGACGCTGAAACTCAACTATATTTTCGGCGCGTTCTATCTGTTCCTGATCAACAGTTTCTTCATCGCCATGGCCACCTTTGCCGTGACCAAGTTTCTGGGATTCGAAAGTGCAGAGGCAGATGAAGTCCATCGCCGTCGAAACCGGCATATTGCGACCGCCGTTCTGCTGGTGATGCTCGTACCGAGCATCATTTCAGCCATCGGCACCATCCGCGACAACAACTTCGCCATCAACGCCGAGCGTTTCGTCCAGAGCAACAAGACCATCGGTTCCAGCTATATATTCGACCATCAGGTCGATCTGAACGGACGCCACCAGACCCTGGACTTGTACCTGGCCGGTGAGGCTCTCGACTACACCACCAAACAGGTTTTGCTCAGAAACGCCCAAAGTTACGGTCTGCACAGCGACCAGATCATTTTCCACGAGGAAGCCGCCGTCCAGAATTTCAACAAGAACGAGGTAATCCGCGACCTGAACAGCCATTACCTCAACACCATCCAGGAACTCAACAAACGGATCACCGAACTGGAAGTGGAACTGGCCAAATACAAAGGCGCCGAGAAGGCGGCCGAGAAAGCCGCCTCCGTCAGCGATACAGTGACGCATCAGCCTTAAGGGCCAGCAAGGCAAATCTTTTTCATAGTGAAAAAATACGCTTTTTTTTGTCAAAAAAAGCATCACAGCGATGACCCTGACACGTTTTTTGCAGCGTTAATTATTCTAACGCACAGATTATGGAAAAGAAAGCAGAACGGATACAAACTTCTCTCCTCAACGGCGTCGAGAAAAAAGCGCTGGTCTGGCTCGCCAACCGACAGCCCAAATGGGTGACATCCGATATGTTGACCTGGGTCGGAACCTTGGGTGCAGCCCTTTTCGCATTGGGATACATCCTCTCCTATTTAAACATCAATTGGCTATGGCTCAGCACTTTCGGACTGATCGTCAACTGGTATGGCGACTCTCTCGACGGTACGCTGGCCCGCGTCCGAAAGACGCAGCGCCCCATTTACGGCTACTATATCGACCATACGGTCGACGGCATCAACGAAACCCTGATGTTCCTGGGGCTCGGACTGTCCCAGTTTATGAATCTCTACATCGCCCTTGCCATTCTGGTGGTGTATCTGCAGCTGACTCTTAACGTGAGTATGAATGCGCATCTGAAGGCCGAATTCAAACTGAGTTACGCAGGCCTCGGTCCTACGGAATTCAGAGTGCTCGGCATTCTTCTCAATACCCTGCTGATCTTCATCGTTCCCTGGCAGCAATTCGAGCAGGTCCAGGCCTTTCTGGGCAAAACGATCTTCCTGCACGCGCTGGATTATCCCGGGCTGGTCATTCTGCTGGTGCTGATCCTCATCTATGGCTTGACCGTCTGGCGGGATGCGCGGTATTACGCGAAAACAGATCCGCTCCCCAAACAAAAGGATGAGTAGCCGTCCGGCCTCCCTGCCGAAACGATTTGCCGAGTACTTCAGCGCCAGCCTGCTGGGTACGGCCGTGGACACCCTCGTCCTCTGGCTGTGCTCCCATTTTCTCCTCAGCGGCACTTATTTCGGCCGAAACGTCCTCTCTCCGGTCATCTCGTTCGAGTGCGCCGTACTGGTCAATTTCTGCTCCTCTTACTTCTTTATTTGGAAAGACCGCATCTCCCACTATTCGGCCAGATCGTTCTTCCGCCATTACAGCGTCTACAATCTCTCCTGCACCGGAACCTTCCTGGTCAAGATGGGGCTGTTGCAACTGGTCGTCCTGCTCACCCGCTTCGACGTGGTCATTTGCAATCTGATTGCACTATGTTTCTCAGGATTGATTAACTTTGCCATGAACGACAAAGTCATCTTCAAACGCAAACAGAAAAGATATGCCAGTGATCACCGTCCTGGAATTCCAGGAAATGATTCCGAAGCTGGACAACAAAGCGGGCACATTCCTGATCAAGCGGCTGATGCACCTGAGCTCCGTTGACCGGGTCAACGAGCTTTACGACCGGAACAGCCACCTGCGGGGAGCCGACTTTATGGGCGCGCTGATGCGCGACGTCGGCATCGACTACAGCATCGGCAATCCCGACCGCCTGGCCCGTTTGCCGGAAGGGCCCTTCATCACTGTCAGCAACCACCCCTACGGCCATCTGGACGGAATTATGATGGTCGACCTCTTCGGACATTTGCGCAACGACTACAAGCTTATGGTCAACCAGATCCTGGCCCGGATCCGTGCCGCGGCCGTTCACTTCATCGAAGTGATTCCGGCGGGCGACAAGCAGACGGAGCCCAAGGCGGCCAGCCTATCCGGCATCCGTGAGACGCTGGGGCGCCTCCAGGAGGGACATCCTGTAGGCTTTTTCCCCTCCGGCGCCGTATCGGATCTCGACCGGAAAAGCGGACGTATCCTCGACCGTCCCTGGCAGGATTCCGCATTGCGGTTGATCCAGAAAGCCGGCGTCCCCGTCGTTCCCGTGCGCTTTTTCGACCGGAATTCAATGTATTTCTACCGGCTGGGGCTCATTGACTGGCGGGTGCGGCTGCTGCGGCTTTGCAGCGAGGTTTTCAACAAACGGGGCGCCCTCGTCAGGCTGGGCATCGGCGAGACGGTTTCCGTAGAGCGGCAGCGCGCCTGCCGGACCTCGGAGGATCTCGGCGCACTGCTGCGGAACTGCGTCTATGATATGCCGCTGCCCGACTCGTTTGTAAAACGCAGCCATCTACCTTTCTGAATCCCCGCGTTCCCTCCCGGCCAGGCCCGCAACTCATTAAAAAACCTCAAATGAAATGATGAAAACGAAATGCCTCACCCTCCTGCTGGTCCTGCTTTCCACTTTGCTGGCATTCGGAGAGCAAATCCAGGCCAAACCGAAAGTCCGCATCATCGCCACCGGAGGCACCATCGCCGGTATCAGTACCACGGCCGCCTCTTCGGCCTATAAGGCCGGCCAGGTCGGGGTCCAGACGCTCATCGAAGCCGTCCCCCAGATAGCCGATCTGGCCGAAGTCAGCGGCGAACAGCTGGTCAACATCGGTTCCCAGGATATGAATGACTCCGTCTGGCTCCTGCTCGCCAAACGGATTAACGAACTGCTGGAAGAGGAGGACTATGACGCCGTTGTCGTTACCCACGGGACCGACACGATGGAGGAGACGGCCTACTTCCTGAACCTGACGGTCAAAAGCGACAAACCCGTCATCCTCGTCGGATCGATGCGCCCCTCCAACGCCCTCAGCGCCGACGGGCCCGCTAACCTTTACAATGCCGTGGCGGCAGCCGTCGCGCCCCGGTCCAAAGGGATGGGCGTGCTCTGCTGTATGAACAACCAGTTGCTGGACGCCAAAACCGTCATCAAAACCCATACGATCGACTGCGACACGTTTGATGGCGGCCCTTCGGGCATCCTCGGCTACGTCCACAACGGAGAAGCCTTCTATCTCCAGCGGCCGCTCAACAAACATACAAAAGACTCGGACTTTGACGTCTCGTCGCTCGAGGAACTCCCGAAAGTCGGGATCGTCTACGGCTACGCCAACGCCTCCCCGCTCCCGATGCAGGCCTTCGTGGATGCCGGTTTCGACGGAGTCGTCCTGGCCGGTGTCGGTGACGGCAATTTCTACAAGGATGTCTTCGAGGTAGCCGTCAAGGCGCAGAAGAAGGGCGTCCAGATTGTCCGATCTTCCCGCTGCCCCACCGGACCGACCTGCCTCAACGGCGAGGTGGACGACGCCAAGTACCATTTCGTGGCTTCGCTGGACCTCAATCCGCAGAAAGCCCGGATCCTGCTGATGCTCGCCCTGACGAAGACCCGCGACTGGCAGCAGATCCAGCGTTATTTTGAAACCTACTGAAAAAACCGCAGGATCGTCTCTTGTTCGCGGAGACCGCAGTGACGCACCAGCCGTAAGGGCCAGCTATGCTTTCGGTTTCCGCACGCGGTGCGGAATCACTTCGGGCAAGACCATCGACAACTCCATAAATCCGGCATAGTCATCGCCGTCATACCACGGGCACTGGAAGATGAGCTTCTTGACGCCCTCCTTCTCCACGGTGTACACGTTCGTACGCGGATGTTCCAGCATGTCGGCCAGGAGCGACCGAGCCGGTTCCGGATGGCAGTCCAGCACATTGGCACCGAGGATCTCGGGCTGGCCCGGCTTCAGGAACGTCTTGCGGGATTTGGCATTCATATCGAGAATGGTTCCGTCCTTGGCGCAGACGGTGACGGCCACATCGGCCCCTTCGAAATAATCGCGTTTCATACTCAGTGTTGATGGATTTGGACGGGAAGCGACAGGCGCTCGATGGCGGCCAGCTCCTCTTCAGTAAAATGAATGTTTTCCAAAGCGCCCAGATTCTCCTTCAGCTGTGCGACGGAACTGGCGCCGACCAGGACGGACGTGACGCGCGGATCTGCCAGCAGCCAGGACAGCGACATCTGGGCCAGGGTCTGGCCGCGCTGCTGAGCAAGGTCGTTCAATCCGCGGAGCGCTTCCAGGAGCGTGGGCGTCAGGATCTTCTCGGGCAATGACGTGCCGCTACGCGACATCCGGGAGCCGGCAGGCACGCCATCCAGATAGCGGGACGTCAGCAAGCCCTGCTGCAGCGGAGAGAAAGAAATGAAACCCGAACCATTGTCACGAGCCATATCCAGGAGGCCGTCCTTCTCCGGCCAGCGGTCGATGATGTTGTATCGATCCTGAAAAAGCAGGCAGGGCGTCTTGCTCTCGCGGAGATAGTCATAGGCCTTCTTGGCGGCGGCGTCCGGATAGCGCGACACGCCCACATACAGGGCTTTCCCCTGGCGGACGATGTCCACCAGCGCCTGCATCGTTTCCTCGATCGGTGTCACCGGGTCGAAACGGTGCGTGTAGAAAAGATCCACGTAATCGAGTTTCATCCGTTTCAGGCTCTGGTCGAGGCTGGCCATGAGGTATTTCCGCGAGCCCCACTCTCCGTAGGGACCCGGCCACATCAGATAGCCGGCTTTGGAGGAAATGAAAAGCTCGTCGCGATAGGGTTTGAAGGAATCCTGCAGCAGACGGCCGAAGTTTTCCTCGGCGGCGCCGGGAAGGGGGCCGTAGTTATTGGCCAGGTCGAAATGGCAGATACCCCGGTCAAATGCGAAATGGGCGATTTCGCGGATCCGCTCCATGGGAGCGTCCGTGCCGAAATTCTGCCACAGGCCCAGGGAAACGGCTGGTATCAGGACGCCGGAAGCGCCGCAGCGGCGATACGGCATCGCCTCATAACGGCCGGGGGCAGCGGTATAGGAAGTGTCGAACATAGGTTAATGAATCAGATTACAAAAAAGAGTTAATATGTGTGGACCGATGTACTCCGCGCCGACGGCAAGTAGTTGATGCCCCACCAGCACATCTGCAGACAGAGGAACGAGAACAAGAGCAGGATGAGCGCCGTACGCTTCTCCTGCGGGCGGGCCCGGCGAAAATGGATGTACAGCACATAGCACAGCCAGGTGATGGCCGCCCAGGTCTCCTTGGGGTCCCAGCCCCAGAAGCCGCCCCAGACCTCCTTGGCCCACAGCGCGCCGAAGAGCATGCCGAAGGTCAGGAACGTCAGGCCCACGTACACCAGGTTGTCGGTCATCGCCATCTCGGCATCGGTGGTCTTCTCGCGGCGGAAGAACAGCAGATACACAGCCATCACCGCCGAAGCGCCGAGAATCGCATAGGAAAGCATATAGACGATTACGTGGGGCGCGAACCAGGGGCTCATCAGCGCCGGCATCATCGTCTTGTTGTGGATCTCCGGTTTGAAGAGGTTGACGCAAATGAAAACCAGCGCAAGGACCGTGGTGAAACTCAGGATCCACTTGTAGCGCCAGCGGCTGTAAACAATCACGCCTGCCAGCGGCAGGAAGAACGAGAACCACAGCCGCGTCTCGCCCTGCGTACGCAAAGGCGGGCGATCGAGGGAGATCCAGAAACCGGTGATGAAAGCCGCATAGATCAGCAGGCCCAGCAGGGTCAGGACCAGCGTAGGCGTCCGACGACCCTTCCAGGCAAAGAAAGCCCCGAGCGCCCAGCAAAAGACGGCCGACAGGGCGAACCAGGCAAAAACATCCCAACTCATTGCTTGTCCTCCTTTTTCGGTCGCGGAGCCATGAAGAAGAAAAGGCAAAGGGCGCCGGCCAGCATCATCAGAATACCGGCCCGCACGAAAGGCTGCCAGGGCTCGCGGACCAGCTCAAAGACGCTGATTTCGCTTTCCGTCCCCTTTTCTTCGTCATAGTCGTATTGATAAATCTTCCACCCGTCGGCCTGCAGTGGCTTGTTGACCTCGATGACCGCGGGTATGGCTTTGCCTTCCTTCGTATGGACCGTCACCTCGGATGCGAAACGCTTGGGCATACGCATCTTCGCACCGGGCTGCAGCGGATACTCTTCCATGATGAAATCGTGCAGTTCGATAGACAGATCCAATGGGTGGACGTTGCCGGCTTCGTCGGTCGCCTGGCACGTGGTTTCTCCCTCCCGGGTGGTCATATGCAGGCGCTGCGTGTCCGGTGCGCCGAGCGCACCGCAGACCAGCGCCAGGAAAAGGCCCAGGTGGTTGAGCAGGAAAGGGATTTCCCGCACGCGGAAATGCAGCAGATGGTTGAGCGTTGTCAGGCCGAGAATGTCCATCAGCCAGGCATAGCTGAGCACGAAAGGCCAGAAATCGAGCATCTGCGAGATCCAGGGAATGCCGCTGTCGTCTTCCCGCTGGGCCGTGAAGCCCATCACGAGCGTCAGCGCGAGGGCGTAGATGACCGCCGGTACGGCGGCGTCGAGACGCATCATCCACGCAAAAAAGGGAATCTTGTGACGGAACAGATACGCCCCCACAAGCAATCCCAGCGAGACAAGCAGCACGGTCAGGTTGACCGGAAACGCCAGCCATTCCCAGCGGAACGGCCCGACGCCGACCTGAAGCAGCAGGCCGGCGACAATCAGACCGGCTCCGATGAGGAAGCCTTTTTTCATAGCAGCGACGCAATCTGGCCGACCAACTCCGCCGGAGTCACGGTGGGCTCGAAGCGGGCGACCACGTGTCCCTTGCGGTCGACGAGGAACTTGGTGAAGTTCCACTTGATGTCCGGGTTGGCGGCGTAGTCGGGATCCATGCGGGCAAGCATCCCGTCCATGAACTTGCCCGTCTCGCTGTCGCCGAAGCCGGCGAACGGTTTCTCGGCGTAGAGCCACTTGAAGATCTCGTTGGCGTTTTCACCGTTCACGTCGGATTTGTCCATCAGCGGGAAGGTGACGCCGTAGTTCACACGGCAGAATTCAGCGATTTCGTCGTTGGTACCGGGCTCCTGGTGTCCGAACTGGTCGCAGGGGAAACCAACGACCACCAGACCCTGGTCTTTGTATTGCTGATAAAGGGCCTCCAGGCCGTCATACTGCGGGGTGAATCCGCACTTGGACGCGGTATTGACAATCAGCAGCACCTTTCCCCTGTAATCGGCAAAGTTCACTTCCTCGCCCGCATTGGACGTAGCTTTGAAGGAATAGATGGTGTTCTTGTCAGTGGAACAGCTGAGGGCGCACAGCAGGGCGCAGGCCAGCACGAGAAGTTTGCGGGTAATCATAAGTCGTATTATTGGTTCGTTTGTTTTTCTTGTAATTGGCGGATAATGCCGTCGAGCATGGCGTACAGGCCGGGTATCGTCTCCGGCGTGACGCTTTCGCAAAGCAGGGAACTGCCGATGGCTTCGGGCACGTCGGCGAGTCTCTCCTGCAGGTCGCGCCCCTTTTTCGTGAGTTTCACGATGATCTGGCGGGCATCCTCCTCTCCGCGGGTACGCGTCAGGATGCCTTCGGCTTCCATACGCTTGAGCAGCGGCGTGACCGTATTGGTCTCCAGCCGCAGCCGCTTGGCGATATCGTTGACCGGCTGCGCGTCCTTTTCCCACAGGACCATCAGGACGAGGTATTGCGGGTAGGTCAGCCCCTGCTCCGCCAGCATCGGATGATACGCCTGCGTGATCAGGCGCGAGGCGGTGTAGAGCCGGAAACAGAGTTGGTTGTCGAGTCTGAACTGCGGTTTGATCATAGCATGGCCACGATATCCTTCTCCATCTTCACCGGCGTCACGGTCGGGGCGAAGCGCTTGACGAGGGTTCCGTCGCGGTTGATGAGGAATTTGGTGAAGTTCCACTTGATGGCATTGCCGAATGTGCCTTTGGCCGCCGACTTCAGGTAGTTATAGATGGGATGGGCTTTGTCGCCGTTGACCTCGATCTTGGCCATCAGCGGGAAGGTGACGCCGTGGTTGATGCGGCAGAATTCGGCGATCTCCTCATTGGTGCCGGGTTCCTGGTGGGCGAACTGGTCGCAAGGAAAGCCGACGATGACGAGTCCCTGCTCCTTATATTTCTGATAGAGGGCTTCGAGTCCGTCATACTGCGGGGTGAAACCGCATTTCGACGCGGTGTTGACAATCATCAGGACCTTACCTTCATACTGAGCGAAATCTACTTCGACACCCTTGTTGTTCAGGGCTTTAAAATCATAAATCTTGGCCATATGCATCTTATTTATATCGTTCACGATGCAAATATAGACATTCTTTTTTATATCGCAAGCGATATTTTTAATTTTTTTCTCCCCGATTCATTATATTTGCACCGTCAATGAGCGGAATCCGACACCAAGAACCCCTCCGGAGCGCGATGACGATGCTTTGCATCGCCGTCTTCCTCTTCAGCTATGTCAATGCCACGATGTTCTGGCACGGGCACAGCGGGGCCGGTTATTGGGTCTTCCACTCCCACATCGCTTCCGCATCGCACCGGGCCGCAACGAGCGACAATCCGCACAACGCCGCCGAATTGCTGCTGATCGAGGCTGCGAACCAAACCTCCTTCACGGATGAAGTGATGCCTTCCTGCGACCTGGAGCCGCTCCGGATTGTTCTGGGAACCGTCCAGACGCAGCCGGAGTCCGGCACCGGCATCTGCCTGCACGATCTCTCGCTCCTTCGCGGGCCGCCGGCACTTGTTTGATCGATGAACCGGGCGCAAAGAAGCCCGATTTCCCAAGTCAAACAAGCAAATCCCTCTTTATGAAATACAGATTGATTGCGCTGATGCTGCTCGCATCGGCCATTTACGGATGCGGTACGCGCCACGGCGCGAACGGCGACGCCGCAGCCGGTCCGGGATTCACCTCGGACGAAAACGGAGTCAGCATCATCGCGGGCTCCCCGCTCGCGGCCAAGTTGAAACTGGTCGTCACCGCGCCCCAGACGCTGGACGTACAACTTACGACAACGGCTTCGGTCGGTCCCAAGTCGGGAAGTGTCGCCGAAATCGGCCTTCCGTTCGGAGGCCGCGTGATCCGGGCTTTCGTCCGGTTGGGCGACCCGGTCCGGCGCGGCCAGGCTCTTTTCGAAGTCAGTTCTTCCGACTATCTGGAAGCGGTCAGGGATTACCTGGAAAGCCAAAGCGCTGCCGATCTGGCCACGGCCAACCGGAAACGGAAGGAGACCCTTCACCGGTCGGGGATGCTCTCGGACCGCGAATGGGAGGAAGTCTGCGCCGAAACCCGCAACGCCGAGAATGCCTGCGAACTCGCCCGCCGCTGCCTGGCCCTCTTCAACGTGGACGCCTCGTCCGTAAAACTGGGCGAACCCCTGCGGGTCGTCTCGCCGATTTCTGGCCGCGTCGTCCGCAATGACCTGGTCATCGGGGGCTATCTCGGAGAAGAAGACGAAGCGCCGATGACCGTAGCCGACCTTTCGTCGGTCTGGGTCACGGCCAACGTGAAGGCCGCGCAAGTTGCCGGACTCGCGGCAGGCCAGCCTGTGGAGATTGAAATCGATGCGGAGCACCGGGCCGAGGGCCGGATCTTCTACGTGGGAGAAGTCCTCGACGAGAAGACCCGAACACTGCCGGTGGTCATCGAGTGCGACAACACGCAGCGGCTGCTCAAACCCGGGATGTTCGTCACAGCCCGCTTTGCGCACCGGATGGCCGAAGTGCTGGCCATCCCCGCCTCCGCCGTCTTCCAGGGCACGGATGCGAAATTCGTGTATGTGCAGGACAGCCCCAACCACTTCCAGCGGGTTCCCGTCCAGGTCGAAACCGTGGAGAAAGGGCTGCAGCGGGTGCTTTCAGGGCTGGCCGGCGGTGAGACGATCATCGCCGACGGCGGAATCTATCTGAGCGAATAGAACGATGGAACGCCTCGTCAATTTTGCCCTCAAACGCAGAGGGCTCCTGGCCGTCATTTTCCTCGTCGTTTCGCTGTTCGGCATCTATTCCTGGACCCGGCTCTCCATCGACGCCTATCCCGACATTGCCGACGTGACCGTCCAGGTCGTCACCCAGGTACCGGGTCTCGCCGCCGAGGAAGTCGAACAGCAGATCACCATTCCGCTTGAACGCGCGCTCAACGGCATCCCGTCGCTCGACGTGATGCGGAGCAAGAACGCTTTCGGCCTTTCCATCATCGTCCTGGTTTTCCAGGACGGGACGGAAGACTACTGGGCGCGGCAGCGGGTGCGCGAATGCATCGGCGACGTGGACTTGCCTTACGACGCCGTGCCGGAACTCAATCCCCTCACCTCCCCGACCGGTGAAATCTACCGCTATGTGCTCGTCGGTGAAGGCTATTCCCTCCGGGAACTGACCGAGATCAACAAGTGGATCGTAATCCCCCGGCTGCAGCAGATCCAGGGCGTAGCGGCCGTGAGCAACTACGGCGGCCTGACCACGCAGTACCAGTTGGAACTCGATCCGCAACGGCTGCTGGCCTACGACCTGTCGATTGCTGACGTGGAGGAAGCACTGGAGAACAACAACGCCAATGCAGGCGGCAGCATGATCAGCTTGGGCGACGTCAGCTACGTCGTCCGCGGCGTAGGCCTGGTCCGGGAACTCGAGGACCTGGGCGACATCGTGGTCAAGAATGAAGACGGCGTTCCCGTTTTCCTGCGCGACCTGGGCGAACCCAAATACGGAAACCTGGAGCGCAAGGGCATCCTGGGCTACGTCGATGACGAGATTTCCATCGACGACGGCGTGGAAGGCATCGTCCAGATGCTCCGCTACCAGAATCCGTCCCAGGTGCTGGAGAAGGTGCACCAGGCGGTCGATGACCTGAACCGGGACGGTCTGCCGGAAGGCGTCCATATCCGGACCTTCCTCGACCGCACGAACCTGGTGGGCACCACGCTACACACGGTAGAACACACCCTGCTCTTCGGAATGCTCCTGGTCATCGGCATTCTGCTCATCTTCCTCGGAAGTCCGAAGAGCGCGCTGATCGTGGCCGCCACCATTCCCGTCTCGCTGCTGATCGCCTTTATCCTGATGCACCTGACCGGCATTCCGGCC